>Ga0209186_1003832_pt1 | contig 10226 bp, 11 predicted proteins | sample SidtaG_FD_187426 | JGI IMG/M metagenome (GOLD analysis project Ga0209186, IMG submission 187426) | Marine algal microbial communities from Sidmouth, United Kingdom - Sidmouth_Male2 metaG (SPAdes) (version 2) | ecosystem: Host-associated > Algae > Red algae > Unclassified | place: Sidmouth...
CCCCCTCCCCCTCCCCCCCCCGGCTGGCCTCCCAAGAATTGAGTACCTGACATGGTGGCCCGCGCCGCCCCCAAGATCCCTGCCCGGAGCGTCCAGCTGCCTGTGGGCCGCCGGGCCTCGCCAAGTTCCGGGCGGCCCAAGAACTTTTCAACAGGAGAAACCATTGGCGTCATGACGGCGGCCTCGGCGCACTGGGCGGAGTGCCGCGGGAGGCGCACGGGGGACAAGAAGCGCCGCATGGAGGCGGTGATGCTGAAGGAATTCGTCGACGCAGCCCCAGCCGCCGACTTGGAGGTAGCCCGCAGCCGGTCAATCAAGAGTGTGGACAAGAAAATCAAGAACATGCCCTCGCGCTACAATGATGCGTGCAAGGACCTCAAGAAAACGGGGCTGAGTACGGCTGAAAAAAGACGAGATCCTTCTCAATTTTGGAGGGTGCGTGCTTTTTGGGCTGTGCCGCTCGGCATTCAAGGGCTGCCCGGTTTCTGTTAAAACTTCAGCCTGTGACCCTGTCTTGTTTGGTTCGGCACGCGCCGCGGACGAGGCACGGGCCTCAGCGGCGGCTCCTCGAGTGCGGCGGTTGCCGGGGGCGCGGCGGGGGAGGCGGGCGAGACCGAGGACAACGGGCGCGACGGCGATGAAGGCACCGACGTGGGAGGATCGTACGACGGGGACAGGTCCGGCGTCGACGACGGGGAGTCGGGCAACTCGGAGGATTCGGGTCGTGACGGCAGCATGGTCTCTCCCGGGGAGAAGACGGCAGCGGAGATTTCGGCGGCCTCCCCGACCAATAATGCCAAGAAGATGACGACCTCCGCGGCGGTGCGCAGCTACTTTGAGTACCAAATGTCGTTTGAGAAAGCCGCCGTGGACGCTGCAGCACGCCGACGTGGTGGGGGGGAGGGCGGGGGGGGTGTCGGCGGCACTGCGCCTGCAGACAGTCCGACCGATGGGGACGTGCGCCCAGCGGTAATCAACATGATGACCGCCTTTGTAGACAAGGCCCGCCGCGCGTAGCCATACATTGCTGTTTCTGATTATTCTTTTCTGGCGGGCCTTTCTGGTCTCATCAAAAATCCCCTTTTTTCTACCCTTACTGCAGGTCTGCGCTTTTTCGTCCTTGCCGCTGTCAAGGCTGACCCAACAACATTCGACATCGAGTCCCGCCCTATGACTGGAAGACAGAATACGAGCTTAGACCACCCGGAATGATCAATGATTTCCTCGTATCTCTCTGCAAAAATCACGTGCCAGCATCCGCCAGCCTCCGTCGGCCTCATCCGCCCCCGCTCCCACCCACCCGTTCTCCACTGACACAGCGAGGATGCACAGTCGTCTCAGTCTCTTTTCTATTCAGTGGAACGGCCTCCGCACTGCCAAGGAGGTCCTCATTTTTCTAAGCCGTCCACCAATGCAGTCGCTCTACCCACCCCCCCCATCACATCCCACCCCCTGCCCGGTCCCACGGCACTCCCTCGGATCTATTCTTAACGCAGAAGCCTACTAGCCCTCCACCCACGGCAGGCCCAATGCCTTCACAATCTCTATACCTCGCTCACACCCTGCCACATACGCCATCTGGTCGGAGGCGGTCCAGTCGACATCCCCCACAGAAGCGTCACTGGAGACGTCCTCGTCCTCACTCTCATATGCCACATCCCGTGCCTCCAAAAATTTGTGCAAAGCGACACGCGCCTCTTGGACACGTGCCGCCAGGTCGGGGTGTGCGCAGATCATCCGTAGCACACGCCATCGGCCCTTCAGGCGGCCAGAACATTTCTCAGCGACGACCCGCATCTTGGCGTGCAGATGATTGAACCGGCACATGCTGTGAAAGTTTGGTCCATGCATATCGGCCTCCCGGACGGGAGTAATCTGAGTACGCAACAGAGAGGCACACGTGCCAAAAAAAACAGAAAACAGGAACGCTCCTCCCAACAATGAGAAAAACAAAAGTTGTGGTTGCGTAAATATTCCGTGTGTTTTCTCCAAGCTCTTCCCCTAGTTCCCTTCCATTTCTAGAGGGCAGCTGCCCCTGAAACTTCAGCCGTCTCCCTTATTTGTCAATGCCTCACCCCCACCCCCCCCCAGCCCTCCAAACCTCTTGACTGAATGCGAAGTAGGTCACACATACCAGGAATGCAGTCAGAGCGAACCCTGCGTCGCCGAGTGTGAACTAGAGAACAGATAGAGAGCGAGAGCTCATGTCCTCCTCGAACATGGACGCGTGCCAAGATCGGGTCCGAAACGCCAGAGAGTCGCCCTGTGACCCTGGCAGGCCACCAGCAAGGTAGAAAACGCGGCGGGTGTCGCTGATGGCCAGCATGAGGAGAGAAAAGTTCTAGTTCTTGTCTGTGTATTCCTCTTTTTTGCTCCCCGCAAGGGGTGAGAATCTGTGCGTGGCAGCCATCCATAGCGCCACATCTACACCAAGAAGAACAAGAAAAGAATAGGCCACAACATCAGTCACTGAGACGATGTTCTCTCCCAACCAGCATATATAGATCACCGGCTCATGCCGTATAGGAGCAGCAGAGGAAAAGAAAACACGAAACGAACAGCCCAGCCCATCTGACGGCGTTGCCGCCGGTCATTTCGGAAAACTCGCAATTGATGCGAAGGCGGACCGCGCGGCAGCTGAGTGCGAAGAGGCAAGAGGGGGGGAGCGCCAGGAACGGTGCTGACCAGTGAAGCGAGTGTAGGGGTGCCTAGTAGGGGTCAATGGTGGAGGAGGAGCCGGCGGACAAGGGCCCCCGTCCAAGTCCACGGACGCGGGGCAATGAGTCGCGCCAACGGTGCCCCTATAGATTTGTTTTCGAACAGTCCGAGTTTTTGTCGCGGAATGAGGCTTATGTGGCGGAACTGTCTCAGGATATGGAAAGGGTCGCTGGCCCCGTTCGATTCTTGAGTCGGCATGCCACTCTGACGGCTCGTCCACAAGGAATTCTCTGTTGAGTCAGAAGTTGAGCTGAGGCATTGGTGAATAGTCCTCAGAGGCACCAAACAGCAAAGGGACGGCCGTGGGAGAAGACGCCAACAACGTCCAGTGATCTGATTGGTTTCAGCAATCGCGCGTGTGTGCACCCGCCTCGCGATGCTTCGGTCCACTTTAGGGCTTTTCAAGCGAAACTGGTGCATGCGTACTTCGCGCGTAATTTTCAAGCGAAACTAGCTTACGCTCTTTTTGAAGAGCTGTGGCTCCAGAATCGTCTCTCTCCGATCTGGTCTTGCGAGCGATACGCTACGGGACATTTTTCAAGCGAGTGTGGCCAGATACGCACTCGCGAAATAATCACAACTTCTCCGAGCATAATGGTAGATGCGGGGGGGGGGGGCGGTGCATCAGGTCATCGGCGCGGCACCCAGCCAGCCGCAAGTTTACCGGCAGCATGCCGCGGTCCCTGTCTCGACTTTCCTCCCAGGACTTGGGCCAAGAACAGCCACACGAAAGGAGGATAAGATGCAACGTCGTCTTCCCTCAGAATGGCCTGACGAAAGTCCCACATGCTATTGGTCAACCCACCAATGGAAGCCCGTGATTGAAGCGAAATTGGCCTTCCCAACAGGTGCATGTCATCCCGCCACCCCCCCTCATCCCCAGTTCAGGGCGGACATTGGGATCTCGACACGTTTCACCATTACATTCGTCACGTGATCATTTTCTGCCTTTTACGGACGTCTTGACAACAAGGAAGATGGGCGCCTACAAGCCGTCACCCCCCCTCTCCCCGCATCTATGTGCTGAAAAAGAGAAAGTCATCGGCTACCTCGGGGATCTTGTGTACCCCCCCTGACCTGGGTCGTTATATTTTCTAGCCTTCTGACCCCACAGGCATAGCTTCGTCAGCCAGCCTACCTCCTCTACCGCCTTGCTCCGAGTGGTACGTACACGTTTGTCAAAAAGCAATAAAAAAGCAAAATCCATTTTCCCTGTTCTTTACTGCAGCTGATAGAGGAACTCATGGGGCACCAGTGGCCCCGAGTGGGTCCCCTGTGCTGACCTCTTATTTTTCGATGTGGTCGCTGGAGAAATCGGTCCTTAGTCATGGTCATTTGTGTCTGTCGTTCGTGTCCGGCGTTCCACAGCGACACCACGTCGGCCTCTCTGCGCGTTCTATTCCCTCCGCAGGACCATGCATATGTGCGTGTGTCGGGCCCCAGATCCGGCGCGCGCTGGCGACGGCGCAGTCGCTTGAAAGATGGTCGATGGTTTCGGATGTCGCTGTGGCACCTCCTTGGAAATTCGTGTCGGCGGAGGACGGCACAGACGCAATGGAAAGTCCTTGCGTGAGACAGCTCACAGAAGTTGTGACACGACTCCAGAAAGTCGACTATTACTAAGCCACGATTTTGCAGAAGAGACATTTAGCTGACGCCCGCGCTCCCAGTCAATGGATTGCCGAGAATCCGAATGTCCGCTCTATCAGTGTATTAACTGGGGGTGTCCTGGAGTGCACTAATTCACAGACACGGGGTTGCGCGGGACATTGACGGCGGTGTGGACGTGGCGACCAATGCTGCTAAGATATTACATAGACTGTCCACCCATCTCAGCGAGTCGTTTGAGCCACACAATTTTGAATTGCTGTGTCGTTGACATGCCGGCGAGTGGGTTCTTCGAACGATCCTGCAGGGGCCATTGTGAGAGACGCGACACACCAGCAGAAATCTGCCCACCCATCTCTCGTCAATCGCCAAAAGTGAAGTCGATTAGTGAGAGTGGACCCACAGGACGACGGTTCAAATACGCTTTATCCAACGATACTGTGAGTACGCAATCGTTTTGTTCTCAAGCGTACATACGCTCGACACGTACGCTCACTACCAGAAAGTATGTCCATTCGCTTCGCTAGAAGTTCAGAGCCAGTTGTGCACATTCGCTGCGCAAAGCCCGATATCAAGAATTATACGCCAATACAAAAGTGCTACGCTTGGAAACCCCTAGTCCACATCGGGTTTGGGCAAACCTTTGCGTCGAAGCAAAATAGTTTTCAGAAAAATCACCAAAGAGCGTCTTCACATCCGACATGGAAGAGTTTCCCTCCTCACAGAATTCTGGCTGACAGCACAGGAACAAAGGCATCCAAACTGATCCGACGGCCAGATTTTCAAGTGCGCCCAATCATTTGACACGGTGAAAATCTTCTCTCTGATGGAGCCACGCTGCGCACGCTGGGGCGGTGCGTTGTCGCCCTCGAGCCGCAACCCGTGACGATTCTGCGCGCAGCCGCTTCCGTGAGTGTTTCAAGGGGGTGCTCGCTCGGCGGTCGCAATCCAGCCTGGCGTCCGCTCCGCGCTGGCGTGTGCTTGGCGTCTGTCCACGTGACGGCGGCGTCGTCCCAGCAGCCGTCTCGTCATGTGACACGGCGGCGTCCGTGCGCGCGCTCGCGCTCCAGGCGGTCACACCGTCTGTCTTGGGGGCCGTCGGCTGTGGGGCGGGTGTCAAGGCGCATCGCCACCGCCGTCACGGGCCTCCTCCATCCGGCGCGCGCGCGCCGGCACTTTGACCAACCACCCCGACAACCTGTTTGTGTGCCGGCGTCCCTTCCCCCTCGACGGCGCTGCGATGCGCCGCCACGTGTGTGCGCTGTTGGTGCTCCTGGCGTCTGTGGGCGTGGCCGTCGGCGGGGCCGCTGGCGGCCATGCCGCGGCCGCGGATGCCACCGCGGGGCTGCCGACCGCCGCCCGCCAAGCCGCCTGCCCCGCGCTGGCGGTGCCCGCCAAGTGCAACGCGCTGGAGGAGGTGCTCTCTGAGCGGGAGGCCGATGACGAGCTGGCCAAAGTGCTTGTCCACTGGGTGGTCTGGGTCATCGTCATCCGCGCGGTGGTCGCGTTGGCGGACGAACAAGCCGACAAGGCGTACCGGTTTACGACCCTGTTCGCCGCAAAGGCCGCCAGCGTCATCATCCGCTTTTACATTGTCGCTTTATCGGCGTGGCAGCTGGCGCGCTCCTGGGACAATTCCTCCGTGTTGCTTGAGACGCGGGTGCTGGCAGCGGCGGTGGCGCTGGACGCGGCAGTGGCGATGCTGCACGCGACGCGACTGTTTGACATCCTCAACCAGCATAAGAGCGCCAGAGCTTTACTCGTCGCCGACCCCCCGACGTACCTCTTTTCCGCCACGACGGGGCGGCACCTCAGCGCGATCGAGGGGGGTAGTGGCCCGGTCGTGCTGCGGGGCCACCTGCTGGTGCTCCAGCGTGAGGGGGACTACCTGACCGCGTTCATGCGGGACCGCGACACTGCCTCCTTTTTTTCGGGGCATTCAGCGCTGCTGTGGATGCCTGCCGTATTGCTCGCTGCTTTGTGGCTAGTTGTGGGGAGTGCGTGGCGTTGGGCGGCGTCACTGCTTGCGAGGGGCTGCCGTGACAGCGTACCGGATGCTTGGCTCCGGGACTCGGAGATCCTTCTAGGGGTGTCGATCAGCGGGCACCAAGACGACCCCGCCGCAGCGGTGCTCGAGGACCATCTCTCCCCGTGCACGTGCAAAGGCGGAATCAAGTACCAGCGGCCGTTGCCTTCGTTGCGCTATGTGCACCCGGGTATCATTCCCGATTTTGAAACACACCTCCGACTGGGCCTCGGGTTGCGCCACCGCCGCCTGTGGACACTCGCCCATCGGCTGCACCATGCGGTTGAACGGGCGCACCCCGGCCCCACTGTGGCGGCGTATCGGCAGGAGCTGGACGCCCTCTGGTTTGCCCTCAAGTCGCGGGCGCCCGTCGATGGCCTCGCACTGAATCCCGCTGCCTGCCCGACGGTGCGGGCGCGCCTGTACGCGCTGCAGACGACGCTGGGGGAGGTCCTCGACCAAGAAAACCGCAGCCAGCGGCTTGTGATGCTGCTCCTATTTGGCCTCCGGCTGTTGGGCGGCGCGGGGGGCGGACGCGAGGACGTCGCCACCCTTGCACACGGCTACTGGTGGGCGCGCACGCCCGACTCGGCACTCGACGCGCTTCCGACGTGGCTGCGTGCCGCCGCCGCCGCGCCGCAGCCCGAAGCGGCACCGGAGCGGCGCAAGGCGGCCGAGGACCCCGGCCAGCCGATCCCACCCCTGAAAGCACGGGAGGATGGGCTAGAGGTGTGGTGCCACGACGACAACTATGCGCGACCGCTGCTCGATGATTGGATTCCCGACGACCGGAACCTGCCGCCCGCGTGGGCCGACCTGGTGGCCGCCGACGGGGGGCTCGCGTCGTTTGCGGTGTGGGGTTTGCAGCCGTGGATGGTCGTGGCGGACGTGGCGACGGGCGGCCTCGGCGACCTCTACCTGGCCTTGGGCCGAGCCGACGTCGGCGGCGGTGTCACGGTTGTGGGCGGGGATCCCCCGGCAGACGCCCCCGCCTCCAACGACGATCCGTGGGCTACTCCCGACGACTTTGTCGCTGTCCTAACGTTCTTGCCAGACGCCAAGGCGGCGCTCGCGCGGCGCGTCGAGCGTCTGGGAGCCGCGTCAGCCATCCCTCCGCTCAATGGGGAGCCGCCCGAGGCGTGGCCGCTTGGCATTCGCCTGCCGCCAACGACGCTCCCACCGGTGGGAGCGGCGCAACTGAGGCAGGCGCTCTCAGCGGGCTCGACGGTCGGCGTGGTGCCGGCAGCGCTGCTTGACGTTTTTGCCACCCCGTTGACACGGCGTGGCGGCGGTGGCGGCGGCGGCGGCGGCGGCGGTGGCGGCGGCGGCGGCGGCGGCGGCGGCGGCGGCGGCAGCGGTGGTGGTGACGGGGGGGGTAGCGTGCTGCCGCGCGATGACTGCGGCGACGACGGCTACCGCGAACTGTTGACCGAGTGGCACGCCCGCTGGGCGCGTGTCATGGAGGTTTCGTGTGAGCGTCACGACGTGCACGGCGCCGCCCGCGCCGCCGTCCTGAAGCTCCCCCTGGTCGGGTGGTACCCCGCGATGCGGCTGGCAGTCGACGCCCTCTGCGGCCGCTGGGCGCCAGTTGCGGCAGCGGTGCTCTCTCGCTCGGGCGTCGTCCACGAGGGTTGGCCGCCCGACGTGGAGCCCCGCGTACGTTTGATGGCAACCGGGCTCTACAAGTGCATGTGGACACCCCGTCGTGCGGCGGTGGCCGGCCTCGCCACCTCGTTTTTACTCTCCCAAACCACCGCCATTGGCGCCGCCGACCGTCGTTTGCTGCGAGTCGACATTGACGCGCCAGGCTTGGTGCCTCACGGGACGGGGCCCCTCCAGCCGGCGATCGGCTTTGCGGCCGTGCTCCTCACCGGCTACGCGGCGACTCGGCCCGAGGCAGGTACCGGCGACACCGCCACCGTGGCGGGTACAGGCGACACCGCCACCGTGGCGGGCACCGGCGATTCCGCCACCGTCGCGGGCGCCACCAGCACCGCCGCCGTAGCGGTGCCAGTAGGTGAATAGCAGAGCTGTGGTGTGTGCAAGGTGGCAGCGGAGGCGGCGTTTTGTCTGGCGGCCACGGCGGCAGCGGCCGCGGCAACCGTGCACGAGGGTGAGAGTGGAGCGGGTTGTTGGGGGAATACGCGCTCACCGGCAACGTCAGGGACGTCCGGTTGTTTTTTGTGTTTTTTTTCAGCTCGGCCAACGGCACTTACCCGTCGTGTCCACGCTGACGCGCGAGCACAAGAAACAAGCTTCCAGCAGCTCGTCGAAGCGGGCTGGACTTGAACCTCACCGTCAACGAAATAGAGGCCGACCCATCCCGCCCCGCGTCACGGTGTGCCAGCCACGACACGGTTGCACGACAGCAAGCAGCCCGCAACGGGAGCGCAGTGGAACGGTGTGCACAAAAGAGGAAGAAAGCGCGGGACCGTCAACACATTCACACGACAGTCCTATCCCAAACTGCGTGTCCCCCACGGTGCTCTCCTACAAGAGGCAACTGCTGCTCTCACCTCCCCCCCCCCCCCCCCCCCCCCCCCCCCCCCCCCCCCCCTCCCCCCCCTTCCCCCTACCCGTCATCTCCGCCAACCGCTTCTAGCAGCGACTGCTGTCGCTGCCGCTCGCCGCCGGCGCGGGCGGCGGCGGTCGCCTGCACCTGCCGGCTGCCGCACCCGCCGCGCCCCGCCGTCTACCACTGCCTCCCGCCGGCTGCCGCTGTCGCCGCCACCCGCCGGCTGCCGTCGCCACCGCCCGCCCCCCCCCCGCTCCCGACAAGGTCGTCGTCTTTCGCTCCATACCTCACGGGTGGGTGTCGGACGAGCCCGAGGAAGCGGCGTGTGCGCCGCTCCGTTGTGCTCCCTCCCGCGGCGCCTGGCTTTGTGACCCCTCCCGAGGCGCCTGGCCGGGCGTGTCTCCCTTTCGGTCTCGGCAGTGCCTCCGCCATCGGCGCTCAGGAGGCGCAATGTTTTGGTCGTGCGGTCGACACCACCGACCGAGTGCGGTGGCGTTTGGGCGTGCCCAAGCCAGGATTCGGGCGGGCTGGAGAGCGACGGCGGGGCTGCTGGGGCGGGCCAACAAGGCCACGGGGGTGGAACTGACCGTGTCCCCGCCCTCGGCCAAAGGCGGCGCGGCGCCAAGCACGTCGCCGGCGGTCGGCGACGGGGGACGGGCAAAAAAACACCCGGGCGACGCTGAAGGAGGGGTCCAAGCGGGCCGTCGCCACGCATCGCCTACGCTCCGGCGTGCACAAGTGGCTCGAAGGTTTGCGCGACTCCCCTGACAATGACCAGCGGGTCACCGTGGTGCGCTTCTTGGACGAGTCGCTTGATGGCGTGTGCAGCGGAGAGGTGACGGCGATGGAGACCTTTGTCGGCGCGGTCGCCCGGATGAGCGATGCGGACTACCACGCGTACAACGAGCCGGAGCTGGTCCGCTGCTCGTGCTCGGTGGCGTCGAGGGGCAATGCGGTGTGCACGTGTGTTCAGAGTACCCGGTACGAGACCAAGTTTGACGCGGAGGCGGCCTCTGTGCCGGACACGCAGTGCTACCACGCGCCTGTGGGCCTCGACGGGTCAACAACCGTGCTAGAGTGTCACCACGGTTTTCGGACTAGGGCGCAGGCGCGTGGCCGCAATCACCCCACCGCCCCCAGAGGCTGGGCGGTCGCAGCGGCGGCCGCGCCCGCCGCCCCCCCCCCCACGGCCACGTCAAACACTTCCACGTCCGCCACCCCCACGACCGCGTCGGCTAGCACCGCCGCCCGCACCGCCGGCGGCAGTTGTTCCGGAAACCACACACCCCGCGGCAGCCGGTCGGCCGCGGCGCCCCCCCCCCCCCCCCCCCCCCCCCCCCCCCCCCCCCCCCCCCCCCC
>Ga0209186_1003834_pt1 | contig 10220 bp, 9 predicted proteins | sample SidtaG_FD_187426 | JGI IMG/M metagenome (GOLD analysis project Ga0209186, IMG submission 187426) | Marine algal microbial communities from Sidmouth, United Kingdom - Sidmouth_Male2 metaG (SPAdes) (version 2) | ecosystem: Host-associated > Algae > Red algae > Unclassified | place: Sidmouth, United...
TGACAAAAATTGGTGGTGTTCGAGTAAAATAGGGTAACTTAATGATGTACCTTTTTGGGTCTTTGCACCAAAAGTTCTTTGATACTCAGTATTTTATCAGTAAGTCCTTCTTTCATAGCGGGTGAGACTTTCCGATATTTCTGCTCAAATAAGCCTGCATTTGAGTTAATTTCCTCTTTTAATCCCATGTTTTCTCTGCAAAAATTGAAAACAACAGTCAAAAAATTGATGTGAGCATCGTGATAAACTGCCTTTTTAGAATGACAAGCTGTTCTTCTATTTAAGCGTGCATTGTCTTTTCGATAAGTACCGTTTTTACCTTCGACAAATGAAGTATTGATTTTGGTTGCTCCGCGAGAAGTCGCAGCGATAATTGCTAAAATTTCTTGTTCTTCTCCTTTGATGATTCTTGTTTCAATACTTTCTAAGTTTCCCTTGCTATCTCGCTTTTTAAACACTTGAGCATACTTCAACTCTTCGGCGACTACTTGGACGGGATTGCAAGGTCTGCCCCGTCCACTGTAGGGTACTTCTTCGTAATGAGAATAGGTATCGAAAAGTGGTTTTTCATAAAACCACGCATCACTAAGAAATAGAGGTGCCAGTCCATTGGAACGATGCTTTACTTTTTGGATAAATAACCGGGCTTGTTCGCTATTTCTTTTGGCGGTATGAACCGCATGAACAAAGCCGCTTCGCGGTAAAATAGCGACAAAAGACCAACGATCCCCTTTGTTTTGAGCACTTTCACTCTGCCTTTGTTGGTCTTCTAATTCTAATGGAGTCAGGTTTTGTTTTTTTTTTGAATAAATGACCAAAATTCATCAATTTGAACTTGGTCTAAGTCCATATTTTGAACCATGAAATTGGTAAATTCTTCTGAGTGATTACCTGCTTTTTTTATCCACGATAAGACAGAATCAGCAGTCACACCTTCTTTTTCACAAGTGGCATTCAAACCCATACCACCAACCAAGAGCATCAAGGTAGAAATGACTACTTCTAAAGGTGTTTTTAACCAATAAAAAATAGTACCTTTTGTCACCACAAATGGCTTACTTTTGCAGGCATTACAATAAACTTGACCTTGCTTACGGCTGTATATTTTTATGTTGCCTGCATTAGTCTTTTGATAGCAAGAACAGTCTGAATTATCACAAAATTGATGTGATTTAAGTAATTCGAAGTCTGATGTACTGAGTTTCATAGTATTCTCTTTTGAACGCTAAGTTACCCTATTTTACTCGAACACCACCAAAAATTTAATTTTCAATTAAATTGAGATTTTTATGAATTATTATTTTTTGAAAAAAAATAAGTTTTAAACTTAAACTTAAACTTCACCACGCACCATATCGCATCTAAATTTTTACATAGATAATTTATTGCCATTTTTTCACAAGACGTTTTGCAAAATTAATGCTGAATTGTGAATGAATGAATTTTGAATAAAATAAAGCTGTCGAATACATATTCACTCATTCAAAATTCACTCATTCACTCATTAATTAAGGCAAGACCACTAAACCTATGTCCTTATGCGAAGTAAAATTTTGCTTTTAGTTTTGTTATTATTTACTGTAAATCAAGCACTTAATGCTCAGGAAGTCTTTCTAACGGAAAGCGGAGGTGCGCCGCCCCCTTTGGATGGCCCTTATGAAAAAACACCAAAAGAAGCCATGCCTATATTGGCGCATGACCATATTCGTGAAGCGGATGTTTTTTGGGAAAAACGCATATGGCGCGTGATTGATGTGCGCGAAAAGATGAATAAGTCGTTTTCTGCACCACAAAATCCGCTGATTAGCGTCTTATTGCGGGGTATCGAAAGCGGCGATATTATACCATATAGTGCAATTGACGACAAATTTTCGACAGCCATGACGCAAGATGAAATCGACGGACAATTATATAGTTCGGATACCGTCAGAGTCATTGACCCCGATACTTATCAGGAAACAATCACGGTGACACAAGACGCCTTTAATCCCGAAGATGTGAAGCGATACCGCATCAAAGAAGTCTGGTTTTTTGATGAAGAAACCTCCACGATGCAGGTGCGTATCATGGGCATTGCGCCTTTGAAAGAAGATTACGACGAGAATGGTGTATTACGTTTTGAATACCCGATGTTTTGGGTCTATTATCCGCATATCCGCAAATATTTGGCAGGTGAAGAAGCCGTGAATCCGATAGATAATGCCAAAACCTTAACTTGGGAACACCTCATGGATGCGCGATTTTTTTCGAGTTTTATCGTAAAAGAAGGCAATGTACACGACCGCCGAATCCAAGATTATAAAACCGGAGAAGAAGCACTCTACGAAAGCCTCAAAATCGAAGAAGAAATGTTTAACTTTGAACACGACCTTTGGTCTTATTAATACGTCAATGCGATAATGCGACAATGATTAATGAGTGAATGAATGACAAGTTCATCTAAATTAGAAAAGTAGTTGACACTTTTACTTTCAAATTAAATGTAAAATAATAAATGTAAAATGTAAAAGTTGTAGGGCGCGGGAACTATTCAATGTCCTGTGTCACGCGGAGAACGCAGAGAATCGATTATCAGACCTCTGCGCCCTCTGCGTGACACACTTTTTTGAACACTCTCGGACGCGAGGTGAAGGGCGCAGTTCTGAATTGTTCCCACTAACCCAAAACGCCTAAAAACCCAAAAAGCAACCGTCATACTGAATTTATTTCAGCATCTCCCGAACGATATAAAACCAATGCCGAACAAAGTACTTAATTTATTGATTATGAACAAAATATAAAACCTAAACTCACATTTAATATGGTGCTTGTGGCTTGGGAGATGCTGAAATAAATTGAGTGTGTAAAATATTAGGGGCAATTATATGTGAGTGCCTTGTTTTTGCGAGATGCGTTAGCATTGACACCGTTTGTAGCACGGTTTAGCTCAAACACGATTAAGGTGCGTAGCACCGACCCCGTCTTGATTTCCAACGGTGCCGCTACTACGTAGCTAATGAAATGTAGGGAAGAATACCTTGCTACAAACGGTTCCGGTACTACGTACCTTTTGGTGAAATTAAATTAGATTTCCCCTAATGTTTTACACACTCAAATAAATTCAGCATGACGCTCTGGTTTAGAGGTGCAGGAACGATTTAGAACTGCGCCCGGGGTGAACGTGTTTCTTTCGTATTTTATTGATTCTAAATTTATTAAAAAATATGAAAATAAAAATGTTCTTGTACGTACTACAAGCACTTTTACATTTTAAATTTGATATTTTACATTTCTAAAAAAGTGTCAACTACTTCGATGAACTTGTCGAACGAATCGTAATTTTTCGGTTGATTCATTCATTAAACATTCACTCATTGCACACCTAAGCGTTCGAGGGCAGCCGTAGCGCGTTGCGGGTCGGGCATGAGTGAGACGGCTTGTTGGTAATCATTGATAATTGCGTTGAGGCTTTTGCCAGTCTGCTCGGAAGCTAAGGCGCGATAATAGTACGCCATACCGTATTGTGGTTCGAGATTGATGGCGAGGTCAAATTTTTTGTACGCGGTTTCAGGGTCTTTCATTTCGAGGTGCAAGATGCCATTATCGAAATGCACACCCGGCTCCATTGCATGAATTTTAGCTGCTTTTTCATAGTACTTTTTCGCTTTCGCAAATTGTTCACGTTGATGAAAATACCAACCTTTTCCCATCAATGCCTCCATATCCGTCGAATCAATCCGTAGTGCATTATCAAAATAATCCAATGCGATTTTGTTATCTTGTCTGTCAAAGTGACGCGCCAATTTTCGGTAAGCATCTATGTGGTCGGGGTCTTCTTCTACCGTCGTTTGGAAAGAATTGATAGCGCGTGCGGTATCGCCCATTTGTTCAAAATTCAATCCGCCCAAATAGAACGCTTCGGGATTCCGTCTATCTTGATTGAATATCAGTCCAATCGTTTTAAGTGATGCCTCGTGCCGGCGCACAATCATCTGCATCTCGCCTAATTTTAGCAAAGTATTTGTCAAAGTAGAATCTCGATTGACTACTTTTTGTAAGGTTGCTATAGCAGATTTAGATTGATTGGCATCAAAATACGCATCTGACAAAAGATGATAATATGCCACATTCAATGAATCGCGATTAACGGCATTGGTCAGGTCGCTAATCGCGGCTTCGTACTGTTCTTCCTCATAAAATAAGCGTCCGCGCATGGCATATAGTTCCGCATTATTCGGTTCATCCTCGATACGTTGCGAAATATCCGCAATGGCAGGCGTACCCTCAATCGTGAGCGTCGTATCCGCGTTTTTTGATGTATCAGAATTTGTACATGCCCAAACAAACATTGAGCAAATAGTCGCTAAAACAAACAGTTTTTTCATATTGCAAAGGTAGGAAATTCGATAATATTGTCCGCAGTTTATTCGTCCGCAGACCGCAGTCAAACGTAAAAATATTTGTATCTAACTTCAAAACTACGGATAAAATATTGCCCCTAATTCCTTAGCATCAGAAAATTTCAAATAATAATATCCAAATTTTGAATGTAGTTACACCATTTTCCAGTCAAAATACATCTAACAATAAAAGGCAAATTTGGTTAAAAAGCTATACAAAATCACCTTCAAAAAAACCTCTCATTTTTTTTGTATCTTTGACTCGGAAAAATGTGGCTCTTGAGATAAATCTGTCTGATTTACAGCAATTTAAACTTAAACTTAGACTTAAACTTAAACTTCGCATGTTTTCATTATTAAATAGAAAAAAAAACGTACAACCACGCAGCTTCAACTACAAACCACGTTCTTACGACGAGGACAAAGAGGAATTCCGCGACCGCGTCCGTAAGCGCATGGAAACCAGTGAAGCCGATAAGGATGCCGTCAAATCACGCATCTCCCGCACCTTCCGAGAAGGGCGACACAACAAACGTAGCAATGCCTACAAAAGTGCTGCCCTGCGATCTAATATCATTCTGATGGCTGTTGTTATCGGCTTATGTTTTTTTGTTTATATTTTCTTACAAAATTATTTACCGACACTCGTTGAAAGTTGGTTTAACTGAAATTAATGAGTGAATGAGTGAATTTTGACTGAGTGAATGAATCATTTTAGATTTTTGATTAAGTGATTTTTGATTTATAAAATGGACATAATTTCATTTTAATCAAAAATCTAAAATCACTTAATCAAAAATTCATTCACTCATTTAAAATTCACTCATTCAAAATTAAAAATGGCAGACATCATACAGCTTTTGCCCGATTCGATTGCGAATCAGATAGCCGCCGGGGAGGTCATTCAGCGTCCGGCGTCGGTGGTCAAGGAGTTGATGGAAAATTCCATTGACGCAGGGAGTACGAGCGTCAAACTCGTCGTGAAGGATGCGGGCAAAACACTCATACAGGTCATCGACAATGGTAGTGGCATGTCCGAAACGGACGCGCGGATGGCATTTGAACGACACGCGACTTCCAAAATCCGTGAGGCAAACGATCTTTTCGAGATTCGCACAATGGGCTTTCGTGGCGAAGCGATGGCATCCATCGCCGCCATCGCACAAGTCGAGATGCGGACACGCCAAGCCAAAAACGAACTCGGTACACGTATCAGCGTAGAAGCTTCCGAAATCAAAACGCACGAACCCTGTCAATGCGTGGTGGGTACAACAACTTCTGTCAAAAATCTTTTCTTCAACGTTCCCGTCCGTCGCAACTTTCTGAAAAGCACCACCGTAGAGATGCGTTATATTATTGATGAATTTCAACGTATCGCGCTCGCCCATTCCGACGTATTTTTTTCCTTACACCATAATGGTAAAGAAGTCTTGCACTTGCCTTCCGGCAATTTGCGGCAGCGTGTAGTCGGTATTTTGGGTAAAAATTACAATCAAAAACTCGTTCCGATAGATGAAGAAACCGAAGTGGTACGCATACTCGGCTACGTAGGTAAGCCCGAATTTGCAAAGAAAAAACGCGGCAACCAATATTTTTTCGTCAATACAAGATTTATCAAAAGCGGTTATTTGCACCATGCCGTCATGGGCGCGTTTGAGGAATTGCTGCCGAAAGGTACGCACCCGCTTTATGTGATTTTTATTGAAATTGACCCCTCAAAAATCGACATCAATGTACATCCCACCAAACAAGAAATTAAATTTGACGACGAGCGATTGATTTATAATTATTTGCGGGTAGCGGTGCGTCATGCACTCGGTCAATACAATGTTTCGCCCGTACTGGATTTTGACCAAGAGACCTTTATGACCCGCCAAGTCCAAATGGAAGCCCAACAACAAAAAGCCGATAGTCAAGCATCAAAAGGCTCAAAAATTGCCGACTTTGCCGGAGGCAACATGACCTCACCCCGCGAAAAATCCAACCTCAAAAATTGGCAAAAACTCTACGAAGGCATCGACGCTTTCGACCCATCCACTCCCGACGACGACACCCAAACCGAATCCGTCACCATAGAAAGCAGCCTCGAAATGGACGACTCCGGCGGCTCATTTTCCAAACTCACCAAACAACCTTATCAAGTACATCAGCGTTATATCATCAGTTCGATAAAGTCGGGCTTTATGCTCATTGACCAACAAGCGGCACACGAGCGCATTTTGTATGAAAAATATCGCCACCATCTCAATGAAGGAGCAACCGCTACTCAACATCAGCTATTCGCCAAAACCATGAACGTCTCGGCAGCAGATGCTATGATTTTGAAAGAAATATTGCCGCAGGTCAACCAACTCGGTTTTGATGTACAAGAATTTGGTAATGAAACCTTCGTGATACACGGCGCACCACCCGAAATCAAAAGCGGCGAAGAGGAACAAAGCATTGAAATTCTGATAGAGCAATACCGCGAAAATGTAGATTTGAAATTGGATATTCGGGAAAACGTGGCACGCAGCATGGCGCGCAGCACAAGCATCAAGCACGGGCAGTCGCTCACGCCACTCGAAATGCAAAGCATTATCGACGAGTTATTTGCTTGCGAAATTCCCTACCAGTCGCCGCGTGGTACGAATTGTTTTATTACATTTGATTTAGAGGAATTGGCAAAGCAATTTTAAATCCCGTACCGACGACTTTAGCCGTCGCCGGGTAACCCCCGTAATGACTGCTTTAGCTGTCAAGTGAATGAAAAACATCTGCAAAATTCTCAACCCAAAATTAATCAGTATAAAAGAAACAGTTGACAGCTAAACAGGCTGACCGCGAATACCGTACCGACGACTTTAGCCGTCGCAGTGGTCGAAAAAATATTTATAAATATTTGAATTTCATTTTATTAAAAAAAAATAAAATTCACTTGACGGCTAAAGTCGTCAGTACAGAGTTCGCGGTCAGCCTGTAAAGCAGTCATTACAGTAACACAATCAGCGCGATTTTAATTTTTTCTTGTATTGAAAAACAATAATTTACACGAAAATTTGGCGACGGCTAAAGTCGTCGGTACGGCGGGTTCGATTTTAAATTTCGAATTCAAAGCGAAGGCAAAAAACCTCGCCGAAGCCGAAACAAAACTACAAACCCTAAATCCGCGTTTCATAGGAGAAGACCATCAAATCGACACCTATTTCAAGGTAGAAAAAGGACGTTTGAAATTGCGCGAAGGCAATATCGAAAACGCCTTAATTTTTTACGAAAGAGAAAATACTCCGACTGCAAAATCCTCAAACATTCTCTTGTACAAACACGCGCCCGATGCGTCATTGAAAGCAATACTGACGACCACATTAGGCGTGAAAATTGTGGTAGAAAAACGACGGAAGATTTATTTTGTGGAAAATGTCAAATTCCATTTTGATACCGTAGAAGGTTTAGGAACATTCATTGAAGTAGAAGCTATCGACGAAACAGGCAATATTGGCAAAGAAAAACTCCAAGCACAATGCAGCGAATACGCTGCATTTTTCAATATACATGAAACAGATTACATCGCACATTCGTATAGTGACTTGATAATGCGATAATGCTTAGGGAAGATGAAGAAAATAATCTACCCCAAATGAAGAAGTTATTTTTTTTATATGTTTGGCTAAATTCGACGCACATAGCCGAGCTACGTAAGGAGAATTTAGTGAAACATATAAGAAAAAGAACGATTCAGACGGGTAGATTATTTTTTTCGTCTTCCCTTAAATGCTACAATGATTTCAATGAGTGAATTTTTGAATGTTGAGTGAAACGAAATCCCGTACTTATGTCGGGAAGTGAATTATTTAACCGAAAAAATCCATTCTTACATCAATCAAAAATCACTGAATCAAAAATCACTCAATTGATTCGATTTGATTTCCTACTTTTGTGCAAAATTTTACGGTAGCCAATAATTCATATTCACGCCCCAACTATGAACTATGAACTATCAACTATCAACTAATTAATGAAGATTTCCAACGAGGTACGGGTTGCGATTTTGGCACTCGTCGCTATATTTGTTTTTGTTTACGGGTTCAATTTTCTCAAAGGAAAAGACCTTTTTAAACGTACCGGTACGTATTATATCGTGTACAAGCAAGTGGATGGACTCGCGCCGCCTGCACCTGTGACCGTCAACGGCGTACAAGTCGGTTCGGTCATTGATGTGCAATTGCTCAACGATTTGGATATTACAGTGGAGTTGAGCCTTGACCGCGAACTGCGACTCCCTAAGAATACCATTGCCGATATTTACACCATGTCGCCACTTGGCGACAAAGGTGTGCGCTTGTTGATTGACCGACTTTGTACGAGTAATTGCATACAGTCGGGCGATACGCTCAATGGTAAATTGACCGACTTTGTCACCTCGTTTACAGGCGATATGTCGACTGCAATTGATGAAGGGAAAGAAGCCGTTTCGTCAGCAATTTCAGCGGCGATAGATTCCATGAATGTCAAATTTTCGGATGAAGGCGAAGCCATCGGCGAGAGTTTTAGCGACCTGCAAGGCATTCTCAAAAACCTCAATCGCAGCACCCGCAAACTTGATAAATTATTGGATGGCTCTACTGACAATATCGCCAGTACCATCTCCAACCTCGAATCTGCTACCTCCAATCTCAAATCCACCAAAGACCAACTCGATAGGGTACTCGCAAGCGCAGAAAATTTCACTTCCGACCTTAGCAAACTCGACCTCAAAAGTAAATTGGATAAGACCGTTGACGGTATAGATGGCGCACTTGATGGTACTGTCGCAAAAGTCAAAGGCACACTTGATAAAGCCGATAAAGCCATTGCAGGGATAGACGAAATATTGGCAAAAGTAAAAGACGGCGGCGGTTCTATCTCACAGCTTTTGAGTGATGAGGCTGCTTTGTACAATAACATCAATGAAGCTACCCTTGATATGCAATTGCTCATGCAAGATATTCGCCTGAATCCTAAGCGATATGTTCGTTTATTCAAAGCTAAATCGCCGAAGTACGAGAAGCCGGAGGACGACCCGGGAAGGCAGTAATATTTGATTCAAAGTAACACAGGCTTCCAGCCTACACTTTCGGGAGATTTTTTCTCAACTAACGCAGTGCAGGCTGGAAGCCTGTGTTACTTTTTACCTTATTTTGGAGATGAATGAATATTTTGGAAACTTTTTGTTTGTAAATTTGAAATAATTTGCTTATTTTAACTCCGAAGAAGCAGCCTTCGTAACACAGACATTCCTGTCTGTGCCACGTAGAGCACAGACAGGAATGTCTGTGTTACGCATACTAAAAAATTAATTTTAAAATACTTTTAAACTAACATTTTTGCACACATAAATGGCAGACATTTTTTTATTTATGTAAATTAAAAAACAATTACGCATTTAATTATTTTTAATTTATGTGAAAAAACAAACGTGTAAATGCCTTATTTAAAGGGAATTTGAAAACACAATTGATATAAAATATAAACACAACTCAACGTGCCGTTTTTCTCATTCAAATAAAATAAAAAAAGTTTCCACAATTTTTCCACACCAATTCACAACTCACTAACAATAACGAATTCCCCATAAAAAATGCAAATTCAATTTTCCAAAAATTTAGACTTAATTTCGTATCTCTTTTTAAAAAAAATCCCAAATTCCAAGTACCAAATCCCAAATTTAATATGTAGGTATTTTATTTGGAATTTGGAATTTGTTTTTTGGAATTTCTCAACGTAAAATATGCCTGACTTTAAAGAATCTATCAAGAATAAAATCCCCAATCCGCGCGCTCAAACAAAGCGGGAAGCGGGGATGTCAGAGTATATGTTTGGCAA
>Ga0209186_1003836_pt1 | contig 10216 bp, 4 predicted proteins | sample SidtaG_FD_187426 | JGI IMG/M metagenome (GOLD analysis project Ga0209186, IMG submission 187426) | Marine algal microbial communities from Sidmouth, United Kingdom - Sidmouth_Male2 metaG (SPAdes) (version 2) | ecosystem: Host-associated > Algae > Red algae > Unclassified | place: Sidmouth, United...
AGGAAAACTGATAGGAATATCCAAATCTGCAAGATAATATATAGATGCTGTGGTTTCCACAATGGGCAAAAAGTCACCTGCTGTTGTAGGTGTACCACTAAAAACTACACAACCGATCGTGTTTTGCAGGAAAATACAATCCGGAGGGTCACAAGCATAAGTGATGCCTATGGGCAAGCCTGTAATATCATCGACCGTAACAGACAATAATTCAGCATCAATCATCGTACCGTTGTTGAATACAGCATAAAGTGAATCCGGCACTACCGCAGTAAATAATTGTTCGTAAGCCATACCAACACAACCCGAATTGAGTGAAGAAGTTGGGCTACCAATTAAGTCAGGTAAAGGATATACGCCCACAGTAGAGTCGGCAAGCATTGGGTCTGGGTTACAGCTTTGAGCTTGTAGGCTCGTAAAACTGACAGCGAATACTAAGGCAAATGTTGCAAGTAGTAATTTTTTCATATTTATTCTTTAAAATTTAAAAAACGATTTAGGGATGAAAAGATAATAACACTATGTCTTTACAGCATTATTTTTTCTTTATACGAGGCAAATTTGACGCGAATAACGGTCCCGATAGCTATCGGGATTAAGGAAAATTTGGTAAAGTACAAAGGATGAACAACAAGTCAAGATGTAATGTTCATTGTTTTTTCATCCCTAATAGCTCTTTTTTAGAGTCTTAATTCACATTTCGTGTAAATCATATTTATATAAAAATAATATTAAAAATACACCCAAATTTTGTGTGGTTTTTGAGGTTTAATTCAAATATTATTTGTTTCCATCTTAACGTATTAGTATCAATCCATCGGCTAATTCGAACTACGACATGTTGAGTTTCCATCTTGGTGTTCGGATAAGACTTGGCGATAAACGTGAACGAGTCCGTGAGAAAAAGGAAAGAAGAGAAAAAAGAAAAGACTGCGAATGTGCCGACTGCCCGACTCGACGCAACCGTCCGATTATTGACCTCTTGTTCAATGACTGGGGCGGTCCAACTATCTGCACACCAAGACCTGCTGAATGTTCAACGTATGATTCACCTTCGCGACCACGTCCACCGAAAAGTTCACGTAACAATGATGACGATATACGTAATAATGGGGCGGACACCTCTAACGAAGGCGAAAATCCTAATGAATGTTCACCAAATTACGGACCATTTCAGCCTAATCCGAAACAATCAGACATAAAACCAAGACAATCAAAGCAACAAAACGACAATTGACTTGTTGGTGATTAGCCCGACTATTTTTATCATGTAAATCGAAGACTCTTTTAAATACGTGGCTGTCACCAACAAGTCAAAATTTACAAAATATAAAGATTATTTATCTTTACCTTTGATGTTTTGCAAGGGAAGAGGTAGATTATTTTTTTCCTCTTCCCTAATCTCAGACGAACAATACAAAGCTATGTTCATTTATCCAAGCCCGTTCACGCATACTGTGTCGAACGGGCTACCTTTTTATAAAAAAAGGGCTATTCCGAAAATCGAAATAGCCCATTTTATCTTTTGTTAATAAATGCTTGACTGACTACTAAGTAGTCAGTCAAGCTAATACTATCGGGTAATTTGGCGAAATTTGCCCGATTACTTCGTTGGAGAACATCAGCCGTAGCGTAGGCTATGGCTAATGCTCTCCGCCTCGCACTCGACCAAATTTCACTCAAATTAACTCGACATTATTAACTTGACTGACTACTAAGCGATGTGTTTGAATTCCCTAATTCGCTGAAAGCGAATTGATTATTGAGTTTGAACTTGACGCTTGAATTTGTACTTGCACTTACTTTGCTGCTGCATATCGCTTGCTTACTTCTTCCCAATTAATGACATTAAAAAATGCACCGACGTAATCAGGACGGCGATTTTGGTAATTGAGATAGTAAGCGTGTTCCCATACATCCAATCCAAGAATTGGCGTACCTTTTTCTTCGGCAATATCCATCAAAGGATTGTCTTGATTTGGTGTAGAAGTGACTGCAAGTGAGCCATCTGCCTTCACAATCAGCCAAGCCCAACCTGAGCCAAAGCGCGTCTTAGCGGCACTGCTGAATGCTTCTTTGAAACCATCAAAAGATCCGAAAGCTTTGTTAATTGCATCGCTGATATCGCCAGAAGGTGCGCCTCCACCTTTGGGAGACATGACACTCCAGAATAAGCTGTGGTTGTAGAAACCGCCGCCATTGTTGCGTACTCCGCTGGAGTGTTTGGATACATTTGCTAAAATATCTTCAATAGATTTGTCACTCAAATCACTACCGTCAATAGCGGCATTGAGTTTATTGGTATATCCGTTGTGATGCTTGCCATGATGAATTTGCATTGTTTTTTCATCTATGTGAGGTTCAAGTGCATTGTGTGCATAAGGCAAGTCCGGTAATTTAAAAGCCATAGTATTCTCTGTTTTTGTATTAAATATTAATTAAATTTTGTATTAAATATTAATTAAATGATAAACTTGTCAATAGTTCAACAGCAACAAAGGTAAGAAGTTTTGAAAATTATCTAACTTCATACAATGACTTTTTTGAATAGAAGAAATGATAATGTAAAAACAGGCAACTATTGATTGACAATTTCGTATTTTATACTGGGGACACATTCTTCTAATTTCTGATTTATTATCAAAATCTAAGTTAGTATTCTGTAATGTCTAACACGTAAGTTATGATAAGCATTTGTAATTTATTGATTAGCAGCCACATAAAGTGGTTTTGTTTGGTGTCGTTAGTCTTTTTAACCGTATCAAACAGCTATTCAAAAGACTTTCCTTATATCCGGTTTAAAAATTTTACTTATGAAAATGGTTTACCGGAGAATATGGTTTACGATATTGTAAAAGATACGAGCGGTTTTGTGTGGATAGGTTCTTCCAATGGACTTTTTCGTTATGACGGGATGGATTTTAAGACATTTTATCACGATGAGAATAATGAAAACACTCCAGCAGGCAATCAGATTGAATGTGTGTTGATAGACAGCGAAAATTACCTTTGGGTAGGCACGCGAGAAAATGGTGTGAGTCGTTATGATATTGAAAAGTCGATATTTACTAACTATTCACATGAAAAAGATAATCCGAATAGTTTGACTAACAGAGAGGTACTCTGTTTAATGGAGGATAGTAAAGGGCGAATATGGATAGGTACAGAAAACGGACTGAATGTATTGGATAAGAAGAGAGAACATATAACACGATTTTTTCATGATGATAAAGATAGTACTTCTTTGAGTGCACCTGCGGTTTTATCCTTGATGGAAGATAGTCAGGGACGCATCTGGACAGGAACTTGGGGAGGAGGACTTAACTTGTTATTACCAGAAGGAGATGATATTAAAAATACAACTTTCAGGCGTTTTACACATGACCCTTTGAAAAAAGAGACTTTAAGTAATGACAATGTTTGGTCCTTGTTTGAAGATAGCCAGCAACGGATTTGGATAGGGACTTTCGGTGGTGGGCTTAACTTGATGATTCCTGACCTGATACACGAAGGTCTGGTCGATTTTTCTCCTCAATTTATTTCGTTTCAAAAGAATCCGCAAAGTGATAATACCATTTGCGGTAGTCAGATTTACAGTATAAATGAGGATGAGTCCGGCTTTTTATGGATTGGAACCGGATCGGGATTAAGTATAGTGGATTCGGAGGTGATGGGGGAGACAAAGTTTATTGATGCGAATGTATCCGGCACAATTCCTACACTAAATTTTAAGTCTTATTATCATTCTACTTACAATACATCATTGACCAATAATTTGGTGAGAAATGTATTTATAGATGATGAGAAATGTGTTTGGTTAAGCACTTTTGCAGGAATAAGCCAGTACGATGGTCAGGGTATCAGATTCAAAGCGATGATGACAGCAGAAGAAGTGAATGACAATATCGGCATCAGTTCATTAATAGTAGAAACACCCGAACTACACTGGGTGGCAAGCTGGGACTTCGGCTTAATTAAGTATAATCCCAAAACTGGAGATCAACAAGTATTTGGAGCAGATCCTGATAATCTCAAAGCACTGGTCAGTAATGAAATTATAAGACTTTACAGACATCGGTCGGGAGATATATGGATAGGTACTGATTTGGGTTATTCCGTTTTTGATATTGAAACAGAAACTTTTAGCAATTTTGCCCCCCAAGATAAGGCTGGTGAAATCAGAGACCTCAGAGTGAGTAGCTTTTACAGAGACTCAAAAGAACGTCTGTGGATGGGAACAGGCAGTGGTTTGGTGAGAATTTATGAAGATGAGTCGTCTGCCAGATACGAACTCATACAAGCCAAAGATGTAACCAATCCTGATTCGCTTATCGCCTTTGAAGCGACTAATATTGTTGAAGATACCTACGGCAATATTTGGACGACCTCATGGAACGGCTTAAACAAAATGAGTACCAACACAGATGGAGAATTTGAACTGACTTGTTATAATCATGATAGTGAAAATCCTAACTCCATAGCCTCCGACAGAGTGACGTATATATTGGCACAAGGAGATGATTTTTGGGTAGGCACGGAAAGCGGATTATCTCATTATATACATGAGCAAGATAAGTTTATAAATTATGGAATAGAGCAAGGCTTGGATATGGTGAATATGGCTTCCCTACAGATAGATGATGAAGGTAAAATATGGGGAGCTACAAGGCAAGGTCTGTTTTCTCTCAATCCTGAAAACGGAAAAATTCGACAATTTTTCAAAGACGACGGTTTGCAGAGTAATACATTTAGTTTTTTATCTACTTATAAAGATGAGGAGGGTAATTTATATTTTGGAGGCAATGCCGGCTATACTCAATTTCATCCGAAGGATGTACAACAAAATGAAAGTATTCCACCGATTGCGATTACTGGCTTTCAAATATTCAACAAAGAAAAAAACTTCGATAAACCCATCAATACACTTGATGAAATCGAATTATCACACACACAAAACTACTTTACCATACGATTTTCTGCCCTCAATTATATTCAATCCTTCCGAAACCGCTACAAATATATGCTTGAAGGTTTTGATGAAAATTGGATAGATGCCGGCAGTAGAAATTTTGCCAGCTACACCAACCTCAACGGTGGGACATACACATTTCGTGTAAAAGGTAGTAATAACGATGGTGTTTGGAATAAAGAAGGTACATCCATAAAAATCAAAGTCATACCGCCATTCTACTGGACTTGGTGGTTTTGGGCAATTGTAGTGGCATCAGCACTTGTACTCATTTATCTTTTCAGTCGTTTTCGGAACAAAGCCTTGCGTGAGAGAAGCCGTGAACTCGAAGCCTATAATGCCAAACTCAATAGAGAAATTGAGGTTCGCCAACACACCGAAAACATCCTCCGAGAACGCGAACAAAAACTCACCGAAGCCGAAAAACAACTCGAAGAAACCATACAAGAACTCCAACGCTCCAATCAAGAACTCGAACAATTTGCCTACATCGCTTCCCACGATTTGCAAGAACCCTTACGAATGGTCGGAAGTTTTGTGCAACTTATTGGCAGAAAATACTCGGATAAAATCGACGATTCAGGTAGAGAATACATCGCCTTTGCCATAGATGGAGTCAACCGGATGTCAGAACTTATCAAAGGCTTATTGAGTTTCTCCAGAGTCGGGAGACAAAATGCCAACTTTGAAATATCTGACCTCAACACAATCGTAGAAAAAAAGATGCTTGACATCAGAAATTACACCATAGAACGCAAAGCTGAAGTTCATACCAACACACTACCCACGCAAGTATTTTGCGACTCCACACAAATTGGTGCTATCTTTTACAACCTCATCGTCAATGCTATCAAATTCAATAAAAAAGAAAAGCCCACCGTAGATGTTCGCCTTGCAAACGAAAACCAAGACGAATACCTATTTTCTGTAAAAGATAATGGTATAGGGATAAGTCAAGATTACAAAGAGCGGGTTTTTGAAGTCTTCAAACGCCTTAATTCAAATGATGAATTCAAAGGAAGCGGCATCGGACTTGCATTATGTAAACGCATTATAGATAATCACCAAGGAGAAATTTGGTTTGAATCCGAAGAAGGGCAAGGCACAACATTCTTTTTTACCATCAGCAAAAAATTAGATACCAATTCACCCCAAATATACCAACAAAAAAAATTAAAAACAGTGGCTTGAATGAGTGATTAGTTTATAGGTTTATCACTTGATAAATTCCTAAACTAATCACTCATTTTTGAATCTATTAATACCTTTTCTCGTACAAATCCCTACCTAATATATTTTCCCACATCATACCCTACCTTATACAACCATATCGTCAAATAATAATTTGGACAAAGCGCGTTTTGCGAAAACATGATCATAGAAAGTTAATGAAATCTTAAAAGAACTCTATTTAGAAGTAATCTAAATACAATTCAATAGCCTTTTACGATTGTAAAAAATCTATTTGAATTGTATTTTTGCGCTGAATTCAGCAGGGAGATACCTTGCTACGTGATATAAAGACAACTAAAATGATATACAGACGATTGAATATCAAATATTTAGCAACCTTAGCGTTGTTGTTTTGTTCCCTTCTTTCCTTCGCAGCACCCAATCCGAATAACGGTAAATCCTTATTCAGGGCTAAATGTGCAACCTGCCACAATGGAAACATGAAGGCAGACATGACCGGTCCGGCACTCGGAGGCGTACAAGAACGTTGGGAAGGCAAAGAAGAAGAATTATATAATTGGATTCGCAATTCGCAGCAAGTCATTGCTTCGGGCGACCCCTATGCCGTCAAGCTCTTTAACGACTGGAACAAGTCTGTCATGCAAGCCTTTCCCGAACTCACCAACGAAAATATTGATGACATCCTTTTATATGTCAATAATATGTACAGTGCAGGCTGTGCCGAACCGCCTTGTCAGGAAGATCTTATTCCCACAGGTGGAGTTGAAGAAGAATCCGGCTTCAACTGGCTCTACGCCTTACTCTTTGGTATCTTGGCTTTATTGGCATTAGCACTTGTCCGTATCACCTCCAACCTCAATCACCTTGCAGATGTAAAAGCCGGAGGTGGCGCAGCACGCCGTACCTTATTAGATATATTGACCAGCAAAGGCATCGTAACCTTTGTTATTTTTGTAGCAGTTGTTATCGGTGGTTTCACCACTGTCAATAATGCGATTAACTTTGGTCGCCAGCAAGACTACGCGCCTGTACAGCCTATCAAATTCTCTCACGAAACACACGCAGGTATCAACAAAATTGATTGTCAATACTGCCACGATGGCGCAAGACGAAGCAAACACGCCGTCATTCCTGCCGTCAATACATGTATGAACTGCCACAAAGCCATCAACAACGGTTCTGAATATGGCAAAACAGAAATTTCAAAAATATACGCAGCATCCGGCTTCGACCCCGTCGGCAAGAAATACTACGACGACTACGCCAACATGAATAAAGACACCCTCGTCGAAAACATGAGAAACTGGTTGGCATTAGAATATAAGAAAGACGAGAAGCTCAAAGAAAAAGACTACATGGGCAAAGTCAATGAGCAATTGGACGAAATCGCACCTTATATACAAGCACCAATGGAGTGGGTACGTATTCACAACTTACCCGACCACGTTTACTTCAATCACGCACAGCACGTAGTCGCGGGTGGTGTCGAATGTCAGACCTGTCATGGTGCTGTCGAAGAAATGGAAACCATGAAACAGTACGCACCCCTTTCAATGGGTTGGTGTATCAACTGTCACCGCGAAACAGAAGTCCAATTTGCTAACAACCCATATTACGACACATACAGCAAATACCACGACGACCTCAAAGCAGGAACGATGGATAAAGTCACCGTAGAAGACATCGGTGGTTTGGAATGTCAGAAATGTCACTACTAATAAGTAGCGAGTGACGAGTAGCGAGTTCAGTTTTTTTTAATTTAAAATATAAAAGTGTCGATAGAACGCGAGTAATAGATAAGTATATTTTTTATTTTTAATAAATTGAAAATTAGATAAAATACAATTCAAAATTAAGTTTTTGATAAATATAAATTTCCCAAAACACATTTTAAATGAATGATAAATGAGTTTGACTTCATTCAAAATTCATTCACTCATTCATTCAAAATTCATTCATTAGTATTCGATGAAAAATAATAATAAAGTTTGGGCAAGCGTTGCTGAAATCAACAACGACGCTGAATTTAAAAAAACGCAAGAGCAGGAGTTTGTTGACAAGTCACTCATGGAAGGGCTTGCCGATGAAAAAGGCTTACAAAGCACCACTGCCAACCGTCGCGACTTCCTCAAATATCTTGGTTTTGGACTTGGTGCAGCTACCGTAGCGGCAAGTTGTGATATACCCGTCAAAAAGGCGATACCTTACACCGTCAAGCCTGACGCAATAGTTCCGGGAGTGGCTACCTACTACGCGAGTTCTATTGTCAAAGGCGGTGATTACTGTCCCGTCTTGGTCAAAACCCGCGAAGGTCGTCCTATCAAAATCGAAGGAAATGCCCTCTCAAGCATGACCGCCGGAGGTACGAGCGCACGCGCCCAAGCTGCCGTATTGGAACTCTACGATACCAACCGAATCAAAGCACCGCGAGGCAAAAAAGCCATGTCGTGGGCAGATGTGGACAAAGCCATTACCAACAAACTCAATCCTTCCTCCAATATTCGCATTATCAGCAACACGCTGATGAGCCCTTCCACGAAGGCAGCTATCGAAGCATTCAAATCAAAATATCCGAATACACAACACATTCAATACGACGCGGTGTCCTCCTCTGCCATGTTGGATGCCAATGAAGCGTCTTTTGGAAAACGTGTGATTCCGGGTTACGATTTTAGCAAAGCAAATATTATCGTTAGTTTCGATGCTGATTTTCTCGGCACTTGGATTTCACCAATAGAATATTCAAAAGACTACGCAAAAAATCGCACAATCAATAAGATAGACGGAGCGACCATGTCGCGTCATTACCAGTTTGAAAACGGGATGTCGCTTACAGGTTCTAATGCAGACAATCGTATCTTGATTCGTCCGTCAGAGCGTGGTGCAGCTATCGTGGCATTGGCAAATGCTTTAAGCATTTCCGGTGGTTCTACGAGCGGTTTAAATAAAAAAGCACAAAAAGCCATTACTCAAATTGCGAAAGAATTACAAGCCAATGCAGGTGGTTCAATCGTTGTATGTGGTTCAAATGATATTAACGAGCAAATCTTGATTAATAAGGTCAACGAATCGCTCGGCAATTATGGCTCTACTATCGACCTTGCCAATTATTCTAACCAAAGACAAGGTGACGATAAAGCCATTTATAATTTTGTAAATGGGAATGACCGCGCAGATGCGGTATTTATTCTTGATTCAAATCCCGCTTTCGATTTACCTTATGCCGATAAATTTGCTACCAAATTAAAAGCGACACCACTTAGTGTTTCTTTCAACGGAACGGAAGACGAAACCACCTCGCTTTGTCAGTACGCCTGTCCTGACCACCACATCCTCGAATCATGGGGCGATGTAGAAGCGAAGGCAGGTCAGTATTCACTCATTCAACCGACCATTTCACCATTATTTGATACAAGAGCAGTAGGAGAGACCTTATTAGCATGGGCAGATAGTGAAAAATTGGATAAGACTGCGGAGCAGCCTTATTATGAATTTTTAAAAAAACAATGGGAAGAAAATATTTTTGCTAAAAAAGGTGGATTTGCCCGTTTTCAAAATTTTTGGGATAGCGCATTGCACGATGGCATAGTAGAATTAGAACCTGAAACGGGAGGTGGAAGCGTCTCTTTTGCGGGTGATATTGCTGCCGCTGCCTCAACTTTAAATAAGCCGAAATCATCGGGTATTGAGATTAGCATACAAGAATCTATAGGTATTGGTGCAGGTCAGTACGCGAACAACCCTTGGTTACTTGAAATGGCTGACCCTGTAACAAGAATGGTTTGGGAAAATGTAGTTTGTGTACCTGTCAAATTTGACGGCATCAACAGATACATTGGCGGATATGAAGGTTTGAAATTGGATACAGGTGACTTAGTCGATGTGACGATTAATGGTAAAGTGAGCCGTCTGCCTGTTGTTCTCCAATTTGGTCAAATGCCAAATACGGCTACCGTCCAACTTGGTTGGGGACGCAGCAAAGCGGGTGCAGGTAGCGGATACGGAGCGGATTTATACCCAAGCCTTCGTGCAGATAAAACTGGTCATACACAA
>Ga0209186_1003840_pt1 | contig 10209 bp, 7 predicted proteins | sample SidtaG_FD_187426 | JGI IMG/M metagenome (GOLD analysis project Ga0209186, IMG submission 187426) | Marine algal microbial communities from Sidmouth, United Kingdom - Sidmouth_Male2 metaG (SPAdes) (version 2) | ecosystem: Host-associated > Algae > Red algae > Unclassified | place: Sidmouth, United...
ATCAGGCGAGGTCGTCATTCCTGTAAAATACGCGCAAGCCTTTGATTTTTATAAAGGTATCGGTCCGGTACAGGACGCAGAAGGACATATTTTTTTTATTGATAAAAAAGGTAAAAAAGTCGATAAACCCTTTCTCAATCACCTCATTCTCAAAAAACAAGATTATATTTATTTTTACGAAAACGATAAAATCGGCATCAAAAACAAACGCGGCAAAATACTCACCACAGCCCGCTACGATGCCCTCGGAACGCTCTATAAAAATCGTGTATTTTACAAAATCGGCGACGAAAAATACGGTATAGCCACCAAGCATGGCACTATCAAACGCAAACCCCGTTATGATGATGTACAAGGGTTTTCAGAAGGTCTGGCAGCCGTAAAGATTGATGGCGAATGGGGATACATTCACCACCGCAAAGGCATGGTCATTGCACCACGTTTTGAAGATACCCGCCCGTTCTCCAAAGGACTCGCTGCCGTAAAAATGAACGGCAAATGGGGCTATATCAACAAGAAAGGAACGCTTGTCATTCCTTGTGAATTTGACGATAATAATGATGAAATGTTTGTGAAAGTCAGGTAGTAAAGAGTTGATGAATTGACGAGTTGACGAGTTGATGAATTGACGAGTTGATGAATTGACGAGTTGATGAGTTGATGAATTGACGAGTTGATGAATTGACGAGTTGACGAGTTGACGAATTGACGAGTTGACGAGTTGACGAGTTGATGAATTGACGAGTTGACGAGTTGATGAATTGACGAGTTGACGAGTTGATGAATTGACGAGTTGACGAGTTGATGAATTGACGAGTTGACGAGTTGATGAATTGACGGGTTGATGAATTGATGAACTGACGAGTTGATGAATTGATGAATTGACGATACACAACAACTCATCAACTCGATAACTCGACAACTCGTCTATCGTTTCTGCGCCAGCAAATACAGCACCGCCATGCGTACTGCTACGCCGTTTTCGACTTGTTGGAGAATGATGGATTGCTTCGAGTCGGCTACATCGCTTGTGATTTCTACGCCGCGATTGATGGGTCCGGGGTGCATGATTACGATGTCTTTTTTTACACTGTCGAGTAGTTCGCGATTGATGCCGAAATGTTGGGCATATTCGCGGAGTGAAGGGAAATATTTGATGTCTTGACGTTCCAATTGAATACGAAGAATATTTGCCACATCGCACCATTGCAAGGTATCTTTTACATCATAACTTACCTGAACGCCGAGGCTTTCTATATGTCGCGGAATGAGTGTTGGTGGTCCGCATACGCGTACATTCGCGCCGAGTTTTTTCAAGCAAAAAATATTACTCAATGCCACCCGCGAATGTAAAATATCACCGAATATCGCAATATTTTTCCCCTCCAAATTACCAATTGCCTCACGCATCGAATAAGCATCGAGCAAGGCTTGGGTCGGGTGTTCGTGCGTACCATCGCCGGCATTGATGATATTGGCGTCGATGTGGCGAGAGAGAAATACGTGCGCTCCGGGCGCAGGATGGCGCATCACGACCATATCCACCTTCATCGACAAAATATTATTCACCGTATCTAGCAGCGTCTCCCCTTTTTTTACGGAAGAAGACGACGCCGAAAAATTGACCGTATCGGCAGAAAGGCGTTTTTCGGCAAGTTCAAATGAAATGCGGGTACGGGTCGAATTTTCAAAAAACAAATTCGCCACCGTAATATCGCGCAAAGAAGGCACTTTTTTTATCGGGCGATTAATCACCTCCTTAAACTGCTCCGCCGTATCGAGAATCAACTCAATATCTTCGCGCGTAATGTATTTGATGCCCAGTAAATGCTTGGTACTTAACATGTTAGTAGCGAGTTACGAGTTACGAGTAGCGAGTTACGAGTAGCGAGTAGCGAGAAAACCGACCACTCGTTACTCGGCACTCGCTACTCGCTACTTCTTTTAGGATGTAAAAATATTTTATGATTACCGTTTGATTTTTCAGCCCAATCGACTGCCACGTATGCCTCGTCCACTGCGTCCACGGTAATCCCGGTGTAGTCAGATTGAATGGGTACATGCCGATTAAATCGCCTATCGACCAGCGAAAGCAACTCTACTTTATCGGGGCGTCCGTAGTGTTGGAGTGCGTCCAGCGCAGCACGAATCGTCCGTCCGGTATAGAGTACATCGTCTATCAGAATCACCTTTTGTCCATCCACGAGAAAGTCCATTTCCGTAGTATTCGCAATAAGCGGTTTGTTGCGTATTCTGAAATCATCGCGATAAAAAGTTACATCCAATTTACCGTAGCGAATAGACGATACACCCAAGATTTTACTTATTTTTTTGTAAATATGATTGGCAAAAAGCACCCCGCGCGGCTGCACTCCAATCAGGCAGGAATACCTGAAATCATCGTGATTTTCAATGAGTTGATGGCAAAGTCGGTCAATCGTGAATTTAAATTTTTTCCCTTCAAGTATGACGCGGTCTTGCATAATTAAGTTTAAGTTTAAGTCGAAGTTTAAGTTTAAAGCATGTTTAAAAAACTTTAAACTGATAATCAGTCCCGAAAGCTTTCGGGAGTGGTTTTGGCGAGGCATCAAAGAAGGAGTTTATCGGGATAAGTGACTGATTTGATATGAAGCCAAGTTCACAAAATATTGGTTATCAGGCAGAAAATTTTTAAACATGCTCTTAAGGAACGCGGCAAAAATAACTTGACCATCTTGGCGGCTTCTTTTATGCTTATTTTTCCCTTTGAATTCAGTTATTTATCCCGATAAACGCCCTCTTTCAAAGCAAAAACTAAACATAAAATAACCTCCCCAAGTTGGTCAACTTATTTATCCCGCGTTCCTAAATGGGTGGTGATTCATAATTCGTATCGCAAAGTTAATACTTTTGTTGTTGCTTTGCAAAATGATGAAACATTAACGTGTAAATACAAGTTGCACAAATCTGATTTGGATTTTGGAATTTGTTATTTGGAATTTTTCAAGTGACCACTTGAATTACATATTTTCATTTTTTCATAATAAATTCATATAAAAGTCGTTATTTTGCGTGAAAAATAAAATCAAATTATTGACATTCAAGGTCAAATTCCAATCTCAAAGCATGTAAAATGAGGTATGGTTTTTGATTTTATAAGAAAAAAAATAATGATTAGTGAAAGAAATTAAATAAATTCGACAGGAATGCGCCGTAATTTTTTCTTCTAAAGAATTCAAAAAATCGTTGCATAGTAGAGCTACGGAACTACTTTTTTGTGTTTTTTAGAAGGAAAAAGAACAAGCATAACTGCCGAAGTTATTTTGTTTCTTTCACTTAATTCGAGTTACAAATTACAGGTTTTGTGTTCTTAATCGTTTTTTAATTTACGTTTAACTAACTCACAACCCGTGACTCGCAACTCGCAACTTGAATAAAATATGAGGTTGACAATCTTATTAATACTAAGTTTACTGACGAGTGCCTTTTGTTGGGCATCTGATGACATTGAAGCAGCCAAAGAAACACTGTACGCCATTCAACTCGGTGCATCCAACCAACCCGATATGAAACGTTATAACAAGGTAAAAAGCTACGGTTATCTATATACAGTAGATGCCCAAAACGGTATGTTGCGTGTCATGCTCGGCACTTACACCAGCAAATCAAAAGCAAATGCAGTATTGAAAAAAGTCAAGTCACGAGGTTTCAAAGACGCTTTCATTTCAGGCGGCTATGTGACTGAAAATAAATTTTATACCGTTCAATTTGCTTCTTATTTGTATGCCGATAAAGTTGATTGGGACAAATTGCAGCAGGTAGGTATGGTGCAAGTAGATGCTTCCGAGGGAAGAATCAAATTAGTCAGTGGCAATTTTTCCGAAAAAAGTACTGCAGATGACTACAAAAACAGCCTGCGAAGCATGGGCTACAAAGACGCCTTTGTGCGTCAGGTCAACGAAGCGCGACTGCTCAATATCGGTACAAATTATAATACAACAATCATATCAAGTAGTTCGTCATCTTCCACAACTACCACAGGCGGTGGCGGCATGACGGACATGGAAAAACTACCGATTTATGCCAAGCTCAACTCATTTGAGCGTGAAAATATCGTTCTGCTTGATGGCAGATACCACATGAAAATGGATGACCGCACCTTTGTTCCACTCAGCGACTATCAGCCCGGCACACTCGGTGGTACTATTATCGTGGACTCGCAGCCTGTAACTCGCACATACTCAGGCGGTACGATAATCAGTTCAACTCCTGTAACGACGACGAGCAATCCGACTATTATTTCAAGCAGCCCTGTGGTGACAACAAGTAGCCCGACCGTCATTTCAAGCAGTCCTGTGGTAGTAGGCGGTACGGATTATCGTATTCAATTGGCAGCAGTTCGTAATTATGACCCGAATCAATTTTCAGGTGTCAACTCACTCGGCTCTGTGAAACTCGAATCTGCCGGAACAGGTGTCAATCGCGTAATGATGGGCAATTATGGTACATTGGGCGAGGCACAAGCTGTGCTCAATGCCGTCAAATCGCAAGGCTTCCCTACTGCCTATATTCTGAGGTATTCAAATGGAGTACGCGGGGGAAAAGTTAATTGATTTTTGATTCGACGATTTTTGATTTTTGATTGTGTTTTGCTTCGCAAAATTTCTACGGGCAAATCAATCAAAAATCAAAAATCAAAAATCGCAAAATGGATAGATTAGAGCAACTCAAAAATCTATTGGCAGATGCCCCCGGCGATTCATTTATCACCTTCGCTATTGCCAAAGAATACGAGAAAACAGGAAATGCAGACGAAGCCCTGAATCATTATCTGATGATAGCCGAGCATGACCCTAATTATGTCGGTTTGTATTATCATCTCGGTAAATTGTATGAAGAACGTGGCGATATGGCTACCGCAATTTCGACCTACGAAAACGGTATGAAAATCGCCAAAACCGCCGGAGACGACCACGCTTTCAGCGAATTGGCAGGCGCGAAAATGGCGGTGGACGGTTGACGGTTTTATGGTCATTGAGAATTTAGACTTCGCTCATGTCGTCAGACGAATCCGGTTGTAAGCAAGGATAATGAGGATGGATAAACCACTAATTTCAGTAAAATCCTTCGTCTGCCGACTACTATATGAATTTAAACTTGCGCTTGATACTTGAACTTGAATTTACCCGTGTATTCCATTCAAAAAATAGCTGATATGCTCTCCGCTACCTTCTTAAATGAAGTGGCACATCCGGCGAATATTACCCAACTATTATTCGATAGTCGTAAGGTATCGCTGCCGCATGGTTCGTTGTTTTTTTCGATAAAAGGACCGCGACACGATGGGCATGATTATATCAAAGACGCTTATGAGAAAGGAATTAGAAATTTTGTTGTAAGTAAAAAAAAAGGCTTTTCCATTCTTCCTGACACAAATTATTTATTAGTTAAAAATCCCCTCCAAGCCCTCCAAACCTTAGCCCGACACCATCGCCAACAATTCAGCTTCCCGACCATCGCCATCACAGGCAGCAATGGCAAAACCATCGTCAAAGAATGGCTCTACGAACTCCTCCGTGACGAACACAATATCGTCCGTAGTCCGAAAAGTTATAATTCGCAGATAGGTGTACCGCTTTCGGTTTGGCAGATGGATGAGGCACACGACTTAGGCATATTTGAAGCCGGAATTTCACAGACAGGCGAGATGGAAAAACTGGCAAATATCATTCAGCCGGACATCGGGTTGCTGACCAATATTGGCGAGGCGCATAGCGAAGGTTTTTCGAGTATCGAGGAAAAATTACGCGAGAAAATTCAGTTATTTTTTTCGTGTAAAACAATTATTCATCGAAATGATAATGAATTGATTAACAGTGTAATGACGGAGATGTCGGACACTTTTGAAGTGTCAAACATCTTTACATGGGGCAGGAATCAAAATGCGAATTTACACATCAAAAATATTGAGAAAAAAGACGGTAGCACGGTACTCCATGCGAATTTGAAACGTAAGCACGAAGTCCACCCCCCAGCCCCCTCCAAAGGGGGAGATACAAACGCGAGAAGTTTTTCGCGTAGCGAAAAATATCCCCCTTTGGAAGGGGCTTCCACACCTTCATCTCCCCCTTTGGAGGGGGGCAGGGGGGTGGACTCCGCGCAAGAAATCCAAATCGAAGTCCCCTTCACCGACGATGCTTATTTAGAAAATATCGCTCACTGTTGGGCGGTTATGCTCCATCTAAATTACAACAACGAAATCATCAAAAAACGCATCCGACGGCTTCAAAGCGTTCCGCTACGACTCGAATTAAAAGCTGCTGTCAACAATTGTACGCTCATCAACGACAGTTATAATAACGACCTCAACTCCTTGGAAATCGCACTGGATTTTCTGACCCAACAAGGCGGAAATCAACAATCAACGCTCATTCTTTCCGATATTTTACAGACCAATCAAACGCCTGACGCGCTATACAAACGCGTGGCAGAATTGGTGAAAGAAAAACAAATCAATCGTTTTATCGGAGTAGGAAATCATATTTTTTCGATAAAAAAACATCTACCTGCTGACCTCATCTCCTCATTCTATCTTACGACAAATGACTTGCAAAACGATCTTCCAAATCTTCAATTTAATCGGGAAAATATCCTCTTAAAAGGTGCGCGAATCTTTGAATTTGAGCGTATTGCGCGGATGTTGGAACAGAAAGCACATCGCACCGTGCTCGAAATTAATCTCAATGCACTTACACACAACCTCAATGTTTACAGTCGATATTTGAAGCCCCAAACAAAAGTCATGGCAATGGTCAAGGCAGCCGCTTATGGCAGTGGCAGTGATGAGGTCGCGCGTCTGCTTGAATTTCAAAATGTGGATTACCTCGCGGTGGCATATACAGATGAAGGCGTCGAATTGCACGAGGCAGGAATTCGACTGCCTATATTGGTACTGAATCCCGAAGCAGCGAGTTTTGACGCGCTCATTCGGCATGAATTGGAGCCGGAAATTTATAGCTTGGAAGTTTTACAAAACTTTTCAAAAGAACTTGATTATCAAAATATTAGCTCCTACCCTATTCATCTGAATTTGAATACGGGAATGAATCGACTTGGGTTTGAAGAGACGGATATAGATGAATTAGTTGATTATTTAAATGAAAATAAAAGTGTACGAGTCGCATCTGTTTTTTCGCATCTTGCGGGTAGCGATGATGCTCTATTTGATGATTTTAGCCGCCAACAAATTATACAATTTAAATTTTTATATAAAAAAATAAAAATAAAAATTGGCTACGCGCCTATGCGTCACATGCTCAATTCGGGCGGCATTATACGCTTCCCGGACGAGCAGATGGATATGGTACGTTTGGGCATTGGATTATACGGAATAGGCTGTGCAGAAATTCAGCATGAACTCCAAACAGTGAGTACGCTCAAAGCCACTATTTCGCAAATCAAAACTGTGCACAAAAATGACACTATCGGCTATAATCGCGCAGGAAAAGCAACACATAATATGCGTATTGCGACCATCAGTATCGGCTATGCAGATGGCTTTTTACGGCAGTTGGGCAATGGGCGTGGCAGTGTCGTCATTCACGGGAAAACGGCGCGTACTGTTGGGAATATTTGTATGGATATGTGTATGGTGGATGTCACGAATATTCCGCAAGCGAATGTAGGTGATGAAGTGATTATTTTTGGAAAAGAGAAACCCGTTCAGGTGCTTGCCAATGAATTACAAACAATTGCTTATGAGGTATTTACCAATATATCAGGGCGTGTGAAACGTATCTATTTTCAGGAATAAAGTAGCACAGGCATCTTGCCTGTACGTATGTATGTGTACGAACAGGCATTACATACGTGCAGGCTGGAAGCCCGTGCTACTTCAATTTAGCGAAGCAGGAAGAAAATTTTCCTGCTGCACAACCTCCATCAAAGTACGAAAAGCCACGTATTTACCCTGATATTTTTCGGTATGTTCGGCTTGTAGTCGCTTGGCATGATTTTCCTGATATTCCTGGAACTTTTCCATGCTTGGCGAAAGATATTGAATCGCAAAAGTGACACCTTCTTTTTCTTCCTCACCGAGTATCCGCGACATTTTATATTCGATAAATAAGCCTGTATCCATCACATCAGGAATGTGTTCTTCACGTATCCATTTTTCCCAATCCTCTCTGAATTGAGCCATTATTTTTACAGTAACATTATACAAAATCATATTTATAAGTTCAAGCGCAAGTTTCAGGTGGGTGCAGGACAAATCTTTAATTTTCAACAATGGCAACCCCGTAATGACTGCTTTACAGGCTGACCGCGAATACCGTACAGGCGACTTCAGTCGCCATGTGGTTTCAAATTTTTATTTATAAAAATTTGAAAATTAAAAAATTACGCATTAATATTATTGCGACATGGCGAATAAATTCGCCTGTACGAGTTCGCGGTCAGCCTGTTTAGCTGTCAAGTGGCAGCACAAAAAAAATTACACAAATTATTGATTTTAAGATAATTATAAATTCAAAACAAAAAAACACTTAACAGCTAAAGCAATCATTACAGTACGCACACCAAAATATTTTTTTTGCAAAATTAAAAATCTGTCCTGCACCCGTTCAGGTTCGAGCGCAGGTTTAATAACTTTATTTTGCCTGAAATTTACGTTGTAGAATATACAAATTCAAAACATTAACAAAAAATCAGCTAATTTGCGCCAATAAAATTTTATCTTAGCTTAAACTATTTTACAAACACATTTGATAAATATGAAAAAAAACTACTTACTACTAATTTTTACACTATTCGCAGGAACTACTTTTGCTCAAGATAATGGTTGTAATAATCAGCGTTATATCAATGAGATTTTTACAGATGTAACAGTCACAGAAGCGGTCAAGTTTGGAGAAAATTACACTTTTGGGGGCGATTTTCAGGAATTATACATGGATATATATGAGCCGACGGGAGATACTCGAACAGACCGTCCCGCAATTGTTTTTGCATTTGGCGGAGCATATATACAGGGCGAACGCCAGCAGGTGAGTGCCTTTTGTGAAGAATTTGCGCGTAAAGGATTCGTTGCTGTGGCGATTGATTACCGGATTTATGCGATTGATGTGGTAAATCTGCCCGACTCATTGGGTATGCTGGATATTATCACCAAATCTATCGGCGATATGAAGGCTTCAGTGCGGGCTTTGCGGAAAAGTGCTGATGATGGCAATCCTTATGGTATCGACCCTGATTTCGTCTTTGCGGGTGGTCTATCGGCAGGAGCGATTACGGCGATGCACAGCGCACAACTCGGCGCGGACGATGATGCAAATCTGCCCGACTACGTGACAGAAGCTATCAATAATAATGGCGGATGGGAAGGCGATACAGACGATCCCGCAAATTCAGCAATGGGATATTCATCTGAAATACAGGGCGTTGTGAGTTATTTAGGCGCACTTCATCGCCGCGCTTGGATTGATAGCGATGATGTACCATTTATCAGCATACACGGAGATGTTGATGATGTTGTGCCTTATGGACACGATGCAGTTACGCTGTTTGGTGTCAATCTGGGAACGCTGGAAGGCAGTAGCGTACTGCATATACAAGCAGATGAAGTGGGCGTCATCAACCAATTTATTTCTGTACCCGGAGGCGGTCATGGCAATAATTTTCTACAAATTTACTGGGATAGTATGGCGGTGGAATCCGGGCAATTTTTAGAAACTATCGTCTGCGGTACAGGCGGTGGTGTGAATATTGATGGCGTGGAAGATGTCAGCGACTATATCACAATTGCGCCCAATCCGGCTATCGAGCAGACGGTTATTCGTTTTAATAATTTGAATAAAATGTATGACTTGTCTTTGTATAATGCTTTTGGTCAACGAATTACATTTTATAATAATCAAAATAATAATGATTTCACCTTGAATCGAAATCAACTTCCGGCGGGTGTTTATTTCGTTCAAATTGATTTTGAGGATGCTTCGCTTGCACCTGTGAATCGGCGAGTGGTGTTTCGATAAGGCTTGAATCAAAGCGATTAAATGCGTATTTTTGTCATAAATATAAATTCATGGCATATTCTGATTTTCGGTGGTGTTCGAGAAAAATAGGGTGAGTAATTATACGCGAGTCGCAAGGCGAATTCCTTTGCTGAACATGGATATTTGAGTATTAAAACACCCATTTTCATACAAAAACATTCGCCTTGCGACTATT
>Ga0209186_1003842_pt1 | contig 10208 bp, 3 predicted proteins | sample SidtaG_FD_187426 | JGI IMG/M metagenome (GOLD analysis project Ga0209186, IMG submission 187426) | Marine algal microbial communities from Sidmouth, United Kingdom - Sidmouth_Male2 metaG (SPAdes) (version 2) | ecosystem: Host-associated > Algae > Red algae > Unclassified | place: Sidmouth, United...
TCAAATTAGAAAATTGAGGGCTGAAATCTTCATCGTGTATGCCTCGTGTCCGCGAAATATATCGTTCAATTTCATCAAGTTCAAAGCCTTTCATCCTCTGCATTTTCTTGCCTACATCTCGAACTTTATTATAAGCAATATTTACGATAAACCCACAGACATTATCATTACTAAAATCCGGTTCTTTTATTTTTCTTCTGACAATAAAAAAAGCCTCTTGTATGGCATCTTCTATATAATCTTCGAGAAAACCTTGCGATTTTATTTTGCCTCTCAGCCCTGCTATCAAATCTTTATAATTATCTGCATATAATCTACCGAGTGGATTGTCATCTCCATTTCGGATATTTCTGATTTCTATCTCTGACAGCTTGCACATATATCTATTGATTTAGGTCAAAAAAGGTAAACAAAAAAGAAGCATTAAATTAGACTTTGGACGAAATGTATCAGGAGAAAGTCTAATGTAAATATTTATTTTTTAGCGATAAATATATTTTATAAAAAATTGATAATCAATTCATTCTATTTTTTGTCCTGATATCTGATACTTTCATCCAAAGTACAAATTAAGTAACGAGCAAATAATAAGTTTACGATTTGGACGGCTTCTTTTGCCCTTATTTTCCTCCTCGAAAACAGGTACCTTTTTTACAATTGCAAATTTATAGAATTTTATTGAATGATTAGTATTAAAAAAATGTCATTTTTTTAATCATTTTAAAGCAATTACTTTCTATACTTTTTTTATTTTCAATTATTTACAAATAATAAATTTAAAACCATTCTCTTTTCACGTTCTCCCTAATTGCTTTATTCGATTTGGTGTATGATGTAAATAAAAATTTAAAAAAACTTTCAAATATATGTTTACCTTTTGAGTACTACTTCAATAGGATAGTAATAAATATGATTTTCGTCAAAAATTATTTGACGACTCATTGCCATTTTAATTAATAAACAAAAAACATGCATCATGAAATTGAGACAACACACGAAAGCAATCGTTCAACTACTTTTTCTACTGTTATTCTGTGCGCCGATGATAGAGGCACAAAATACAGTTGACCAAACTTTCACCAAAAGTACTACACAAAAAATCTCATTAAATGACAAAAACCTCTCCTCCAAATCTACCCAATTCAACCAGTCGATAGACTTGGGCGAATATGGCGTATATGATTTGTCTTTAGAACAAACTTACCTGTTCAGTGATGCTTATATAGCACGTAAGGCGAACAAAAACAATGACGAAAAACTCCCATTGACTTTCAAAGGTACGATTCAGGGTCAGCCCAATACGCTTGTATCTTTGACGACTAATAAAGGTTTTCTAAGTGGTTTTATTGACACCGGAGAAGAAGTCATATTTTTTGAACCCTACAAAAACTTCGACTCCGATGCTCAAAAAAATGAACTAATTATTTACTATCAAAAAGATGTCATTGACAAAGGACATACTTGTGTTGCTAACCATACCGACGAGCAAGCTACACAAATTAAACCTAAAAATGACCAATTCAAAAGTGCAGCCGCAGGTTGCTACGAAGTAGAAATGGTCTTGGTAGCAGATTATGGTATGTACCAAAAACACGGCGCAAGCACTTTGAATCACATCACTTCGGTATTGAATAATGTCAAAGCCAATTATGATAATGAATTCAATGACCCGATTACTTTTGTTGTCGTGGACGATTACATTGCAAAAACTTCGGGTCAAAATTTATGGTCGAGTACATTATTTGCTCCGACTTTATTAAACGAATTTAGAGACTCTGACTTTACGAATGTTACTTACGATTTAGCCTCACTATGGGTGACTCGTGATATTTGGAATAATGACGACAACGGTGTTCGAAATGACAATGTTGTTGGATTGGCAAAACGCCCTGGTGTGTGTGGAAGTCGCTACAATTTGATAGAAGATTTTAGTTCATCCTCTGCCAAATTGAGAGCAGCATTTGCCCACGAAATCGGTCATAATTTTAGTGCCGAACACGATGCTGAAGGCAGTTCAACCATCATGGCACCTTCTGTAAATGTTACCAATACATGGAGTACAAAATCAAAAAATGCAATTAACGCTTTTTATCCGACCGCTACTTGTTTGTGTGCTTCGGGCGATGCAGCTGACTTAGCTTTCAGGTCATGCGGAACCTCAAATTCTAGTGGAAATACACTCACAATTAGTGGTGTAGAAGTAAAAAATAACGGAACAATATCTGCCGATGCAGTCAAAGTCGGTTGGTATCTTTCTACCGACAATAACATTACTACAAGTGACTATTTAATAGGTACACGAAACACTCCAATTTTGCAAGTCAATTACTATATTACGCTTGGTTTGACTGCAAACCTCGCCAATATTCCTCCCGGCAATTATTACTTGGGAACTATTATTGACTACGAAGATAGCTTAGTAGAATTTAGTGAAGATAATAATATCGGTTGTATATCATCTTCGGCAAATATTACTATAACTGTGACGCAGCCCGATTTGCAAATTTCAGCTTGCGGTGCTTCTTTCTCTTCTGGTACTACCCGCTTTTATAATAATGTAATTGTTAGTAATTCAGGTACGACTACTTCAGGCACAGCTACTCTGGGTGTATATCTTTCTTCTAACAACACAGTGAATACGAGTGATTATCGGGTAGCGACAGCATCTATTCCAGCTTTAAGTGGTGGCACAACTTCCTCACATAACCTTAGTTTCAATACCGCAACAGTCACAGGTGTACCTGCCGGTAATTATTATGTAGGTCTCATAGCCGATTCAGGTAATACTGTAACAGAAAGTAATGAAAATAATAATGTGAGCTGCGTCAGTTCATCCGCTTCAATTACGATAGAAGATCAAACGGAACCAGATATAATCATTTCTGCTAAGTCCGTAAACTCTACCAATGTAGCTTGTGGAAGTTCCATATCCGCTTCAGCAACAGTCAAAAACAATGGTGATGCTTCTACAGGAGGGGGCAGTTACATGGGATATTACCTTTCTACTAATACTACATTGGGTGCATCAGATACTTACTTGACAAATGATTATGTAGGTACATTAGCTCCTAATGCAATAAGCAGCGAAAGTGCAGTTCTCAACATCCCCGCAGCTACCGCAGCAGGTAATTATTACATCTTATTTGTAGCAGATTATCAAAAGGTCATTACGGAATCTAATGAGAATAACAATGTAGCATATCAAGCTATCACAGTCACTTGTGTCGCACCAAAACCTGACTTAATCATTTCTGTTAAATCTTTAAACTCTACCAATGTAGCTTGTGGAAACTCTGTTTCCGCTTCAGCAACAGTCAAAAACAATGGTGATGCTTCTACCGGAAGATACAGTTATCTCGGATATTATCTTTCTTCCAATACCACATTGGATGCAACAGATGCCCTTTTGGCTGCCGATTACGTCACAACACTCGGTGCAAATGCAACAAGCAATCAAAATGCAGTTCTCAATATCCCCGCAGCTACCGCAGCAGGTAATTATTACATCTTATTTGCAGCAGATTATCAAAAGGTCATTACGGAATCTAATGAGAATAACAATGTAGCATATCAAGCTATCACAGTCACTTGTGTCGCACCAAAACCTGACTTAATCATTTCTGTTAAATCTTTAAACTCTACCAATGTAGCTTGTGGAAACTCTGTTTCCGCTTCAGCAACAGTCAAAAACAATGGTGATGCTTCTACCGGAAGATACAGTTATCTCGGATATTATCTTTCTTCCAATACCACATTGGATGCAACAGATGCCCTTTTGGCTGCCGATTACGTCACAACACTCGGTGCAAATGCAACAAGCAATCAAAATGCAGTTCTCAATATCCCCGCAGCTACCGCAGCAGGTAATTATTACATCTTATTTGCAGCAGATTATCAAAAGGTCATTGCGGAATCTAATGAGAATAACAATGTAGCATATCAAGCTATCACAGTCACTTGTGGTACAAACTGCCAATATACAGACTCTCTTGCGCTCGTTGATGTTTTCAATGCACTCAACGGAAACACTTGGAGAGCCAGTATTAGGTGGGACTTGACAAAGCCGATGGATACTTGGTATGGTGTCACTTTGAATCAAAATAAATGTGTAGATAAGTTGGCTATTTTCGAGGAAGATTTTGGCGGTACACTCTCTCCGAGTATCTGTAATTTGAGTGAGATAACCTATATAGATTTAAGTGAAAATCAAATCAGTGGAACAATTCCAGCTAACATAGGCAATTTGACCAATTTGACCTTTTTATCATTGGACATCAATAAACTTACCAACAGTGTTCCGACTTCCATCGGCAACCTAATTAATCTTACCAATTTATATTTAAATAGTAATCAATTGACAAGTGTTCCGGCTTCTATCGGAGATTTGAGCAACCTTGAAAGTTTGATATTAAGTGGAAATGAACTCACTAATGTTCCGGCTTCTATCGGCAATTTGGGCAATCTTAAAAGACTGTATTTACATTCAAATCTACTTACCAATATTCCAAGTACCATTGGTGATTTGAGTAATCTTACAGCTTTGGCAGTAAACGATAATCAACTTGTCAATATTCCTGCTTCTATCGGTAACCTGAGTAAACTCAACTTTTTACAGTTATCTGGTAATCAATTAACTGCGCTTCCTGCATCAATTGGTAATCTGGCTGAATTGAGTAGATTTTATCTGTCAAAAAATCAATTGACATACTTACCTACATCAATAGGCAATTTGAGCAAATTGGCGTTTTTATACCTTGAGGATAATCTGCTCACTGCCTTACCTGTCAATATGGGCAACCTAAATAAATTACGTACATTATGGGTACAGAGAAACCAAATCGCCGGAGCTATGCCAGAGTGGTTCGCTGATTTGGAGAACTTGACCTCTCTAATTACTTACAACAATCAATTAAGTGGCTGTTATTCCGACAAATTAGCAACACTCTGCACTCAACTATCTACTTCTTATAATAGAAACACTTACATCAGCAATGGCAATAACTTCACCATTCCGTGGGAAGACTTTTGCAACGGTACTACTTGTACATCCGACCTTTGTGGAGACGATAACAATACACTTCTCCACTTACCATTCGACTATAGTCGCAACGGTACTGGAGGAGAAACACCTACCGCTTCACAATACGTCTCCCTTGGTGATGGAAAGTATAGCAACGGTGCTAATATAATCGAATACAGCGATACACCTACGCTCAAATACAAGGCTGCCAACAACATCAATTCGCAACAAGGCACCGTAGAAGCATGGGTAAAACCTACATGGAACGGCAATGACGGCAAGGGACACACCATACTCCAATATGGTGCAGAAGGTGGCATACTCATCTTAAAGGATGGTGCCAATAACCTTCGTCTGATTATAAACAGATTTTCGCCGAGTGGCTATCCTGAACAAGGAGTCGGACATAATATTTCTGATTGGCAAGCCAATCAATGGAGGCATATTGCCTTTACTTGGGGTGGCGGTCAACTTCGACTGTATATTGACGGCAATCTCACTGTACAACAGCCGATTTACAGCACGCCACTCTTCCCGATTAGTGATACCGAGTTTAATATCGGTACCGACGCAGGTTGGAATGTATGGCAAGGAACTATTGACCACCTCCGAATCAGCAATGTAGTCAGGTCGCGGGGACGGATTTTAGAATTTATGTATAATTGTGAAGGCGATAAAATCGAACAAGAAGGATACACGCTCGAAACCCACAGCTACCCCAATCCTTTTACCGACCATGCTACCATAATGTACACATTGCCCAAAGAAAGTCCTGTCACCCTGAACGTTTATAATTCAGAAGGTAAACAAGTGGCTTCATTGTACAATAATGAAATCAAAACAGCCGGTACGCATACTACCGCATTTGAAGCTAATGCACTCCCTGCGGGAATGTATTATTACACCATTGAGGCAGGTGAGTATTTTGGTACACAAAAAATGATACTAATGAAGTAATCTTTCATCTTGAAGCACGTCGAAAGGCATCTTATAGATGTCTTTCGACTAATCTGAATCAGAAAATACAACAGCCCCAAAACATAGTTTATATGGTTGAGTGGACAAGTCTTTAAGCAAAGGTTTTTAGACTTGTCTTTATTAAAAAAATAAATTTTCAAAAAAACTTCTTCAAACCTGTTTACCTTTTTTAAACTCATTCAATAGTATAGTAACAATGACAATGATTATTAAAGTATGAACGAATACAACATTGATCAACCGCTTTAGAATACACCTGAGCGCACTTTTTATCTACTCAAGGTCATTACAATTAAGCTGTATAAATCAAAGGAGTATTCAATCATTCGATTTATTAAACAATTTTTATTAAACAAATTTAAAACATTGATTATGAAAAACTTAAAAATTAAATTCAGTCTTTTCAGCCTCTTGGCGATACTCGCCGTTTCTGTCTTTTTGACTTCTTGTGAGCAAAGCACTTCCATCATAGGTGAGCAGCTTGAAGATGCAGAACAAGTAGTTCAGGAATCAGAATTTGAATTTGAAGGCTTATTACTTCCATCAAGTATTATGGATGAAGGAGAGGCAGCCACCAGAACTTATCTTGAAAGTCTTTCTAACGAAGAATTAAAAGGATATGTAAATGATTATGTAATCATGAATTTCCTCTCAAATGAAGGCTTAGAGAACGTTGCTATTGACCACTATACAAAAAACGAAAGTTTAAAGAATATCAATTTATCTGATTATCTGTCAGATGATAAGGTAATGGCTTTAAACAATGGTCTTTGGACTCCAAGTCAAATCAGCGAAAGATGCTGTTATACAATCACTCAATGGCTTTGTAAGATCACAGGTGGTACGATGAGGTGTACTAAATATAGAATTACATTCTGCTCATAACCCCTAAATTATATAGCCATCAGATACCCCGTCTGATGGCTTTAATTTCAAAAACACAAAAACAATCCATCATTAAACAAATTTAAAACATTGATTACTTTCTTTTCGGTTAAAATTTTGACAGTTTTTAAAATTAAAAAAGAATTTCACGAAATAATATTTTGTTCAGTTGTGATTTTCTTCGCTATTCAAAATAATATTTTATTTCCACTAAAGAACATAACACAAAAAAGAATCTTTATATTATACATGTGTAAAGTAAAACATGTAATTATTTATATATTTTTATTAAAAATTATTAAAAATAGCTCATTATCAATATTTTGAAATTTAAAATCTAATAAAATTTTAACCGAAAAGAAAGTGATTATGAAAAACTTTAAAATTCAATTCGGACTTTTTAGCCTCTTGGCGATACTTGCCACTTCTATCTTTTTGACTTCTTGTAAACAAGAGGAAATGCTTAATGAAACACTACCTGATACCTCTTCAGAAAATTTATTAGCAGTAGAAGGTGCAGAGTTTATCCTACCATACGGATACGATGAATTATCAGAGGAGAAAAAAGATGAATATCTTAATTCCTTGGATCATAAAAGTTTTGCAAAATTGGTTGAAAGTAGTAAAGTTGCAACTTATTTCGCATACTTAGGAAAATATGAGCTGTTAGAAAATAATGCAAAATATGGAGACATTTATGATCAAAACACTTTAGTATCACATCTAACAACAGATGAAGTTGTAGATTTTTCATCAACGGATTCTTCGTCAATTATTGAATCAAGATGGGGTTGTGGCGAATGGAAGGATATCAACGGAATATGTTTTTTGAAAAACAACAACTTCAGGTATTCTTGCTGGTGTTATGATGTATCATGGCAAAAAAAGCAAAAAAAGGTATGTGATAACTGGTTTGATAAATATCGCTGGGTTGACTGTTAATTATTGTAATTTATGACAAAGTGACCAGAGGTTTTTGTATTGCTATAATAGTTATTACATTCGCTACTGGTATGCTTTTACGCATATTCCTTATTATTAATTCCTACGAACAATTATAACCTATCCAAGAAAAACAGCCGAACAAAAGCAACTCGTGATGTGGTTATCGCGCAGGCGTGTTTCTTTTGATACGCTTATGATAGAAATGCAGCTGGACACCGACGGGTGTTCGGTGCATTTCTCTATTTTTTTACACTTTAAAAAAATACTCTACATTTGCATTCTGAATCGACACAAATTGAAAAAACCATTTTCCATACATAATAAAAAAGATTATGAAAAGAATAACCACGATACGAATCATAGCTTATTGGCTATTTTTATACCCTATTCTTTGCTCCGCACAAAATAATACCACAGATTCTCTCGCCCTCGTAGCCTTACACAATACGACCAACGGTCCCAATTGGACAACAGCATGGAACCTAAATCAACCCATGAACACTTGGCATGGCGTATCTTTAAATACCGCCAAACGAGTAAGTAGCCTCAACCTTTACAACAATCAGTTGGTCGGTCACATCCCACCTCAACTCGGCAACTTAAGTCATCTAACTTCCCTGAAACTAAGTAGAAATCAATTGAGTGGTAACATCCCCAACACCTTGGGCAATCTAAGCAACTTAATATATTTGGAATTAGAAAGAAATCAATTAAGCGGTAGTATTCCGGTGGACTTAGGCAATTTAAATAATTTGGGAAGAATCGATTTGGAAAAGAATCAATTAACTGGCAGTATTCCTAAAAGTCTAAGTAACCTGAATAAGCTTAGTCGTATCTTTTTTAGTAATAATAAATTGAGTGGAAATATCCCGCCCGAACTCGGCAACCTAAGCAGCTTAGAATATCTTTGGCTGGGCAATAATCAACTCACGGGCAGTATTCCGACACAACTCGGCAACTTGACTTATTTGGTCAATCTTAAATTAAATAATAATAAGCTAAGTGGAAATATTCCCACACAACTCGGCAATTTAAGCAAATTAATATCTTTAGACTTGCGTTCCAATGAGTTGACTGGTGCTATCCCTTCTACACTATCCAACCTCAATAATATAACTAACCTGACCCTGAATAATAACCAACTCACGGGTAATATCCCTGCGAAATTAGGCAGTTTAAATAAATTAAGTTATTTCAGTCTCGCTTCAAACAAATTGAGTGGATCGATTCCCGTAGAATTGGGTAATTTAAGTAACCTCGCTTTTCTCTACTTAAACTCCAACCAATTGACGGGCAATATCCCCTTTCAACTTGGTGATTTATCAAAATTATTAAATTTACAATTAAACAATAACCAACTCACAGGCGCAATTCCTGCTTCGCTCGGCAATTTGATTAAATTGAGCAATTTATATTTAAATGATAATCAATTAACTGGCAATATTCCCAACGAACTCGGCAACCTTATTAAGGTCACTTATTTACAAGTCCAAAACAATCAATTAAGCGGAGCTATCCCTACTACACTTGCAAATTTGACCAAACTCAAATACCTACGATTGGAGCGCAACCAACTCAGCGGTAAGATTCTGGCAGAATTGGGTAGTTTGAGCGACCTGACTCATCTACGATTGCACGATAATCAATTGACTGGATGTTATGACGATAATCTCACCAACCTCTGTTCCCAATTAACCGGCTCATTCGGAACCAATACTTATATCAGCAATGGCAACAATTTCAATGCCTCTTGGGAAGACTTTTGTAATAATGGAACGGGTCGTTGTATGAATCGCAGGGAGCAAGATTCTCTTGCGCTCGTAGCCTTGCATAATGCCACCAACGGTCCAAACTGGACAACTACTTGGAATCTCTATCAACCTATGCATACTTGGCATGGCGTGTCTTTGAATACTACTGGACAAGTACGTAGCCTCTATCTTGATGACAATCAGTTGAATGGTCATATTCCGATAGAAATCGGCAATCTAAGTCATCTAACTTTCTTGAAACTAAACAGAAATAAATTGAGTGGCAATATCCCGCCCGAACTCGGCAATCTAAGCAATTTACAATATCTTTGGCTTGACAACAATCAACTTAGTGGTAGTATTCCAATACAATTGGGCAATTTGAGTAAGTTAGGATGGCTCTCTTTAGAAAAGAATCAATTAAGTGGTAGTATTCCTAAAAGTATAGGAAATCTGACTAAGCTTAGTCGTATCTTTTTTAGTAAAAATAAATTCAGTGGAAGTATCCCACCCGAACTCGGCAATCTAAGCAGTTTACAATATCTTTGGCTGGATAACAATCAACTCATCGGCACGATTCCAGCACAACTCGGCAACTTGACCAATTTGATCAACCTTAGATTAAATGA
>Ga0209186_1003847_pt1 | contig 10197 bp, 10 predicted proteins | sample SidtaG_FD_187426 | JGI IMG/M metagenome (GOLD analysis project Ga0209186, IMG submission 187426) | Marine algal microbial communities from Sidmouth, United Kingdom - Sidmouth_Male2 metaG (SPAdes) (version 2) | ecosystem: Host-associated > Algae > Red algae > Unclassified | place: Sidmouth...
GAGGCCTCCTCAGAGGCGGATCAAGAGCGGCTGAGCTAAGGCGTCTCGCAGCTTCCGCCACCCAGGAAAAACGCAAGCGGAGATCCCTCGAACAGATCATTACCAGCCTCTAAAGTTTACGCGTATGGGCCGGGGGGAAGAAGGCGGCGACTTGCGGGCTGGTCGATATCGAGGGGCAGAGTTTGCAGAGCACACTTCAGCGGGGCTGGTACTGGGGAAGCCCTATCTTCAAGAAGGAGATGCAGAGGCACATGAGGAAGGCTGGAACTGGGGGGAAGCTAGGCTCAATGGAAGAGGCCGAGGAATTGCTGCAACTCGGTTTGGACCACTTTGGGATTGAGGATGCTCAGGCTCTGTTGGATTTGCCTCGTGCTGATCGAGCGAGGGTCGGCATTGCTTGGGCAATGTGGAAGAAGACCGCTGTGGCGCAGAAGTGGATCGCCAAGAAGGTGGGCTACCGTAGCGCTGGCAATGTTAGCCAGCAGGTGCGGAAGTTTGAGTCTACGGTGGCGGGCGGTGAGGAGAGGAGCTGGATGGCGAAAGTTGCTCTGCCATAAATTGCCTCGAGCAGATGTAGCCGTCCGTTCTCCCGACAATCTGGTTCAGCCCTCCCGAGGGTATACAATTACCCTGAATTTGAGGATAGCGCACGAAGTTAGGCTATTGTCATTTTTCCAATGATCGCGTAAAAATACCCAAGTTGACTTGCGTTATTGATAAAATTGTGCAGGTTGAGTCTACATTATGTATTTAAAATCAATTACTCTTCTCTTAAGCCTTTCTGTTGCGTTCGTTCCTGTTGCGCAGTCTCAACAGCGTATTCTGCAATCCCAGGATATTTCGGGTCAGCACATTGTTCCTGGCGGGTGGAAACCTACCAATGGGCCGTTAGTTTCAGATAGTTCAGGTGACGACGACACTCAGCCGACTCTTTTAGTCCATTACGATTTGGATGCCGCCAAGGGCGGATGGACCGATTTTTTGGGTTTCCCGGGAGAGGAGGATCATGACCGCGCAGGAGCCACGGAAGACGAGCCCAACGGTACTTTGGCCGACTACGGAGTGCTCGGTCAGATGAATTTTCACCATGATTTTATTGTCGGTGGCGCCAAATCTCAGTTTGTTGCGGGTAGGAACATATTCGCATCAAATCCGAGGACGGAGGAAGAGCCCGACGAAGGAGGATTCCTCCTTCCGGGAAGTGATGGAACTGGGACGTACCACTGTTTCTTTGGTTGGACATCTCCAACAAATTCTATCGGAACGCCGGATAATGGGCTCTGGTTACTGTTAACTTTCGACGAGACCGTTGTTGCAACGGTTGAGGAGGTTCAGTTCGACGTCTTTCACTATCAGGATGTTTCTAATGACTCCGTTTTATCGCTTGCGTATGAGTATCCAGTAGCACACGGGCCGTTCGAACCTTTTCCGAACCAGCTCTACTACCCCGACTTCGATTTTATTCCCGCTGCAGGAGGTCTGGTTTCGTCTCCTTCTCCGGGATGGGAAACTAGGCGACTCCAGCTGTCAGAGCCGTTCATCAGTAACGGTTCATCCAATACTTTCGCTTTGAGACTTGGTTATAGGAACGGTGGCAGTGTTGCCATTGGCTTCGACAATATCAAAGTCCTTGGTTCGATTCAGACAATTGGACAGGGCAAGCCGAGCCTTGATGGCTCAGGGCTAATCACTCCGAATTTAAGCACGTCCTCCCTCCTTCCAGTCGATGACACAATTGTCGAATTGAAGCCGAGAGCGAAGAAAACTCTTGTCCCGATGGGGACGAGCATTTCTTCTCATAAGCTTCAGGTAGCGCCGGGGTGGTTAAAGAAGACCTTGTCTTTAGAATAAAAGCTCTCACCGGGGGGCTTCCCTGTCGTCTTTTGCTGATCGGTCGCTTCCCCCTCTCTCAATCGGAGCGACCGACCGAACGACACCAGTGGCCGGCAGGCGCGGGCAGGCGCGAAGAGACTGCTGATCGATCAAACAGTCGTGCCGTTTAGTATTCCTCCCGCGACACGTAGGATGGCTCGCCGCCGCCTTCGGGTGTCTGGGTGATGACTAAAACGGTGTGGCGGAAGTCGCCGACGACGACGGTGCTTTCGATGCGTTGAAAGGCGCTGGTGGTGACGAAGCGGGCCTCGACGTCGGTCCAAGAGTCGCCGCTGAGGCCTAGTGCTCGGGACGCTTCTTCGAGCGAGGCGAACGGAGCGTCGTCGGGAGTGCCTTCTACGCCGTCTCCCCCAGCTCGCTTGCTGATGAGTTGTTCGGCTTCGGACTCGGTGACACCGGCGGCAGCTTGGATGATGTCGGAAGGAGCTGAGTTTAGGTCGATGAGTCCGTCGCCGTAGAGGGTCAGGCTTTCGCGCCAGTCGGGGTGGACGCGGTCGATGACGTCGAAGCCCCGGACGAGTAGGAGTTCTTCTAGCGAGCCGAAGGTCGTGTTGTTGGGCAAGCCGAAGCGGCCTTGGGCGGAGTAGTAGTCTACCTCGGCTCCAGAGGAGCGGGCTTCGGTGTCGGTATCGACCCAGTCGGCGATCGACTCGGCGGCGACGGTGGCGGCTTGGGGATCGACGCCCCAGAGCTGGAATAGCTCGGTGAGGATTTCGGTGCTGGTATCGACGTCGGCGAAGCTAAGGGCGAAGCGGCCGCTCTCGCCTTGGATACGGACAAGGCGGCGGGTGTTGGAGTCGATTTCTTGGACGAGTAGGGGATCGCCGGGCGTGATGTCGGGGTGGAGTCCGAGGGCGATTCCGGACTCGGCGAGCATGCGGGCCTTGAATCGTTTGGCTTCGGCGATGTGTGAGTCTTGGCTAATACTAGCGTACTCGATGAAGCCGGCGACGGTCATGCCCATCATGAGCACGGCCCAGATGACGATCATTAGAGCGGAGGCGGCGCGGCTGTTTTTTGGGTTGGATAGGTGCTTCATGCGCCAGTACCCTCCGGTCTTTCGGGTAGTTCGATGACGGTACGGAGCGGTAGAAGCCGTCCTTGTTGGAGGATGGTGACCTCGAGGAGATCGGGCCAGTCTTGACCTTCCCAGAGTTCGATCCACTCGTCGTCGTCGGCTGTGTAGCAGCGCCAGTTGAGCGCGACGACGTTGCGGATGAGTGGGAGCCAATAGCGGCCGTCGTCGTCGGGGGCGAGTAGGACTTCTTCGTCATCGGTGACGACAAGGTCTTCTTGAATTTCGCCGGGGAGGATGTCGGAGCGGGTGATGCCGATGGTGTAAAGGAGGGTGCCGTCCTCGGCTTGACCATCGAGGAAGGTGCCGATGGTCAGGTCTTCGTAGCTGACTGGCTCTTCTCCGAAGGCGAAGGCGTTTGCTGCACCGGAGAGGACGAGTTCCTGCAAGGCTGGCGGCCCCTCGTCGATGATGGAGATAGTGATTTGGGCGGTATCTGGGAGGGCACCGAAGACGCGTCGACAGGTTTCGGAGAAGGCGTGGATCTGGTCCGCTTCTTTCTGGATGACCTGGACCTCGGCGGTGGCGCGGACCGAGCCGGCGATGATCGAGAAGATGGTTCCGGAGATCAAGGCAAGCACAACGAGAGCGATGACTAGTTCGAACAGTGTAACGGCTGCGCGCGAACGGGAGCAATGGTAGGAGTTCCTCATATTGTCTACCTAGCCCCTCCGCCCGGCTTGTAGATCATGATCTGAGCCGTAGTTTCTTCGGTGCCATTGCCCCATTTGGCAGTGCCGGTGAGGATGTAAAGGTCGTCGAGTGTATTGCCTTCGGCGTTGGAGACTTCGGACTTCTCGACGGCGGACATGAAGGAGATGCCGCGTTGAGTGTCGACGATCTCTGTATTCATCTCACTGGTGCTCTCCTTAGCCCGGACTTCGTTGAGAAAGGATTCCAAGGCCATGCGGATGGCGCGTTCTTGGTTCATCGAATTGGTTACGCCGATGGTGTCGTTGAGCGCACGGGCGAGCCCTACGACAGCGATGGCGAAGATGATCAGAGCGAGCATGACCTCGAACAGGACGAAGCCGTTGCTACGGCGCGATGTCATTCGGGTCTTCATGCTATTTATTCGACGCGTGAGCGCTCCTTTTCGATGTCGGCAGTTAGGGCGTTGAAGGTGACTTCGAAGTAGGCGCCTTCTTTTTCGAAGCGTGCCCGGATCGGGCGTGAGATGCCGGTGGCTTGGAAGACCCAAGTCTTGGTTAGAGCTCCGGAGATGGGCACCGGTTCTTCTTCGCCCCAGAGGTAGAGCAGGGTAGTGAAGCCTTTGGGGAGTTTGTAGCTGAGGGCGAGTTGTTGGTCTTCGAACAGATCGGGAATCCCAAGAATAGTTTCGAGTGAGTCCGGATCTTCTTCGACTAGATCCGTGCGGTTGGCGACGAAGGCCTCGTTCGCGAGGTTGATCTCCTGGATGAAGGTATCGAGGTCGGACTGTTCGGCATACGGGCTGAAGAACCGTGTGGCGATGAATCCGTCTTCGGTGAAGGTGATCTGGTAGGGGCGGCGTTCGGCGATGGCGCGGCGTCGGGCCTCTTTCGCCATCTGCATCAACTCCCGGACTGGCGCGCGGGCCTTTTGTGCATCGGCCATTCCTTGGTAGGACGGCACGGCGGCTGCGACGATGACGGCGATGATGGTGAGCGCGATGACGAGCTCGAGGAGGGTGAAGGCGGACGACTTGGGACTTGGGATTTGGAACTTGGAATTTGGAACTTGGAATTTGGAAGGCGTCATTTGTGTTGTCCTCCTAGTTCGGGGTCGAGTTGGTTAGCCTCGTCGCGTTGCTCCGAGGACCAACGAGATGGTCGCGTTCCGGCAAATCAGCCAGTTCCCACTGACCAATCTCCCATTTCCAACGTTACTTCCAGTTGCCGATGTCGTCTTCGTTGCCTTCGATTTTGTCGGGGCCGAAGGAGAAGAGATCGTATTTTTTGCCGCTGCGCTCGCCGGGGGACTTGAAACCGTAGGGCATTCCCCATGGGTCCTTGGGGACTTCTTCGAGGAGCTGAGTCCACTTTTCTGGAACCGGGTCGCTGGTAGGCTGCACGACGAGGGCTTGTAGGCCTTGCTCGGTGGTCGGAACGCTGAAGTTGCGGGCTTCGTAGAGCTGAAGTTGTGAGGTGACGGCGCTGATATCTGCCTCGACGCGGGTGCTTTGAGCGAACTCGACGTTACCTGTTAGGAGCTTGATGCCGGCTCCGACTAGGACTGCGATGATGGTGAGCACGAGAACGATCTCGATGAGAGTGAATGCGGCTACGTTGGCCGGATTTCGGCGTGGATGGATGGTCATAGTAGGTAGGAAGAGAGAAGAGTGAAAATTGGGACGGTGAGGCGCGCGAATTTGGGGAATGCGTAGTGTTGAACCTCTAATGAACGCTGATGTGCGCTAATATTCTGGTGGGAACCACTGGTGGGAGTGTTGCTTTTTTAGCCGCCGCGGATGCCGTTTACGGATTGGAAGATGGCGGTGACGATGGAATAGGCGACGACGGTGACGATGACGGCCATGAAGATGATGACTACGGGTGAGATGAGTGTGGTCATGCGCTTAATCTTCTTGTCCAACTCCTTGTCGTAACGGGTGGCGGACTTTTTTAGCGAGTGGGACAGGGAGCCTGTTTGTTCGCCGACGGCGACCATGTCGCAGAACAATCCTGGGAATGCGGACGCTTTGCGCATGCCGACGGAGAGGGCACCGCCTTCGCCGACGAATGCACAGATGTCGGAGATGCGTTGTTTGAGAAAGGTGTTCGGAGTGGCGCGGCCCATAAGTTTGAGCCCACTTAGGAGTGGGACTCCATTGGAGACGAGATTGGCAAGGGCTTGGGAGAATTGCGCGTAGAAGCGGGTCGAGATGACCGGTCCGAACAGTGGGATTTTCATCTTATACTCGTCCCACCAGAGACGGCCTTTCGGCTTAGAGACGTAAGCCTTGAACAAGAGAAAGGCGGTGATGAGGACGATTAGAATGAGCCACCAGTATGAGGTCATAATACCGCTGAAGTTGACCAGCATTTGGGTCATGGCGGGTAGCTCTTGGCCGGTCTTACCGAGCAGGCTGGTGAGCTGGGGCACGAGCACTGTCATGAAGACGACCATGAGCAGGATACAGGCGCCGATCATGAAGGCCGGGTAGATCATCGCTTGGACCACGCGCTGCTGGAGCTCGTGCATGATGGTCTGGTTGTGTCCGAGTCGACGGAGAATTTCGGGGAGGGAGCCACTGGCCTCGCCGGCGGCAACCATGTTGATGTAGAGCTCGTCGAAGGATGGGGAGGCGCGTGGCAGGGCCTTGGACATTGAGGCGCCTTCGCGGATCTCGTCGCGGAGCAAGGCGGATACTTTTTTCACCGACGGCTGGTCTTGGCGCTCGACCATGATACGCAGAGCCTGTTCGAGCTGAAGGCCGGAGTCGAGGAGGTCGGCGAGCTCTTCGGTAAAGTGGATGAGGTGGGCGCGTTTGAGCGGGACGGGAGAGGAGGGGAGGGCTTCGCTTTTGGCTTTGCCTTGGGCTCCGGAATTATCTCCAGAGCTGGGCATTCCTGCAACCGGCGCGACGGCGGCGACGTCCACCTTGATCGGGGTGAGACGGGCTTGCTCGAGCATGCGGTAGGCTTCGCCTTTCGAGCCGGCCTCGAGGGTGCCGGAAGTGCGCTGTCCAGTGGCATCGATAGCAGTGTATTGAAACGGCATCGCGGTCGTGGGTTAGCTCGTTGCGGTGGCGGTGATCACTTCTTCGATGGTGGTCTGACCAGCGATGACTTTGGCCCAGCCGTAGTCGCGCATCGGTACCATTCCTTGGGCAACTGCGAGAGGCTTGATCTCGCTCGGTTGTTTGCCGGCGGTGATCAGTTCACCGAGCTCGGGAGTGATCTGGCAGATCTCGACGATCGACATCCGGCCGACGAATCCGGTGTTGCGGCAATCGCGGCAGGCACCGGGCCGGAAGATTTTGTCGCGGCCTTCTTTCGGAAAGCCGATGGTGTCGAGGTGCGAGTCTTCGTAATTCGTCGGAACGCGGCAGTGCGGGCAAAGGGTCCGTACCAGACGTTGAGCAAGGAAGGCCCGAACACTGGTGGAAACAAGGAACGGCTCGACTCCCATATCGACCAAGCGGGTGATGCCGCCGATGGAGTCGTTGGTGTGCAGGGTGGAGAAGACCAAGTGACCTGTGAGTGCGGCGCGGATGGCGATCTCGGTAGTCTCAAGGTCACGCATTTCTCCGATCATGACGATGTTTGGGTCGCCACGGAGGATGGAGCGCAGTCCGGCGGCGAAGGTTAGGTCGATCTCCGGCTTGACCGCGATCTGGACGATACCGTCGAGCTTGTTCTCCACCGGGTCCTCAATAGTGACGATTCGAGTATCCTTGGTATTGAGCTCGCGCAGGAAGGTGTAGAGGGTGGTCGATTTACCGGAACCGGTCGGGCCGGTGACCAGCACAATGCCGTTCGGCATGGCAAGGAGTTCGCGGATCTGCTTGCCGATGTGGGGCTCGAACTGGAGTTTGTCGAAGTCGAAGCTTTCGCGGCGGAGAAGTCGCAGGGAAACCGATTCGCCGTTGACCGAGGGGATGGTGGCAACACGGACGTCGATAGGATTGCCGTCGAGCTCGAGATTGATTCGGCCGTCTTGAGGAAGGCGTCGCTCGGCGATGTCGAGGTTGGCCATGATTTTCAGGCGCGAGATCAGTGAAGACTGGAGCATGCGCATATTCGGCGGCACGGTGATCTCCTCCAAGGCGCCATCGACGCGGTAGCGGATGCGCAGGTCGTTCTCGAGAGGCTCGACGTGGATATCCGTGGCGCGCTGTTTGAGGGCTTCGCGGAACACCTGGTTGACGAAGGAGAGCACGGTGGCGTCCTCGTCTTCTTCGTCGAGGACATTGACCTCTTGAGCCATGTCATCATTGGCTATGAAGTCCTCACGGCCTTCGATCAGCGCATCGAAGTTCGATGCTCCGACACCGTAGCCTTGGCGGAGTGCCTCGACGATGGTGTGGCGCGAGGCCATGGCCCAGGTGACAGGCTTGTTGATTTCGGCACCGATGCTCTGCTTCGCATTGAGGTCGAATGGGTCGAAGGTGAGTAGGGTCAGTCCACCGGTTTCTTCGTTGCTCAGCGGCAGGATGCGATGACGCAGAGCGATCCGGGCGGGAAAGCGATTGTGCAGGGCCTCGCCCATCTCGACATCGTCTTCCTCGTGGTAGGCAAGGCCTAGCCACTTGGCGACTTCAGAGAGGAAGGCCTCGTCAGGCACACCGGGGAGATCTAGGATGGCACCGATAACGGAGCTTTGAACCTGAGTGGCATCGAGTGCTGCGGTTTGAGCTTCTGGTCCGCGACCGGGTGCGACGGCATCGGCAAGCGAGGAAAGAATCTCGACAAGTCTGGGGGCGGTGCGTTGGTTCATGGCTGTCGGGGTGGATCAGGCAAGACCCGAATACGATATTGTAAGAACGCCTAGAATATCGCGGAGTTTCCACAAATCGCAACCAACTAGCCATAAAGGCATGGCTTTGCTACCAGGCGGGAATCACCTCGAAGACGAATCCTTTGAGATACTCGGTCTCTGGCAGGGTTGCGATCGTCGGGTGGTCGGCGCGCTGCGAGTGCCTAGCGACGGTGCGTAGGGTCCGTTTGGAGTCGATCGAGGCGCGGTTGATCATGTCGAGGAAGATTTGCCAAGTGACATGGTAGGAGCAGGCGTAAGTAGCGAGTATACCGCCGGGGCGGAGCATCTTCAGTGCGCGAAGATGGATCTCGTGGTAGCCACGGAGCGCCTCGTTGAGCGATTTTTTGTTCCGGGTGAAGGACGGCGGGTCGAGGATGATGAGGTCGTATTCGGTCTTGGCGGAATCCTCTGCCTTGAGCAGATCGAAGGCATTGCCGCAGAGGAATTCCACGTCGGCACCGCAGAGTTCGGCGTTTTCCTTGGCTCTGGTAATGGCGTCTTCACCGATGTCGATGGCCTTGACGCTAACAGCTCCAGCCTTGGCACAGGCGAGAGCGAAACCGCCTTGGTTGCAGAAGGCGTCGAGCACTCGGCGGTCTTTAGCGAGGCTGGCGACGGCGCCGTAGTTGTCGAGTTGGTCTAGGTAGAGCCCGGTCTTGTGCCCTTCACCCAACCCGGCGCTGAGAGAGATGCCGAGGTCGCCGATGTCTACAGGAAAGGAGGAGGGAGTTTTGCCGTGGAGCGTGCCGACTTTCAGTTCCAAGCCTTCGGCTTTGCGGATAGGGGCATCGTTCCGTTCGGTGATCGAGGCCGGCTTGAGCAAGTCGACGAGTGCCTCGGTGATCATATCCTTCCGCTGGTCCATGGCGAGAGTGAGGGTCTGCAGGACCAGGTGGTCGCCGTAGCGATCGACGATGATGCCGGGAAGGCCGTCGGCTTCGCTCCAAGCGAGACGGCAGAGTTCTTCATCGATACCTGGGAGGCTCTGGCGAAGTTGAAGGGCCCGTTGGAGTCGGCGGGCAAAGAAGTCGGGATTGAGTTGCTGGGCTCTGCGGGAAATCCTGCGGGCGACAATCTGGGACTCTGGATTGTAGATGGCACTACCGAGTGGGCGGTCTTTAAAGTCCTTCAAGGTGATGACATCACCGGGATCCGGATCACCGAAAGTCTTTTGGATTTCCGAGGCGTAGACCCAGTCGTGGCCGTGGAAAATTCTGGAGCGGGGTCGAACAACGATGCCGGGCATGCGGGATACTGGCGCAGAAGAACGGTTGGCGCTTGAAAAATCTGCGTGGGGCCTGCTCTAGAACAGACATGCGGATGACGGAAACTGCTGGTGCAACAGCAGGCCAAAATGATACGCCATTATTGAAATCATGGCATTAATGGAATGTCGATCTTCTGTCATAGCGTTGGTTCTGGCGGTGTTTGACCCCCCCTAGCTAGGGGCGGCGCTTGGACAGCGACATCCTTCGGACTTGGCTGAATTTTCCTTGTCGATCTGATGGCTGTTCGGCTGGGGTCAGACGACTCGAATTTGGGTGGTTCTGCGGCCAGCGGCCAACTGACAGATCTTTCACCCGTGGCGTTGCCCGTAGTTTCACTTGTTAGCTAATATCATACTCGACGAGCTGGATGCGGAACTCGAAGAACGGGGGCACAAGTTCGTGCGATACGCCGACGACTATGATTCGTCCTCCTCCTCCGGAGTTCCTCACCCTACGGGCTGTCCTGCAGACAGTCTGACTCGGGGCTTCCGCCACCCC
>Ga0209186_1003849_pt1 | contig 10197 bp, 11 predicted proteins | sample SidtaG_FD_187426 | JGI IMG/M metagenome (GOLD analysis project Ga0209186, IMG submission 187426) | Marine algal microbial communities from Sidmouth, United Kingdom - Sidmouth_Male2 metaG (SPAdes) (version 2) | ecosystem: Host-associated > Algae > Red algae > Unclassified | place: Sidmouth...
AAGACTTCCCAGATCTCAGGATGTTCCCAAAATCAGTACCTCGGGACTTATCCCAAGATTTTTCAATTTTTCCGGATAGAATTCGGGCGGGATTTTATCCCCGGTCGAGATCAGATCTCTGTCCGGCTTACGACCGGATTGTGGACGCTTCCACAAACTTCTCGGCCCCTCCAGAGGGCCCGGATTCGGGAAGACGCGTGTCTTCCTCGGCTGCGTCAGACCGCTCCAGGGGGGCCCGATCGGGTGCGCATCACCCCGCGCCCCTCTAGAGGGGTCGCTTCGTGTCTGGCCCTCGGGCTGCGTGGACACCTGCCCAAGGGGGGTGTTCCACGCTACCCCCCTGGGGGGGTGTTACGTAAGTGGTCACGACCCGTCCCCGGCTCATGCCGCGGGGCCCTGTCACCCCTGATAGATGGTTTCCCCCATAAATCTCCCACCTCAGGGCCCGCGTCTCGCGGGAACGCGGGAGGTGTCTCGCCACCCGCCCCCTAGGCCACGGGGGAAACCCCGGCCCTTGACTCTTCGTCAGCGTTCCCCTGGGGGCCCACTCCGGGACACCATACCGTCGTTGAACCCACGGGTTCAGCGAGCCGGGTGTGTGTCGGGCCAGTACCATAAGGCGGTCAACGCTAGCTGTGTTTGCGGGTGCCGTGTCTCTTGGCGGCACCCTTTTCGTCACCCGGGGGAGACGTACTCGTTGGGCAGGACCGGGGTCTCCCGCCGCCCCGAGTTGCGCGTGTACCCCATCCTAGGCTGCGACATTTTTATTTTCGCCGGTTCCCCGCCTCTCGATGCTGGACGACTTCGACTGGCGCTCTCCACGCTGCGGCCGCCATGGACGTCGACCGGGAAGCCGAGGGGGCGGGCGCCCTTATGGGCCCCTAGGAGGACATCGACGACGATTTCCTGTCAATCCTCCTGTCAGCCTTCTGGTCGACCCCCGCGGTCGTCGATGAAAAGTATGGGCGGTACCCTTGGACCCCCCTAGGGGGTTCTATAGTCGAACAGCGCTTGGACGCTGTCGACAGCCGTCGTATGACTGCTATATGGACAACCATCCGGGGGATGTATCATCTCCTTTACGCCGTTCCCGACGGGACGGTGACGGACTTTCCCTTCCTTCGTAGTCGGGATGACTGGCGGGTGTTCCAAGTTCTTAGGCACTTGGCTGTACGCGACATCCCCCTTGATGTGAGGGACAAGCCCCACTCCTCCTGAGAGTATTACCCGGGATCTGTCTTTAAGTTGGGGGAGGTGAACCGCGGCCTTGGAGTGTCGGGTGCTATGAGAGAGTGGAATATCCGCACCTCCCTCCACCTCCTCACGCTGTACGAACGGCGTGAGGTGCGCGACGTACCTGTGGTACGTCGCAAGGGGCTGTACCCCACCACACCAGTGTGATGGGAGCAGGTTGAGGCTCCCCGAGCCAGGGCCGCGCGAGTGCCTGAGATGGTGGCACTCCAGGGGCTCCAACTCATAGGGGAGCCCCAAGACGGTCCCTATCATCTGATGGAGGCGGTCCTATGGTCCTTCGAGGTGGTGGATGTCTTCTTTGGAAGCATCCGCCATCACGGACACCTCTGGCGTCTGCCCCTGGACATGCGGTCGGCTTTTGCCGACCTGACGACGGAGCGCTTGCGCTCGGCGGACCGTTCGGCCCGGCCTCTACTTGAGGCCTGTCTCGAGCTTCTCCGACGTATCGAGGAGCGGGCGACAGCCTCTTGGCATAAGTGGCTTGGGGGACCCCGAGGGGTCTTCCGATGTGCCAAGACGATGGACGAAGAGGGGACCCTGGTCCTCTCGGAGGGTCTAAGGGACCCCCGTGTCCCCTATGGGAGGGACGTGAAACCCCTCCACCGCGTCCGACTCTTCGTTCGGGACTCTTCGGACGCTGAGTCGGTCCGTGCTGGCCTCGTCATGGCTCCAGAGCCCCCGTCGGCCCCGGACGCTACAACTTCCGCACACGTCGTCCTGAGGCCGCCCTTGTGGGGCGCGGTATCGCTCCCGGCGTATGTACCCCGAGGGCCAGGCCGGCATGCGCGAGCCCGTCGGGCCTAACCCTTTAGGGGTGGCAGAGGGACGTCTCCCCTTCTCGGGGGACCCGCGGGTCCCCGTCTGGCGCCCCTTCCTCTTTTCACTTGGGAGGGGTCGGCCCAGTTGGGGACCCCTCGTCCCGTTAACCCGGTCACATCCTTGGGCTTGGAAAGCTTCCTAGGGGAGCTCCCGTCCATCCTCAATAATGTGGTGGACTATACGCTCATTATGGCACCGAGTCACACCTTGGTGCGGCTTCGCAACGAGGTGGCTACGATTGTGTCCCGCCCCATGGGGGAGCGTAACGTCGAGTGGCTGCACCATCGTAGTACAGCCGGGACGCTCCGCCGTCTCTTGCAGGAGAAGTACGGTACCGCCGTGGCGGACACCAGCACTGTCGAAGCCGTGAGTTCAAATCGAAACTTGGCCGGCTCGTCGGACCCGCCCCGAGCGGCGGCTATGCCTGCGGCGCCTCGACGTCCGCCGTCTCCTCCCCCGCCCCATCGTAAGGCCGGTTCTGGTTCTTCGTCGCAACCCCTGTACGGGGTCTACTCGGGACCCTCGGCGAAACCGCCGTCCTTCTCGGGTCCACAGTATTATGCGCCCAAGGAGGGGCGCAGCCGGGAATATGATCCTGGCTACGGTGTCTGTTTCGGAGGTTGGTGACGTGGTCACCCTAGGGTGACCAGCTGTCTCATACGTCCCCCTTCTGCTTTTTCTGTAGCCCGTTATCGCCAGTCCTACGGGGGTGGGCGCCGTCTTTCGTACGATCGACCGGTCTTGGGCTCCTTAGGGAAAATAAGGCTTAGCCTCTTTTCTTGTGTTCATTTCCTTGCTTGTGACTTGAAGTCACAAGGGTCCCTAACGCTTCTCTTCCGACTTGGTCAGAAAAGAAAACACCTTCCTGCGTCAAGGCGGCGAGCTTGACACGTTAGCGCAAGCAATATTTACGAATTGCCTTCCTAAGGAGAAAAGGGGCAAATTGCCACGTGGCTTCCTTTTCAACAAACCCGAACAATTTGACCAGGATCTTGAATTGTCCTCCATCATCCCAACCGTGGTCGAAAAATCGTTCGAAAACGAATTCAGGACCCTCCTTAGTTTGGTCGCCCACCTTCAATAGGGCTTGGGCCCTAAGGGCCCGGGTCCACTTGCCATCCCGCGCCGGCGGTGCGAGGGCACCAGTGACATGGTCACTGCTCACAGTACGGAGACCCTTAGAGCTCTCCACCAGAAACCGATGTCCATCGGTTTGTAGCACGATGTAGGGTCCTTGGGGCTTAAACCCAAGCTTCCTTGGAGAGCGGGAGTGGGCATCTTGATATACCCAGTCCCCGGCCTTGACCGTGTTGTTCTCTTCCTTCGTCCGGGCGTCGAACGCCGGCTTGTAGGTGGCCTGGAATTTGCCCAGGTGCCGGATAACCGCCGGTATGAGGGCCTTCAGGTCCTCAACATGCTTTTCCGCCGCCGTGGAAGCGTCTTCAGTTCTCTCTTCGGCTTTGTTCATCCGAAGCATACGCTGAATGCCAATAAGCTAGAGCCGTCTAGGACTCACGAAGGAAAAGGGGATTTCCCCAGTCCTCGAATGTACCTCCGTACTATACGCTGTAGTAAGGAGGGACAGATGATTTGCCCATTCGGTCTGATGCTCCGCGACATAGCACCGCAGCAGCCGCACAAAGTTGCGGGTACATCGGTCTACCTGCCCGTTGGTCTGGGGGTGGCAGGGAGAGGTATTGTTCGAGGCTATACCAAGAAACCCGGGGATGCCCTGGTAATAGACGGAGGCAAACTGAGGTCCTTTGTCTGTAAGGACGGAGTCAGGGATGCCATAGGCAGCCACCCAAGTATCAATTATCGCTGAACACACCGTCAGCGCTGTCGCATCCCGTAACGGGATGGCTCGCGTCAGCTTGGTGAACCGGTCACAGATGACCAGCACATGCTTGTAACCACCCCTAGAAGTGGTCAATGGGCCTAGAAGGTCCATTGCGAGCCCCGAGAAGCGCTCGAGAGCTGGAAACGGCTTCATGGTAGACGTATGCCTCCTCTCGGAGAGGCGGTTCCTCGCACACGCGGGGCATTGCTCCACGTGCTTACATACGTCTACAAAAATAGTATGCCAGTAGGCATACCGGCGGAGGGTGTCATACATCCTCCGCGACCCGGGGTGCCTGGCCAACACCGACTGATGTTGATGTCGTAAGAGGCGCTGTTTCAGCGCCTCGGGGATGACAACTTGGGTCTCCCTCCCATATACCGAATGCCGGCATAGGAGCCCATTCTTCTCTCGAGAGAAGAAGGCGTGCCTACTCCACTTGGGGTCGGGTGGCGAAAAAAGATCCAGTTCTTTCATCCGTTCTTGACAGAAAGCATCCTCGGCTTGACCGAGGAATATCTCGCGGGCCGACAGCGCCACGATGGGGGCATCGGCTGGCGAAGCGGCCTCTAGGGCGTCACTCTCCCGGGTTTCGCTGGCAAGTATGAAGTCGGTGTGGTCAAGTGGGTGCGCTACTGTACTATGGCAGAGGTCCTGGGCCGTGTCCAGCCACATTATGTACCCCAGGCGGCCCCACGACGGGTCGTAGGGAAGCCCGCTCTCGGAGCACACCCACTTGCCACAGTTCTCAGTGCGCGCGGGCCGCGGCGCACCTCCCAGAACGGGGCATGCACCTCCCCACACGAGTCACCCCCCCGAGCTCACCCCAGCAGAGAGTGCCCACTACGAGACCAATAAATCAAGTACACACAAGTACAAAACATACAACAAGTGCATAGGTAAGTACCCAAAATTGAGTCCCAATGCTCAACCGGGTAAGTACAGACAAATGGAATTGCTGAGCCATGCTCAATACTCCCCCGAATTACATTGTGACGGTTCCGGAGTCCGGATGCAAGGTGGCCCGGCTTCCGGCCTACAGCTTGATTTGGCGTCCCGATCGCCGCTGCTCGCGCCCGGGTTGTATCAGTACAGCCCACCTCGGGAAGCCAGATCAGTATTGCTGATCCCCCAATTTTGTCCTCATCGGCCAAGACTGGGACTGCTTTGTGAAACAGGCCAACCATTGGTCTAGAACAGCAGCAAACAGCTGCTGAGTGCAAATCTACGACGCTCCATTGGCTCTCCAACAGCCAGGTCCGTGCAGAATCGAGATTCTCCGTTTTCTTCAGATATTTTTCCTTTCTCAGTCGTCTCATGGGGTAAAGTAGCCCAGAGCAGTTTGTTGTCGAGAGTTTCCTCGAGATTCTCAGATAATCTCAGAAAAGCGAGTGCGCCGATTGTGCGTTTGCGGGCCGTACGGGCAAATGCTGTAATGATGGGACCCGGCATGCACTGCTGTCGATCCTCTTGGCCAATCAGAAACGTCCCCGCATAGCTGTTGCACTCCCGTTCTCTGCCGATGAGGACGAAATTGGGGGATCAGCAATAGGAGGGCTGTACGAATACAGAACCCCTCCCCCCCCCGACTTGGCCGCAGAACGCGATGTAGGCCAAAAAACCGCCCACCGATATTTCGACAACAGCCGACTCGGACAGCATCAGAGCACCCGCCAGCCGACCGCCTGGCCGCCGCAAGTCGCCCAACCGCCGCAAATTCGACGCGAACCGCCGACTTAGTAGAGACGCATGAAGCTGGGCTGTATCTGTACAGCCCCCCCCGTGCCGTGCAAAAAGAACAATGTCCGCCAAGTCAATCCCAGCCGACGGGGACAGCGTCGGAGAGTCCTCCAACCGACCGCCAGGCCGCCAGGAGGCGTCCAACTCACGCAAAGTCGATGCAAACCGCCGTCTTGGTAGAGCCGGGAGATGGGCTTTACTAGTACAGCTTCCCGTCAGAAAATCAATGTGCGCCAAGTCAGCCCCGGTCGACGCGGTCCGCATCGGAGAAGCCCTTAGCCGACCGCCCGACCGCCGCAGGCCACCCAGTCGACGTAAAGGCGACGCAAACTGCTGCCTTCGTAGCGATGCAAGGGCCTGAGCTGTATCAGTACGGCCGTAACGGCTACCGCCCGGCCGAAAATCGATCTGACGCGGTCGTCCAATGTTGATCGGATCGTCCGACGAAACGTTCGGTAGACATCGATTCGACCGGCCGCCCCCGACTCGATCGGCGAAACTTCGACTTGATCGACGAATTTCGGCACGAATCCGACTGGGGCTGTATCAGTACAGCCCGCCGACTATCAGATCCCGATTCCGAGGAGGGCTGTCCTGATACAGCCCAGCCCCCGACTTCGCCGCGAACCGCCAAGTCGACCCGAAGCCGTTCCGAGCCGCCGACACCGCCACTCCGCCGCCAACCACCGCCCCCCCACGAGGGGGTTCAGCACTGCGGCTCAGGACGTAGAGCCCACATGCCGCTACTCCCCGAAGTGCCCAGATCCGAGCCAGCGCCGATGACACCCCGAGAAGGGTGAACGCCGGGGCCGGCAGTGGCTTCGTCATGCCATCTGCCGGCATGTCCGCGCTGGGAAGAAAATAGAACGTAACCTCCCCACGCGCGACGTAGTCGCGCACCACGTTGTGCGCAACGTCTACGTGCTTGGTACGCACGGTGGCTTCGGGATTGTTGACCAAAGCGAGGCACGCCTGGTTGTCCTCCCCCATGGGCACGGCGTCCCCGTCGACGCCCAGCTCCGACAGAAGCTTGCGCAGCCACAGCGCCTCCTTGGTCGCCATGGCGGCGGCGACGTACTCGGCCTCGGCCGTTGACGTCGCCACGGTCGACTGGCGCTTGCTCGTCCAAGATATCGGCCCGCCATTGAGGGTGAAGACAAAGCCCGTCGTCGACCGACGAGCGTCAATATCGCCGGCCCAGTCTGCGTCAACGTACCCTTGGAGAGGCTTGTCGTCGCCGTACACGACCCCTAGGCGCGTAGCCCCGCGAAGATATTGGAGCACCCCCTTGGCCGCGCGCATGTGGTCCTCCTCGGGGCATGACATGTAGCGGGACAGCACGCCAACGGCAAAGGCAATGTCCGGCCTCGTCGTCGTGGAGAGGTACAGCAACTAGCCAACACGCTCGGCGTACCGGTTGCCCTCGGGCAGCAGATTCTCCCCCGTCTTGCAAAGCTTGGCACCTGACACCATGGGCGTCTCGATAGGCGCAGACTTGTCCATCTGTAAAGCCTCAAGCAGGGAACTGACATGCCCCGGATTGCTCAGGGTGATCACCTTGGCAGCCCGATTTCGCATGACCTTCATGCCAATGAAGTCCTTCACATCACCCATGTCGCGCACGTCGAAAGACGCCGACACCGAGGCCTGCACCATCTGGACCCCTTCCAGGCGTTTTCCTTCCACAATGAGATCGTACAAATAGACGAGGATGTAGACAAGCCCGTGCACAGGGTGGATCCACGTGCAGATGCACGGGTCCACCTTGGACCGGACCGCTCGGATGGCATTGAGCTCTTTGTTAAGCTTGATGCCCCACAACCGTCCCGCCTTTTTGGTCCCATGGAGAGCCAGGTTCAGACGGCGGACATCATCTTCCTCCCCCGGCTGAGCTCCGACCGGAAGCTTGATGTACATCTCCTTGTCCATCTTTGCGTTGAGGAAGGCCGTCTTCACATCCACGTGATGAACTTCCCAGTCCTTGGCCGCCGCCACCGCGAAGAGCGCGCGTGTCGTGGCCGAGCTGGGCACTGGTGTCCATGTGTCATCAAAGTCGCGCCCCGGCACTTGGTTGAAGTCTTGCGTCACCAGTCGCGCCTTGTACCGAGTCATGTCTCCCTCAGAATCGTCCTTGACGTCGTACACGTGCCGCTTTTTGACATCCTTACGCTTTCTGCTGCTCCTTGTCTTCGACCAGGTACCAAGCTTCTTGTGTGCGAGGTACTCTTCCTTCTCAGCTGCTTTCCAACGCGGCCTGTCCGATCGCGCACGCGCCTCCTTCGCATTGGCTGGCGCCTTGGACAGGTCTCATCCCGACGAAGCTCCGCCCTTGGGTCCTTCTGCAACGTATATCTTCGGGTTACGCTCCCACCAGGTAATATCTGGTGCCGGCTTGCGCTTCGACCGCCGGAGTGCTTGCACCCCGTCGCCATTACTCTCTGTGGTGGAGCCAGGCAGCACGTCGTGGCCATCAGGAGCCGCCGCGTCCTCGCCGGCGTCATTGTCATCGCCGTCTTCTGCGTCAAGTCCGGCAGCCTCTTCCGGCTCAACGTCGCTCTCTGACGACTGCTGCGACGCATACTCGTCCCCGCCTGGGGCTTCCGCGTCCAGCGTGTCCATGGCGCCGTCCTCCTTGTCACCGTCCGTCTGACCGGTCAGGAAAGGGGTGGAAGCAGGTCCAGGAACAGAGGTCTTCTTGATGGCTTTGCTTGAGGTCTCCTCCATGAGCATATCTCGGCGCTCAAAGACCTTGTTTGAGCCATCCTCTAGGATGCGGTAGGCTTTTCCACCAACAGTGTAGCCGACAAAACGGCCGACGTCGGTACTGGGTTCTAGATTTCGCTGCTGCTGCTTGGGCTTCAGAGCCTATGCCTGGCTCCCCTAGCCGCAAAATCCCTTCACGTCGGGGTGTCTCCCCTTGAGGGCTTTGAGCGAAGTCACATCTTGACCTTCCTTGGGGGATCGGTTGAGCACGTGGATGACGGATGACAAAGCCTCAGCCCACAGCTCCTTTTCCGCTCCGGCGTCCAGAAGAGCCGAACGGACGCGCTCCATGATGTACCGGTTGGCGCGCTCTGCCTTCCCGTTATGCCGCGAAGAGTACGGCGCCGTCTTCTCGGACGTAATGCCTTTGTCTTCATACCAGGCTTGGAGGTCACGGCTCACGTCTTCCTTGGCGCCATCGTGACGAACCCGCTTCACCTTGAGCCCAGTCAGGGTCTCTAGCTGCTTGATGCGGGCCTTGAGGACATCCGGAACCATGACCTTGGACTTGATGGGCGTCGCCGTGATGAACCCAGTGGAGTCTTCCATCAAAGTCACGAAGTAGACAGAGCCGCCCAGCGACGCCGTCAACGGCCCATCAACGTCCGTGTGAACCAACTCGCGCTTGGTGGTGGTCGTTGTCGAGCGATGATGCGGAGCACGCGCCATCTTTCCGTCGACACACGGCACGAATACCGTACCCGGCACGCGCTTGGCGTCGGCTACCGTCTATGAAATCCCATCGACCATCCCAACCGCACGCTTGAGGTTCTCGAATCCCAAGTGGTTGAGCCGGCGGTGCCACGGCTCTGCCTCGCCGTCCATGTGTGTGGAGGCGGCTCTGGCCGACGCCGTGACCGGAGTCACGTTGAGCACGTAGTTCTCCGACTCGTTGACCGAGCCGACGACAGACGCGCTGCTCAGAACTCCGCTCGCGAGCACCGCTTCCCCATCACTGATGATATAGCAGGCGTCGCCAACGAACACCGCGGCACCGCCGCAGCGGTCGACCGCTCGGACCGACAGAAGGTTGTCTGTCAGATCCGGCACAAGCATGCCCTCATCGAGGACCCTGCGAGTCGTGGTGTTTCCCTTCTTAACGTCTATGGACGAGTATCCGTGCCCCTTGATGGGCACCTTGTGGCCGTCAGCTAGAGTGACCTTGGCCCCGCTCCCCGTCTTCTTGACGGTGAAACCTGCGTCCTGGGCGGCCATATGGTTGGTCGCACCCGAGTCCAACACCAAAGTCGAGGACCCGCTGGTGCTCCCGGAAGCGTTGAGCTTCCCGGACCGGCCCGCCGACGCAGCGTAGGCCAATGCGGCGCGGGGAGGTGCACCACCTCCACCGCCACTCTCACGACGCCCGCCATTTGGCTTCTTGTTGCCGTTGGCGTCGTCGGCCTTCTTCTTGAGACAGTCGCGCTTCATGAGCACCTTCTTGTCGCAGTAGTAGCACACGACCGCGCGCTTGTCCCACGGCTTCTTAGAAGCCGTAGCAGCAAACGCTTGCGACTTGACATCGGTCGCGGAGGACGACCGCCCATGGCTCCTCCGCTGCTCTACCGTGAGCAGCTTGGCGCTCACGTCAGCGAGGTTGCGCTTCCCGTCCATGTTCTTCAGGACGGTCTTGATCATGTCATACTCGGCCGGAAGGACCGACAGGATCTGCAGGACAAGCGTGTTCTCGTCCACCTGATTTCCCAGCATGGAGAGCTCTTGACGGATGCCCTTGGCGCGCGACGTGTACTTGATGATGTTCTCGTCGCTGCCCTTCTTGAGGT
>Ga0209186_1003850_pt1 | contig 10197 bp, 8 predicted proteins | sample SidtaG_FD_187426 | JGI IMG/M metagenome (GOLD analysis project Ga0209186, IMG submission 187426) | Marine algal microbial communities from Sidmouth, United Kingdom - Sidmouth_Male2 metaG (SPAdes) (version 2) | ecosystem: Host-associated > Algae > Red algae > Unclassified | place: Sidmouth, United...
GGGGGGAGGGGGGGATGTGGTGGCTCATAGTCAGTGTGTCTGGGCCAGGTGCTTGTTGGTTGGCGTCCCAGTGGTGCTGGGTGACGGACTTGGCTCTGTCTTCGCTTGTATGACGGTGCATATGGGGCTGGTAGTGCCGGTGGGTGACCGTTGCCGTGGCCGTGGTCGCCGTCTTCCGTCCTCGTGGCCTTTGCGTATGGTTCCAATAAATAAAGCCATGGTACTGAATGTGGTCTCAGAACGGCTGTAATGATGAGGATAATGGCGAGGCACCATGCTGCTGTCGGCTGTCCGTGAGGGCGATTGTGAGCCAATCAAAGTGCAATGGATCCGGGTTTTATCCCGGTTCCGTTCGTGGCCCAGCGGGTCAGCGTCCGTGCCGTTGATCCCGGTTTTATCCTGCATCTGTTCCCGTAGGGCTGCCCCTCGCGAGCGCCCTGTCAGAGGCACGTCCAGTCGCTACCCGTCGGGACTTTGCGGCGGGGACCTCATGGAGACGGCGTACACCAGCAGGATTGCCCTTCAATAGCGACGTGTCAACGTCCGCCTGCCAACAGGGCACCAGCGCCAGCGTGTAGTACTCGCCTTTGATGCTGGGCGAGACGGGTTCCCAATTTTCCACCCTCCGCCACTCGGGGCACCCGACTTCTGTGCTCCGGATGCATCTCTCCTTGCCGACGGCGTGGAAGGGATTCGCCACGGCGGGCACGTCGCGAGCATCCTCGCCCGCCCCGCCGCCGCGGTGGCACCGGTCGTCAACGGCACCTGCATCAAGGTCCCTATTGACGACCAGATTCACGCTCCGGAGGACGCGGCGGCCACGGTAGACGGGACTGCTGCACGGGCGGCCCCCCACCCGCTACCCCCCGCGATCATGCTGGCCACGCTGGCGGGCCGACGACAGGCCCGGGAGCCCGTCGCGCCACCGCTGAACGGGCAGCGGCTGGGTGGGTGTGATTGTCGCTGCCGGCGAGGAGGCGGCCGCTGCGTGAGGCGGTGTGCCTGGGGATGCATCATGATCACTGTTGCCTCTCGGGACGAACACAACGGGCGCTGGGCGCCAGATACATGGGAGCTGTGCATTGGTGTCATGACACTGAGCGGGGGCATGTGGAGCATCAATGAATGGGCAGGGCGGGTACGCAGCAGCAGGAGGGGGGATTGGGATTGGTGACGTCGAGCGCAAGTGCGGTGGCAACGTAGGTGGTTACAAGGCAAGTGACGTGGTTGAACAGAATCCGCCTCTCTGGCATCTCCTTGTTGGTCAGCTCAGCCCATCCATACTTGTTGCCAGCCTTGCGCTCGAAGCGATTGTGGTGGTCTTGGTCGTCGCCGTCACCGGGCAGCAGTTTGATGCACCTTACATCATAACAAATGCTACGATGTCTGTGTCATTGCGACAGCACGTATCCAGTGTGCTGGCAGAATGTGGCTTAAAAGGAAGGTGACACCTTTCTGTGAAGCCAGATGACACTTCTCTATTTAGCCAGTACCCTCGTTCAAGCGGAGGGCACGGCTGGCGCAGACGATGTCCCCGGGAATGTGATGCACATGCTGATTTTCTGTACTGGCGCCGGGACCGACAATTTTGATTTTGCCTCCGAACGCCTCCAGTACAGAGTAAAATCGAATGTACTAGAACATATTCGATCCCCCCACACTGCAAAAAGCCTAATATCGTATAGAAACGATATGTTCATTTTCGAGCTCGGCCCACCTTTGCGCACCAGTCAATATTTGACTATATCCACAGCTATTTTCTTACAGTGTCACAAGGGACTTGCGACGAGGTGGTCTGAGTTCTTGCGGGTTGATTCGAATCCTCCCCTGAGGAGCCGAAAGAAGTAACAATCTGACCACTTGCAGCACATCCCAACGAGATCAAATGCGAAAACTAATTGCTTCAGTACAATGACGGGTGTCACCCCACCCGACCCTATCCACCTGCCCCTTTACTCGTCCTGATCATCTTCTGCCAGCACGTTATCGACCGTCTGATCAATGGCCTCAACATGACTCTCAGCCACCAACCAGCGACGCACCATCTCGGTCTGGGCTTGGTCGCCGAGGCCGTCGAACTCGTGCTCCAGCGTCGTGATAGCCATCATGGCCACGAGGGTCGACACGTCCGTGTGCGCGTCTTCAGCCACTGGGTGCACTCCTAGTCACAGCTTTGTGTATCGGCTATTCTGGGTCGCGGCAGCAGCGGCAGCGTCCCATTGGGTTCCCGTTCAAATACGACCCACCATTGATCACTTTCAATCCTGTCAGTGTCAGCTTAAAAATGCCGAAAAGCACCTCTCCTTTTTCCGAAACTGCAACGTGGAACAGGTCACCGGCCCCTGTGGTGCCTTGAGAGGGGAGGGGGCTTTCCTTGCAAGGATCGCTACCTCCGCACAAGCGCCCCCCCGAACCGCCCCCAGTACACAATGCGGCGCGCGGCATGGACTGACGCTTTTAACTCACTCCCAAAGCATGCTACCACCACACCTGAAGCAAAGGTGGATCCTGACGGCCTCCCCTTGGGCTGGTCCGTCACCACAGATAAATCACAAGCACGCTTCAATGAAACTGCTTCTGCAGTCGACTCTCATGGGCCATCATGGTGTCGGGCGCTCTTGCAAATACCTTCTCTGTCCACAGCTTCCGGTCGTGCTCAGAGTTTTTCTGGGTCTCACTGCACACGGGCAGCGCAGGCCTGTTGGCGCGCAAGCGCAAATCACCTGCCTTGGTGGCTGTGTGCGCCTCGGCCTTAGCCGACGCTCTTTTATGGTCGACCCGGCCGACTACAGCGGGGCTCGCGTCACGAGCCAGCACTACGGCACGCAAAAAGGCAGCAGCGGACGCGAGGTCCGATCCACCGGAGTAAAGCCGTGCGGTCTGCGTACGCGGACCGTGCCACGCTGCACACGCTTTGCAAAAAATTGACGTCTAGTAGCCTCGAGGGGGAGTGAATGCGGATAAGGATGCTCGCAGTACCCAACCACCTGCGCCAAATTCCCACCCTGAGCCGTAGAGACCAAACTTACGTCCGGCTGCCATTCATATCGACCACTTTGTGAACCTTCGCGGGACGACGGCTGCAAGGAAGCGGCGTAAGAGGGTGGCTACGCTCGGTCGGCGCAAGACTTGGGACCAGTCGCTCTCAGCCACAGTCGGCGACGAGATAGACGAGCGATTTTGTTGACATCCAAAATTGGGACTGGTGGTGTCCCACCCTCCTCATTCAGGCTTCAGCGGGGGGGTCGCATTTGCGTCACGACGAAAATCGCGATGCACCACTCAAAACTTAGCACGTTGCTCCATGATTACCAATGGGTCGCTGTCATGCTCAGACCCAGAAGAGCCACCTTGAATAGGCGTGGGTGCACCTCACCCGTCATAGTGGTGATGGTTCGTCAATGTGGTGGGTGTGCGTGGGGTTGTAGGTGCGGTTTGTGAAAGGTGCAGGCGTGTTGGGGCTGTGCGAGCCGGGCGTGGGATCAGGATCGGGAAGTCGAGCGGCTCTTTGCACGCTGAGAGAGGCTAGCTCAAAGTCCGCTTTCTCTCCCGCTCTGTGGTGCGTCCGTCGGCTCGACTATATCAACTGCGGATATACTCGAGACGGATATAATCGAATAATGACTGTACAGACAAGAACTGCGTCCTAGACATGAAACGTAGACCTCATTGACCAACAGAGCGTCACATGCAGTAGTGCACCGAGAAGCTTTCTCGCGGCCGAAAATTTGTCGTTCACGTCACGCTGCCCTGATCGATTGCGTTGCAGGGAAAATGGTGCTGTATACTGCACTACCTGGCGCTTCCTGGTGGTGCCCGTACCCCCCTCCCCACCGGCTCCCTGGGGCGCTTTCTGTAACTGCCCATCCCCTGCCCCCCCCCACCCGCTATCCCACCGGCACCCTAATGATCCTTTGGGAGAGCTTCCCGGGGCTGTTATCGACCGCTCGCCGCCCACTGGCCCGCTCTCCCCCGCCTCCTGCGCACCCCTCGCCTTCCCTCTGCCCGTTCCTACAGGAGTAGACATTGACCAAGGCCAGCACAAGATAAAAAGGAGCAGAATCGCAGTACAGTCAGCGTAGGACAACCAGATCATGGAGGGAAGCACAAGCGTTCAACAAGCACCCAGTCAGTACCTGCTTAAGGTACGCAAACAACCACTTCGTCCAATAAAGCAGCAGCCATACGACAAGCACACGACAGAAATAAGCTACAAAAATGAATCGAGTAAGCAGCAAAAGCTTACAGTTGGTGAGAGGCGTTGGCGGCAGGGTCGGCATGGCTCCCATGATGGTGCCTGTCGTGCCCGTGAACGCCGCCGTGACGGCTTCGCCCGTCGTGGTGGCGGAAACCGACGTGGGAGTGGCATCAGTGGCGTCGATGCCCGCGTTGGCGACGGCGCTCTTCATGCTTATACAGTCGTTCTCCCAAAAATCCCTCACTGCAACAGTTCCAAAAGTGTTCCAAATCGGCCTCTGTGGGGTCGTAGAGGCCGATTTGGAACTCTTTTGCAACAGTTGGAGTATGGGATTTTCGGGAGAACGGCTGTAAGTGTGCCGTTGAAGGGCTTCCTACTGAAGAATGCGTACCATTTCTTGCAGAAAAAAGGTTTGGGGGGTCTCTACCCTTCGTGTGAAGACTGCTGGTCATTTGCGCTCGTAGCGGGGGAGTTCTGGTCTCTCCAAAGAAAGTGCGGTTCTCAGAGGACTAATAGATTGAGACAGACTTTAGGCGCGCCCAGGCACCCGCCTCGGAAGGCGCCTAAACGTCCTGTACAACGCTATGTCGTGCAGCAACGTACCGCACCGGGAGGATGTGACGTGGCCTATCTATCCACTGTGCCGCACGAGAGCACTCTTCAGCTTACGTATCTGCTTGGGGTGGGCATACGTCGCGCGGAGTAGGTGCGTCGCGTACGTCTGCAGTGTGGAGTACGTTGCAGTGGAATGGTCGGCCACGCTTCAAGTCCTGTGCATCTGCACGTCCGTCTCGATAGGGCCCCGACAGAGGCCGTGAGGGGGGTGCCTATGATAGGCACCCCCCCTCCCGGAAGCATCATTGGCCAGTGTGACAGTACATGCAAGTCTTACGCAAATAATCGTGCATGTCCCCAATTGGAAGAACACTGTGGAGGATCGACGCTAGTACACGCGCGAATATGAGTACTGAGTCCATTTCACCCCAATCTGACATACGACAGGTACTACTACTACTGGTCAGGACGCCAAAGTAGGGTGGTACAGATATTCAACGATGATTGTACGCAACCCTGGATGCAGTGTTCTACATCACCAATCTGTGTTTCATTCTGGATGCATTAAGCTGCACTATTGCTTGCTAGTACCCAGTCTTGTGCTTCTAGGAGCAGTAGACACCCAACAATACAGCACATCTGGTGCAAGGAATCGTGGTCTGATTGGTCGAGACGGCGATTCCGTGACTTGGCACGTGTCATTCTTGTGGCGTGTCAGATACATACACATACATGTAGTTTGGACCTACTGTGTATCCGCCAGGTCACTGACCAGGCGCCGTACAGTTGAGCGACTGCGAGACCAGACGCTCTCGTACTCACCTTTCAACAGTCCTGGTCACCGCGACACGTGTCTCGAGAGCCTCGGTCACCTGTTTCCAATCTCTCTCTGCCTGTGCATGAGTGGCTGTTGGGAGGTTAAGAACTGATCGGCCCTGGGCCCGGCCGAGTGTGTGGTCTGGTGTGCCCGCGGGGCTGCAGCCCCGCGGGCACAATCCCACAGGTTGTTGGACGATGCAGTCCAGAGCATTGTTGTTGAGAACAGCAGTTGGACCTGGCCCGCGGGGCGCTCTGCGCAACATAAAGCTGCGAAGCACGCCCGACCTTTCCAGTCCGACCGTTGCCGGTCATGCCCATTCGCGGTCAGTTGTGACCGGTGCGCATGCCTCCCTCATCTCTCATCCTCATCGTATGCAGCGCCCGCGATGGTCGGCTCTGGCTATCGTGCTGCAGACGGACCACCCTCTCCACCCCCATTACAAGGCGCGGGCCCGCGGCCGCCTCGACCCGAAGAGTCTACATCGGGGGAAGGTAGTGCAACCTCCCCCAATTGGTTCCGCGCTGAACTGCACCACACGCAGCAGGCGGCGAGCGGCACCGTGACCAACTCGTCGGTCATTGTGGAGTCGACACACGGCCGTGTGTCTGGCGGCCGCACGGTACCTCCATCTGTCACTTCGCAGGCGGCGTCGGTCCCGGTAAGGAAGCTGCGCCACCCTCCGCCTCCACATCCTCGTCGCGGCCCGGACGGCCGTCTTTCCCTTCAACTGTCTGCGGCGGCTATTGATGCAGCGCGTGTCAATGCGCCTCGGCCGATGCCGGCCTACCCGCGACTGAATGTTGGCGACGCCGGTTACGTTAGCACCCTGCTGCAGTGGGATCACGAGGGGCGTCTCAGCGCCCACAAGCCCGAGGCGGTGGACGCGGGGTTGTCATCCAAGCTGACCCGCATGGAGCAATGAATCTCAAGACGAGGATGGAGGGCTCGAGGTTGAGTTCGGCAAGCGTCTCATCGAGAAGACGTGTGGACGGGCCCTTGTGGCGCTGGGGGAGCGATGGGGTGTGCCATTGTCATGCCGTTGGTTCGTGCATGTATAGCGAATGAACAGCACCGCTCTTCTCCCTGGCTGCTGAGAGTTGTAGTCTCTTGTCAATGGACGTAACAAGTGCTTGAGTGCGTAGTCAGGTGTTTGGAGAACGCCGGACAGAGGACTGCCAGTGGGGGGTAGCGTACAACTGCTTCGTTTTTAATGGGGCACAAGGTGTGTCCAGAGTGAACCATTGTACATGTTGTGTACGTGCTGGTCAGCTTCGTGCGGCCGCTCTGCTCTGAAGAACTTGGTTGAGACCATACTTCCATGGTCTGGAACAACAACTAACTCCATGCTGAGAGTCTCGCTGCTGCTGAGGCATCAGCCCGCAAGCAACAGTGGCACACAGGAGCAGGGTGGGGGAGGGTGGCGGTGCTGCGCTCGTTCACTGGCGTTGGAGCATCACGTAGTTTGCGGGTGGAAGAGTAGGGTTGGACCTCCACACAGTGCAAGACACGGAAGCAAGCATCCACACAGTGCACCACGCATGCAAGCACAGACGCTTTCTCCTGCCACATGGTCTCTAGGACAAATGTCCCCGCCAACGCGCGTGCTTTCCACGTTTTCTCTGCCGCTCTTGCTCACACTGTGACCCCCCCAACTGGCGTTGGAGCCATAAGGCAGTTTGAGCCATTGTGGGAGCCACGTTTTATTGTGAACACTACCTGCAGGGACAATGAGCCCCGCGATTGTTACCACAATCTGTTGTGATCGCATGTTGGACCGCTCTTTCACTGGTAAGCTGTGCACTACCAGGCGCTTCTCCATGTCAAGTAAAACAGTACAGCTTGTCTGGTGGTGAACGGGTGGTTGAACAGCGCTTCACAAAGCGTTGAAGGACAGCCGCATTGGGATCCCGCAACGACATGCCCCGTTATTGCTGCTCACATACAGGGCATACGGAACCGATGGGCCCGCCAAGCCCATCCAAACAAGCGTGTTAGATGGGATTGCTATTGGCTCATTGATGGGCGTTTCAAGCAGATCGTCGGCAAGGACAAAATCGCCATCCAACCCCCATCATGCCCATCCCCTCGGATGGGGAGATCCGCGCCCGTCGAAATCGGGGTTCGGATGGAGATTTTAGTCTAAGCTGACGATGGCGTAGTCACTCCTTGTCCCCGCTTGAGGGCCCCGACTCGAGTAGCGCGCCGGAGTGACCAGCGCGTGAACCTCGACAGCCGTGGCCGTTTCAGACTCGAACAAACCAGCATCGCATCAGATGTGGAGATAGCTTCAATGGACAGATCTCGGTGAGGCCCACTCGACCCAGCTCGTGCACGGCGTGCTCAGACAGTGCTAGCCAATGGAAGCGCGCTGTTCCAATCACGTTCCAATGTCGTTGACCACCGTATGCCGTATTCGTCAGATCGTGTGATACCGCGCACGAAGATGTTAAGAGCCGAAGCTGGCTCATTTGGCTGTTTCTGGCCGAGCATGTTCACTGTGTGCGAGATATTTGTGTTTATCTCGCACACGTGAGCGTGCTTGGAAAGAATCTTCCAGTTTGGACCGCTGACGGCTCCGAATGATTGGACAAGCGTGCCTCTCCGATGAAGCATCGCGGCGCGGTGACGCACAAATAGGTTCGTGTGGCTGTCGTGGCATGGTGGTGCAGTACTGTCAGCTCCCAATAAAAGAATCGCGACGGGAGTGTGACCTGATCTGTCAGTTCCAAAGTCCAAGTTTCCAGCCCCTCGTAATCAATATTTCTCGTGTCCGGTCAAGACAGCCGATGTCAAATCACGTTTGTGCGCCGGATTTACTGTGTGATTCGGGCACAAACAAGTGCAGGTGCTCCCGCCGTGTGGACTGGGCCTGAGGCCCACTGGGCGCCCAGTGGGCAAATGAGATGCAGGTGCATGCAGTCAGGCCCTGGCCTGACTGCCACTGCATCTCATGTGCGACAGTTTAACTTTAGCAACTGGACGTCAAGAACCTTAGTGAACTACAGGCTCAAACGGAACCCCCTCCAGGACCTGGATGTGCATACATCGTGGCCGGTGGGGTTGCTCGAGGCAGAGACTCGAACGGCGATTGCACTGATGAAAAGAGGTTGGAACGGGAACCCGTTTCACATACCGATCTTAATAGACTTACATACAGCCGTACAGCCGTTTTGTCAAGAACCAATGCTGGATTGTTGAGAGAGTGGCTGTACGTAGTACTGTTAAAAACCTTGCACACGAACTGTTGCACAACTGTTCTGAACCAGCCTCCGAGCCCACGCATTTCCGTCTCACACGAGCGCATTTTCGTCTCACATGCGCGCATTTCCGTCTCACATGCGCGCATTTCCGTCTCAGACGAGCGCATTTTCGTCTCAGACGAGCGCATTTCCTTCTCACATGCGCGCATTTCCGTCTCACTGGAGTATTGCTGCTGTCCCAATTTTGTCAGCGAACAGGTCTACTGCAGGACAACTTCTGATTGGCTGGCTTTCAGAATCCAAACACGCCATTGGCGGAGACAGTTGTTTTGCTCACTCTTGTTCGTGTGCACAGAGGACAAAATTGGGACAAGAGCAATACTTTTTCATATCGCACGCACGCTATTCCGTCACCCTTGTTCGTCTCACTGGCGTGCAGTTTCGTCTCAGGTACACGGCGGCTTTGGGCTCGGGTGCGGTCGATTTGCAACAGTTGCGCAACCGTTGGAGTGTGAGGTACTGGATAGAATGGCGACACCGTAGCACACCAACGCTCGCGCATCTGTTGCACATCGGTGCTGTATGTCCATCAAGACCGTTCTCTCAAGAAACCCGCACCCCAAAAGTTGCAACAGAGTTCCAAATCGGTCTCCACGGCCCCGGAGGTTGTTGAGAGAAGGGCTGTACGGTGCCAGAGTACTGTACACCATGACCACTCACAGGCGAGGGTGTCGCAAGGCGCGGAGCGCAGCCTCGGAGCGTCCTACACCAGAGTGTTTGCAAGGAAACCCACACGGAGAAAAGAACAAGAGGCAAAACGAGCAGCCACACCAACAATCCCATGCAGGTGCGCCCCTGCCATTCTCGCGGTAGCGCACCCCCCCCACCAGGCTGGCGGGGACCCCCGCCCCCGCCGCCCTGCCGCCACCGTCGCCCGCGCCCGCACCGCGTGCCGCGCGTGGCGGCGGCTCGTCGACCCGCCCCGTTGCCGTGGTGCGCCCCCCCCACGGCGCGCCATCCCCCCCGCGCAACGCCCGCGGCGGGTGCACGGGGGTGGTGCCTGGCGCAGCGGGTGTGGCGCCACCGCCGTCCCGCTACACTGCTCGGCGCGCCCCTCGAGGGAGCGCCCCCCGCCCCGAGTGACCCCCGCCCGTCCGACACACCCGCCGCGGCCGCCGCCGCCCCGCGGCCGGTCGTCCACGACGGCGGGCCAAAGGCGGCCGCCGGTGCGGCAGCCACCGGCGCGGCGGCTGCCACCGCCGCCGCCCGCCGGCAGGCGGCCCAAAAGTCGGCCGCCGCCCGCCGACGCCCCCCCCCCCCGGCGGCGCACACGGCCGACGGGTCGGTCGCGGCGCGCGCGGCCGCTGTCCTCACGGGCGGCGCACGCCGCCGACCGCCACGGCGGTGGTGGCGTTGCAGGCGCC
>Ga0209186_1003851_pt1 | contig 10195 bp, 10 predicted proteins | sample SidtaG_FD_187426 | JGI IMG/M metagenome (GOLD analysis project Ga0209186, IMG submission 187426) | Marine algal microbial communities from Sidmouth, United Kingdom - Sidmouth_Male2 metaG (SPAdes) (version 2) | ecosystem: Host-associated > Algae > Red algae > Unclassified | place: Sidmouth...
ACTATTTGTTTTACTAATTGCAATTGCGCACAACGGTCGTGGCTATGAGGAGTACGGGTTTTCGGAGCGTGCTCTCTCGGTTGTTGTGCCGTTAGCCAAAGCTAAGATTTTACTTTATCTTATCCTAAAGTCAAAGCTTTGGTTTGGCGGTTTTCGGAGCAGAGTTTTTCAGTTTGTTGTGCAGCCCGTATTCCTTATAGCTGATGTTGTAAAGAGTTGCTCATTCCCATTTATTCATTGTCTCTAGTAAGAATGCATTTTCAAGTCTACCAATAGCTTCTGAGCTAAAAGTGCAATTTGGTAATGATTTTTTTAATTTCTCAACATCATTCTCGTTGTACATTTTAAAACTCATATTAAGTTGTCTTAACGATTTTAGTTCACTTAAATGGTGGGGAAAAACTTTAAAATCACAATTTGTTATATTTAAAAATCTGAGACTTTCTAGTTTTGTTATATTTTTTGGTAGGCTGTCCAGCTTGGTGTCGCTTAGGTCAAGATATTCAAGTGAATATAAATTAGACGGGACCTCGTTTAATTTAAATACTCCGTAACCATTGCTTCTTAAGCTTAAGTATTTCAAATTTTGAAATGATGTTAATTCGTTCGGTATCGCGTTAAACCAATTGTCAGAAAGGTCAATACCTTTAATCTTATTGATAGATTTAATTGACTTGGGCAATTTTAAAAATCCACAATCGGATAAATTTATACCCGAAATTTTGGGATTTATTTTTCTAATTATTTTTTTAATTTTATTAGTTTCTGAATAGCTTAAATCTAGATATTTTAAATGAGACAAGTTTAATAAGTTACTTGGTACTCCTTGATTCTTGTTAATATGCAACTTTAAATAGATAAGTTTTGGTAGTTTCTCAAGTATTGAAATTGAATGAGATAAGTCAAGATTATAGTTTCCGCTAATGTCTACAAACTCAAGTGTTTTAATATCACTTATACAACTAGGTAAATATTGGGCTTGAATAAAATAAATACTTAGGCTAGAGAGATTAGGTAATTTAGTCAGCTTGCAAAGCTCGTTCAAGTCAAAACGATTATTTTCTGAAATTTCAAATGACTCTAACTTTTGAAGTTTAGTAAAAGTTCGAGGTAGACTTTTGAAACTAGATTCAGTCGCACTAAAATGTTTAAGATTAACAAGTTTGTCAATACTGTCTTCGATTGTATCGCATTTAAATTGACTTCTAAAATGGTGCGGACAAGAAATATGTAATGTAGTTACTTCTTCCGGGCTTTTTAAGGCTTGATTTAGCCCATAAATAGCAGTTTGCGAATACAAATTTACATTGAAAAGTAGGGCACCGAAAATCAATACAAATTTTAAATTCATCTGTCTTTTAATTCTTTACAACGATTTGGCTATGCCCAGTGCTGGTTTACGGAGCAGAGTGTTTGGGTTAGTGTGTTGTAAGTCAAAGCTAAGGTTTTATGTTATATTTTTCTAACGTCAAAGCTTTGCTTTGACGTTTTCGGAGTTGGAGTGTTTCGGTTTGTAATGTTGCCAGTATTGGGTATAGCTCTTGTTATAGTCTTTTATTCTTCTTTCTGCACAAATCGATTTATTAGCTTCACAAAACTATCTGTTGCCTGATAATTAATACCATTAATTTGAGTGAGGCCAGAATTTGACTCAACGATTATATTCTTACTTCCTTCGCAATGCAATTCTAATAGAAATCTATTATCGACACTACCTTTAAACTCATGCTTTTCCAAGCTTAATAATTCAGTTATTAATACCTCAATTTGCACCTTTTCTTTAATAATAATTGGTTCCATTTCTAACATAGATTCGGGAGTGATACGAATTGGGGTAAGAGCGCCTGGCATAGGCATTCCATATATCTCTACCATGTCGCATTTGCATTCCTGAAGTGACGTGTTACAGCTACTAAAGAACAGTAGTATTAAGAAATTCATAAACCATCTATTTCTTGTCATTTCTTGTTCATTCTTATTGACTATAACGGTCGTGGCTATGAGGAGTACGGGTTTGTAGAGCGTGCTCTCTCGGTGGTTGCGCCGTTAGCCAAAGCTACGCTTTTGCTTTATTTTTTCCTAAAGTGAACGGGTAGCTTTGGCGGTTTTCGGAGTAGATCTTTTCCGTTAGAGCGTTGCACGTATTCCTTCATAGGTGATGTTACCTGCTGGCTTTCTAGATCATATAATTATTATTAGTTTCAATTGGTTCTAATATATAATATTCAATATAGTGATTTCTATCAAGTTTGGTTCTCGATTTGAATTTTGCATCTGGATTAGCTATCATAATTGTTAGGTGTTCCTTTTTTATGTACAACCTTTTCTTCTCGATATTATCATAATATTTTAAGTATCCATTTTTCCAATCTACAATATGAGTCCGATTTGTATTAAAGTAGCCGATCAACTTAGCCATATTAATTAAAGATTTTAGTTGAACTAAGTTTGTTGATTTAACATCTTCAAAGTAGAATAACCCATCCCAGCCTTTATTCGTCGCATATCTTTCAGGTGGAGCGAAATACTGAAAATTACAATTTTCGTTCCAACCTTCGAAATAAACACCATCTCCTGCAAGGCCATAATATGATTCATGATCATTAACGATTGTTTCTTCTTGCCCATAATTCATTGATGCACTTACAATCTCACCTGATAAAATCTTAATGAATTTATTAAAAGTTTCCTTATCTAAAGAATTAAAAAAAGAGCTACTAATAGTAATATTTCTTTTTTCATAGCATTCGAAGCCACACAACATAAGAAATTCGTCATAATTAATGACACTCCTATATTTCTTATGAAGCTTGTTATCATTAGTAATAACTAATTTATAATAACTGCCAAGATAAGAGTCAGGGAAGCAAAAATCATTGACAATATTATCTATATTGATAGTATAAAGCATCTCCAAGTGCAAATCATTTGCCTCTGTCATATTCCCTCTATTCTCTAGACATATATGAAATGTTTCCTGTTTACAATTGGATTCGTCTTCTAATTCATCAATTTCAAGTTTTAAATATTTACCCAACAATTTATAGTTAGTCTCATTGTTCTTATTTTCAAAAGTCTCAAATACTTTTTTAGCTAGCTGAATATCGTGTCTATCTTTTGAAATACATTTTGGCTTGTAATCATATTTATTAAGTGAGTTTGTATACATTTTCTTATCAAAAAAAATTAATCTTTTCGTTTAGCTTGCAGGTAACGATTAGTATATGGCAAGTAGGGTTTTCGGAGCATATACTTTCGGTTAGAGTGTAGCCAAATTTACAAATTTTCTTTTTAAATTTTCAGAAAAGAAAATTTGTAAATTTGGTGCCTTGTTTCGGAGCAGATTTTTTGGGTTAGAGTGAAAGCCCTATTTGCTATATACATTGTTCTCTGCCGGCTCTCTTTTCTTGGATTTGAGCGCGTTCGTATACAGCTCTTTGCAACCACAGGAACGAGGATTGCAATGTGCTGTAAATTGGGCTGAAGTATGTTTAAGGCGAATAATTTCTAACTGGTTTAAACTTTAACATTTTTAGAATAATAAAAATCCCAACGTTTCGTTTTCTATTTACGTCAATATATTATCGCTAACAATTAAAACATTTTAAAAATGCCGAACCTCGATGAAACTTTAGCCTCCTTAGACCAATTGAAAGGCTCAATTGAACAAGATTCTTGTATTAGTAAAGAACCCTTTATTAAACTCCAAGACAATTCTGAAATAGAATCCATTCCCGAACTTAAATATAACATTCCCCAAGCGACTTGTTATCCCGTTTCAGCGGGAGTAAATCTTGATGTTGCCGAAGACCAGTTTAAAGCTTCGGAACTTGAAGCACCCGTTGATAACTATTTTGATGTAATTGTAACGAAAGAACCAATTGCTATTCGAGCGGACCTTGATAAAAATGTTAGAATGCTCAGTTTGCAAGACACTTTACAGGACGCTAAATTCGTTCAGATGGATAGGGCTGTCGTTGCTGATGAATTTCCATTACGAGAAGAAGCTGTTGAGATTGAAGGTACTGTAAAGAGTGCTAATTTAGTAGAACGACACGATACGGTTGAAATTGAAGGAGTAAAAGCGCCTTTTGTTAATGGAGTAGACCAAGCTGGTGGTAAAGTATCTTTTCTCAAAGACGAACCCGCTAAAGCCTATGCGAGTGTGAGAATGTCTCAAGGCTATTACTTAGAACCTTTTGAAAGATTTTCAGGCGTTCGTGACTTTCACTATCGTGAAAAACCTGTTGCCCCCAAACCTCAAATCACTATGATTTTACATTATAAAATGTGTTCTTTTTCCGGTGATTATGGTGCAGGACAAACAATTAAAACATTTAGTCTCTTGCCAGGGGAAAAAACCGAAATTAGTATTCGTCACTTTCAGCGCAGAGAAGATATAAGTAAGAAGGCACAGCATATCTTAGATAGCTTCTCGACTTCCTCTGCTGATGAATTGCAGAAAACAGTTGACGCAGAAAATACACGTACTTTTGGGGCAAATGTAACTAGTGCGAATAGCCGGACAAAGACGAGAAGCGGCGGATTCAATGCAGGTTTAAATTTAGGTGGTGTATTTAGTATTGGAGGAAATTATCAAGGTGGTAGTCAAACCACCAATGCCTCAACCATGACTTCTGCCATTGATAACCAAATGCGTACTTTGAATAAATCTGTAAATACCCATGTGTCAAAGGCGGACGCACTTCGTCAAATTGACATTAATACGGAAAGTACCAGTACGAATTTGAGCGAAAGTGAAGAGACTATTAATCGTTCTCTTGAGAATTATAATAAAAGCCGCGTGTTGAATTTTGTGTTTCGTCAGTTATTGCAAGAATATATTTCGATTACTTCACTAGTTGATGTAACCTTTGATTATACCAATGGTTATCCCGAAAATGATAGAAGCTGTACTATTGATGACTTGGAGGGTATGCTCACTGATATTCTGAAGGACGCAACAGCAGTACAAACTGTTGCCGATGAAATTTATACCTATCTGTGTAATATTAAAACGGTGTTCCCTGACCCTGATGACCCGAATAATCCTGATGAGTTTCCACGTGAATCGCTTATTAAATTATACGAGAAAACATTGGAGAACTGTATAAACCCAGGAGCGGGTCAAGTATCGGAGCGATATGTTGGCGTTCGTAATATTTCACAAATTTATGACGAGCGATTTCCAGTAAAAGGTATTATAACCGATGTTACTACACGAATAACTCGTACAGGTTCATTAGTGTGCGATGCGCTTCTTGGACAAGGTGAAGCACTCGATTGCTATAACCAAAAACTGCAAGACGCTGCTTCGGTTAACGCTAATTTGGATAATCTTGAGTTAGTTCAGAAAATTGCAAGTATTGAAAATATAACTGACCCTGCCCAACGAGCAGAAGCGTATAAGCAAATATTTGGTGAGTGCTGTGCTACACCACAAACGCAAGTAATTTCATAACCTCTATCAATTTGACTGTTAACAAATTTATATATTTCAAACAATAAATAGAATATGAGTTTTCTAAAAAATTTATTTACTAAGGACTTTTACAATGAGAACCCAGTTACAACTTCAAATCATTTGGATAATGACAATGAAATTCTTCAAAATGAAGTTGCCGACGGTGCTGGTAGAGGTGGGGTAACTTCTAAAAATAAAATGAATGGGTATTATAATAGTGCTGGACAGTATTTGGGGAGTGCAAACGAATCTAAGAATGAAGTCTTTCTAGCCGATGGTTTGAATGAAGATAATTATATTAATGAGAAGACTAATAAAAAGGAAACTACTTATTGGGCAGTAAACGCACAAAAGTTAGATATTTCTCATTCAGATTTTAAATTTTGCGCGGGCGTTTTAAAGTTAGAGGGTACAAGTAAATCGGTTGATGAGATGAGCGCTATTGCTTGGACAACGAGGAATTCTGCTGGGAGTATTAGTAAAATGCGAGCTAAACTAAATTCGTCCTATTCTCGGGCACCTAAAAAATTTAAAAAAGAACTGAACCCCAAGGATAATAGTTCAATTGCAAGAAATGCTCGAGCTGGCATGATTTTTTGCCTTACCGAAAATGATATTACGGATAATGCCGTTTATTGGGACGGAGAGGATTTTCTGGCTTGGGGTAAAGATAGACCGGCTAGGGCAGGGGGCGGAGAATTTCCTAAGCTTGTAGAAGGAGTAGTAATGTCTTTGGATATTTATGAAGAATATCGGGATGCTATTCTTGAAAAATACAGCTCAGGGAAAATATCTTACATGAAGAACTACGGAGTAGTATGCGAAATTCCGAATCGAGTATTTTTAGACTCAAATAATTGGAAAGAAAATGGAACTGTATTTAAATACCGAACCAATGGTAAGAATCCCAAATTAGAAGCAACATTTACAGCCGGAAGAAGTATTTTTTGGAAAAAAAGATAGTAATTATGCGTTACATTTTGTTTTATATTGTCTTGTTGCTTTATTCTTGTCAGCCTTTGAACAGCAACTCCAATAATTATTTGCTTACTTATGGTACTTACAAAATTGTAGAAGAGGATAATAAATTGAAAATATATAGTGGAACGGATAAGTCCATTATATCTAAGGTTTTAGGAGATGAGGTAGACACCTCCTTAGATAGAAAAGATTCACACTTTTTAATAGACATAAATAGCGATAAAAAACCTGAAATATTTTATTACTATTCTATGAGTGGTGGTGATTCCTATCAATATTTTAAAATGTTTACACTCGATACAATCACTAAAAGTTTGACAGAAATTTATTCTCCAATACAAATATGTAATCCAAATTATTATCAGGACACATTGTTTATTACCGACCCCAATAATAAAGTTGGGTACGGTTTTTATCTTTTAAATGATTCTTTAAGAAAGTTCTAGTTATTTACTTTCAAGTAATTGACAACTAAACTTTATCAACTCGTTGATATATAAATTCAGTTATTGTTGTCCGAACCCTTTTCTGAAAATTCTCTTTGCCCACTTCTGCACTTTGAATACAACTATAATCATCGATGATTTCCTTTGCCAATTCTTTAATGGATAGGTTGTTCTCAAAGCGGTAACGAATGAGCTTGTAAGATAGTTCAGTCATTTCAAATTCCTTTGGTATGTAGCCTAAATATTCTATTATGGAAAAGCAATGTGTGCGATAGCACTCTTTGCTTTTTTTTGTGATATTCTTTTTTAGCTGGCAGAGAACGCTAGTATATGACAAGTAGGGTTTTCGGAGCATATACTTCGGATTAGTGGTAAGCCAAATTTACAAATTTTCTTTTTAATTTTTCAGAAAAGAAAATTTGTAAATTTTGCGTTTCGTTTTGGAGTAGAATTTTTGGTTTAGTGTGAAAGCCCTATTTGTTATATACATTGTTATCTGCCGGCTCTCCTTCTTCGATTTGAGCGCGTTCGTTTACAGCTCTTTGCAACCGCAGGAACGAGGATTGCAATGTGCTGTAAATTGTGAGGAGGTTATAAAAAAAATTAACATTTCTAATTCAATAAATTTTCAGACCTTTCGTTTAGTTTTCTAACCAACAAAAAATATAACAAATGGCATTTTTTAAAAGAAGAAACAAACTTAATTCAGACGAAAAAGCTATTCGCCGTGGTGCTGGGGCTATTGAATGGAACTATTCAAGTGAGCATGCCAAGAATCCTGTTGTCGAACCAGTTGTTATCTCGACTGAATCAAACAGGAGTATTACTGAAACTTCGGTATTGGATTCGCCCATCGAGGAAAATACTTACTACATTCAAAGACAAAATAATAAAACTGGAAATGAAGTTCAGATTAAGAAAATTGTTGTTATTGTAATTCCAATGCAGTCAGAAAAGGGATGGACTGATAAGCATGATGGTATGGAGTACGGCGAATTGCATATTATTGTTGCAGATAATATTTATCTAGCCAAAGAAAAATTTTACAAATATTTGCGTAAAATGAAAGAAACAAAAGTAGAAAATATAATTATTGATACTCATGGTGGTGGTGCTGGGATAATCTATTTGGATAATATCGATGCCGATAGGAAAATCGGAAAAAACTATTATGGATTAGACCAACTAGCAAATTTTAAGAATCAAGATGCCTTAGTCCGTAGGAATATTAGTAGTTTAAAGATGATCATTGAGAAAGTGAAAGATGATGGTAATGTAGTTTTTCTTGGTTGCACGATGGCTAAAGGCAAAGACGGTGTAACTTTTATGAAGCGAGTCCACCAATTTAATTATAAAACAAATACTTATGCAAGTGAGGCATATAATTTTGGCTCATTACAGGATTATATTGATGATGATAGCTTTTATCATAATGGCGCTAAATACCGTGCAACCATAGGTTGGGATATTAGTGTACCCTTAGAATCAGGCGAGATACATCATAACACGAAAAATAATGGATTTAAATTAATGACTGCTCGTAAAGGGATTTATTACGATTTAGCTAAGATTAGCAATCATTTTGGAAATTTTTATATTAATGGAGAGTTTGGAGAATTTAAATATTAAACTAAAACTCTTTGTAGCTTTTATTTTTTTTGTTGCAATTGGATGTGTCAAAAATGAAAATTTCAAAAGTGAATTTAACAATGAGATATATCTGAAAGTGAAGAGTTATCTTAAAGAAAACAAGCATGAATTAAGAATTTATGGGCAAAGCGATGATTCTTTGGTAAACTTAGTTGGAACATTATATAATAAAAAAGAATACCCTAATTTAAATGACTCTCTACTACTTCAAACATTTTTATTTACGGAAACAATTCTTTGTGGTGATGTTAATGCTACGACGCTATGGTATAATTCAAAGACGCCCAAGATTATGTCTGCGAATATTGAAAACGGGTTACCAAAGTTTTTAGAACATTTAAAAACTAATTTAGATTCTACCTACTTTAAGCACTCAAAAAATCCATACCCAATTTCAATTAACTTAGATATAATACTATTTTATTGTCGAATTGATGAGGTTCAAATAAAAGTTGATTCAGGTACTGATAAAAAACTTGTGAATGAACTTTATCGAATTATTTATACTTCGAATTCATGGACATTAGATAAATTGAATGCAACTAAAATTGAGAAAAATTCGAACCAATACGTTAGAAATAAAAGATTGAGTATTGAATTGAATATTAGCAATAAAGAAGTTGAATTAATCGATTATAAAGTTGACAGTTCAAGTATTCTAAAACATTAGACTATTCTTAGAAATTTTAATTTTGCTGTGTCGTTTACTAAAAGCAATGTGTGCGATAGCACTCTTTGCTTTTTTTGTAAGATTCTTTTTTAGCTGGCAGAGAACGATTTGGCTATGAGTAGTGCGACATTAAATATAGTAAATTTCTCGGCAGTAATGCTGTTAGTCAAAGATATGCTTTGCCTTAAATTGTCGAGTAAGTCAAAGTGTAGCTTTGACGGTTTAATATTCGCAACCTCAAATTATTCGCTTAGCAAGCATTACTTCATAGCCCTTGTTAGCAAGCGTTTTCCTTTCTGTTTTCATAACCAAAATAAATTTTAAATACCTATGTCTATTATACCTCTATCAATCATTAATTTTATAACTATTAACGCGAGTGGTATTAATATTTTCCACCAAAACTTTGCGCAAAAAGACATAATCCTAGCCCAAATAGACGGTTTTTTAGTTGGCTGGACAGTTTGTTTAATTTCATTTTTTTTGACTTCCATTTTTTCTAAGGACTGATTTACTTGCCCTATCGTTGAATTACTAAAATCATTATTTATACTTATGCCAATCATTTCCTCTTTACCGTTTTTAATATCACGCCCCTTTTCGGTCAGCGCTAGATTCGTACCTTTACGATTAGCAAATCCGCTATCTACTAAGCATTCACTTATTTTATTATTAACGGTTAGGCTTCTAAAAATTAAACGTTCGTCTTTTGACAATTCCATTTTCTTCTTTACGTCTGTTAAAGAGAAATTGTCATATTTCGGGGCATGTATTCTAACTAAAGTAATAAACTTTTTTAAGTACTCGTCAGGGTCGTGTTTTGGGGTTGGCTCAATGGTATTTATTGTTGGCATAATAAATTATTCTAATGCTTGCTAACATCCGTATATAAGCCAGTACAATATACGAATATTTTATTCAAAGGTAGCCTAAGAATCTCTAAAGGGCTACTGACACTAATTCTAAACGTTTTTATCCGTTGTA
>Ga0209186_1003852_pt1 | contig 10192 bp, 8 predicted proteins | sample SidtaG_FD_187426 | JGI IMG/M metagenome (GOLD analysis project Ga0209186, IMG submission 187426) | Marine algal microbial communities from Sidmouth, United Kingdom - Sidmouth_Male2 metaG (SPAdes) (version 2) | ecosystem: Host-associated > Algae > Red algae > Unclassified | place: Sidmouth, United...
TGAGCCAGTCAAAACTCCGGCCATTCCTAAGCCCGCTTTCTCCAAGCCAACGTCCTCCAAGCCAACCTCGACCGGCTATCAAGCCACCAGCCGCCATCGCATGTGCGACATCCCGGCCCGACAGCGGCCCCGCGAAGTCCTCGATCGCCTTGGGGTCACCGGCGTCACCGAAGATGTTCTGCTCGCGATTATTTTACGCACCGGAGCTCCGGGGAAAAATGTCATCGATCTCGCGCAGGAGATGTTGCGTGATTTCGGGAGCCTCACCGAGTTGGCTCGAGCCCCGGCCTTGGATCTACAAGCCTATCCCGGCATGGGGCCGGTCAAAGCACAGATTGTGCAGTGTGCCTTGCAAATGGCAACGCGGATGGCGGCGGAGCAGCAGCCTGAACGGGCTGAAGTTTCCTCCCCGGAATCGGTTGCCTTGGTGATGCGAGATATGGCGCGGCATCTCGAGGTGGAAATCTTTTGGATTCTCCTTTTAGACACCAAGAACTGCCTCCTTCGCCCTCCGGTAGAAGTCACCAAGGGCTTGTTGAACGCCTCGCTGGTGCACCCACGTGAAGTCTTTCAAGAAGCGGTGCGTCACGCCTGCGCCGCCGTCATCTTAGTGCACAACCATCCCTCTGGCGATCCGAGTCCTTCTCCGGAAGACATCAAGGCGACCCGCGAACTTGTCGCGGCGGGCGGGATTCTCGGCATCCAAGTCATCGATCATGTGATCGTCGGTCGCTGCACCGATCCGACCGCGCCCTACTATCACAGCATCCGCGAATCAGGCTTGGTTGAATTTGCCGATTAACGATTTTCCTCTCACGCTATTCATCCTGTTCTCCAGCTGTTTATTTGCTATACCTAAGCTATGACGATTCATCCATCCGCTGTGATTGAAGCCGGTGCCAAAATTGGCGCGGGCGCAAAAATTGGTCCTCTCTGTTACGTTGCGGATCGCACGGTGATCGGTGACGAATGCATCCTCGGTCCTGGCTCGATGGTACTTTCGGACGTCACCCTCGGTGCTCGCACCCGGCTCCACGCCAAGGTGGTTGTTGGCGAAGATCCGCAAGACACCTCATACGATGGCGCGCCCAGTCGCGTCTCCATCGGGGCCGATTGCATTCTGCGCGAAGGGGTCACGGTTCATGGCGGGACAAATCCAGAGTCGGTTACCGAGATTGGTGACGGGTGTTTTCTTATGGCCAACGCGCATGTGGCTCACGACTGTAAACTCGGCGACCGAGTGATCATGGCCAATGGGGTGTTGCTTGGTGGGCATGTGCAGATTGGCGAAGGCGCCTTCCTTGCCGGCAATGCGGTGATCCATCAGTTCTGTAAAGTCGGTCGCCTCGCCATGCTCTCCGGACTCTCCGCCATCAGCAAAGATTTGCCGCCCTTTTTCATCGCGCACAGCTCCTGCACCAACCAAGTGTCGGGGGTCAATCTCGTGGGAATGAAGCGGGCCGGAATCGATGAGGAGCATCGCAACGCGGTGCGCAAAGCCTTCCGCATGATTTACCTGAAAGACCTGAGTCCCAAGGCCGCGGCCGAGCAGATTCGGATCGATTTACCCGCCGGCCCCGCGCACGAAATTTGCGAGTTTATCGAGAACGCCTCTCGCGGCATTCCGTCCTACCGGAAGCGTTAGGCCTCGCGTATTAGATTGAGCCTGCCCCCGCCTTCTATTGCAGCACAGAGTCGGCACGCCTCTGCCACTTTACCGTGGCTCTAAACGAGTTCTTGGTGAAATCGGATTACGTCCCCGTCGGATTAGCCGGGTCGAAGGGAACGATGAGCCCCTCATTATACAACAGACGGATCATCTCCACGTCGATCGAATGCCCCGCCTTGTAGCTCGTGATCTTGCCGAGGAATCCCCCGTTTTCGATCAAAGCCACCGCGGCAAGCAGATCGAGTACCGCACGATGCCAAACCGCTTCGAGCGATTTGCCATCTTTAATCAGTCGCGCTTTGTTCACATAACCAAAGCGCCCCGCAATGAGGACGTTCTTTTTATCGTAGCCCAAGTTGCGCACGTCCGCGAAAAGTTTGCCCACGGTTTTACAGTAGAGCAATTTCTGAAAGGTCGAATTCGTCCGCGCAATCGAGCCCTTGCGAGTCATCTCTGGGCTTTGATAAAACTTAATCCGCTGCTTGCCGATCGCGGTTTTGAAATTCACCGCGCAGTCCACTTCGAGAGTTGGGTTCGCTGGGTCGACCGGCTCGATGGTAAGAAATTTTCCCTCGGGCGTCACCATGGATACCGGTTCTTTTACGGTGCAGTATTGGATCGGCTTATCGATCTCTACCCGTCCCGCTTCGTCGAGAATATTCACGAGATCGAGCGAGCCTTGTTCAAAGAGGGGAGGATCGCCAGAGTCGATGCGGATCATCACATTGTCGATGTCCATGCCGCAGCGGAGGGCGATGATGTGTTCAACCAAGCGAATGTAATTTTGTGGCGGGCCACTACGTAGCACAATGTTGCTTACAATTTGGCCGGTGGTCCAGACATTGCGAATTGAGACGCGGACCGGCAGACACTCACGGTGATCCGTGCGGTCAAACCACCAGCCTTCGAGGTCGGTCGGGATGAATTCGACTTTGCGAATCATCTTGCCGAGGAAGGTGCCGGGACCTTCGATCGAAACCGGTTTTTGGATGGTGGTTTGCCGCGTGCGCAAGGCGGGGATTTCGCCCCGCGTATCCTCATCCACAGGCAAGGTGCAAAACTCTTGGTAGGCCCGTTTGAAGGTTGCCGGGTCGCCTTTGAGCAGGCGCCCCATCGCGATGTCTGCGTTTGGTGCTGGAGAAGATGTTGTGGTCACTAAGAAGCCTTTTTGTGGCCTTACCCAAGTTTTAGGCGCTTTGTCAATTACCGGAACCGGACTTGGCCCGCTTGAAATGGCTGGTTTGGCAATCCTTGGATCTAGTCGGTTATTTCGGCAAACCGACCGGTTTGCTAAGTTTGAACCGCGAAGCGGTGCCATTAGATCGCCACCATCGCGAGAATGGGATAAATCCCGTTCCGACAAACGCGGAATAAATTCCGCGCCACGCTGCTAGGTCCGATATTGCCTAGGTAGAAGCAGTGATTCGCCGAAGGACAAGGAGCGGCGGTTTCCAACCGCCGACAGTGCGGCATTTTGTTTATACCGACCTATCGAGTGAACCGCCACCCCCCCTATAACGAATCCGTCGGTTCCCGACGACCGCCTATGGCATCACTTTTTCGCCGCGCTCAAACGATCGATCAAATAAGCGGTCGGGCTTTCAAATGCTACCTCCTTGGCCCCATGTAGCTTCGTTCCTTTTGGTGGTCGGTTTTCAGCCAAGCGACCATCAGTCTGTCCGTAAATCTGCTGGCATTGAGTGGCAGAGGCGTAACGGAAAGCTGCCATTGACTGGCAGAAAGAGTGGGAAATGACTTTGTCCCCATTTTAAAAGGACAGGGGGCTGACATCTTTTTCTTCTACTGGTCACTGGTCGGGTACTGCGACTTGTTAGCCGTTTTCTTCGAGTGTGTAGGGTGGAACGATATGGTGGATTCCGAGCATGATGTTCTCGTAAGATCCTGGGGCGACCTCCCCAATCCGTTCATTCTCTAGGAGCATATTGAATGTGAGAAGGATGGTGCAAATACACTGCTTCTGGATACATGCACCGACGAAGGAAAGCGGGAATATGATCATCTCCTGGTTCGGAGAAATCATTGCAACCTCGTTGATGGAATCATCGATCACTACGTCGGCCCAATACCAATCGAACTGCCTCGCCATCTGCACTCCCCAAAGGCATCCAAGTAACAGGTCAGGGTTCTCGTCTTCTGCAACAGGTGTCGGTTTGCCAAACACCAACGCGACGACAGCCTCATTCACCTTCGTCATAATTGACTCGGGTGTATCGTCATCCAAATTGATCCCGAGCAAGTTGGCAGCATCATTGGCTACAGCACCGAAAAGATCCCGTCTCTCGTCTTCTGGAGGTGATTCTTTTACTTTCATAGGAATTTTCTTCTGCGAAGCCGCTGGTTGTTTGGATGGTGGTAAGCGTATCGCTGCCTCTTTCAAGAGTAGTTCGACCTCCTAAGTTGGAAAATTATCTTCAAACTGGGTGATTGTAAATGAAAATGACTCTGTCCCGAATGGCACTTAGTTAAGCCGATTTGCATAAAAAAGGAGATCGCTCTGCCCTGAAAAGAAAGCCGGAGGCTTGAAGGCAATTAGCCGGTCGGTGACCGAAGGGAACCACCGGAAATAATCGGAAAATAACTCTCAAGCGCTGGAGGCGCGGTCGGAATAGAAGCTACAACTACGCACTCTTTTCAGGAAGGCAGAAGTATAATTGTCCGCTTGGGTTTGCATTTTTGACCGCAATTTAAATGGGACTATGTTAGCGTGCTAGGATCTGCGCCGGGTTTAGAGGGGCGAGCGGCTGTGCTAGACAGGGTGTATGGCTCGTTGCTGGGTTTCATCTCACCGGTCTCCCGGGGTTCCGCTACGCTTCACCCCGCGCTAATTTCTGCCGTCCCTGCCGGGACTCTTTCCACGCAATTAGAACTGAGCTGACTAATGAAAATGACTCCGCCCTCATTTGTTTTACTCCGAGCAGAGAACCGCGGCAGAGTCGCTTCCAACCAACGAGTCTTCGAGTAGGCGTAAGGCTTAGACAAGGCGTTCCGAGGGTTTCATCATACAACAAGCCATTATACTTCAACCTCCGCCTCAGCAACATCTTCCATCACCGCAAGGCATGCGTCACCAAGAATGTCACACTGTGCCATCATGTCACACCGGCGTGCCAGCCTGTCTCATATGGCTTGGCACTGTCCCTTCCGCCTGCAAAAGGTGTCTGTCCCCTTTTTCGAGCCCTAGCGCGTAAACAGCCGAATTTCCTGTAAAACACGGGCCTTGCTCCTTCAGCAGCTCCTTTCTTCATCTGATTTGGCAACATTGGCACGCTTCGTGCATTAGTAGTCTGGAAATAATAGAAATTTAGAAAGAACACACATTATGTCTAAAGTTATAGGTATCGATCTCGGCACGACGAACTCGTGCATGGCCGTCATGGAAGGCGGAGAGCCAACTGTCATTCCAAACGCAGAAGGTGGTCGCACGACTCCTTCCGTGGTTGCATTCACTGACAAAGGCGAGCGCTTGGTTGGCCAAGCCGCGAAGCGCCAAGCGGTGACCAATCCGGAAAACACGATTTTCTCTGTGAAACGTTTCATGGGGTGCAAGTACGACGAAATCGCTTCGGAAGCATCCAAAGTGCCGTACAAAGTTGAAAAGGCGGACAACGGCGACGCGCAAATCCGCGTTGGTGACAAAACCTATTCGCCACCTGAAATTTCCGCCATGATTCTGCAGAAGCTCAAAACGGATGCGGAAGCCTATCTCGGCGAAACCGTTACCCAGGCGGTGGTCACGGTTCCGGCGTACTTCAACGACACCCAGCGCCAAGCTACCAAAGACGCGGGCCGGATTGCGGGCCTCGAAGTTCTTCGGATCATCAACGAGCCAACTGCGGCATCTCTCGCCTACGGCATCGATCGCAAGACCGATGAAAACATCGCGGTCTATGACCTCGGTGGCGGAACCTTCGACGTATCGATCCTCGAGCTCGGCGATGGGGTTTTCGAAGTGAAAGCAACCAACGGCGACACGCACTTGGGCGGCGATGACTTCGACCAAAAAATCATCGACTGGATGGTAAGCGAATTTAAAAACGATCAAGGCATCGATCTTTCGCAAGATCCGATGGCGCTTCAGCGCTTGAAAGAAGAAGGCGAGAAAGCAAAATGCGAACTCTCTTCTTCGCTTGAGACCACGATCAATCTTCCGTTCATCACCGCAGATGCAACCGGACCTAAACACCTGAACCTCACGCTTTCTCGCGCCAAGCTCGAGCAGCTTTGTGATGATCTTGTGGCTCGTTCCCTCGACCCCGTTGATAGCTGCTTGAAAGACTCTGGTCTCGACGCAGACGAAATCGACGAAGTTGTTTTGGTCGGTGGATCGACTCGTATGCCGAAGGTACACGAAGCGGTAAAAGATCGTTTTGGCAAAGAGCCAAACAAAGGGGTGAATCCGGACGAAGTCGTCGCGGTTGGCGCCTGCATCCAAGGCGGTGTCTTGGCGGGTGACGTGAAGGACATGGTTCTTCTCGACGTGACACCACTTTCCCTCGGGATTGAAACCATGGGCGGGGTGTTCGACGTATTGATCGAGCGCAACGCGACCATTCCGAAGAAAGTTGAGCGCACCTACAGCACCGCGGCCGACAACCAGACCGAAGTATTTATTCAAGTCTTCCAGGGCGAACGCCCGATGGCAAAAGACAACAAGAAGCTCGGCGATTTCATGTTAGATGGGATCCCACCCGCGCCTCGTTCTGTGCCGAAAATCAAAGTGATCTTCGACATCGATGTGAATGGTATCTTGAGCGTCTCGGCCAAAGACGATGCGACCGGCAAAGAAAACAACATCACGATTCAAGACCCAAGCGGAATGACCGAAGAGGAAATTCAGGCTGCGGTATCTGAAGCCGAGCAGCACGCCAAAGAAGACGAGAAGCTTAAAGAAGGAGCTGAGTTGAAAAACAAAGCCGACTCCTTGGTTTTCCAAACGCGCAAAAGCATGGAAGATGCAGGGGATAAGTTCCCTGAAGATCTGAAAGGCAAAGTCGAGCCGATCCTCGAGAAAATCGAAACCGCACGCAATGCGGACGATAACGAGGGGATGGAAAAAGGCATGGCCGAGCTCGAAGCGATGGGTCAAGAAATCTACCAAGCCATGGCTGCTTCTGGCCAAGCGCCTGATATGGGCGACATGGGCGGAGCAGGTGCGGCGGCAGGTGCTGGCGCGGCTGCAGGTGGTGGCGATGACACCGCCGATGCGGGTGGCGATGACGGCGACGTGATCGATGCTGATTTCGAAATGGTCGACGACGAAGACAAAGCCTAAGCGCCTAAAAACCTGAGCGTTTAGCGCGTACACAAAACCGTGACAGGCCATCCTTGCGAGCGCCTGTCGCGACCTCATTTTACAAATAATTAAATCAATAAACCAATAGGAGAATCAACGTATGGGATTCCAACCACTAGGAGACCGCGTTCTCGTTGAACCGGTAGCAGAATCAGAAGGCAACATCGGCGGAATTATTATTCCAGATAGCGCACGCGAAAAACCGCAGCACGGCACAGTCATTGCACTAGGCACCGGCGGTAAAGACGAAGACGGCAACGTGAAAGAATTCACGGTCAAAGTCGGTGATACAGTTCTTATGCCAAAATACGGCGGAACTGAACTCAAAATGGACGGCAAAGAGTACCAGATCATGCGTGAGGACGATATTCTCGGCGTTGTGGTCAATGCTAAAAAAGCTGCAAAGAAAAAGAAGTAAGGATAGCGAATTATGGCTAAACAACTCAAATTTGATATGGAAGCCCGCCAAAAGATTTTGGCTGGGGTAGAGAAGCTTTCTCGCGCGGTGAAAACCACGTTGGGACCAAAGGGCCGCAATGTTGCCCTCGACAAAAAATGGGGTTCCCCCACGGTCACAAAAGACGGTGTAACCGTTGCCAAAGAGATCGAACTGGAAGACCCGTTTGAAAACATGGGCGCACAAATGGTTCGCGAAGTTGCAAGCAAGACATCTGATCTTGCCGGTGACGGAACCACCACGGCGACGGTTTTGGCTGAAGCGATTTATCGCGAAGGTCTTAAGAACGTCACTGCGGGTGCAAACCCTATGGGCCTCAAGCGTGGAATCGACCAAGCGGTTGCTGCCATCGTGAAGAACCTCGAGAAGCAAGCTTCTGCGGTGAAAGATCGCGAAGAGATTTCTCAAGTTGCGACCATCTCTGCCAACGGCGACAAAACCATCGGTGACATCATTGCTGATGCGATGGAAAAAGTCGGCAAAGACGGAACCATCACGGTTGAAGAAGCGAAGTCTATCGAAACCACTCTCGACGTTGTCGAAGGGATGCAGTTCGACAAAGGCTACCTCTCTCCTTACTTCGTGACCAATGCAGATCGCATGGAAGTCGAAATGGAAAGCCCCTACGTTCTGCTCTTCGAAAAGAAGATCAGCAACCTCCAGGACCTCCTTCCGCTTCTCCAAAAAGTGTCTCAAACTGGCAAGCCTCTCCTCATCATCGCGGAAGATGTTGAAGGCGAAGCCCTCGCGACCTTGGTGGTGAATCGCCTGCGTGGCACCTTGAATACAGCTGCGGTTAAAGCACCTGGATTCGGCGATCGTCGCAAAGCGATGATGGAAGACATTGCCATCCTCACCGGTGGACGTTTCATCACCGAAGACCTCGGAATCAAACTCGAAGGTCTCGAGCTAACTGACCTCGGTTCCTCTGAGCGCATCACCATCTCTAAAGATGACACGGTCATCATCAACGGTGGCGGTACCTCTAAAGCGATCAAAGCACGTATCGACCAGATCCGTAAGCAGATCGAAGACACCACCTCTGACTACGATCGCGAAAAGCTCCAAGAGCGTCTTGCGAAACTAGCTGGCGGGGTTGCTGTGGTTAACGTTGGCGCTGCCACCGAGACCGAAATGAAAGAGAAAAAAGCTCGGGTCGAAGACGCATTGCACGCAACCCGTGCTGCGGTTGACGAAGGCATCGTATCCGGTGGCGGATGCGCATTGCTCCGCGCTCAAGCTGCTCTTGACGGCCTCAAAGGCAACGACGATGACGAAACCATCGGCATCGACATCATTCGTCGCTCGTGCGAAGCACCGCTTCGTCAACTCGTCGCCAATGCTGGCGAAGAGGGAAGCATCGTTATCCAAGCGGTCAAAACTGCCAAAGGCAAAAAGACCGGTTACAACGTTGCGACCAGCGAATACGTCGACATGATCGCTGCAGGTATCATCGATCCGAAAAAAGTAACCCGTAGCGCGCTGCAAAACGCAGCCTCTATCGCGGCCTTGCTCCTCACCACTGAGTGCATGATCACCGACATTCCGGAAGAAGAACCGGCTGCTGGCGGCGGACATGGACACGACCATGGCATGGGCGGCATGATGTAAGCTCGCCCTGCGCGAATGCTTACCAAGGCGGTCTTCTTCGGAAGGCCGCTTTTTTTGTGTACCATCGGGGCTGGGTCCATAAGGATGGCGGGTATGGATGCTGAACTAACGTCGAAAAAGCCGGAGCCGTGGTGGGTCAATGTTGTCTGGGGTGGGGGAATGCTTCTGCTTTCCATCGTGCTCTGGACGTATTTTACGCGGGTGGAAATTCAGCTGAAAAACGAATTGGTAGAGGCGGTGGCGCAGGCTCCGGCTCGTTTGGATGCGCCGCCGTCTGTTGATACCGCTCCTTCTGGTGATGCCGCTCCTTCTGATGATGCTTCGGCTTCCGGAACGGCTCCCTCGGCCTCCGAGCTCGATGCCGCGCTTGCGAATCCCAAAGCGATTTTGATGCTTGCTTCCGAGCGCATGATTCCCGGCCTTGGTTTTATCTACAAGGTATGCGGCAAAGTCTTGCTTTGCGGTATGCTGTTCTTCGGCGGTGCGATGCTTCTCTTTGCCAGTTGGGTCGTCTATCGTGAACCGCACAGTGCGGCAGAGCTGGATTAACTTGACCGGATTTCGGGGGTTGTGGCGAAGTTGAGGATGAACCGCTTAGCGGTGCCATTGCATAGCCATGGACCCGAGAGGCTGTGTGATAATATGCAGGAATGGCGGGTGCTCGTCGGGAACCGACGGTTTAAATATAGGCGGGCTGTATCAAAACCCACAAACAATCGGTTGAGTCCTTGTTTCGGAGATCCGAAAAGATGCTTTCAGTATCCACGTTTCAGATTTTCGAATTCCACGGATTCCGAGATCTGAACCGACGGTCTAAATATTGGCGGGCTGTATCAAAACCCACAAACAATTGGTTGAGTCCTTGTTTCGAAGATCCGAATAAGATGCTGAAAGCATCGAACTTAAAAGCCCCAGGCTTCAGCCTGGGGTTTGGAGTGTGTAACCCGTTGCGTGCTGAAAGTACGCCGGAAGGGTTGAGCTATGGATCCGTTAGCTCCACAGGTAAGGTTCATCATGTTCAATTTGATAAGTTGTTAGAAATTTCCAGAAATTTCCGAAACTCGTCTTGAAAGGGGGGCACGTGATGTTGCTCGGCCTGATTTTCGATATAGACGGATATTAGATCAGTATCTTTTCGGAC
>Ga0209186_1003858_pt1 | contig 10178 bp, 4 predicted proteins | sample SidtaG_FD_187426 | JGI IMG/M metagenome (GOLD analysis project Ga0209186, IMG submission 187426) | Marine algal microbial communities from Sidmouth, United Kingdom - Sidmouth_Male2 metaG (SPAdes) (version 2) | ecosystem: Host-associated > Algae > Red algae > Unclassified | place: Sidmouth, United...
TCGGTGAAATACCGAACTCGGCACTTTACCAGAGAATGCCACGGCATGGTGCCGCCACAATCCAACACATCCCGGATCTCCTGTGCGCTGAACCCAGCACGTGTTGTGTTTCCACAGCGGTCGCTCCGCTCCACGCCCCGTTCGTAGATCAACATCCGGTAGCGCTTGCCAACCTCATCCCAATCCGCCCGGCCATCCATGCCGAAACCGAGCGCCAGCGTGCCGTCCGAGGTATAGAGCCGCTCCAGCCCACGGCACGCCGCGTCCTGACCGGCCATCGCCTCCCCGTATCCGGACCAACGGTAATCCATCGGGTCGTCCACCATATTGGCCCGCACCGGGTTCAGATCGATATAGGCTGCCATATGGCTCAGGGCGTCGCTGCCGGGTTCGACCAGAATGCTTTTGAAGCGGGCGCTCCACACCGTACCAAGTCGGTCGTTCCGCTTGTTGTACCACTGCGTGAAACATTGCTTCAAGGTCTTCATAAACTCGGAAAAATTGTTCATGCGCTTCTGAAAACGTTCGTGGAACTCGGCGATCGCGCCGTCCAGCCCGTCCTCCTGCAACTGGGTCAAAAAAGCCTCGTGCTTCCGGAACGTCTTGCTGTCCCTGCCGTAATAGTCGCCCAGACGATCGAGAAGCGCCGCGTCGCTCAAGGTCTCGGGTTCGTTCTCGGCGAGCAGGATATGGAAATGGTTGCTCAAAACCGCATAGGTAATCACCCGAACCCCGGTGAACGCCTCGACTTTCCGCATCAGCCGAACAAAGGCCTCCCGTTCGACTTCTCCCAGCAAAAATTGGCAATCGATCGTTCGGGAGATGCAGTGAACATAATTTTGCCGTCCGGTGAATCTTGGTCTCTTTGAGTTCATGCCTGTTCATACATGCAGGTTACATGCCAAGATTTGGGCAGATCGCGTAAGTCCCTGCGTGACAACTAATTAAAATTTACAGTATTTTCGCCGTGCCGAAAATTACAACCTAGGTTGTAGCCAATTACAACCTAGGTTGTAATTTTCAGAGTTTCAGACGGCATCGGAAGTCAATGAAAAATTGCGCCGGTGTAATATTTTTATACAGGGAGATGGTCTGACCTGGTTCGCGCAGCGAACACCTCATGAACAATCCGGGCGGACGACCAGTTCCAGCATGTTCTGTCTGGCTCAGCTTTTCTCGCTGCCCAGCCCAGATCTACTCGCGCGCCTCCCTTTAAAACCGTGTTTTATTCGATATTATCTCAGAAGGAAACTCTTTTACGTCTTTAAAATATCCACCGTAATAAATTCCAGTTATCCCTAGCCTCTCCTTAATTTCTGGAAAATCATCACCTACTAATTTCCCGGAAAGGCCGTAAGATGGGGGTGATTCCATAAGTCTGCCTGGATGATAACGTCGTTCAGTCAGAAGAATCTCTGTTCCTACAGGAAGCTGTATCCATGGTGGACCTGTTCGGGTACTGGGCCCGGCCCCGTTGTATGGGTGGCCGCTAGTTGATCGACCTTGAGGACCAGCGTTATGTGCCCTATATCTCCTTAGTGGAGCTACATAGATTGGCCTCAAGGTGACGAGTTTGTCTCCAACTTTCGGGTAGCGCCCATCAGGACCGCGAGGCGGCGTATGGCATCCGCTGAGAATAAAAAGCAACAAGGAAGGCACGATTATTTTCATTAATTTCATCTATGATAACTCCATTGATGTGATTCCAAATTTTGTGCCCAGCCATGAGGCAGCGGGATGCCGGTCGATCCAAAAGCATCCCGGACTCCATCTAACTCGTTGTAGAAACCAGGCGTAAAACCAGCACCATTGTAATTGCCGGTCGGCCTAGGTCTCCATCTTTCAGAGTCAGAATCGACATCATACTGAAAGGGTCTAGGAATTGGCCCAAAGGGGACCCCGTGTCGCACGCCATCATCTCGCACGGCACGCAGAGTATAATCTGCGATGTGTGTTCTGGCACTGTAGTGCTCCCATTCCCTTTCTAAATCAACATTCCAGAGGTTTCCCGCGCCCCCAATATCACCGTGAGATCCGTGTATGAACAACTCCGAGTGACGTGTCCCTGGCGGTGGCATGCCAGTCACGAATATACTATCACTGGGAAAGTTTGCACGGTGTTCGCCCCCGTAAATAGATTGTGCTGCGACAATATGAATCACTCGTCCTGTATTCTCTGGAATCGTAAGGTCATAGCCGAGGTTAATCCCGTTACCAGGCAATCCGGTGGAGGCTACTGTATCAAAAAGTCCCATCCAGCGTATGATCGCAGCTGGGTGCCTTGACCTAATTCGATTAGCAAAGGCTCTCGCCGAAGCGGCTCCACGGCTATATCCGGTTAAATCGACGATGCAGTCTCCTTTTCCATCTTGGTAGAATTCCTCAAAATGTTCCATCATGCTGCCCATCCTTTCGGCGCCTCCAAGGCCAAATGCCAATCCGGCGATACCTTCCCATCTTGTTCCGACTCCTGCTGCATATGCCTTATTGGGCCCTTGGTACATCCTAAATAGAAGCGCGGGATTTGAAGGTCCACCAGTAGCCACCTGATCTCTCCTTCTCAGAAGATTATTTCGCTCTAAATACCCTCGATCATTAAACATATCATTCCCAGTTCCATCAAAAACATATAAAGCCAGACCTAAATAATCAACGTATTTGGTACCTTGATTCTTCACAAAAGCGTAAACATTATCTCCTCCTTGCTCTCCCAAGGGGTCTCTATTCAGCCATTTTCCGAACAATGGTGAAAAGTATCTATATCCGTAGTAATTGAGCCCGGTTTCGCTGTCATGGTATTTTGAGGAATACCCAAAAGGCAATGTCTCCCCGGACGTTTTGGTTGTGTTTCCGAAGCCGTCAAATTCGTAGTGCGCCTTCAGGGTCCCGAACGAATCAACATAATCCGTTATATTTCCATTTGCATCGGCCAAGGCGTGTCGCTGTTCTCCGGACGGCCCTTGAACGCTGAGCAAGCCGCCGACGCCACCAACCCCTTTTTCGGAATTGCTGATGTCAAGGCCCCACGTGTAGGTTGTTGTTTTTCCTGAGCCGGTGCGGTCGTGCTCTAAGATGAGGTTCCAGGCATCGTAAAGGAAGCAGACATCTTTGGCTACCGTACCGTTAACTGTGACAAGTTTGCGAATGCGGCGACCGTTGGCATCATATGTGAAGGCAAGGTTTGTAGTCGTCCCGCCACTGCTCTTGGAGAGAATCGAGAGGCGGTTGTGACCGTCCCAAGTCGCGGTGAACCCGTCAATGTCGAGCATGTTGCCGTCGGGGTCGTACACGGGAGACTCCGTGCTTCCGGCGGAGGTGATGTTCGTGAATTGGTTGAGTTCATTGGATTCGTAGGAGAATGCACCGTCCAATTGGTTGGCCGTGATGCGGTTGCCAATGGGATCGAAGGTATAGGTGGAGTGATTGGTGCCCATAAGGGCGGAGATGAGTTCGGACCGCGTGTTGTAGCCGAACACGTTGGTTGTAACCGCCCCAAGACTCTCGTCAATGCGTTCAGTGAGGCGACCTGCTGCATCGGTCGTGTAGTCGAAGAGCGAGATCGGAGTTGTACCGTGCAGGTTGTCGATGCGGTTTATGCGGTTTCGATGGGGCTCGAAGTGACGGATATGTGCGGTTCCAGTGTCGTGAGTTGTTGAGCGAATCATATCGCTGTCGGGCAGGTAACCATAATCGACCCTGTTGGACGACGGATTGAGGCCGTGGATTACGGTGGTTATACTGTCTGGGCGACCGAGGCTGTCGAAGCCACGACTAATGGTCTGCAATGGGTTGCCGGAGGCGTCCCGCAGAGTGTGTCCGGCGGGACGGGCGAGTTGATCATAGGCACGGGTAAGCGTGTTGGTGAGTAGTCCGTTGTGGGTTTCGTCGAGGATCTGGAATTTGTGGTTGTGTGAAAAGCTACGGGTTCCGAACGCATCGGTCGTCGAGAGCAATTGACCAGTGATGTGGTTGTAGCTATTGCTAACAGACACTGTTCCTTCGGAGTACGTTCTGGATGCAATCTGACGGGTCCCAGCAGTGTAACCATAGGATGTTACGAGGCGGTTGCCGTTTGTGTCAGTCCTAGCCCCGGAACGGGAAGCAAGCCGACCGTCGGAGTGCCATGTGAAATCCGGGCCATAGCCGTCGGCGTAGCGCTTGGCGACAAGTTGTCCAGTGGCAGGTTGGAAGATCAAGGTGGTCTTGTCCATGAGCGGCTTGGCATCGAGGAGGTTTTGCTTAGTGACGATTATAGCATTGGTGTCCCGAAGGGTGTAAAGCCCCGTTTTGTCACCGCTGAAGGGGTGGTATTCGTGGAGGACGGGATAGGTGGCACCCCATTGACCAAGGGGTTCGCCTTTGAGTGAATATGTGGTATGAACCGTGTTGCTGTCCGCGTCGGTGATGGAGGTTCGGCGACCGGCTGCATCGTAGCCGTATGTCGTTCGGTGTCCGGCGGCGTCTTCCATGTAGTCCACCCAGCCGTTGGCTGCGTAGTGAATAGTATTCGTGCCGATGCGGGGATCGATGGTGTGGATTTGGCGGCGTAGAGCATCGTAGAGGAACTTGGTTGTGTGCCCGGTCTGGCTGGTGGAGAAGACGATTAGGCCGTTGTAGCTGGCAAGGACGGCGTCCTGAGTGCTGTAGGGGCTGTCCACGGTGGAGACGCTGACGCCGTTGGTATCGAAGGAGGTAGTGACTATTGTGCGGTTGCCATGGATGTCGAGTGAACGGCTCTCAGAGGCGAGGGCGGGGGAGAGGCCGGTGAGGCGGACATGGCGTACTGAGGTGGTGACGTTGTGCAACGCTCCGGTGTGCGTGGTGGCCCAAGATGTCTGATGCCAGTTTGTCCCATCGAAATTATAAGCCTCATATGAGGAGCTGAAGCGGTCATTGGCCCCTAGAGTTCCGTCTCCGTCAAGATCCAGACCGCTTCTGGTGAGGGCCCCCAATTCATCGAATTCGTGCAGAGTGTCCGCGCGCGGTGTGTTGTCTGAGGTTTTCCAAAGATGTCCGTTTACGTCGTAGTGGCTCTCGGTGGCGACTGTGACAACTCCGTTGGAGCCGTCCAGGGCTTGGTGTTCGGTTCTCCAAGGACGACCGAGAAAGTCCGTGTAGGTTGTTTTGGTCCGGTAGATGGGATTCACCAAGTTGCCCCCGCCAAAGCGCTTGTTCTGAGTCCAGGTAATGCCGTTGGCTTGAACCCCATAAGTTGTCCAGTTCCAGTAGGCCGCGCTACCAGAGGTGAACTTCGGCTGACTGTCGAGATAGTGGACGCTGGTGGCGGTGCCGCCATCGGGGTTGTGAACAGTGTGCGTCCGCGCCGCAGTGTTGTATTCGTTGGAGATAGTAAGGCCATCGGGACCGGTGGTAGTGATGAGCCGTCCAAGTCTGTCGTAGGTGTTGGAACTGGTGAGGGACAGGCCGCCGGCGTAGGTGGAAGACGCGATTTCACGTCCGAAAGCGTCGGTGATTCTCTCGCGGAAGACGTCGGACTGGGCAGGATAGTCTGGGCCGAGCTCGGGAACGCCCTTTTCTATGGTGAAGTCGAGTTCCTTAAGGTCGTCGTAGACAAATTCGGTTCGGGAGCCATCGGAGGTTTGCACGTAGGATTGGCCGCAGCAGTCGTAGCCGGTTTCTATCCAAGAGCCATCTGAGCGGTCGACCCTGATGACGCGTCCGAGGCCGTCGTGGGTGTTGGCGGACCAGTGGATGGTATGGTAGGCGGATCCGTCATAGACTTCTTTGGCCGTGTAGAGTTCTCTGCCAAAGCGGTTGGCCACGCTGACGGAGCGGGTGGTGCGGTTGGTGATGCCGTCGGGGCTGGACGAGGTGCCTTCGGTAGCGGTGGTACGGATGTCGCTGTCCGCACTAGGTGTAAAGGTCCGAGCGAGCGGGTCGTAGCTGCCATATTCACGTGTGTAACTTGTGCGGAGTCCGTCGTGGGACTCAGTGTAGATACTATCACCCGAGTCTTGATCTGCTACCATAATATTACGAAGATTTAACGCGTCACCCCAGGTGGCACCTTGGCTGTGGGCACGTTCCGTGGTGGTGAGGACCTCTCCGGGGGTGTTGGTGCTGATGTGCGTGTAGCTGCGGGAAACGAGAATGCCGGGGGCGTTCGCTGCGCTCACGGGGGACAGCCCCATGAATATGAGAGAAGCGCATCATATCTCCAAAATGTAACGCCCAGCATCCCGATCCCTCAGAACCGCTCAAAAACTCCTCCAAATCACCCAGAAACAGACCTCGAAATTGCCGATTTCGAACGAAAAATGGCCCAGTCTGAAATTATGATCAGACTGGGCCGCGGCAAAGAACTAAATTTGGATGTGAGGGGAGGAAGTTGGCCGAGAACTCGAAGAACTCGGCTCAGGAGGGCCGAACGCGGCCCCGCCTTCGTCGTCGTCGGAACACCTTGAAGTCGGTGTCGGCTTCTTCGATGGATTGCGGGTCGCGGCTCTTCTTGAAACCAAACTGCTTGGTCAACATCGGTTCGATTTCTTCGATGAACTTCTGGCTGCCGAACGCGACACTGGAACTGAAATACGAAGACCGGCAACGGAGAAACTGCGCCATGGTCAACAAGCCGACTCGGTCGAGAACGTCCTGGATCTGTTCGCGCGAGAACCCCGGACGAGTCGTCTGGCCCGAGGCATCCGATTTGCGAACCCCCGTCTCGAACACCAACATTCGATAACGCGCCGCCACGTTCTTCCAGCGGTCGGCGAGGGGAGCCGCGCCGTCGCCAGCTTCCGCAGAAGCGGCACCAGTGGTGTCGTCCTCCAGGAGTTTCGACCCCGAACCCAACGCCCGCGTACCATCAACCTCGTACAAACGGACCAAGCCGGCCTGCGCCTGCTCGACCCCGCCGGACGCGGCCCCGTAGCCACTCCAGCGGTACATCGCCGGATCCTCTTCCAGCCCGGCCCGAACCGGGTTCATGTCGATGTAGCACGCCATCGCGCTCAGCGCGTCGCTTTCCTGCTCCACATCGACGCGCTTGTAGCGATCACCCCAGAGGTGGCCGGTCCGGTTTTTCGTGCGGTTGACGTATTCGGCAAAGCGCTGGTTCAAGCAGTGCATGAACCCGGCCACATTGTGCATCCGCGCCAGATACTTCTGCCGCAGTTCTTCGGCCGCATGGTCCATGCCCGCCTCGCGGCACATCAGCAACCATTCCCTATCCTCCTTGAACGTCGTGTGCTGCGCGCCGTACAGCGACTCCATCCGCGCCAGGAGCGCGTCGTCGTCGATTTCCGGCATCGCGTTCTCGGCCAGCAGGATATGGTAGTGGTTGCTCATGATGACAAAGGTCAGCACTGTGCAGCCAGTGAACGCCTCGACCCGCCGCATCAGCTCGACAAAATATTCCTTCTCCATATCGCCGAACAAAAACTCGCGGTTCACCGTCCGATTGATCAGGTGCACAAAACAAGGTCGTGGAAAATTAGGTCGGGGCTTCCGCATGGGTTTTCGGTTGAGTCGGGTGAGCTGTATATAAAACAGGCAAGTTATTATGTACAGCACTATTTGCGGAATGGTTCCGATGCTCATTCCACCGCGAGCAATCTGCCACGCCGAACTCCAAGTGCTCGGGGGTTAACGATCATCGGGCTATTGGTGATCATTGAACGTTGCCCTCCTGACCGCTGGTTGCAGCGTTCCTGCGCAGCTACCTGTCGCCCTGCGGAGACGGTAGGTTGAGGTCGGATTCTCGGTGGTCGACCGCAAGCGGTCGCAGTTTTTTGTCGCATGGACTTCCAAAAGGCCCTGTTAAGGGGCACCTATGAACGGAGTCTGGCGGGCGAGCCGATGGCGGGAGGGAGGAAAACGGAGGGAGCGGAACTTCAAATATGGTTGATTAAGCATTCGCTGCGCGAACCAGGTCAGACCATCTCCCTGTATAAAAATATTACGCCAGTGCAAATTTTTACTGACTTGCGTGGCTGCCTGAATCCCTGAACATTACAACCTAGGTTGGCATTTGCTGCGCTATAAGCTTTAAACAAAATAGGCAAACGGCTTCCATTCATTTGGAGACCGTTTTTTATCGCGCGTCGCTCCTCGCCAGCCAAAAGCCGAACGGATTACGATTCCGAACGCAACTCGCGCTTCAAAATCTTGCCGGTCGCGTTCATCGGTAAACTGTCCCGAAACTCGATCAAACGCGGATATTTATAAGCGGCCATCGTGTCTTTCGCCCAGGCCACCAAGTCGGACTCGGTCAAACCCTTGCCCACTTCCGGCTTGAGCACCACGAAGGCTTTGATCTCCTCGCCGTGCGAATCATGCGGCACGCCGACCACCGCCACCATCGACACGGCTTCGTGGTCCATCAGCATCTCTTCGATCTCGCGCGGATAGACGTTGTAGCCGCCGCGCAGGATCATGTCCTTTGTGCGGTCGACAATATAGAAATAACCGTTCTCGTCCTTCTTGCCAACGTCGCCGGTGTGGAACCAGTCGCCGCGCAGGACCTCGGCGTTGGCCTCGGGGCGTTGGTAATAACCCTTCATCACATTATAGCCGCGGATCACCACCTCACCGGGTTCGCCGACGGGAACCTCGTTGCCGTCGTCGTCAACGATACGCAGCTGCACGCCGTAGACCGGCTTGCCGATCGACCCGGGAACGCGTTCGAACTCAAGCTGGTTGAAGCAAGCCACCGGCGAGGTTTCGGACAACCCGTAGCCTTCCAAAATCGGCGCGCCAAACGCCTCTTCGAACCCGCGCAACACCGCCAACGGCAACGCCGCGCCACCGGACACACAAATGCGCAATTTGATATTATGATCACCCGGATGATTGAGCAGTGCCCAGTACATAGTCGGCACTCCACAGAAGGCGGTGACATGTTCTTTCGCCATCAATGCCAGCACCGCCTCGGGGTCAAAGCGCGGCAGCAAAATGATGGTCCCACCTTTATAGACGAGCGCGTTCATCATCACGGTTTGCCCGAACGAATGAAACAGCGGCAGCACAATCAGGCCGCGGTCGTCCACGGTGTAACGCAGCATGCGCGCGGTGTCGGCAGCATTGAAGAACATGTTGAGGTGGGTGAGTTCAGCGCCTTTCGGCCGCCCGGTCGTGCCGCTCGTATACAGGATCACCGCCGTGTCGTCAGGCATCGTCTGAACGGTGTCGAACACGGGCGCGTTGCCGTGCATCACGCGTCCGAGCGTGAGTCCGCCCTCCCCGCCGAACGGGGGCGCTGCGGCCGGGTTCGCGGTGATCGAGATAAAGTGAGTGCAGTTCGTGGTCGCCTCGAACGCGGCAAAGCCCTCCGCGCCCATCGGCACCTTCTCCGAACCCTCGAAGCACAGGTATGCAACCGCGTCGCTATCGTCGAGATGGTAGGCCACCTCTTTGCGTTTGAGCAGCACATTCAGCGGCACAACCGCGCAACCGGCCTTCAAGATACCGTAGTAGGCGATCGGAAAAAACGGGATGTTCGGACAGGTGAGCGCGACCTTGTCGCCGCGTTCGAGACCGAGCGCCTGCAAGCCTGCGGCGACCTGATTGGCGGCGCCGTTGAGTTGGGCGTAGGTGAGACGAGTATCGCCAAGAACGCAGGCGGTTTGGGCGGGGCGCAAGTTCGCGCTTTCTTCGAGCAGAGTGGCCAAGTTGAGCATGGTGGATTTCACACCATCGCGCGTTTTACCTCCAGAACTTTCACGTTGCAGGACGAGGGCCGACCGAGCCGCGGTCGATCAACGTGAAGCCTTTGCCAACACGGTTGCTGCCACCCCAGTTTTTGCTATATGGTTAAAGGAAAGGATCGGACCATTGCGTATGATTTCTCACGGTTGTTACTGTTGTTGGCTTTTACCTTTCTGGCGATGCCGGTGCGACCGTTGAACGGGTCGTGGGTGATCTGGCGGCCTTTGACGAAGCTGCCGTTGCGGTAGAGGCCGACGTGGCGAACCCAGTCGGTGCCGTGCAGATATCGGTAGCGGACTTCGATCTGGTTGCCGGGCGGGCCTTGGCGGAGGGTTTCGAGCTGGCCGCGCGGATTGTAGTCGCGGGTTTGGGTGGCGGCGTCGGGGGCGCCGACGGCTTTGGCGGCGAAGGCGGGGACGCCGCCGCCGCCCGTATTTCCACTACTGCCGGACCATTCGACGCTGTGGACGGTGGCGGTGGTGAAGGCGGTGGTCGGGTCTTCGTGGTAGCTG
>Ga0209186_1003859_pt1 | contig 10178 bp, 7 predicted proteins | sample SidtaG_FD_187426 | JGI IMG/M metagenome (GOLD analysis project Ga0209186, IMG submission 187426) | Marine algal microbial communities from Sidmouth, United Kingdom - Sidmouth_Male2 metaG (SPAdes) (version 2) | ecosystem: Host-associated > Algae > Red algae > Unclassified | place: Sidmouth, United...
TAATAACCCAAAAGGCAATGCCGATACAGAGAGATTTATGAGAACGATGAAGGAAGAATGTGTCTGGCTCAAGCAGTGGAAAACACCCCAACACCTAAAAACCGAGCTAGAGGCTTGGATTAACTTTACAGTACAACCCAAAGTACCTGCATAGCTCCTTAAATTATCAAACCCCCAATCAAGCTGAGACTCAATTTTCAACACGTCAAAATACCCTCTTAAGAAAGGCTTGCTAAAGCGGGGGCATTACAAAACTTCGTGGCACCCTAACAAAAAAACCTGAAAAAAACTAATCCCAACAATAAATAGCCCAACCAAACGAGCCATTTCCATTCGTCAAATATATGGGCGATCGAATTGCTTTGATAACAATCTATCAAAGGGGTTTGTCATTTTTGGCAATAAAAATCATGGGTTAAAACATTTGGCACAACTCAACTTTCGACAGTCTTTCAGTGAATGAAACGAATCATCACATCAACCATACCAACAATAACTGAACCCATAAAAAAACAAGGTTGGAAAGCGTGCACACCATGCCAACAAGCCGAAACTTACCTGGTGAGCCTGGTGACCACATGCCCAGGGCATGCATGTAGCGTCCTGCAACCAAAAGGTCAGTGCTCAACCAGGGCGACCAAGACTGTCCCAGATGAAATTCAAGTAAGCCAATCAAAATCAGCGTAATGGGAACATATTCACTGAAATTCGCGTGCGATCGAACACGCCTTAAAAGTTATGGGTTATCTCCATGACCTATTGAGACTTTTTCAGACCTTCTTACCCTGACCACTCGAAACGTAAGAAAGATGTATAAAGGTATTAAAGCTAAACAAGCAGCTGTGAGCGCTGGCAATGACATGCTATTGAAAAGACTCTCCGACAAATGGTAAGTCCTGCCTTCGCATCCATTGGATCCAAAGGCTCCCAAAAAAAACGACCAAGAACATGGCCAAGGCCTTGCCTTGATCTTGTTGAATATTGAACCCCAAAACCGTGACGTGTGCAATTAATGCACCCAACATGATACTGAAAGTCAGACCCGCCCCAAAATGGGCCCACCTGTTTGTGCTCAGCAAAAGTACGCATATCAGTTCGCACCAGCCAATTATATGTCGCCCATAAGGCTCCATACCTAGTGCGGAAAAGGTCTCCACACTCATCTGACCTCCCGTAATTTTGTCAAAACCCGCCATCAACAAAATAAGAGCGAGTCCAAACCGGACGATAAAAAAAGCGATACCGCTCCATATCCATTGTTTTTTCATCAGTATTTACCTTCCCAATAAATATGATCAAAGGTCAAATCTCTTACCGAGCTCTCTCCCATAGCAGCCAGCATTTCAATATGGTCATGCTCCAGACTGTTGACATAGTTTACAACTCTTTGCGCTTTGTTTTCAATATCCAAACCTCCTTGTAGATGTTCAACATGGGTAGTGATACCAACCGGACAAGAGTTTTTATTGCACTGAAGCGCTTGAATGCATCCAATGGCGAGCATAAATCCTCGCGCTGTATACACAGCATCTGCGCCCATTGAAAAGGCCATGAACTGTTTGCCAGGGTTGATCAGTTTGCCTGCGCATAAAAGTTTCATGCGGTTTTTGACGCCTTCTTCAATCAAGATCCTGGTAACCACCGGCAAAGCATGAAAAAGGGGCACCCCAACATCATCCATGAAACTTTTTGGGGCAGCTCCCGTGCCACCTTCTGCTCCATCAATACTTAAAAAATCTGGAAAAACACTCTGTGACTTCATCTCACGAACCAAGGCTCTAAGCTCTTGATCTTGTCCCAAACAAAGCTTTATTCCTGTCGGTAACTGCGACACTTCTTGAACCCTGCGAATAAATTTTACTGTAGAGGCAATATCCACACATTCTTCATGATGGGGCGGCGATACTACGTCTTTTCCCATTGGCACCCCGCGCAGCTCCGCAATCTCTTGTGTAATTTTTTCTTTTGGCAACAAGCCACCTTTTCCTGGCTTGGCGCCTTGGGAAAGTTTGATTTCAATCATTTTGATGGTCTCGTGGGCAGCGAGCGCTTCAAGCTTTGCTTCATTGAGTGTTGGCTCTTGGTTACGCACACCAAATTTGGCTGTGCCCATCTGAAAAATCAAATCACACCCTTCCATCAAATGGTACTTTGGGAAACCACCCTCGCCAGTATTCATGACAACCCCTGCACGCTTGGCTCCTCTGGCAAGGGCCTGAATAGCATTGCGACCCAGAGAACCATAGCTCATAGCGCTGATCATAATTGTCTTTTTCAACGTATATGCTGAGTCAATCCCGCGCTCTTCACCTAAAACAAGCTTATACGTAGGAATGTCTTTTTTATTTTTTGGAAACATAGAGTGCCGAAGCTTGATTTCATACTCATCAAATAAAAGCTGTGACCCGAAAGCCGAAGATGAATCAATGCCCTTAGCCTTCTGATAAATCTCACTGCGCTCGGTTCTTGAAAAAGGTTTTTCCTCCGTATCCGAAGAGTAAAGGTACTGACGAAACTCTGGCCCAACGCTTTCAAGCATATAACGAAGCTGAGCAACCAAACCGAAATTCGACAATAGTGCATGCTTTTTTTGAACATGCCGAAAGAAAAAATTAAGACCCGTGAGCAGAACAAACCCAACGGTCAAAAAATGGAAGTAAAAACTTACAAAGTAACCCAGCAGAGCAAACACCAGACATAATACAGGTATCGAAATATTAACCAGATGCGCAATCTTCTCCAGATCCACCGCAATGCGTTTTTGTTTGGACATGTAACCTTCCTGCGAAAGTAGACGTTATGAATTAAGTAGGCGTGTAAGGGGAGATCCTCATATTACCAATATTCTTCAATATGAATATTGCCCGAAGCCCTGCCTTTGATCAAGACAAACCCTTTGGCTTGCAACCTCTCAATGGCGCCTTCAATCATCAAGGGGTTGCCGCATAAAAAGGCTTCACATGTTTCAGGCGAAATATCAAGCTGGCATACCTTCTGCGTATCGCTATCCAAAAGCACGTCCTGAATATAACCCCGACCACCTTGCCAGTCATCGCCTCCTGAAGAAAGCACAGGTATATAATGAAAGTTTTGTTCTTTACGCTCGAGGTCTTCAAGCTCAGATCGATACCCCAGGTCTGCCTCATGGCGAACCCCATGCATGATAATAACCTTTCGTCCACGTGCCCAGCTCAGTGAGCTTCGCAACATGCTCATATAAGGTGCCAAACCAGTACCTGTTGAGAGCAGCAATAAATGCTTATAGGGCTGCACATCTTGAAGTGTAAACCGACCCACAATCTTAGGACTGACATAGATAGGGTCACCCTCTTTTAAAGCAAATAGTCTAGGGGTCAAGGTGCCATCGTCCACCATAGCTAGGTAAAACTCGAGCGCGTTGTCATCCTCGGCACTAGCTACAGAGTATGCCCGACGAATCAAATGCTCCGGATCTGGGTTAGGCTCTTTTTCCTCAAGTGCATAATCTGCACGTTGGCTTGATTGTTTCAAACCCAGAGTTGCGTATTGCCCGGAGACAAATGGTTTCATAGGCGCATCAGGTTTGATCCTCATGACCATCAAGTGGGTGCCCAGCATCTCTAATGAGACAACCTTGGCATTATATTCGAAAGACTTTGGCATAGGCATAGGCTTATCTTATGAACACAAAAGCTGCAACGATCATCAGCCTCCTGCTGGAGAACCTAAGGGAAGGGATTCGCAAACTTTTCCATCTTTATCACCATCCAAACGGTAGACGTCCATATTACGTCCAGCATCTTTACACCGGTTGTAGACTTGCATAGCTTCAGCTTGGGTTTGAAAATCTGAACAGTTATAATCAATGTCAGTTTGGTCACAAAATTCTTGGATGTTAACAAGGTCGCCGTTCTCATTGCGCTTGAGTTTGGCTTTCTTAAAGGAGCCTGTTTTTATGACTGTTCCCAAATCATAATCAGTATCTTTCATTTCAAAACCAAGTCCAACCAAGAGAGCTGCAATCACACCCCCTAGAATCACTTTGGCAGCAGTATTTTTGATGAAAAAAATCAATGCAACGGCGACCACCAGTAAAGACCCCAAGGTCCACAAACGAGCTTTTTTAGATTTAGGTAACATAATATTCAAACTCCTAAATCAAACCTACCGGTATAGCAAGTATAATTCATGGTTTTAGCTTAGAGCGGAATATTTAGAAAACTGGGTTGTTTTTAGGCACTACCAGCGACTTCTGAGCAATGATTGAGCGAACTTTGAGCGCTATCAACATATAAGTATCTGATTATATTTATTTATGTGATTCTTCTATTATGGCGCATATATTGCTTTAAAATGGGAATATGACGTACAACAAACCCAAGGTTTTCTTCAAGCATGCTTTTCTATGTTTTTTATTTTCAACCCTCTTGAGCACATGGGCACATGGGCAGCGCAAGCTAGCGATCAAATACAAACAAGGCGTAGATGTATCGGCGGTCAACCTCCCTGGTCAAAGCCGCATGCTTGGCAAAGCAGCCGGTGGGGAACTCTTAGGCACCAAAAAAGACCACTTAACACGCATAAGCCATGACGTTGGCCTCGATCGTATTCACATTATTACCCTAACCCCAGAGCAAGACCTTCAACAAACCCTCCAAATGTACCTTAATGACGATACTATCCAATGGGTTGAATCCCTAGATAGCGTTGTTAAAGGACCATCTGTAAATGATCCCTATTTCAACTCTCAAGGAACCTTCAAAGAAAACTTGGATGACCTTTGGGGGCATCACGTTGTCAATCTTAAAAACGTTTGGGAAGACTATACAACAGGTGAAGGCGTTGTCGTGGCTGATATCAACAGCGGTTTAGACATAACACATCCAGACATCGGCAACGTGTGGGTTAATCCTGGTGAAGATCCTGATCCCAATGGCATCGACGATGATGGCAACGGTTTTGTTGACGATATCAATGGGTATAATTTTGTTGAATGTGAAGAATATCTACGTGATGCTGACGGGCGGCAACTTGGCTGCGTCGAGGGCAAGACCCATGACCCAAATGGTGACATCTCTGATCTCAATGGCCATGGTACACACTGTACAGGCATTATGAGTGCTCAGGGCAATAATAATATTGGTTCTATTGGGGTTGCACATGGTGCCACTTACATGCCTGTTCGCGCCTTAAATGAAGGCAACAGCGGTGGTTGGGAATATTTTGCTGAGGCGATTATGTACGCAGTCAACAACGACGCAGACGTTATTAATATTAGTGCAGAAGGTGGCTTTACAAACCTGCTTGATGATGCGATCACATATGCTTACCGAGCCGGCGTTATTCTTATCGCCCCTGCTGGAAATAATTTTCTAAATCTAGACTATCAGACAGTGATGCCCGCATCTTTGCCTGCAGTTATTACAGTGTCTGCTTTTGACCCTGACTTTAACCTTAGCGTTTGGAGTGCTGACAGGGCTTCAAACTTTGGTCAGAAAATTGACATTTCAGCGCCTGGTTCGGATGTTCTATCTCTGATATCTTCACAAACACCTATGGCTGACCCAAGCATGATGTATGAGACAGTGGGAGGCACCAGCTTCTCGTCACCTTATGTGGCTGGTATTGCCGCACTTTTAAAGTCTCTAGACAAAACCCTTGATACTGAAGGGGTCAGGCGCATCCTCAGGCTTACAGCTACAGATGATACGATGAATCCAGGGTTTGACCCTTATTTTGGTTATGGCGTTGTCAACGCACATAAAGCTGTTCAAATGCTGCTATCCATCGAATCATCACCCTCAGCTGCAACTGGGGATCTTGAAACACAAGCGTCTAGCCTTCAGGAAAGTTTTTTAAACGGCAACCCTCAGGGATGTCGCTCTGAAAGCTCTATGTCTTGGTTGGTTTGGATGATTCTTGGGCTTTGCGTTGTTTTGAGGAAAGCAACAGCGGTTACCCCTTAGCTTTTGCCATTGGTTTTCTTGCCAACTAATGTGTTAAAATGATAATTGATCACTATGGAGGTTGTTCCAAGAATTTTATCTTAAAAGCATGTACTTATTCTCAAACATAAAAAAGAAATCTTTTGTACCTCTATTTGTAGTCGTCATAGCTATTTTGCTTGTACCTCCAGCATATGCTAGTCAACTGATCATCAAACTTAAAAGTGGTGTCTCGGCAGACGCCATGAATCACCCTTCCCAGGCGCTTGCCAGACCAGCTTCAACAACATACCAGTCATACTTAAGGTCGCTCTCAGGCATTGATCGACTACATATTTTGGAGCTTAGCCCTCAAGAAAATATTGATCAGGTTATGGCTGACTATGCTGTGCGTCCGGATATTGAGTTTGTAGAAAAAATTCAACGGCTCCAGCTCCATTCGGTTATTAAAGACCAAGAAAACATCCCCCCCACCATCAATGATCCCTTTTTGTTCTCCACCGGTACGGTGAGTTCAAGTTTTGAGGATTTATGGGGCATGTTTGATATTGAGGCAGATAAGATTTGGGACCAAACCAACGGTGAAGGTGTTGTGGTGGCCGTTATTGACTCTGGAGTTGATATTGACCACACAGACATGGGGCCCGTTTGGACCAACGAAGCAGAAGCACAAGGCCTTCCCAACGTTGATGATGACAACAACGGCTTTGTTGATGATATTTATGGGTATGATTTTACCGAATGTTATGAGTTGCAAGTGATTCAAACCCCTGATGGCCCACAATATGGTGGATGCCAGATCCTGAACACCCCCAGCGGTGATATAACTGACGAAAATGGTCATGGCACCCACGTGGCCGGCACCATTAATGCTTCAGGGGGCAACAACTTAGGCGTTATCGGGGTGGCCTTTGGTGCGCGCGTCATGTCCCTTAAAGGCCTGAACAAGCAAGGTTCCGGCACGAACCAAAATCTAGCTGAAGCGATTATTTATGCTGCAGATAATGGCGCTGACGTCATCAATATGAGCTTTGGGGGTTCTGGTCAGTCTCAGGTTATAGGTACAGCTTTGCAGTATGCCTTTGATGCCAACGTTATTTTGATAGCTTCTGCAGGAAACGATAATTTGGACATCGAGCAAAATTTTTATTCACCTGCCAGCTTTCCTAGCTCTATTGCAATTTCATCTTTAAATGCTTCACAAAACAAAAGCGGTTTTTCTAATTACGGCAACCTGGTCTCTGTGGCCGGGCCTGGAAGTCAAATTCTATCTCTACATTCAGGGGACGCCCCTCCAGGAGGCGCCATCAATGGGCTTTACTCTGTCAAGTCAGGCACGAGCATGTCGGGCCCTCATGTAGCCGGCATTGCTGCGCTTTTAAAGTCCATTCGCAAAAACCTCAACACAATGGACGTGAAAGCTATTTTAGAGCAAACAGCGATAGACTTAGGTAACCCAGGCTTTGACGGTGACCAGCTCGGATATGGTCACGGTTTGGCTAATGCCTACAACGCTGTCATGATGCTCTTAGCTGATGTCAACACCCCCCCGAACATTGAACTTGACACAGATAACGTGACCTTCTCTGAGCAGGCCTATGGGCATCTATCTTTTGATGTTCAAGACGAAGAACAAAAGAGCCACCAAATCTCTGTTGAATTCACTCAACTTCCAGATGGCCTTGTATTTGAAGCTGGGTCCAAACAATTGCGCTGGGTGCCTCACGCTATATCTAAAGGCTCTCACGATATTGTTGTAAATGCATTTGATGGGTTTGAATATACCCAAAAAACCTTTTCCATCGAAATCATGAGCGACAAACACATGCAAAGCGGACAGGCAACATCACTTTCTCAGATTTTTAAAGATGGCTCTATTGGGGGCTGTAGATCAGATGCCTCCTCTTTGCTTTTGATGGTTTTAACATTCTTACTTCTCGCCTTGCAACGGCGCCTCTACTGCAAAGATCATCAAACAAAGTCTTAAAAAGCCAAGGGCTCCTCGGAGCCAACCAATTAAAACGTATTGACCCCCTTCTGAATATATAGTCGTTTAGTTTTTATTTGGGACTTAAGCTGTATATTTTGCTGCCCTCTGTCGCGTGCTCACTTCAAGCGCCTCAAAGGTTATGAAGGGGCGCAGTGCCAAGCCACATGTATGTGGCGGTATTTGGAAATGCTTAACTAATAACACAGGAGCGAAGTCTTCCCAAAAAGTTTTAGCCGTTCTTATGCAAGCTTGCGCCTTGATAGGTCACAAAATCTTACAGTTCACTTTTTCATAGTCCCATTTAATACCTAAAACACTCATATGGGTGACGCTGCTGTCAAGAAAATAGGAGGCATTTTGGGTTGATCAATATTGCTGCTGGGACGTTGATGGTCAAATACGTTTACAAACCAGTCTCATATTCGCGTGCTGGTTAACGCATTAAAATGCTTCGTATCTTTAAGCAGCTTATCACAATCTATAATCAGGCACTTTAACCTAAGTGTTTTGAAGTGAGCTCGGCTGCCAGTAATCATCTTAACAAATCTTATCCCTACATCAATACGCCTTCATACCTCCTAAATCGTTATAAAATGTTTTAAAAAAGTTCTTTCTTCTTTTGTTTTTTTGGTCTTTCTACACGCTGGCTTCAAGCATCATCGATTCCCACATGAAACCCAACAACTCCCGCGCGCACGCCACCTTGACCACATTGGGATGCTTGTTTCTATTAAGCAAATGCCATGACCGCTTGTGCAAACGATTCATACACCGATCCGCTATATCACGCTGCTTTAAACTTGCCTTCTCCCTACGCTTGCGCAATGAATAACTCAACCTTGAAGTCGATTGCTTACACATCTGAACCGCCAACACCAACACGCGCCGAAGATACTTATTCCCCATACCCGTGATCCCAAATCGCCTCTGCTTTGCGCCACTGCTATACTCATGTATGTCAAAACCACAAAATGATGTCAGAGCCTTGGGATGTCCAAATCTACGTATATCCCCTATCTCCAACACACATATCACCGCTGTCAATAAACCTATCCCCTTAAAACATAATAAACCTTGAACACGCTTGATGTATCGATCCTTTGAAGCTATTTTCTCAATCTCTTGATCAAACCCTCTAAGCCCTTCTTGCAAACGATCATACATACTCAACACCATATCCATATTCAGCCTAAATGAACCGCCTACCGCTTTGGCCCTAGCGCTCAAATATCCCAAATGGGCTTGCGTAAAATAGGTTGCCGAATCCTTCCCAGTCTCTTGCCGATAATCTAAACCTGTTACCTGGCATAGTGATAAAATCTTCCGCTTTAAATCCCCAATCTGCCCTACCAAAAACTGCCTCGACCTGACTAATGATCGATCTGATTCCGTCTCAACATCTGGCATATTCACTGCCGTTAACATCCCTTGACTATAATACTCCGCCAATGCCATCGTATCGAGCCGATCGGTCTTTTTTTGCTTTGCATGTCGACCAGGGATTAAACTCGAGGCAATCACTTCACAGCTGATTCCTGCCTCACAAAGCTTTCTTGCCAATGAAAACCCAATGTAGCTACACTCGTAACAGACCTTGTAATCGTTGAGGCTAAACCCCAGATCTGTTGCCATGGACTTGAACTTTGGACTGACCCCCAAAAAGTGGACGGTATAAAAGACTAGCAGCTCAGTAATTCATACTGAACCGGTGATAGATAATCAAGAGAAGAGTGTAATCTTTCTTGATTGTAAAAGTTGAGGATGTAATCCTCGATGGTTTTTTGAGCCTCCTTTCTGGTTTGGAATGTGCGAGAGAGAACACATTCTTTTTTCAAAGTACCAAAAAAACTTTCCGTAGGTGCGTTGTCTTAAGCAATTTCCCTTTCTCGACATGCTCACAACACAATGTTGATTATACAAAGTCTCTTGATAAAGATTTCCAGCATATTGAGATCCTCGGTCCGTATGATGAATAAGATCTTTAGCTGGTTGCCTTAATGCAAGCGCTTGTCCAAGGGCGGTCAGACACAGTTCTTCTCGCATCGAGTCTGACATCTCCATGCCAATGATCTTTCTAGAAAACAAATCCATGATCACAGCCAAATACAAAAACCCTTCTAAGGTATGGATATAGGTTATGTCACCTGTCCATTTTTGATTAGGCTTGTCTGAATCAAAGTCTCTATTGAGAATGTTTGGAGCGACAGGATTGTTATGTTTAGAGTCTGTTGTACACACCCGATATTTCTTTCTGTGCACGCTAA
>Ga0209186_1003868_pt1 | contig 10164 bp, 10 predicted proteins | sample SidtaG_FD_187426 | JGI IMG/M metagenome (GOLD analysis project Ga0209186, IMG submission 187426) | Marine algal microbial communities from Sidmouth, United Kingdom - Sidmouth_Male2 metaG (SPAdes) (version 2) | ecosystem: Host-associated > Algae > Red algae > Unclassified | place: Sidmouth...
TTCTCCTTCCTTCATGGATTATGCATTGTGAACACTTTTGACGAGGCGCCAATTGTTTCGGAAGAATTCTACACCAGATTGTATGGTAAGGAAAAGGGTGATCGCAAGGCAAGCGTACATCACCCAGTAAAATGCGTTGATGAAATAATCAGAATAATAGCGTTCTAGCATAAACAGAATATAGATCAAACCGATGGTTCCCATTTGGAACACGGTTTTCAGCTTTCCACTTTTTGCAGCAGCGACAACAACACCTCTAGCCAGAAAGATAAAACGATATACAGTAATTACAATTTCACGAATAAAGATGGGGACGACCCACCAAATGGAAAACATATCAAGGTACGCCAATACTGAAAAAGTAATAATAACATAGGTTTTATCAGCAATTGGATCTAGGATTTTGCCGAGTTTGGTAACAAGATTATACTTGCGGGCATACCAGCCATCAAACCAATCTGTGAGTACTGCAAAAATGCAAACGATACCGACTGCTACCCGCATCCAAAACCCACCATATATGAGAAGGACAGGCGCAAAAAGAGAAACAATAATCCGGACCGTAGATAAAATGTTAGGTATGTTCATATAAAAATTCAAATCAGATAGCTACATATTAGACTTACATCAAGCAATAAAGATACGGGATAAGTTTGATTTTGGCAGAATTTATTTGATTTTGATCCCTAAATCTTCAATTTTCTTATAATTCTTAAGTAAAACCCTGATGATCCAATTTGAAACAGCGTAGCGTCATATTGAGCGGATGAAGACTGATGTTTCTCGAACCTGCGATACTGAGGAAGGACCACAAATAAAGAACATCCTATTGTATAATATGTATTAAAAAGGGGAAGAATAGATAAGTGAATAGAAAAAATTGCCTACGAATAGCGGCCAATCCTCTTTAATTTTACTAGAAATAATTTGACAATCAGTTTAACTAAGTTTTCGAAGCAAATCAACAATCAAAAATTCGGGTTCAATTGTTTTATATTATACTTTTGTAAAAAAGTTGAGGAATATGATCAATAACTATTTAGACAACACCAAGAAACAATTTGAATACTACCGATCACTTGGAGACAAAACATTTGACCAACTGGAGGACAAGGATCTCCTTTGGCAGTATAACAACGACAGTAACTCCATTGCCATCATCGTCAATCATCTATGGGGAAATATGTTGTCTAGATGGACCGATTTCCTCACCGCTGATGGCGAAAAGGAATGGCGAAAGCGGGATCAGGAATTCGAAGCTATCATTCAAACAAAAGAGGAATTACTAAAAAAATGGAATGCCGGATGGGATTGCCTCTTCCTAGCACTAAACTCCGTAAATGAGGATAATTTCGATACAGAAGTCTTCATCAGAAATCAAGCACACTCTATACCAGAAGCAGTCAACAGGCAATTAGCGCATTATGCCTATCATGTAGGACAAATTGTGTTCATCGGCCGAATGATTAAAGGAAAGGAATGGACAAGTCTTTCTATCCCAAAAGGGCAATCAAAGGCGTTTAATCAAGAAAAAATCGCTAGGGGAAAGCACAGAGGACACTTTTCAGATGATTTGAAACAATTGAAATAATGGTTTGAAGACTTTCTACCCAAATTTGTATATTTGAGTCATAACGATTCACTATGTACAGCATTTTAAAACCCTTCCTATTTAACATGGAGCCGGAAAAGGCGCATGCATTTACCATTAAGCTATTTCGATTTGCGCTACGCCTTCCTGGTAGTAATGCAATTTTCAAGTTCCTATACTCAAAAACAGATCAACGCCTCGAAAGAGAACTATTTGGCTTGAAATTTAAGAACCCAGTTGGACTAGCCGCTGGTTTTGACAAGGACGGTCGCTACTACAAAGACATGGCGCATCTAGGCTTTGGTTTTATAGAAATCGGCACGGTTACTCCCGAACCACAAATTGGTAACGACCAACCTCGCTTATTCCGCTTACCTAAAGACGGTGCACTGATCAACCGAATGGGTTTCAACAATGAAGGCTTGCAGGCGATGGTCGAACGACTCAAAGAAGGGAAACCAGAAGGCGTCATCATTGGTGGCAATATCGGTAAGAATAAAACCACGCCTAATGATCAAGCTACTTCAGACTATCTAAAGTGTTTTAATGCGCTGTTTCCTTATGTCGATTACTTTGTGGTGAATGTCAGTTCTCCTAACACACCCGGACTAAGAGAATTGCAGGAGAAAGAACCGTTGACCAAGTTACTAGGAACACTGCAAGTGATGAACTTGAGTACCCTGCGCCCAAAACCGATTTTATTGAAGATTGCCCCTGATCTGACCAACGAACAACTGGATGATATTGTAGCGATTGTCCGTGAAACGAATATCGCAGGTCTGATTGCTTCCAACACAACGATCGACCGTAGCGGCTTACAGACAGACGCAGCGACGGTTGAAGCCATAGGCAATGGCGGACTGAGTGGCCAGCCACTGCGTAAACGCTCTACTGAGATCATTCGATATCTGACGAAACAAACTGGTGGCTCCATTCCTATCATTGCTGTAGGCGGAATTAGCAGCGCGGCGGATGCTGTCGAGAAATTACGCGCTGGCGCATCACTGGTTCAGGTGTACACGGGACTGATTTACGAAGGGCCTGGTTTGGTAAAACGCATTTGTAAGGGAGTGGTGGAGGCTGGTGTGGTGGCGGCTGTGAAGGGATAAATGTAGTAATATTCCAATCATGAATAAACAATTATCCAGAATTGAGTCTAAACTAGCTCGACTAAAACAGAAAGACAAACACTATCAGATCTTTGGAGCAGCTGATCATCGTTACCAATTTAATGAAGCAATCACCCCTAGCTTTATTTCAAAATTCGAATCAGACCATCAATGTAAATTGCCTGAAGAGTATCTTGGCTTCTTAGAACATTTTGGTAATGGTGGTGCAGGCCCTGGTTTTGGTTTAACACCAATTGAAGATTGCTTAATCTGTGATAGAGATTATAAAGTTTGGCTTTCCGATCCTTCAAAACCTTTCCAACATACCAGCAAATGGGATCTGGATTTCAGGCCTTCTTTCGATCCGCAGGAGAATTTAGAAGAATACCGAAAAGAATATAAGGAGTTCGAAACAAATTACCATCAGCCCAAATATCTAAATGGTGCTATTTCTATTTGTAACGATGGTTGTGGGTATTTCTTTGTATTAGTAGTAAATGGTCCTGAGTATGGTAATATCTGGATGGATGGAAGAGTAAGTGATGGCGGCATATATCCATCAACTGATTTAGGAAATACTGGTAGTATTAAGTTTCTAGATTGGTATGAACTGTGGCTTGATAATTCCTTGAATAAGATCACACAAACAAAAACAATACAGAACAAACCCTAGCCGAATGGAGAATGAAAGGCAAACATTAGATAGCGACATATTTGAAAACACAGGCGACAAAGAAAAGATTGTGATCCTACCAATAGTCTGGATTCTACTAGGAATAATTGGTGTTCTTATTGGTCTGAATGGCTATTACCGTTACACACAACCGGTATTGTTTACCATTATGGTTTCTAATGACCAGTATCTTCGAGATATAGTATTTGGTTTGCTTTCAATTGGGATCGGCATAATGCTTTTTACTCAAAAATATAATGCGACAAAATTGGTCTATGCCTATCCAATGTGGGTCATCGGTTTTATTTTTTTCGGCACAATTATTAATTCTATCCAATTTAAGCATTTTGAATCGGATCTAATTTTTACTGTTGACTATTTGTTCATTCTATTATCTATCAATACCATTAATCGATTGAATGGAGAGGAAGAATTTAGTAAATCAGATATCATCCCCATCATCAAAACACACAAGCGCTTTCTGGCAATTGGAATGTTCCTCTTATTAGCTTTAATCTGGAGTCTCTACATAGTATTCCCTTATGAGTTCTTCCATAAATTTAGATCATAAATCAATCCCATATGCAAATCATAAAAATCACCTCCCAGAACATCCAAGAACACCTGTCCGCCCTCATTACGCTAAACGATCAGTTCCTTGACAACCTCGACATCAGTAAACAGCGCACCCGACAACAAAAAGAAGCGATTCTAAGAAATATGGTCAAGCCCAATTCGCCAACCCATCTATTAATCGGTTACCAAGACCAACAGGCAGTCGGTATGACGTATTTTAACGAGGGTACAGGCTACTCTTGTGGTGGCGACTACATTTGGATCAACAGTATGTTCATTGTCCAGGAGGAGCAATCTAAGGGACATGGTTCCGCATTTCTGTCTTATATCGAAGACTGGGCAACAGCCAAAGGCGGAGTTACCTTGATAGTAAGTTCAAGAGACACAGCAAATAAGCATTCTGGAAACCTATTTAAAAGTAAAGGCTATGAGCAATCAGAAAATGTGTGGATTGCTAAGAAGTTGTAAGGTAGATTCAAAATAAACAAGCCATGTTGCAACAATAACTTTTTAGTTGAACACTTTGAAATGAACAATAAGAAAAGTCAAACCTATTTTAAAAATAAGCAAAAGACAAATAAAAAGGAATATACTAGATAAAGAACAAGGGCGTTTGAATACATGATGCACTCAAGAGTAAAAAAGGATATTTGCGAGTTAGTATGACATCGCTGTTAAACCAAGTAAAAAGATTAGGAAGATAAACGTGATCCAGAATTTTCCTTCTCTGTAGAAGTTCATCCCATCTTCTGTTAGTACATGTAGCAAATTCATACCGAACAACAAGTAAAGAATAGTTAAGACAACCATTGCATTCGGTTTTTAAATGTTAAATAATATTGTTTCTATAAAGGGTGTTCTATTCTGTTTAACGCCAATAACCTTGCCAAAGTTTCATTTTCCATATAAAATTCGTTAAGATTTTTTTAACGCTATTAAAATATACAAAATTTCAATTAAAAATCCTACAATAGACTGATAATAAGTGGTAAAAATGGTAGAAATAATGATTCAATATTATCACTACTTAAAACTTTAACAGTTAATTATTGTCCTTTTCTTACTTTATCTCCTTGAATTCATATGATGTTACATATTTTCAAAATTAAATTTGGAGTGCAGAAAAACCGTTATATTTAGGGAATGAAAATTAAGTTTTTTTTATTTGTTTTGGTCTTAATTCCGATTTCTTTGATTCTTATTGTTAACGAGGGATATCAATCTGTTATTCCTAAGCATCAAAATTCATGGAAAGGGGTGAAGACAATCAATCCTGCTTCTGGTTTCCAAGACAGATGCTCCTGGGCTTGCCATAACGATACAGACTTTTGCAAATCCAACCATGTAAAATTACTTGCCTCATACTTTAGCACTACAGACCCATTGTATTTTGGAATTATCCGATCCCTAAAAGCAACAGGCAATTACGGCTTAGCCAATACCATCGTCCTCGTCCTACTGATTCCTGGCATCTGTATATGGCTGTTCGTCAAATCAATTGACTATCAGTTAAAGATAAAGGCACACGAACAAAGACATTCCTTACCGCTGATGCTTCCCGTGACAACTGTTTATGTGTACTGTACTGACTTTGTCATCAATCTGTCCAACCTTACCAGATTTTCGTATTATGAGATCAATTTCGCCTTGTTTTGTGTGTTATACCCTTTGACAACTATCTTATTAATCGTTACTTTTATAATGCAGCGACGACGCTGGAAGCGATTGCTACATTGAAAAAGCACCATGATACTAGATACCATTGTTGAAGGCTCCATATATCTACATGCCGCCCTAGGAGGAATCGCTTAAAGCAATGACGTTCATTAAACATTAATCACTGATCATTAAACATTAATAACTATGCTGTTTGTAATCAATCCAGGTAAGAAGTAACTCACTCTATGCGTCTATGTGTTATTTTTTTGAACCACATAGTTCAGAAAGAAAACATTTAATTATTTATACTAGGAATTGCTTAAAGCAATGACGTTCATTAAACATTAATCACTAATCATTAAACATTATTTAACACCTTCAGGCTCATGTCAAGACTCTCAAACGAATGCGTCAATGCACCAACAGATATAAAGTCCACACCAGTATCCGCAATCTCTCTTACGGTAAACAGATTGACGCCTCCTGAGGCTTCTGTCTCGAATTTATCGGCTACGATTTTTACGGCTTCCTTGAGAATTGGCAATTCGAAGTTATCAAGCATGATTCGTGTCACTTGTCCGACTTCCAGCACCTCGTATAACTCAACCAGGTTCCGCACTTCTACTGTGATATTCAGATCTTTATTATGCTCTTTCAGGTATTCATTGGCGCGTAAAACCGCTTTTTGAATGCCACCACAAGCATCAACGTGATTATCCTTGATCATGATCCAATCGTATAAACCATTTCTGTAGTTGGTTCCTCCTGCAATCCTTACCGCCCATTTCTCCAGAAATCGCAGCAGTGGCGTTGTTTTACGGGTATCTAAGAGTTTAACGTGTTTATTACTACTACCTTCCAATTCTACCATAAAACGGTCTGTCATCGTCGCTATGCCACTCATACGCTGCATCGCGTTTAGTACTAGTCGTTCCGCTTTGAGGAGCGCCTGCGCATTGCATTCTACATGAAACGCGATATCTCCAAAGTTAATGGCGGTCCCATCACTGATAAACTCCTCAAATGTAGCGGTTGGATCAACATGTTGAAACACCAATTTTGCAAGCTCCATGCCTGCAAGTACCCCTTCATCCTTTACAAGGAGTTTCGCCTTATTCCTAGCATCTGCGGGGATGGTTGCCAAGGACGTATGATCTCCATCCTGCACATCTTCGTGCAAGGCTGCTTTGACAAATTCTAGTAATTGATCTTTGGTAGGTTGTTCGACAGACATGTTATGAGTTTAATTTTACTAATAAACCAAGGCAGTGATGATACAATACCCTTATTTCTTAAGGCTGCAAAGGTAAGCGTTTTAACCCAAAAAAACCATTAGATATTTACTTTGATCCAATTTAGGTCTGAAAGGCTATAAATCTGTAAAATTAAAATAATTAGAATTTGGGGCCACCATCCATTCGTACCTCATTCCTGGCCTGCCTGCTGCGCAACGGAAGGCAGGCAGGCTAGGTTCAACCAACCGGGCGGCGATCCATACCTCCTATCGGTTGTCCGGTTCCTGATACTTACAGTTATTCATTTTAAGAAAAGAGTAATTGGTCCACTCTAATAATTAGGATTTTGGTTTAAAAATGGCAAAAAAAAAGCGTTTCACAAGGAAGCGCTTTCTATTTAGAGGTTTAAAATTTTATTCTTCTTCGATACCAAACTCTTGGATGACATACTTACCGTCAATATCTTTTAGGTAATAACAGACTCGGAATGTCTCACCGCTTGCTGTTGTCATGTCTCCGATACAATAGTACAACCCACTGTTGTTTGTACCTTGGTGTACCAATTTGAAGGATTTTGGCTGATTTGTAGATAAAAAACGCTTTACTAGCTGTGTAGCCTGCGCTTTTCCGTACAACCCATCATCATCTAATAATGTGAGTTCTACATTTTCATCGAAATAACTGGATAATGCTTCAACATCACCAGCATTGATTGCTTTTACTATGGCTGAAAAGTCAGGTCCTGCAAAAACTACCATCGGTAGAAGTACTAAAGCGATTACTAATTGATTCATAATTCTATCATTTTCCTAATAACTTTCCAATATTGTGCCAATCATTTAATTCTTATACTAAACAACTGATTAACAACAGGTAAGTAAAATCTGTTTCTGGTTACTATTCTAAAGTTAATTAATTCAAATCATAATTGAGATTTTGTTGGTTATTGATTTTTAAACATTCCTATTAAGTCTTACGGTTTCAGAATAGCATAATGCAGACTATTACGCTACAAGTTAATTACTTAGACTGTTTACTCGTTGCCAAAATCATATTATTTAGCTAGAGAATTAATAAAAAAGTTATTATCATCCTTTCTATGATCAACAATACTTATTTTAGTGCCATGGAAAACAATAAAGTAATCTTAGTCATTCTTGATGGCTGGGGACACGGGACAAATCCCGATGTTAGCGCGCTAGCACAAGCCCAAACGCCTTTCATTGATAGTTTGTATGAAAATTATCCCAATTCTGAATTGATTACACATGGCGAGTTAGTCGGCTTACCAAAGGGACAAATGGGAAATTCCGAAGTTGGACACCTAAATATCGGTGCTGGAAGAATTGTTTATCAAGAATTTGCAAGGATCAATAAGGCGATTTCCGATGGTTCTTTTTATAAGCATTCCATCCTTTTGGAAAAGCTAAAAGCAGCGAAAGATCAAGGTGTAGCTGTGCATATTATGGGTTTAGTCTCTGATGGCGGCGTGCATTCTCATATCGATCATCTCAAAGCAGTTTGTGAAATGGTTGAGGAGCATGGTCCCCAAAATGCCTACATACATGCGTTTACAGATGGTCGAGATGTGGATCCTAAAAGCGGTTTAGGCTTTATAGGTGACCTTAAATCCTTCATTAAAGACAAATCAGTTGAATTAGCGTCAATCACTGGTCGATATTACGCTATGGATAGAGATAAGCGCTGGGAACGGATTAAACTAGCTTATGACGCTCTTGTAAATGGAAAAGGGACGCAGACCCAGGATTTAGAATCAGCGCTTCAAAATTGCTATAATGAGGGTATCACAGATGAATTCATCAAACCATTAATCAAGTCTGTTAATGGAAAACCGCTTGCAACAATTAAAGAAAACGATCTTTTGATTTGTTTTAATTTCCGAACTGACCGTCCCAGGCAAATATCTGAAGTATTGACGCAAAGGGATTTTCCTGAATTTGAGATGCAATCCCTTAATCTTGGATTTGTCACTATGACAAAGTATGATGAGGAATTTAAAGGAATCGATGTTCTTTATACTAAAGACAATATAAAAAATACACTAGGGGAAGTCATTGCTAACGCTGGATTAACTCAAGTTAGAATTGCGGAAACGGAAAAGTATCCACATGTTACTTATTTCTTTTCTGGTGGCCAGGAGACTGAATTCTCTGGTGAGTCTCGTATTATGATAGCTTCTCCTAAGGTTGCTACTTATGACCTACAGCCTTCTATGAGTGCTGACAAAATAACAACAGCGATTATCGATAAACTCAAGGCTGATCAGCCTGATTTTGTCTGTCTGAATTACGCAAATACTGATATGGTAGGCCATACTGGTAACTTTAATGCTGCAATCGCTGCTGCTGAATGTGTCGATCAATGTGTCAAACGATTAACTGAAGTCGCATTATCCCTTGATTATAAGTTGTTAATCATTGCCGACCACGGGAATTCGGATGTTATGAAGAATGATGATGGTTCTCCATATACGGCACATACAACCAACATGGTTCCTTGTTTTCTGTTGGGTAAAGAAACAAAAGGTCAGCTGAAGTCGGGAAAACTGGGTGATATTGCTCCAACTATTTTGCATATAATGGGAATTGATGTCCCAAAAGAAATGTCAGGCGATCTGCTAGTCAGTTAACCCATATTGTTTGGTTGCATAAAATTAAGTTATCATGGTATGTGATGTTTTTTGAGAAAAATAATATCTTAGTAAGGAATTGATTCTTTTCATTTACTTCTAAATAATATCAATTTAACCACTTCTGTAGGGTATTATCACCATATTGGCCTTGTAGTGTACCGTTTTCCATTACCGAATTCATTACAATATTTAAAGATAATCAAGCTGCTGCAGGCGGCGGTGCTGGTGTCTATGCTTATGTATGTACTTTAAATTTACAAAACAATATACTTGAGAATCCTGGATCTGTTAACTATCAAGGCGGTAATGGCACTTTCTTTAATTCAACAGGTGTAAATCTGTCTTCCGATGGTTCTATGACTAGTTTATTAACTAGTACTAACGATGTAAATTTGACAAGTGCTAGTTTCGTTGATCTAACCGGTGGAGATTACCAACTAAATGCTAATAGTCCATGCATTAATAAAGGGGTTGACACAGGTGCTCCAACTGTTGACATAATGGGCAACCCTAGTTTCGGAACAGTTGATATAGGAGCATACGAGTACCAAGGATTAGTATCTATTGAGGATCACGACTTGATTAATAATACAATTAACATTTATCCAAATCGGACAGGCGATCTTCTAAACTTCTCAATTGAAAATACCTGGTCTGGAGCAATTCCT
>Ga0209186_1003869_pt1 | contig 10163 bp, 9 predicted proteins | sample SidtaG_FD_187426 | JGI IMG/M metagenome (GOLD analysis project Ga0209186, IMG submission 187426) | Marine algal microbial communities from Sidmouth, United Kingdom - Sidmouth_Male2 metaG (SPAdes) (version 2) | ecosystem: Host-associated > Algae > Red algae > Unclassified | place: Sidmouth, United...
AGAAAAAGGCCACTGACTTGTCAGTGGCCTTTTGATCGGAAAGATTCCGAGGGTGGTTAAGCGATGAGCTTACTCACCTTCTTTGTCTTGTCCTGGAGTCCATTCTTCAGGGACTTGGTCGCCGAGGCTACCGAAGGCTTGATCGAATGCACCTGCGAGATCCACGAGATCTTCGCCTGGGCGAAGGCCTTCGAGCATGTCGTCGCTGAGTTCGAAGTCTTCTTCGCTCAGTTCAGCTGCTTTGACACTCAAGCCGATACGGCGATCAGATGCATCAATTTTGATGATCCGTGCGTCGATTTCTTGGCCGACTTTGACGATGTCTTTGACCTTCTCAACCCGTTGCTCGCTGAGCTGGCTGATGTGGACAAGTCCTTCGATGCCTTCTTCGATTTCGATAAACGCTCCGAAGGTTGCGATCTTGGCGACTTTGCCTTTGACCAGTTGGCCAACCGAGTACTTGGAGGTGATGGCGGCCCAAGGATCGTCTTGAGCTTGTTTGAGCCCCAAGCTGATCCGTTGGTTGTCGACATCCACTTCGAGGACAACCGCGTCGACGTCTTGTCCTTTTTCGAGGACTTCGGAAGGGTGGTTGACTTTGCGGGTCCAAGACATGTCGGAAACGTGAACCATTCCGTCGACGCCTTCGGACATTTCAACAAACGCGCCGTAGCTGGTGAAGTTGCGAACTTTGCCGCTGACTCGTGAGCCGATTGGGTATTTGTCGGAAATGATTTCCCAAGGATTTTGTTCGGTTTGACGAATGCCGAGTGAGATTTTCTTGTCGTCCATGTTGACGGAGAGAACCACTGCTTCGACTTCTTCGCCGAGATCGAGGGCATCCGCAGCACGAGTGACGCGTTTGGTCCAAGAGATTTCGGAAACGTGAACCAATCCTTCGATGCCTTCTTCGAGTTCGATGAAAGCGCCGTATGGCATGAGGTTGACGACTTTGCCTTTGACGCGTTGTCCAACTGGGAAGCGAGCATCGATGCCCTCCCATGGATTGTCGGATTTTTGCTTCAAGCCAAGTGAGACGCGTTCTTTTTCGAGATCGACGTCGAGGATCATCACTTCGATGTCTTCGCCGATCTGAACCACCTCGGATGGGTGGTTGATGCGGCCCCAGGTCATGTCGGTGATGTGGAGGAGTCCGTCCAAACCATTGAGGTCGATAAACGCACCGAATTCGGTGATGTTTTTCACGACACCATTGCGAAGCTGACCCACGGTGATTTCCTTGAGAAGCATTTGCTTCTGAGCTTTACGCTCGGCTTCAAGAAGCTCACGACGTGAAACAACAATGTTGCGACGCTCGGTATTGATTTTGAGGACTTTAAAGTCAAATTTTTGGCCGACGTAGTCTTCGCCACTGCGGACGGGGACGAGGTCAACTTGTGAACCGGGGAGGAAGGCGTCTACGCCAACATCCACGATCATACCGCCTTTGACGCGAGCACGAACAATACCTTCGATGGTATCGCCTTCTTCGAAGTTTTCGAGAATGTTGTCCCAGTTGCGCTGGAGTTCAGCACGTTGTTTACTGAGGACGACCATGCCGCCTTCATTTTCGAGTTGCTCGAGGAGCACTTCGATCATGGAGCCTTCAGAAATATCTTCAGGGCTACGGAATTCGTTTAAAGGGATGATCCCTTCGGATTTATACCCAATATCGACAAGGACTTCTGAAGAGCGGAGCTCGACGACTTTTCCTTGAACAATAGATCCTTCGGTGAAGGAGGTGAGGGTGGTTTCGTACATCGCTTCGAGTGCCGCGCGGCCCTCTTCCCCGGAAAAGCGGGAAATATCGATGTCGATTTGTTTTTTACTGGTTGTGTTAACAGGTTCAGACATTTAATTTACTTTCATATATTCTGCATACGGTACTCCCGCATGCGAACGTCGGAGATACGTGATGGCATGGGTTGGTCAACCCTTTATTACTGGGTTTTATCCGTTATTTCACCGGGGTCCGACGTCTTACCGCAAGTGGAGCGCGGGTCCGAAGGGTCGCCGGCATTTTAGCCTGGGTCGAAGGCCCTGTGAGCTTAGGTTTCACTCAGAGATTAACGCGGTTTCAGGTAGCTTGAGCGTGATGCGTCGTGGGATCACGGGGTGTTCGAAGTGGATTTTTTCGTCCTGCAGTCGTCGCCAATTGAGAAGATTTTGTGCGTCGCGGGTATGCAGCATGGCTGCGCTACCGACTCGTTTTAAGACCTGATTGGCGTGGATATCTACCAGCACCGTGACGTCGTTCTCATAGATGTTGGTTTCTGGATTTTTTTTGGTTCCTGGTGTGATCAGGGTCAAAATGTAGCGGGCGTTAGCTAGATTTTGTTTAAACATGATATCGAAGGCCGGTTGGTTCTCAACCCCATCTAGGATTTCTGCCAAGGTGCTTGGGCTTTGTTTGCGCTTTGGTGGCTCGATATTCAGCTCAGCTTGGACTTCTTCGTTTTTGCGCCCGGCGGTGTATTGGAAGCCATAGCGCCAGTCAAAGAGGCCGGTTTCGCGGCTCCCGAGAAGTTGTTCGATGTTTTTTGGGCCGATGCGAAGCAGGTCGATGTTTTTAAATTGATAGGTGGCGATGAAGCCAATGGGCTCTGCGTCTTTGTCAATCGTAGGCCCGCGCCGGGTTGATCCTGCTTTTGAAGCACTTGCGTTTGGTTGCTGAACGTCTTGGGGTAGTAACTTACGGAAGGAGAGAAGGCGGACTTGGGGGCCAAGTTTACGGGCGAATTCGATGGCGTCTTGTTCGTCGATCTTTGGTCTTACCGCGTAGCCAAATTTGCCGGCAATGTCTTTGGTAGTTTCCGCATAGACATCCTGCATGAAGGGGGAGGTCGATCCGCGCGCTGCGGTTGGTTTTCGCGCGTTGATGCCTTGCACCACAATTTTTCCTGACCCGTCGGAATTCAGGCTGATTTGGGTGTGAAACTCTAAGCATCCGTTCCCGAAGAGGAGAACGCCGGTGTAGAGAAGCAAAAGCGATGTGATTCGAGATACCCGATTCCAGGGCGAACTAGGCGTTGGCCGCAAAGTCAAGCAATGGAGCAAGCAATGGAGCAAGCAATGGGACAAGCAATGGGGCAGGCAATGGGACAGGCAATGGAGCAAGCAATGGGGCAACCGCTTGGACAACCGCTGGGCCGTCCGTAAGCATGTCTTTACGCGATGAGCCGAAGGGGAGCCATTGGACCCGTGTCCTCCGTGCTCACACCTCGCCCGCGACTGTCTACTTGTTCCTTTTTTCGACAAACCCGATTCCTTTTTGGGGACTTTAAATGAACATCTGGTCAGGAAGCAATGGTTTTCGGTGCGATCTTTTGTCGCAACAGGGTCGCTTTGAACCCCAGCTGAAGCTGAATACACGCCAAAGTCGAAGAGATCTTGATGCGTCGATTTCAAATATTGATTTGCAATCCAAACAGGCGTGGTGATAGGTCTCGACCCCTAGGAAATCATCATGACAAACGAATCCATTTTGGTGAACATTGTACGCAACTTTTCACGCCATTGGTCACGCCATTGGTCACGCCACTGGTTGGTAGCGCTTCTGCTGCTCGGCGTGACTTTTTGTGGGAACTCTGTTCAGGCTCAAATTCAATTTCCCGACATCGACAAGCTGTCTCAAGAAAGCAAGGTCGATTTGGTGGCCGATAACTGGACCATGGACGACAATACCAAGGTCATTCGCGCCGAAGGTAACGTCAAAATGGTCTATGAAAGTCGCACCTTATATTGCGACGTCATGGACTTCGATACCATTACTGAAGTTGCGGTTGCGGTTGGCAATGTTCGCTACATTAATGAAAAGGGTGACTTCTCTCAGACGCTGCCTGAACTTCGGGTGAATATGGGAACGGGTGAGATCGAAGGCGATCCGCGCGCGGCCAACACGAATCCTGGCGAATGGGTGCCGAGTGAGTTTCGCTTTTATCAATACCCGGTTTGGGTCATTGCCGAGGGCGCGAGCTTTGATGGCGAAGATACGGTGCGTGGCACCAACGTGGTTCTCACCACCTGCGATCCTGAAACCGAGCCAAACTTTTACGCTCGGGCCAAAAGCGGCATTTACTATAAAGACCAGAACGTCGTCGTCCTTCGCAATGTCACCTGGTACTGGGAAGGCTTGAAGGTTCTTCATCTTCGGAAGTACACCGTCGACTTGAATCGTCGCCCCACCAATTACGATGTGATCCCTGGCTATGATAGCCGTGATGGCTTTTTCATCTTGAATGCCTACACCGTCTATTTCGGTTTGAATTCGCATAGCCGGACACACCTCGATTTCCGTAGCGAGCGTGGGGTCGGTATTGGTCAGACCTTCGCATGGTACGATCGGGCTGATTTGCGTGAAGAGCAGATCAAAGAAGAGCAGAAGCTGTTGCCAGCTTGGGAGCGTGAGCCAGAAGCGGTTGCGCAGTCTCGTCAGTACGACGGAAGTGTTTCCGGTTACTACATTAATGACCAAGCACCGTATCGGGATGCCGAGCAGGAGGCGCGTCAAGGAAGAAATGGGATTGATATTCCAGATAACCGCTATCGGTTACGCCTCTCGCATTATCAGCAGGTCAGCTCCAACAACACTTTGTTTGTCGAGGGGAACTACTGGAGCGATTATGAAATTACCCGTGACTTCTTCGAGGAAGAGTATCGGATCATGCCTGTGCCTGAAAACCGGGTAACTGCGGTGCATTATGACCGTGACTACACGATTACGCTCGAAGCGAACAAGCAGCTCAACGACGATCTTTTTGGCAGTGTGAACCAAGTTCCCGAAGCCACCCTTGGGGTCTACCAATTGCCAGTGTTTAACAGTGGCATCTACTATGACAGTTTTAACTCGGCGGGTTTGTTTGAGCGCACCTATTCCGATATCGAAGAAGCGGCTGGCTTCCAAGAGTACGATACCTCGCGGCTGCACACCTCGCATCGCTTGCTCTATCCCACCAAACATTTCGGATTCTTGAATCTGATTCCTCGGGTCGGATATTATGGCACCATGTACGGTGACACCTTTGAATTCGAAGATCAGCCCGACGTAACGACTAGCGTTGATTCAAACGGGGTGACGACGGCCACGACCAACAGCATTACCGGCATCCGGAATCTAAGTGGCGATACACGTAACTTGGTTGAAGCCGGTTTCGGTACCTCCTTCAAGGCGTTTAAAGTGCTGCACAATGATCGCTACGGTCGTTTCCGTAAAGGCCTGCGTCATGTGGCTGAGCCTTATATCGACTATACCTTTATTCCTGAGCCAGATCTTCGGGCCGAAAATATCTATCAATTCGATTTTATCGATACCTTTGATCGTCGGAACGACGTCGTGATCGGAATGCGGAACAAACTGCAAACCAAAGAAGCCGCTCCGGGCGTACGTAACTTGGATGGCACCGCATTGTATAACATCATTGATATGTTCGATGTGAATGTTGGAGCGGTCTATCTCTTTGATCCCGAGCCGGTCGATTCGGTCGAGCAGGAAAGTCTCAGCTCCTTGTTTTTAGACGCAGAAGCCCGGATCACCCCTTGGCTCCAAGTTGATATGCGCGGGACGTACGATAACCAAGAGCAAGAGATTGAGCGGATTAACACTCAGGTCCAGTTGCGTGCTCCGGATTACAGCTTCATCGCCTTGGATCACGTGTACCGCCCAGAGCAGTACAACCTCATTCAATCCTTCTACGGCCTGCTCCCATTGCAGCGTTTCAGCTTGTACGGCTATTCCCGATTTGAAATCGATGAGGGTGAACTCGAAGAGCAGTCCTTTATGGTCACGATGAAGAATGACTGCATCGGTTATGGATTGGGCGGCACCTGGCGTCTCGGCGATGCCTTGACGGACAAAGTGAATGAAGAAGATGAATGGAAAGTCTTCCTTCAAGTTTGGTTGCAAGCCTTCCCGACCTCTCCAGCGGTTGCGGGTAGCACCTACAAAAACTAGATCGTACGATCTAAACGAACCGTGTGGATAAGAGTCGGGCCTAACTCGATTCTTTATCCACCGGCTGAATATATCTTCATCCGAACCCACTAATGTAGGTAGATATGACTCATTTAACTTTTTCTTATTCTACTCGTGGCAGTGCATTTCGTCGTCCTAGTGCGTTGCGTCGTTCAAGCCATTCCAAGGCTGGCTTCTCCTTAGCGGAGATTATGGTCGCAGTTGTGATCATGGGTATTCTTGCTGGTGTGGTTATGATGAACTTAGGCGGGGCTAGTACGGACGCCCGTATTGCCACCACCAAAGCCAATCTTAAAACGATCAAAACCGCGGTGTTAACCTACAAGACAAAGTTTGGCCAAGCCCCGACAACTGAGCAAGGTTTGCAGGCATTGATTCAGGCGCCAACCGTTCCGCCCATCCCAAATAATTACCCGGTCGAAGGCTTTTTAGATACTCGTTCCGTCCCGTTGGACGCGTGGGGAAACCCGTTCCAGTACATTACTCAAGGTGACCGCGGGATGTCGGAAATTATCAGTTACGGCGCAGACGGTGAGCCAGGCGGTGAAGGTCCCAACGCGGATATCTCAAGCCTTGACCCGTAATTCTTTTCGAGCTCACTCGGCTCAGGCTGAGGTGAAGGCGATTCACGCGCCGCAACCCTTTATCACGGTACAGGCTTTGCGGCCACGTCGTACCCTGCGTACCCATCCGGATTCCGATCGGGGTGGCTTTGGCTTGGTTGAAATCCTTCTCTCTTTGGTGCTTCTTTTGATGCTGATTCAAGTGGTCGGTGTCGGGGTTGCTTCGGCTTATCGGGCAGGCTTCGAGACAGAGCGTATGCATCAGGCCGCGCAAATGGCCGAGTCTGCCGCGGTTCACCGCGCCTTAGGAATGGATGAAGAAGAATTGTCCGTCCTTTTACGGGAAACCTGGCCGACTGCTTTGGTCAATAAATCGGTCGTTGAAGCTAAAGATGAAAACGAATGGGAGCAGTGGGAGTTGATTCCAGACAATAAAGAGGGGACTGAAATTCGCCTCAGCTTTGGCCCGCTTCCTCCCTCGAAAAAACGGCGGTCTCCATGAGCTTGAATATTCGACATGATGTCCCGCTTGCTCAGTGCGGTACCTTTCAGCTTGGTGGCCCCTGCCAGACGCTCTACGATTGCAAAACCGAAGCGGAAGTTTTGCAGGCAGTGCGCGAGTTACGTGAGACGAATACGCCTTGGCTTCTCATCGGAGGCGGCTCGAATATTCTCTTCTCTGATCATGGCTTCACTGGGACCCTCATTCGCTATTGGCGGGATGACTCAGATATCAATTTTGCTGGGCCCGAGACAGATCGATTGATCGAAGTTTCGGGAAGTACCCCACTCGACGCGTTGGCCAAGTGGACCTGCGAGGCTGGCCTGGCAGGCCTTGAATGCACCACGGGAATTCCCGGTGCGGTCGGTGGGGCGGTGGCAGGAAATGCCGGTGCTTGGGGGCAGCAAATTGGCGATCGAGTGGTGACGGTACGGGTAGTTGATCCCGCAGGTACTGTAACGCAATTGACGCGTGATGAACTAGACTTTGCCTATCGCGATTCCATGTTAAAGCGTAGCGATCTCATTTTACTTTCGGCTCAACTGCAGCTGGATACTGGTGACCGTTCCGACCTGTTAGCCGAGCGCGAACGGATCCTTGCTCTCCGGGCGGAAAAGCATCCGAACCTAGAAACGCATCCTTGCATCGGAAGTATTTTCCGAAATATCGAACCCACGTCTGCGGCTGGGCGCCGACAAGCCGCGGGTTGGTTTTTAGAGGAATCAGGTGCCAAGGGCTGTTACGTTGGCGGAGCGGAATTGTTTAGCAAGCACGCAAATATCATCGTGAAAGGGCAGGGGTGTACGGCCCAGGATGTGCATGATCTCTGCGCTAAATTGCAGGCCTTGGTGCATGAGAAACAGGAACTCGAACTTCGCCGTGAAGTGCGTTTTCTTGGTTCCTTTGCCGGTTCTGACGTAACGGATCGCTTCTTTTAAGCCCGTTTTCCTGTTCACAGCAGTACCCCGCTCGCTCACACAGACACACACACACACAGTCTCTCTCTCTCTCTCTCTCTCGCTTACAGCCTCCGGTTTTGAACCGAGTCCGATTCGCTCCAGAGTTGCCAACTGTGCTTCGGCAACGTAGCATGCTTGTTCATGAATCCGGTTCATCTCTACGACCTCTCTATTGAACAACTGTCCACACTCCTGACCGAGTGGGGCGAGCCTGCTTTTCGTGCCAAGCAGATCTACCAAAACTTGTACAAAAATTTGGCGGAGACGCCGGATGAGATGACGAACTTGTCCAAAGCGCTTCGGGCTCGGCTCACGGAGGAAACCTCGGGAGCAGGCTTGGAGTTGATTAAAGTGTTCCGTGGCGATGGTGGTCTCACCCGCAAGGCTGTGTGGCGTTTGAAGCCCGGGGTTACGGTTGAATCTGTGCTGATGATTTATCCGACTCGCGCTACCGTCTGCGTTTCCAGCCAAGCTGGTTGCCCGATGGGATGTACCTTTTGCGCCACGTCAAAGCTCGGTTTTTTGCATGACCTCACCCCCGGAATGATGGTGCAGCAGGTCCTCTGGGCCCATCGCGAAATCGACGTGGCTCGGGATGACCACGATACCGCCTCGGCGCGTCGACACCGGGTCACTGAAGAAACCTTTCCAAACCATCTCACCAATGTGGTGTACATGGGGATGGGCGAGCCGTTTAATAATTACGATAACTGGTGGGCCTCGGTCGAACGCTTGCACGATCCTAAAGGCTTCAACCTTGGCGCGCGAAGTTTCACCGTTTCCACGGTTGGCCTCGTGCCCGGAATTCGCCGCCTCGCTAAAGAGTCGCTCCCGATCAATCTCGCGGTGTCTCTGCACTCCGCAGATGATGAACGCCGGAGCTCCATGATGCCGGTGAATAAGCGTTACCCCATTGCTGAACTTTTAGATTCGGTCCGGGATTACGTGCGCGATACGAGCCGCCGTGTTTCGTTTGAGTACGTCCTGATTAACGGTCAGAATGATACCCTCGAAGAAGCCAATGCCTTGGGCGAGTTGCTTAGCTCTGGTGAACGCTTTCCCTGTCATGTCAATTTGATCCCATTCAATCCTGTGCACGGAACGGGCATGATTCGTTCGAACCGCGATGCGGTGGATGCCTTCCAAGCCCGTGTTGAGGAATTCGGAATTTCCACCACGGTTCGGTTCCAGCGCGGTGCGGACATTGACGCGGCCTGCGGGCAGTTGGCTGGAGACCTCGCGGAGTGACGCACCAAGCGAAATTTGGAAATGGGAAACGAGCCCTTGTTCTCGTCGGGCATGGCTCATCACGAAATCCAGGCACACGCCTACCGGTGTGTGCCAACGTAAAGCGGATCAAGGCCGATGGGCGCTATGACGAAGTCTACTGCGGTTTGTGGCAGGAAGACCCGCATATGTCGGTTACTTTGGACCGTGTGGAGGCGGATGACATCACCGTCGTCCCCTTTTTTATCAGCGATGGGTATTACACCCAGCAGGTGATCCCGCGCGAAATGCGTTTGGATGGGCCGATGACGCAGCGCGATGGGAAACTCATCCGCTATACCCAGCCAATCGGTGAGCATCCATCCCTCGCGCCCTTGATCATCCAGCGCGCCCAAGAGGCAGGCGCAACTCCAGAGGCTTGCTTAGCGGTGCTTGGGCACGGTACCCCGCGTAATCCGAATTCGGCTGCCAACGTATACCGCCAGGCTGAGCGGGTGGCCAAACTCAACGAATTCAAGGATGTCGTCACCGTCTTTCTCGATCAGGAACCTAATATGCTGGATGTCTGGAGCATGACTGAATGCCCAGAAATTTTTATGGTGCCGTTGTTTATCGGTGATGGCTGGCATGTCACCGAGTCGATTCCTGAAGAACTCGGTTTAGAAGATGGGATGCTCGGTAAAGATGGCCGGAAATTGACCTACGCGGCTGCGGTGGGCACTGCCCCGAGCTTGTTCGATGTCATCATGGAACTGGCGGATGACGCAGCCACGTGGCCTATTCCGACGGGATAATTTCTAGAAGTCTTGTTCGCTCCCGTTGGGGCCGTGTCAGAACTCACAAACAATCAGTTGAGCCAAGATTTCGAATATCCGAAAAGATGCTGAAAGCATCGAGCTTAGGATAAAAGATGCTGAAAGCATCGAGCTTAGGATAAAAGA
>Ga0209186_1003870_pt1 | contig 10162 bp, 7 predicted proteins | sample SidtaG_FD_187426 | JGI IMG/M metagenome (GOLD analysis project Ga0209186, IMG submission 187426) | Marine algal microbial communities from Sidmouth, United Kingdom - Sidmouth_Male2 metaG (SPAdes) (version 2) | ecosystem: Host-associated > Algae > Red algae > Unclassified | place: Sidmouth, United...
GCAACCCGCCCAACCGCAACAAGGCCAAATCCGCCAGCCCGGCCAAGTCCAACCCGGTCAGCCCATTGGTTCGCAGCCCCAACAACCCGCCCAACCCCAACCCGACATCTTCGACAACATCTTCGGCGGCAAACCCAAACCCGCCGCCCCCGGCGAAGCCGCGCCTAAACGTAGTACCGAAGACGAGCTGCGCGATGCGGGGAAAGATATCCTGCGCGGCTTGTTCAAATAAGGCCGAGCCGAGCGGGTATTGAATTGCCGGACTGAGCGTCGGAACCGCGGCTTTAAAACTCTTGTACTGAAACAGGTTTCGGATTAGACCTTTGCTTAAAGGAGCAACTGGTTTAAAATGTCACTACCTGAGCGTAAAATAGAAGCTTACCGGCAAGCCCAACAAGGGCTAGCTTTGATTCTAGGAATACATGGAGGACATAAACGGCATGAGGGCCACATCTCTGGCACACTATTGGAGACGCTAAAATCAGAGGGGATTGCCAAACAAGAGGAAGAGACAAAAAAATTGTTCAAGAAGCTCTAATCCGAACTGCAATATGCGTAAAAATAGATTGCTACAAACGAACACAAAGAGATGAGTAAAGTCCGACCTGCGACCCCTATCATCGACTTATTTGCCGGGCCGGGTGGATTAGGGGAAGGATTCTCAAGACGGAGGGACACTGCTGGTCGTCGAAAATTCGAAATTGTCCTTTCAATTGAAAAGGACCCTCGAGCGCATCAAACTTTGGAACTCCGCGCATTCTACCGCCAATTCTCTCCCGAAAGTATTCCTGATGAGTATTACCAATATCTGTGGGGTGACATCACTCGGGAAGAGCTCTTCGAAATTTTTCCTGAGAAGTCCGCACGAGCGCAATCTGAAGCACGCTGCCTAACACTCGGAGAGGACAACATCGTCCCCTTAGTTAAAAAGGCATTAAAAGGAAAAAAATCTTGGGTTCTTATTGGTGGTCCACCTTGCCAAGCTTACTCACTCGTAGGTCGTTCCAGAATGTCAGGAGCAGGCTTAAGAAGAGAAGGCGAGTCTAAAAAAACTTATAGCCTAAGGTTGGAGAAACAAAGGCTTGAATTCGAAAATGACCACCGCCATTTACTGTACCGGGAATACCTCAGTGTAATTGCATCAGCTTGGCCGCCTATTTTCGTCATGGAGAATGTTAAGGGTATCCTCTCTGCAAAATTAGACGGCAAGCGGATTTTCCCCAGTATCCTTCGCGATCTTACAAACCCAAGAAAGGCTTTGGGGCAGCCGGGGAAACGATTCCGATATAAGATACACTCTCTGGTAGAAGATAAGGTTTTTTCAGGCGACCCAAGCGATGAAAGTATCAATTTCCTGATAAAATCAGAGAACTATGGAGTCCCCCAAAAACGGCACCGCGTCATCCTAGTAGGGGTACGCGATGATCTGGATTCTAAAAACATGTCTACGCTGATGCAAAGCATCCAGATCTCGGTAAAAGAAACAATTGGAAACCTGCCAAAGCTCACCTCCGGACTTTCCAAGGGGAAAAACGAGAGCCCGTTCGCGGCGCTGTCACGGGTTCGTGAAGAGCTTGAGGATATCGAGCGATCAGGCTTCGACCAGACCGTCCTGAGTCGAATGAAATCGGGACTTAGAAGCCTCCGCAAAGAGGAGGCGAGAGGCTCTCGATTTATGAAATCAAATACCTCGAAACCAGCAATAGAGTGGATGGCAGACAATGAGCTTGGAGGTGTCTGTAACCACGAAACACGGAGCCACATCGAAAAAGATCTTTGGCGTTATTATTTCTGTGCGATCTTCGCGAAGTTACACGGACGCTCACCCAAGCTCCGAGACTTCCCAAAGGCCCTGCTGCCCAACCACCGGAATGTTTCCGGCGAGGGCGTATCCTCCAAGTTCGGGGACAGGTTTAGAGTCCAAATATCTTCCGAACCTTCCACCACAGTAGTTTCCCATATCTCGAAGGACGGTCATTACTATATCCACTACGATCCATCCCAATACCGGAGCCTAACTGTAAGAGAAGCCGCCCGGCTCCAGACCTTTCCGGACAACTACTTTTTCGAAGGACCTAGAACAGAACAGTTTAAACAAGTTGGCAATGCCGTACCACCATATCTCGCATTTCAGGTGGCGGCGGTCGTCGAGGAGTTGCTTTCCACGAACAATAAACAGTAATGCAAGAGATCCTAAATAGCCCGAATCCCTCATCTCTGATCTATTCACTTCGGAATATTGGTTATACACTGAAGTCCGCCATAGCAGATATAATTGATAATAGCATAACAGCAAAGGCCCCGAACGTCAGTGTCGATTTCCGGTGGAATAACGGTGATCCTTGGCTCGCCATCAGTGACGATGGCCATGGCATGAGTGCCGAGAATCTGACGGATGCGATGAGATTCGGGACACAATCGCCCTTGAAAAAACGCAAAAAGGATGACCTTGGAAGATTCGGGCTTGGATTGAAGACCGCATCAATCTCTCAGTGTAGCAGCCTAACAGTTGCATCTCGGAAGGATGGGAAGCTATCGGTCCAAGAATGGGATCTCGACCACATAACTAAGCGCAAATGCTGGAGCCTAAAAATTCTAGACGACAAAGATGTCTCAAAGGCTCCAATCTTATCCGATCTCGTCTCACGAAAACTAAATGAGGCCGGCACAGTTGTCCTCTGGCGGCAATTAGACCGGCTTTCTGAAGAAGCAGCCGGTGAAAGCCAATTTAATGAACTGATGAATGAAGCTCGGAAGCATGTCGAGATGACATTCCATCGGTTCATCTCCCCAAAAGGCAGGAAACAGTCAATTTCCATTAACATAAACGAACAGCAACTGGAGGCCTTTGATCCATTTGGCGGGATGCATCCCGCAAGGCAAGAACTTGCGACTGAATCTCTCGAAATAAATGGCCACAAAGTCACCATACAGCCATTCGTTCTCCCGCACCACTCCAAGACGAACCGGCAAAAATACGAACAACTTAGCGGAGAGGACGGCTACCTACACAACCAAGGTTTTTATGTGTACCGCTCACGACGTCTTATACTGTGGGGCTCTTGGTTTGGACTCGTGCGGAAAGAAGAGTTAAATAAACTAGTTCGAGTCCAAGTCGATATCCCTAACGCTTTAGACCACCTTTGGGATATCCGCGTAGACAAATCACAACTCAAACCTCCCCCGCAAGTCAGGAAACAGCTGAAACAGATCATTCAAAAAATTTCAGGCCGCGGCAAGGAAGTCTACCGCCGGCGCGGCACAAAAACGAGAAGCGGGCCAGTCTCTCCCGTTTGGAGCCGACATGTCGCAAAGGGTCAGAAATTGTATCGCATTAATCGCGACCATCCACTGATTGATCAAATCCTTGATTCTAGCGAAGATCTAAAAGGTCTAGAATCTATATTGCGACTCATCGAAACCTCCTTTCCCAAAGATTCATTTTACGCAGATTTTTCAGCTGCACCTGAAATGTTCAAAAAACTGGAAGCCACACCCAGAGAGACAGAATCACTATGCCTAAAGCTTATTGATGCACTCCGGGAAGCCGGCGTTGAAGAAAAGGATTTACCGGCTGCAGTCGGCAGCTCCGAAATCCCAGGCCTAACCAAAGAAATCATCAAACGAACCATAAAGAGGAACTGAATGGACACCAACCTTAAGGAAATAATCGACAACGCATCCTTCATCCTGAGATCTCTAAAAGAGAGCCCAAATGAGGAAAAACTTGCGAAAGTCGTTAATTCAGTTGTTACGACTCTGGAGTTGGGGGCACCAGACGACGCCCCTTTCAATATTTCAGATGATCAAAAAGCTTATGCCGTCCGAGAACTTCTTACAAGGTTCAATACACATATGGACGAAGGCACGATATTCCAAGCTGAGGATTATGAGCCTTGGCTGAATAGCCGTCAGGGCGATATCGAATGGTTTTATTGGTCTCGCTACAAAGACCACTTAATTCGGAACCGCAGCCTTTCCCCTCATGTAGTCCGAACATTGGACTCCGTCACCGACAATGTATTAGACCACCTAGAAGACCCTAAAAAGGACGGCAAGTGGGACCGTCGCGGTCTGGTTGTGGGACATGTACAGTCTGGAAAAACAGCCAATTATACTGGACTGATCTGCAAGTCCGCAGATGCTGGTTATTCAGTAATAATTGTTCTGGCGGGCTTACTCAATTCTTTGCGAAACCAAACCCAAGAAAGGATAGACTCAGATTTCATGGGTTGGTGCACTCGGCACAACAAATGGATTGGGGCTGCTAGGATTGGCTTTGACCGCAGGCCAATATGCCTCACAACTGCAGAAAGTGACTTTAACAAAAAAACTGCCTCCACCAATCTAAGCCTAGCGTCTGTAAATGAGCCGGTAATCGTGGTTGTAAAAAAAAATAAGCACTCCTTAGAGCGGCTACATCAATGGCTTTCCGGTCAAAACTCACGTGACCTAAAAGGATTTCCAATGCTCCTAGTCGACGATGAAGCTGATCACGCCTCGATTAATACGCGAAAGGAGGGTCAGGACCCGACAACGATCAATAGGGCCATCAGGGACCTACTCGAGTTGTTCCCGCGGAGCTCTTATGTCGGATATACCGCGACGCCGTTTGCAAACATTTTCATCGACCCAGAGGACGAGATGGAAATGCAAAATGGTGAAGCCTACCAAGATCTATTTCCCCGCGATTTCATCCTGAGCCTCGACCCACCAGACAACTACGTTGGCCCCAATTCGATCTTTCCTGACGAGGGGGACTCACCAACCGTAAGATTTATAACCGATAACGAAGGAATAATTAACCCGAAACACAAGATCGATTTCGTCCCAGACATTCTTCCTGGCTCGCTTGAAGATGCCATTCGATGCTTCATCATCATCCGCTCCATTCGGATCCTGCGAGGGCAAACCAAGGCCCACCACTCGATGATGATCAATGTAAGCCGATTTACCGGTGTTCAAAACCTGCTCAAAGGCCTTGTTCATGAGCGCGTAAAAGATATCCGAATCTCAATCGGAAACTACTCAAAACTCTCACCCAGAGAGGCCGCTGCTGAATCGCCAGAGATCGTTAGTCTTGAGCGTGTCTGGCGCAAGGAATTTGAGGGCGGTGAGTTCCACTGGAAAGATATTCTTGGATGCCTTAAAGAGGCAATCGGCCCCATTGAGGTCATAAGCGTGAACTCTGCCTCCAGCGATGTACTTGACTACAGCAGGCGGGCCTATCCCGCGGGAAGGTCAGTAATCACTATTGGCGGCTTGGGCCTATCTAGAGGCTTAACCCTCGAGGGATTGTCTGTAAGTTACTTTCTCCGAAATTCGGTTATGTACGACACCCTAATGCAAATGGGTCGCTGGTTTGGTTACAGAAATGGTTATGGCGATCTTTGTCGAATTTTCATGAAAGAAGTAGCCTATGATTGGTACGCCCACATAGCACGAGCGACAGATGAGTTACGATCCGACTTTCGAAGGATGAAGCTAGCAAAGATGACGCCACTTGAGTTCGGGCTGAGAGTTCGCAGCCATCCGGCAGCACTTATCGTGACAGCCCGCAACAAAATGAGAAACGCACGTAAGGTCCCTGTAAATATATCCCTTGCAGGGAGCCTAGCTGAAACGAGCATAGTTTCGGGGTTGTCTCGAAAGCAAAATTTCGAGACTCTTGAGACACTTGTTCATTGGTCGAAAAAAGAAGGCTCTTTCACCGCATCAAAGTTTGGCCCACTGTGGTGCAATGTGCCCTCTCAGCGAATTCGTAATATGTTGGAGGCCTTTGAAAATCACCCAGAATGCCTAAAAACATGGCCCGAACCACTCATAGAACAAATTTTGTGGATGGAAAACAACGGCAATCCAACCTTCGATGTACTGCTCAGGTCGGTTTCTGGTAGCGAGAAAACCATTTCCTTCGCAGGCGAAGAGATTTGTCCTCCAACGCGGACGCCGTTATCATATGAAATCGAAAGGGTCGCTTTCTCAAAGAGACGTGTAGCCTCTAGAGGGGACGAAAGAGCTGGTCTGACCGAAGTGCAGGTCGCCCACGTGAAAGCACTTTGGGGTGAGAAGGCTGCAGACCACAGGTATAGGATTCCAGAAAGGAACCCACTCTGCATGCTCAATATTATCATTCCATTAAATAATGATAAAGATGTCGCTGGGTCTCCAATTCCTACCTACAGCTTGAGTTTTCCCAGAGACCCGCTAGGTTCAGTTCTCCCCTTAAAAACGGTGAAATACGAAGTGAATCGAACTTGGTGGAATGATTACATCTTTACCGATGAGACTGAAGAGGAGGACGAATGAACCCCAACCCCTGGAAAAAAATTGCCCCCCCATGCGAAGGGTTTGAGACACGATTAGTCGGACCGGCCCACCCCTTAAACCTCTACTGGGGCCGAGATTCCTCAAAAAGGTATCTTTTTATATATAAATTCACTTCTGAGAAAATACCGAAGAAAAAGTCACTTCCCAGGCTTGCAGGAATCGACATTGGACTTGCACGTGAGAGCTCTGGGTCATCAAATCTCGTCCTGCGCCTTATGGATTCGACTCACTGGGAGATCTTCCATACATTATGCCAAGACATCATCTTAGCTACCGAGGACTGCCCCGGCCCAAACGAGGCCACCCCTACGATTATCCAGAGACTAGGTCGATGGCAGGACCTTCTCCGTCGAGGCCAGCTTGGCATTCTATCAGGAGAACAAATCCGAGGATTATTATCTGAATTATTGTTTCTGTCGGACGTTGTTTCACCGAATCTTAGCTGGGAAACCGCCATTCTCTCATGGCACGGGCCTGAAGGAGCCCCCCAAGATTTTGCGGTCGAGCAATCTGCGATAGAGGTAAAGTGCCAGTCGGGATCATCCACGCCCACAGTTCGAATCAGCTCCGCGGAACAACTCGAACCCCAGTTACCCAAGGGATATCTTGTGGTATTTACTATGACCGAGATGCCTAAGGGCGACCACTCGCTAAACTCTGTCATACGAAAAATTCGGGCCGAGCTACTACAAAATTCCGACCCAGACACTAGGAAGCGATTTGAGGAGTTAATCTATGCGGCCGGCTACGTAAAACGAGATGAATATGATGACTTTCGCTACAACTGCATCAGCCTTACTTGTTTTGAGCTTCGCGAGGGCTTCCCGAGAATACTTTCATCATCGCTTGCATCCGGCGTTGCGAAGGTCACCTACAATATTTCTCTCGCGGAATGCTCTCCGTTTGAAGCCCGACCCGCTTGGTGGAGTGAAACCTGATGTCAATTGAGGCTGAATACCATTTAAACTTAAGCCAAGAGATCTTAGCACGTGCAGGATCGGAGGAAAATTTTACAAGGTCCGCGTTCCTAGACATTATTTGCGAAAGGCTAGAGGCTGAAGGTGCGCTTTACAGTGGGTACCAAATCGTTGAGTTCAAACGGACCGGCGGGATCGCGGTTGATGCATGGAGCCATAACGATGAGATGGGAGTGACGACTCTTCTAATCGGCGACTTCCGAGGTCCAGGAGACTTGCAAAGGCTTACGGCCACTGAAGTCAAAAGACTATTTAAACGTTTAGCGAGTTTTCATAAAAACTCTGAAAACACAAGCTGGGTAGACGCTCTTGAAGAATCCGATCCGGGCGCTGGACCGGCGCGTTTCCTTCTCGAAAAATCTAAATCCATAGAAAAGATCCGGCTTGTTATCGTTACTGACTCTCTGCTTTCTGACCGGTTCAAAGGGTTGCCAAAGGCGAAGCTGGGTGGCCTGCCTACAACCTATGAGATCTGGGATCTCGGCAGGTTTATGCGCTTAGACAGCTCTGCGCGCGGCCGGGAGGATATTCGCATTGATTTCAGCGAACTTCCAAATGGCGGCCTTCCGTGCCTACCGGCCTTTGAGAGGTCAGATTCAAACCTGAAGTCCTACCTACTTGTCATGCCAGGACAAGTTGTCGCAGATTTATACCAAGAGCACGGAGAGCGACTTTTGGAACAAAATGTCCGCACGTTCCTTCAATTTAGAGGAAAGATAAATAAAGGCATTCGGAATACTATCGTTAATGAGCCAAACATGTTCTTTTCTTATAACAATGGTCTTTCCGTAACGGCAGAGAGCGTAGAAACATCCGATAGCGGAAATGTACTTATCGCCGCGACGAACCTCCAAGTTGTGAATGGTGGCCAGACAACTGCCTCTATATACAGCGCGGCCCGAAAAGATAAGGCAGACCTTAGCCGCGTTTATGTGCAGGTAAAGCTCTCCGTCATAGAGGTCGAAGCAGTTGATGAAATTGTGCCGAAAATTTCCGAGTATTCCAATACTCAGAACCGCGTAAATGCCGCAGATTTCTTTTCAAACCATCCCTTCCACCTCCGAATTGAGGAGTTTTCTCGCCGGCTCTGGGCTCCCTCCAAGGATGGCGGAGTAAAGATGACCCGCTGGTTCTATGAGCGCGCGCGTGGTCAGTATGCGAACCAACAAGCCCATCTCACGCCTGCGAAGAAAAAAGCGTTCCGTGCCGAGAATCCTCGGGCACAAATGTTTACCAAAACCGACTTGTCTAAGTTTATTCTTTCCTTTGAAGAGGCCCCAAACATCGTAAGCCTTGGAGCGCAAAAAGCTTTCGCTGGTTCATCACGAGTACAGGGATTTGTAACTAGGATCACAAAAGAATGGGACTTCGACGGGGGTGACACAAAGTTTAATGAATTATGGTTCAAACGGGCCATAGGTAAAGCCATCTGCTTCAGAGCGGTGGATCGGTACGTATATAAGCAGGAGTGGTATCGCGGGTATAAAGCCAATATTGTGACCTATACGATTGCCAAAATGGCCTATATGGCCAGAACCGAGGAGAAAGCTTTAGATTTCGAGCGAGTCTGGGAAAAGCAGGAAGTTTCCGAACCTTTATTAGAGCGCTTTGGCAGGATCGCAGAAGTTGTTAATCAGGTTCTCCATTCTCCCCCGGAGTATATCACAGCAAACATCAGTGAGTACGCAAAACGCGAGGAGTGCTGGGAGAATGTCAAAGCAGCCCCAGTCGCAATGGGCGGCTTTCAGACAAAGGGTTTTATCAACCGTTCTCAGAGAAACCAAAAGGAAAAAGAGGCGGCTGTAATCCAAGAGGACTATAATCGAATCGCCCCTCAACTTTACGTTGTTGAGCAAGGACCTAGCCACTGGGTTAAGCTCCGGGATTGGAATTTGGAGCACAAAAAACTATCGCCCAAGGAAATGGGCGTCCTGGATGTCGCCTGCAGCATACCCAAGAAGGTGCCCACAGATAAGCAGTCCGAAGTACTTGTGGCAGCCGAGAAACGAGCCTTGGAGGAGGGGTTTTTTCCCGGAGGCTAGGCGGGCTTTTTGAACTAGTGGGGCATTGAGGTAAACACCGGTCCAGCGAACAAGTCAATTTTAGGCACTCGCCTAATCATACGGCCAGTGCTGTCACCGAGCCTATATCCCTATCGCAAATCAACCGCTTATCGACCGCCTGGAAAACTCCTAAGGACGATGTTTTCTCTAGGTCGTTTTCAAGGACGAGGGATTTCCAGTCCGGATAGGATTTGGCCACGCGGTTGCTTGAGCCATTATCCACGACCAGAATGTAGGGGTACGCGGGGTCGCGCAGATAGACTGCAAAGCGGTTAAGTTCGATTTCTGGATTTATGACGTGATGAGAATCCTCCCACGCCTCCATTTCCGAATCGCCACAACCGACTACCTGATATCCTTTATCCACTTCCAATATGATATGCATGCCATGTCCTAAGCCAATAGCGTCTCGAAAGTCTACCCACGATTCCTCCCCGACCCCGAATTGCTGAGAAAACACAGGGAAATGTTTCGGAAAATATCGAACCAAGATTGAACGAACCAACGCGCCAAGGCGTTCTGATAGGACGGACTTATCCCGCCGCGAACCACCTCCACTACCTCTCTCCACTACTCTACCACTACCGGTTTGCGGTGGACGGGTCCGTCTTTGAGTTTTTGAGGCCTTTGGGCGGAAGATGGATGATGGAACATGGACGATGGCGGGTGGCCCGGCGGCCGCGATCTTCCAGGTTCGATCTTTTAGCTTCCGACTGCGGGTCGGGCAACTTAACTGCCAATATTCCGTTTGCTTTCAGGACTATCGCGGGTTTAGTACACTTTCCAATTTCA
>Ga0209186_1003883_pt1 | contig 10149 bp, 5 predicted proteins | sample SidtaG_FD_187426 | JGI IMG/M metagenome (GOLD analysis project Ga0209186, IMG submission 187426) | Marine algal microbial communities from Sidmouth, United Kingdom - Sidmouth_Male2 metaG (SPAdes) (version 2) | ecosystem: Host-associated > Algae > Red algae > Unclassified | place: Sidmouth, United...
TCTTCTTCTGAAGTATCCCAGTGCATAGAACCCCAACTTGCTGCCGGACCGACAATCGTAGAAGCCAGCACACCTTCCGTCCAGCTTCCTTCAACGGTAAGTATAGCATCAATAACCCCACTTTCATCCGCAGCCGATACTTCGCCAATAGCCATACCCGTTTCCAAATCGACCAGACCTGCATATGGTGCGCCTTCGGTGGTCGGCACTTGCATCAAACCGCGTGCAGCAAATGCACCTGAAAGCCCGGGCGTCCATGCTTCCGGCATGTAATCATTGAGGCTGTACGCCATCATATAGCGCACATCAGGCAGTGAAGGAACGATACCCGTCAGGAAATTTTGAAGATTCTGACGCCCCTGCGGGGTATCGGTAGGGTAGAGGAAAGTGGATGAGGTTGGTTTGCATATAAATGAACTATACAAGCCAAGATTTTGAGAGGCATTTTGACGTACATTCTGAATGGCATTCAAATTTTCATCGAATAAAACAATGTACATGCCCTGCTCATTTTTCTCACAAATTTCTACATCATAAATACGCGAACCATTCACAGAGAAGTCTATCTCATTGGTATTCAATACACCTACATGAGCATTATTGACTTCTATTTCAATATTATCATCAATGAATTCAAAATGACGATTAGAATATTTTATATTATTAAAACGATTTTTGAGGAATTGAAAATAATGCGACTGATTCCATCCCGGATTTTCGCCATTGAGATAAACGAAAGAACGTCCACGCCAGCCGAGCGCGTCCGGCACTTCATTGGGATCTACACGAACACGCCAGTAATATACCGTTTCATTCATCAGGGGAATGTTGGGTGTCCACTCAATCAAACCGCCGGGCTGTACAACTTCAGTACTTTTCAACACCGGACTATTAAATAATTCCGTGGTATCAATTTCTAATTGATAGGTATGCTCGGCTGCGAAAGGATTAGCAGTAGATGCCTTCAACACTAAGTCACTCGACGAGCCTAAGATGCTGAAATCATACGGATAAACAGGTTCTATATCGTCTGAGAAAATGAATAAATCGGCGATTTCGGTATTATTATCTTCTGCTTGTGGGTCGGGCAATTCAGTAATATTTTCGCCGGCATCTACCGTGATTCTGAATTGATTGAGACCTACGGAGCCATTTTCCGGTTCGATGGTATAACTGTATTCGCGTTCAAATTTCGGTGAATCTACCATCTCATCTACCACTGTCACTTCTACACCTGTGGGCAAAATACGCTCAATTAATAAGCGGAATTGGTCGGATACAGAACGTCCTATATTTGTTACGGTAAATGTTAATTCAAAATCATCATTTGCATCGGGATTCGTGGGAGCGAACACTATAGAAGATCGCTTGACAATGAAATCCGGCGCGGGAGCAGTATTCAGGCGAATGGAAGGATCGCCATTGAGTGTCATCTGCTGATATACGATACGATTGCTGACACCAACACCTTGATCTTCAAGTTGTTGAGTAACAGATTTTATAATGTCACCAATTCCTTGACCGTAATTAGTAACTGCTAATCTTTGATAAAAGCGTTCTGCAAATACATCCAAAGCAGGCAATCCTGAAAGGCTCACCGTTGCGAGGAAAGCAATCGCGCCTCTATCTTCTACAAATACAAAGCGTTCACCGAGATTTTTGGCTTTTTGGTGTATTTGTCCACTATAACAACCCAATGAAAGTATCAGAGGGTAGCGATTTACATTGTCATAATTTTCGGGCGAATCCAAGTTAAAATCAAAACTGTTTGGTGAAGAGTGACCATAAAAAGTAATCATTGACGACCCATCATTTATCAACGAATCTAATAAGTCAGAAGTCGAAATTTGAATGGGGTCAGAACTATTTTTGAAAAAAGAACTTACATCTGCACCATAGGCGTCTCCCTCGATGATTTCTTCATAATCTTCAAGGTTGTTCTTGATAGTCGTTTGAATAGCAACATCACCACCGCCCAAGTGAATCACGCGTTTCATCCATGCTTTATCTTCGATGGTTTGTGGTAGATTTTGATTATTTTCAAATGCTTGTACTTTTTTCAGATAAATACGCACCTCATTCTCAGTCGTAACGGGAATACGTCCGATAGGAATACGCGGTACATCGGAAGTCATGGTAGCTGTCAAGAGGTTGTCTGACGGGTCGTGCCCGAAGGTGGGGCTATATGCAGGCTGTTCGTTCCAATTGTGACGTACAGAGTAGTAAGGACGCGCCTTGCCGATAACAAACAGATATTTGGGCTTAGTCGTCCATGCTTCGAGCGAGAATCCCGTAAAATTTCGTATCGACATGGAGTGCTTGCTGATACCATAGGCAAATTGGTCGTACAATTCTTCCATCTTAATCAGTACAGATTCGTAACCCGTAGTGGCGCGATAGTCGGCATATTGTTGGGCGTAATTTTCGCCTTGTGTAAATTTATCGTGCGTCAAAATCACAAAATCGCCTTGTGTATCGAAGTAATTGGTAAAATTCACGGGAATCATACCACTGATATCCGTTGCTGCGCCTTGTGCTACCAAGACCAATTGGCGGTCAGCACTTGACGCGGGAAGCGCGATACGAACGGTATTATTCGATACATTCGTAAGAATACGTAAGCCATTCGTGAGGTCGTATAATATAGGCGGTTGGCTGCCATAATCGAAGCTACTGATTTCCAAATATTGCTTGCTATCGCTTGCTGGCATATTAAATTTGAACGTATTTTCGCCACCAAAATTAAAGCTGCTTGGATATTTAATTTTCACAAACGCAATCGAATATCTATCAGTAGAACCCGCTTGCCCAAAGAGCCGAACATCGGTAGCTCCTGTCAATAAACTTGTCGGAATACTCTGGTCGATAGTAAACAATTTGTAATTGGAGAAAATCGGGTCATCCACAGAAATATTGCTGCCATTGACACTCAAATTAACGTTGTGCTGCACATCATCAGCCGCCGCAAAATTCATCTCCAATCGCGCACCACTACCGCCCGAAACGATGTTGTCCAGCGTCAGGTTATAGGTTTTATCTGCTGTAAATGAGTTGCCAAAACCCTCTCCGGGCGAAAAGGTGGATTCCCGTTGTTCGCCGTTTTCGATTCCTTTATTATACTTTTGGCTACCGTCCAATTTCACGACTTCATGCAGAAAAAACGATTCGGGCGCGGGAGGATTGCTGAGGTCATTTGCAGTATTGGCAAAGCGTTGGTTATCGGTAGAGTTATTCCACGTCAAAAATACGGCTGCCGAGTCAGTGTACATGCTATAATAAGGATTGAACAAATCGTTCTGCGAGCTGTACATGTGTTTGTCCAAATCGCCCTTATTTTTTTCGGCATAAAACTCAATATAGCCGCTACCATTCGTCAGGTTGTTCCCCGAAGTATAAATTGGTAACTCCTCCCCATTGGCAAAAAGCTGTAGATTGGCTGCGGAGATAGAACTCACCGGTATGCCCGAACTTGCCAATGCTTGATATGGAATACGATATACCCCATCTGCCGTGATATAGGCTTTGCGATGTGATTGGTCGTAATTAATCCATTCATTGCCGTAAAGCGTATCACTATTGACGTACATTTGTGCTTGCACACCAACAGCAAACCATAATAATCCGAGTGCGAGTATTGCGATCTTTTTCATATCTAAAATGAATTATTTTGTGATTGTTGATTTTCGATTTTTTGATTGAAGGGGGATCTTGTTTTTTAGATTTTTTTGGTGGTTTTTGGGAATATAAAATGTAAAAGTGCTTGTAGTACGTACACGAAATATTGATTTTCAGAAATGTTTATTCGTAAAAATAATTTAATTTAAAATGAAGCAACCTGTAATGACTATTTTAGTTGTCAAGTGAAAGATTTTCACGAGACGGTTAAAACCGTCTTTACGGGGGCATTACGCATCAATTTTACGTTTAATTTCAGCGAAACGTGAATAATTAAAAATCAATAAATGATTCACGTCAGCTCGCGTCCTACAACTTTTACATTTTAAATTTATTATTTTACATTTTACATTTCAAAATATATCCTACTTCCGATTTCGAGCCAATCGACGTACCCGCATATCCAGCACCAAAGACACCAAATGCGAGTACAAACTTTCTTCCGCGCCTCCCCAATTCGTATAAGCATAATCCAATCGGATATAACGTTGTTCCTGGTCGTCGCTTTTTTGAGGAATTTGCAGACCGATACCTGCATTGGGTTGAAAAATGAGCATTCTGTCTGCGCCATTCGTATTGTCGTCCAGCACCCGTTGTATATTATTGATGCCGCCACGTAGCGAAACGATATTGGCATAACTCAACTCCAGCCCCATTCTCGGGTCAATATTAAATGTCGGACTACTGATGAGGACATTTCGTTGTCCATCGGTATTGATGTCCATATCAAGTGCTGCGAGCAGTTTTATTTTTTTTGCAAATTGAGTGGTATAACCAACGCCGAGCGTAAATTTTGGCACTGTAATTTCCACCGAACTTGTGGGAATATCATTATCGGTCAATTCAAAAACGGCGCGTTCGTCCTCTGTAAATGAAAAATCCCAAGCAGTAAAAGTGGAAGTAATATCGTGTGCAGTAAATCCAAAATGCCATTGGTCTTTCAGATTGTATTGTACCCCCAAATCAGCTCCAAAACCCCAGGCTTGTGCGAAAGTGCCGGCTTGTCGGCGAATCACTTTCACACCACCTCCAATTTGCAAACCTTTTATGAATAATTTCTGCGCGTAGGCGACATTAAAGGCATAATCTGCTGCTGAAAAGGAGGTAATATTGTCAAAATTCAAACTTCCGTCAGAATCCAGCAGTTCGAGTGTATTGGGGATGTTATCGACACCAAAGCGCACGGCTGAAAAACCAAGTACGGCGCGTGTATTACCAAATTTGACGGGTTTGCCGAGCGCGAGGTAGTCAAATTGTCCGATACCTGCAAACCACTCCGCGTGCATTGCCGATACCTGAAACGATACGCGCACGTCTGCCAAACCTGCGGGATTCCAGTACATCGCGGTCACGTCACCGACGGTAGCCGCTTGTGCACCGCCCATGCCATGTGCTTTAGCACCTACACCTATATTGAGAAATTCGTTGCTAAACTTGGGAGCTTGTGCTTGCAAGCAACTGACGCCCGCAAAAAGAAATACAAAAAAGCAGATAGCGGTTTTGGACATGGAACAATGGTTTTTGAAATGTAAAACGTAAAAGTGTTTTGACGTAAAACATTGCGCGAAGCGCACTACTTTTACATTTATTATTTTACATTTTAAATTTTACATTTCAACCCTACGACGCTCGTCGCATGGTTTCCATTAGACGTGGGATGTTGAGGTCTAGGGTCAGACTAATCGTATGCGAATTTTCGGTCAATGCCTGCCTGCCCATCGGGTAAGCATAGTCGATTTTGAAGGTGCCAAAGAGTTTGATACCTACACCGACATTTGGCTGTATGGTCAATATTTCGTTATCATCAAAATCGGTGGCGCGTTGGAAATTATTCACACCGCCCCGCAAGAAAATCAAGTCATTATAGCCAATCTCAAGCCCTGCACGCGGGTCTATACTGATAGGATTGGCACTGACAAGTACATTGCGCTGCCCATCGAAAGTTGTTACCAAATCCGCTTCTGCCAATAGCTGCACAAATGGTCCTTTGCGCGATTTTCGATTTTGATTTTCTCCACTCAAATAAAAACGCTTATCGTATGCAACACCAAGTACGAGCGAAGGTTTAGTGATTTCAACACTACTTTCAGGGAGTTCATTATCAGTGAGTTGTAAGATTTCTCTTTCGTTTTCCGTGAAATCAAAATTCCAGGCATTGAAGGTAGAAGTAATGTCTTTGGCAAACAAGCCGACACGCAAGCTATTGATATTGTATTGTGCGCCCAAATCCAGCCCGAAGCCCCATGCGTTTGCAAAAGGACCGACTTTGCGGTGGATAATTTTGGCATTTGCACCGATATTTACGCCTGTCAAACCTTTGGATTGTGCGATAGGCAGCTTACGGGCGTAGCTGAATACCAAGGCATAATCCGCCGCCGAAAAGGAGGTAATATTGCTGTAATTGAGCGTGCCATCATCATCATACAGTTCAAAGGTGTTTGGAATATTGTCCACACCAAATCGAATAAAAGAAAATCCCACTGCATCGTTGAATTTGCGTTTCGCTTTGGTCTTATCAGTAGATCGCGTACCCAAAGGCGAGGCGATTCCAAAATAGTCGTAATTCGCGATGCCGGCAAACCACTCAGAGTGTGTAAAACCCGCCTGTACAATGTCGGGGTCAATATTTACAAGTCCGGCAGGATTCCAAAAACTCGCGGTTACATCATTTGCGGATGCTACTTGTGTATTGCCCATTGCCTGACTCCGTGCCGATACACCAATATCCAAAAAGGCATTGCTGTATTTTTGTGCGAAAACAGGTATAGTAAGTATGGTAAGAGCAATAATACTGAAAAAAAATCGCCTCATGTTGTGCGTTCTTTGTTCTTGGTTCTTCGTTCTGCGTTTTGTATTCTCGTAGAATAAAAGACGACGAATGAAGGACGTATTTTTAAGAATAATTTAAGAATTTGGTGTACAAACGTTAAGGGAGTTTTAATTATTGTTTGGAAATAAATTGTTTCATCAAAAACAATGGCTCAAAGTGATTTGGGTAGGATTTATTGGGTTTTTATCCTCACTCAGCGAACAAATTACTTTTATTATTTGAACGTTCCTAAGTGATTAGACTTTGGACAGAGGAAATTAGGGAATTGGGAAATTCGGTAAATCCCTCTTTTTTAATTTTTTATAAAAAATAATTATTTACATGTTTTATTATGTTAATAAAATTATCCCGATAATTATCGGGATGATAATCAATAGATTACGAATTTTAACCTAATTTCCCAGTTCCCTAATTCCCATTCTGTCCAAAGTCTAATAAGTGATTGAAAATCAAAATTCTGATTTTGAATAGAGCATCAGGTAAAAAAGGAATAATTTTAAATTGCAATGCATTGATTGTCAATTATTTAAAAAATTACCTTTACTACTTTTTTAACTGATGCTCTAAATTTGGCTACCCGTCTAACGTTGGACACTTTGACAATCAATTAGTTATAAACATGCTCTAATATTTCAAGGTAATTCTAAGCATGCCAAATTATTACCGTATTCCCGCCTTATCCGAGCTACTCATAAAACGTCCCCAAGCCAAACGCATTACGACAAATAATACTAAGAATAAGCCCGCCAAATGCCAGAAGCTTCCGAAAAATACTGTGAAGATTCTCATTTTTTGTATCAATAAAATAGCAACAAAAGTAACAGCAAGTAAAGCGACAAGGCTTGATAATTTATCAAACCCGGGAACTGTTTTCATTTTTATATTTCGTGAAACTATCATAACAGTAGCTATCATCGAAATGATGGGTAAGAAATACACTAAAGCATTGACATTCAACATGCTTTCGGGCGAGAAAAACATCGAATATACACATAAAACTACCGAAAATGTACCCGGTACACAGACCAAAAATACCAAGACAGAATAGACATAATTCCACGGCGACTGGTGTGCTTCTCCTTTTGTGACCCAATTCAGTATAACGGCAAAAATCGGTATTGCCAAAAAATAAAATACGATGGGGAGTGGGTCAATGGTCATTTGGGAGAATAGTTGTTGTAAAGTCATTTTCTTACGTGTTGACGAGTTGTTGAGTTGTCGAGTTGATGAACTGACGTATTTTATGTATTTTTTGCTTTGTGAAAAATGGTTTAGTTTTGTGGATGCAAATATAACTATTTTTGCGTAGCAAAAAAGCATCTACATTTCATCAACTTGATAACTCAACAGCGGGTCAATTCATTGATTATGACAACGACTAATATAGATTTCAAAACCCAAATCCTTGAAGGCATCCCCAATGAATTGCCGGAATTGAAGCCTTATCCTACCGGAGCAAATCGTGTGCCCAAGCGTAAAGATATTCTCACAACAGAAGAGAAAAAACTTGCCATTCGCAATGCGTTGCGTTATTTTCCTAAAAAATGGCACGCCACACTCGCGCCCGAATTTGCCCACGAACTCCGCGAATACGGACGTATATATATGTATCGTTTTCAGCCGAATTATGAAATGTATGCCCGTCCGATTGGCGAATATCCGGCAAAGTCGCGCCATGCAGCGGCGATTATGTTGATGATTCAAAACAACCTCAATCCGGCAGTGGCGCAGCATCCGAATGAGTTGATTACTTATGGTGGTAATGGTTCGGTTTTTCAGAATTGGGCGCAATATCGACTCACGATGCAGTACCTCGCTACGATGACGGATGAACAAACGCTGCATATGTATTCCGGTCATCCTCTTGGGCTTTTCCCTTCATCGAAAGATGCGCCGCGTGTAGTCGTCACCAATGGCATGATGATTCCAAACTACTCCAAACCAGACGATTGGGAACGCTATAACGCACTCGGCGTGACGCAATACGGGCAAATGACGGCGGGTTCGTACATGTACATCGGACCACAAGGTATCGTACATGGCACGGCGATTACGGTGATGAATGCCTTCCGCAAAAAGCTCGAAAAAGGCGATACGCCACAAGGCAAAATTTTCCTCACCGCAGGACTCGGCGGTATGAGTGGCGCACAACCAAAGGCGGGTAATATCGCAGGCTGCATCACCGTAGCCGCAGAGGTGAATCCGAAGGCTGCACGTAAGCGACATGAGCAAGGTTGGGTCGATGAATTGGTGGAGAATACGGACGATTTGGTCGCGCGAGTGCGTGAAACGCAAGCCTTGAAAGAGGTGGTGTCAATTGCGTATATTGGTAATGTGGTGGATGTGTGGGAATGTTTCGATAAAGAGGGAATTTACGTGGATATTGGCTCTGACCAAACTTCATTGCACAATCCTTGGTCGGGCGGTTATTATCCCGTTGGAATGTCGTATGAGGCTGCAAATGAATTACTTAGCACCAATCCAGATAAATTTAAAAAGCAGGTCAAAGCATCGCTTCAACGTCATGCAGCGGCGGTGAATCGACATACGGCGCAGGGTACATATTTCTTTGATTATGGTAATGCTTTCTTACTCGAATCCTCACGCGCAGGGGCGGATGTGATGGCAGAGAATGGGATTGATTTTCGTTATCCTTCCTATGTGCAGGATATTCTCGGTCCGATGTGTTTTGATTATGGTTTTGGTCCCTTTCGCTGGGTGTGTGCATCGGGTAAATCGGAGGATTTGGACAAAACCGACGCTATCGCATTGGGCGTGATGCAAACTATCCAAGCTACTGCGCCACCCGAAATTCAACAGCAAATGGCAGACAATATAAAGTGGATAAAAGAGGCAAAAGCGAATAAATTGGTCGTCGGTTCGCAAGCGCGTATCCTGTATGCCGACGCGGAAGGACGCATGAAAATCGCCGAAGCCTTCAATATTGCCGTTGCCAATCGGTTGCTTTCTGCCCCCGTGATTCTCGGTAGAGACCACCACGATGTCAGCGGTACAGATTCGCCTTACCGCGAGACGAGCAATATTTATGATGGCAGCAAATTTACAGCAGATATGGCGATTCATAATGTCATCGGCGATAGCTTTCGCGGAGCTACGTGGGTGTCTATCCACAATGGCGGCGGCGTAGGCTGGGGCGAAGTGATGAACGGTGGTTTTGGCTTGGTACTCGACGGTACGCCCGATGCTGCTAAACGCTTGAAAGCCATGTTGTTTTATGATGTGAATAATGGTATTGCGCGGCGGAGTTGGGCAAGGAATGAGGAGGCTCTTTTCGCTATTCGACGGGAGATGGAACGCTCGCCGGAGTTGAGGGTGACATTGCCAGAGATTGTGGAGGATGGGGTGATTGAGGGGGTGGTTTGAAATTTATTAATTAATGGAATAATAAATACTGAGGTCATCGTCCATAGGAACAGGATGGTGATTATTTTTTATGTCTATGTAATTTTTTTTCCCATCTTCATGAAGATTGTCTATTTCAGTAAATGTTCGTAGTTCAAATTGGGTTTTATTATGCTTCATTAAATCGATATAAATTACATAATCAGATGATTTGTAATGGAAATAAACTTTAGTATTGGGAACTAAGGATTCGTTTTTTCGTAATCCAGATTTTTCAATTT
>Ga0209186_1003887_pt1 | contig 10144 bp, 9 predicted proteins | sample SidtaG_FD_187426 | JGI IMG/M metagenome (GOLD analysis project Ga0209186, IMG submission 187426) | Marine algal microbial communities from Sidmouth, United Kingdom - Sidmouth_Male2 metaG (SPAdes) (version 2) | ecosystem: Host-associated > Algae > Red algae > Unclassified | place: Sidmouth, United...
CACGCCGTCGGCCGGCGGAGCACGAGGAGCACGGCAGCCCCGCCGGCGAGTGCGACGACCACCCCCATCAACACGCCCGCCGCCGTCGGCCGACGCGTTCGGCCCGAACGTCCGAACTTGGGGTGTCGGGTCGATCTCTTTTCTCCTTGCGTGTCGCGCGTCGTCTCTCTGGCTGGACTGTGCACGCCACGGGGCTTCCGCGGCGTCCCGCCGCAGCACTCTGCTGTTGCTCCTGCGCCGACAGCGGGGACGCGTCGCGTCATACCCAACACCTGCTCTGTATTGTAAGCTTTGGTGTCGACGCTGCGCTTGGTAGCATGGTGCTGGTTGGGGGAGTGGCAGCCGCCGGCGAGCTGGCGGCAGCGGCGGGGCCACCGCACTCACCCGGCATCCGGACCACGTCACCGCCCGCGGCTCCGTTGCCTCCCCCACCCCCACCAACGTTCTCGGCAGCGGCCAAACGTTCTTTTCCTCCTTTCCCCAAAGGCGCGCCGCGGCCGGCGCCGCGGGCGCCTGTGATGCGGTCGAAACACGCGTTTCGCCACGAAACGCAGGCAATCACACCCAAAAGCAGACAAGAAGAAGGCGGCGCGCAACGACGCGTGCACCCACCCAAACGGCGCCAACCACGGGCAAAGCGGCCGAGCCTTTGACGCGCACGGGACTGCGCCACCCGCTCAAGCCGGCGGCGGCACCGCTGGCGACGCGGACAGCCCCCCCGGTGCCCCACACCCGTCGAGGCGGGGGTCAAAGAGGAGCCCCCCCCCCCGCGCGCCCCCGACCGCCGCCCCCGCCGCCGTGTCGACCGTGACGCAGCCGTCGCTGCCCGCCGGCGGCGGGTCGTCTGGGATGGCACACCCGCCGGCGCCCGTCACCCCCCCCGCCGCGGGCGCGCACACGCACACCCCGCGCGTCGGCCCGCCCGGGGGCACGGGCGTCGGTCCCCCGTTGAGGCACCCGGGCCCGGCCGCCCAATCATTGACGATGAGGCCGCGGGAGCCCCGGTCAAAGCGCACGCAGTCACCTCCAACGATGCAGGCGAGGAGGCCCGGCGGGAAAATGTCGGTGAGGCGCGCGAGGCAGCACTGCCCGGGGCTGCCGTCCACGGGCCCAGTTTGGGTCGAGCAGGCGTCGAGCACCGCATCCACGGTGGCCGCGTCGTCCGGCCCGCACGCCGTGACGGACGCGGTCTGGGCCGGCACGCACCGCGGGGCCACCCCGCCCGGCGGCGCCACCGTGTTGTACGACGGCTCCAGCTGCCGCACCGCGTACGGGCCAAACTCAACGACGGTGATCGTCGCCAATCCCGTGTCGGCGTCAACCACGTCCTTGCCAAAGACCAACACGCACGGGGCGGTGGGAAAGTCGCCGGCGGCCGCCTCCGTCTTGGCGCACTGGCAGACGGGGTCGGGCTCGGCGGGCGCGCCCTCCCGCCCGCACGCCGTCGACTTCCACGCGCCGATCAAGATTTCGCTCGTGTCTGGCGACCACACCTCGCACAAGCCCGACGCCAAGTCGCACGCGAGCAGCGGCGAGCGCACGTCGGGCGACGTGCGCGCGACGGCCGTGTCGAGGCAGCAGAGGTGGGTGGTCAGCGTGCAGTTGCGGCGGAGCGCCGGCTGCACCTCATCGCACCGCGTCGCGACCGTGTCCACGTACAAGCGGAGCATGTCGGAAAAGGCCCCGCCTGGCACGTTGCACACCGGGTACTCTTGGCGGGGGACCGTCAAGACGGGGGCCGCGTCGGTCGGCGGGCCGCCCGCTTGGCGGTCGGCGGCGCCGACGAGGGGGGGGGCGCCCGCCGCTCGCGGTGGCGCCGCCGCGTCGGGCACGTGGAGGCGCCCGCGCGCGGCACGGACGGCGGCGGCCGTGACATGGTCGGGGGACGCTGACGCTGTCGCGGCGGCGGCTGCGGCCGACAGACCGCAGACGGCGACAGAAACGCGGGTGAGCCACCCCATGGGGACGGCGCGGGGGGGACGGTGCCGCCCGTGCACAAGGCCGCGCGAGCGCGTCCACAATGGCGAGCCGCGTGCACCGCAACGACGGCGGGGAAAAGGGATACCTGCGCAACCCCAACGTTGTCCGCCCGGGGTGTGGTGCCGCACGGGAAGCTCGAGCGGCACTCCGGTACATCGCTCGGCTTTTATGGTGTGGCGGTGGTGCCGCACAACCCCCTTCCATCATAATCTGCACCACTCCCTTCCCGCAGGTCCTCTCCACCCATTTTCCGGGCCCCGTGCGGGCCGACCGCGTGTCTAGCTCCCGCCACGCGTCGAGGTTGGTTGTGAGGTCAACCACTCCATCGTTTTTATGTGTTGTAGCCTGCCGTGCCACCCGGCCAGGGGGCAACGACGTATCGTTGTGCCTCGTCGGCGGTATGGGCCCAAAACCTTGTGAGGGGCGCCCCCAGATGGCCGGCCGATGGGGGGTGCTGCCGCGCCCGCAGACCGCACCGCGACTGCCCCTGCTCTTCCGTCGACGATAGCGCCAGTCTGGCCCACTGGCACCGGCCCACCGCGGATTTGTGGCTCGATTCCATGCGTTGTCAGCCGGCTCGCGACGTGCCCGAAAACGGGCGCAACCATGAACAGCGGGTCACCGCGTCGAGGAACCCACGCCTGTGCTGGAAAGCCACAAGCACCTCAGTAGCAGCTCTGGAAAACTAAGAAAAAAAAGTGCAGCCCCCTAAAGCATGAGAGCATGGGTGTTCAGACAAGACTATACCTCCCACACCGAGGAAGAGCCGGGTCGGTTGTGATCGGTGCCCACTCCCGCACTGTACCGCTATGGTTCGCTACAGTGGGTGAGCCAAGATGCGTTTCTTTCGGATGTATGTCGAGCTGTGGGAGGGTGACATCAATCGCATACGTTGACAAAATTGTAGTTCATTTCTGCCCTGCCCAGTCCAACGCGGGGCGCTCCTTCCCACTGGCTCTCAAGCAGCACACGACGACACGCCCATCCCCACGGCGGTCTTGTAGTAGGACCACCCCCCACCACAGGCGCTCTTGGAGGGGTCGCAAACCAGCAGGTAGATGTCCGCCACTGCAAATTTGCTCGACCGCCCCGAAATGCTCAAAGTGAACGTCTCCCCCGCCGTCAACGGCCGCGTCAGGAGAGAGTGGCCGTCAAAGTCGACGGTCAAGCCGCCGAGCATCCACTGCGGCAAGAGACAGAATCAGGTGCCCATCGCGAATGGAGCGAAATCCATGACATGGAGCCAAAAACACGTGACGAGGACAAAGCGGAAGTCAAAGACAAAGCGAAAGATGGTTAACATACGAACTGCAGGAAGAGGTAACTTCGACGGTGCAACACAGCACCTATTGTTGTGTGGTACGGTCCCGTCTCCTTGCTCAGCTGCTCCCCCTCCCTCCTCACATACCTCGTTCTTGCCGCGGTTCTGGTACACTTTGAACCAGCTCGACGTGAGCGTCGAGACCGTGCTGCCCTGGTACTTGCGAGCGCCCGCCCCCAGCTTCATCCACAAGCTGCAGGCAGAGACAGGGCACACACAAAGACCAAAAAGAAACAGGCACACAAGCGGCCGACATCACAGCGGCGAGGATTGCGTATTAGTACACAGCAGGTCGCACACCTTCCATGGCGGCCATGCTGGACGTCTAGGCTTCAGCCGAGCCCACCCACCCCCGCTTCCTCCTTCGACCCCAGCACCACGCAACGGTGGGTGCTCGCACCTCCCTTCCCGCCCAGATGGAAACTCCTCGCCAACGTACTCGTTGTGGTCGGTTGGGTGCGGCGCATTGAGCCGCATCATCACGCGGTACGCCCCCGCCTCGTCGACCTTGAACTTGTACTCCTTCACACCCACGCGCCCCGCCCCGTCAATGCCCGTCGACTGTTTCTCGGGCTTGAATACCAGCGCCTCGCGACCAGCGACGGTCGACTCCACCCACCCGTCGCCGGCACCAGCGCTGGCGGCGGGAATACGCACGACGCCATTGGCACCGGCGTAGACGGCGCAGCGGCCAACCGACGGCGCCGGCTCGTCAACAACCGGGTCAGAGGACTTCACGGGAGCCGGAGACGACGTCGCCGTTGGTGTGGGAGCTGCCGTCGGCGCAACGGTCGGCGTCGGCTCGGCGTCGGCGGCAGGCGTCGGCGTCGGCGGCTGTGGCGACGACAAACCGACGCAAGAGGCGGCAGCCGCAACAGCAGCATCGTACTCGGTCGAATCGTTCTGGCATGAGTCGTCCGCCGCGTCGCACGGGAAGAAGACGAAGTGGTCAATGCGCGCCTTGGACGAGCGGCCCGACAAGCGGAAGGTGAGCGTTTCACCGGCTGCCAGCTCGGGCGTCAGCAGCACGCCGCCGTTGGACTTCCCGCCGTATGCCCACTGGGAAGAAAAGAGCATGAGAGTGAAAAGCAGCGACGACAAGGACGTGGACATTCAGCAGAAAGGAAACATGATCAATGCGTGACCAGCGCGATGGTCAGTATGTCTTTCCATCACAGAAGATGTCTTTGCCAGAAGAGACTCCGCACAAGACGAAGGACATGGCCGCCACAACGCCCCGCCCTTCTCCACTCTCAACCCGCTCACTGACAACGTACCGTATTGTCCCCGCGGCTCTGATAGATGTGCACCCACTCGGCCGTCGGATAACGCTGCAGCCACCCCTTTGGATACAGCCGGCCTGCGCCAGCGCCCAGGTCGATGTAGAAGCTGCGAACAAACCAGACAAAAAAAACAGATCAGGGCCACCACAAAAGAGAAGACGGCGTCAGTAGAGAGTCAGATACCGCGCTGCTCTCTCGCTCAAGGTGCGATACAGAAAACATCACCTGGGCAGAGACAGATTCCCCTCTCCAGTCTCAAGATGGATGCGGTGTACGACTGCTCGACTCTGCGGACTCCTCCCAGACTGCAAGAAAACGTACTCATTGTGCGCCCACTTCTTCTCGCCCGACGCGCGGAGCACCAGCCGGTGCCGCCCCGCCACCACCGCCGTCATCATGTACGACCGCACCCCGACACCCGCCTCCTCAATCGCGGGGTCCGACTGCGACGGCTTCCAGACGAGGCCGAGCGCGCCGCGCGCCGTGGTCGTCCTCCACCCGTCTGCGGGTGGCTCGCCCGCCTCAGCTTGCACGACGGCCACGCCCGGGCAGTCGGGGTCCCCACCTGCGTCTCCGCTCCCAGCTGGAGTCGGCGACGGCGTCGGCTCATCGGTCGCCGTTTCGCCGCCAATGCAGGTGGACGCGGCCGCCACGGCGGCATCGTACTCGGCCGAGTCATTTTGGCACGACCCGTCCGTTGCGTCACATGCATAAAAGACAAAAAAGTCCATACGCGCTTTGGACGCGCGGCCAGACAGGCGAAAGGTGAGCGTATCGCCGGCCGCAAGCTCGGGCGTGAGAAGCACGCCGCCGTTGCTCTTCCCACCATACGCCCACTACAACCACACGCGCAAAAGATGACAATGAGGAAAGGGGACAGCAAGCGACTAGTAGGAAAAAGACGGCAGTTAGCTTCAATATTCGAGTCCCAGTCACCGCATAGCTCAGTCTCTCACCCGAGCTGCTGCGAACGTCAACACCCTCGTCGGGATGCCGAACACAACGTACCATACCGTCGCCGCGGTTCTGGTAGATGTGCACCCACTCGGCCGTCGGGTATCTTTGCAGCCACCCTTTCGGATACAACCGCCCTGCGCCAGCGCCCAAGTCGACAAAGAAGCTGAGGATACATCCACCAGCCAGACAATGCCGGAATTGTGCCGCGGAGACGCAAGCAACCACCAATGAACGAGGTGGTCAGTCACATGCCGTCGCTCACGTGCCTCACGCTAACACTTCATACTTGACGTCCGGCCTCGACTCCCCCCAAGCTGACCGGCTCTCCTGTCGCCGCCAACGTACTCATTGTGCTCCCACTTCTTCTCGCCCGACGCGCGGAGGACCAGCCGATGCCGCCCTGCCACCGCCGCCGTCATGGAGTATGTGCGCACCCCAGAGCCCGGCTCGTCTCGCGCGGGGTCCGCCTGGTCGGGCTTCCACACAATGCCAAGCGCCCCGACCGTCGTGGTCGTGCTCCAACCGTCTGTCGGCAGGGCGCCGGCTTCCGCCTGCACCACGGTCACACCTGCGGGCAGCGTGCACGCGGCGGCGACAGCCGTCGACGCGGCCGCCACTGCCAGCGTGGCGGCGGCGGCGACCATCGAGAAAGCGCGCGCCATGGCGAGGGTGGCCGACGGCGTGGGGGTAGCAGCGACCGTGGTGGGCCACCGCAACGCACCCGCAGCAGTGGAGGAGGCGGGGGTCTCCGCGACGGGGCGAGTCGCGGGTACGAAGTCGAGGGAGCGGTGGGGAGCCGGGGAGCGAGTTGCTCCGGGATGGTCGCCGGCCCCCCTCTTAGACTCCGACGAATACCACGCGCCTGGTAGATGCTGGCTTACGCACAGCACGTGGGCAGAAGAGGACCCCAAAAGGGACCAGGCCCTATCGCCGCACTCGCCACAGCTGACGCGCCCCCCCACCCTCCGGCACAAGCCCGCCCATGGTACCCCGTGGATGAGGTGGGAGAGCGAAGAACACAGTGGCGCTCCCCCATCCGCGCACGGGTCACGGCGGCACGGCTACCGAACGCGACCGCACGCAAGGTGCACGCACTGCCCCCCTGCAGTCGCCTCGCTGACACCTCCTTGCGGTAGCGCACCTCGGCACGCCGACGGCAGCGGGTTGCCCGCCACATCTCGGCGGCGCCGCACACGGAAGCGGCATCACGTACGAACACTGTACCGCACCCTCCCTCGCATCGGTGGAAGCGGGTGCCGCCCAAGGGCCCGTGGCGATCACGCGGCCTCGCGCCACACACACCGGTGGGTGTGATGCCGTCCACGAAGGGAGACCGGCGAAACTGTCAGCGACACGGGTGGCGCAACGCAGCCTTGGGCGGGGGGATGGAACTGTGGTACGTAGCGCTCGCCACGTAATGGTTGGTGAGCGTGGAGCGGGAAGGCGGCCCAGGCCCGGAAACGGGCGGTGGGCGGCGGAAGGGAGCGGGCGTGTTCGGGAACGGACGCAACAGACAGCGAGTTTGGTAGAGCCAAATCCGGCGATAGCATGCACTGACTCACGATCAGAACAAGTACCGTAACCGTTGCATGTCTGCAAGTCCGACCGCGGCTGTCTGTTCCGCTCTCGATCCACCGCCGGGTCGGTCGGTACATTCTGTACAGCCCGTTCGTAGCGCCATCAGAGGGGCGGGACAGTAGGAAGGGGGTGCGGTGGCACTTCCCCCACCCGCTCATTCATTAATGGTTGGCTTTTCTTTGCACCCGTTTGCCAGGGGGCCATGGGAGAGCCGCCGCGGAGAGGCAGCGTCGTGGTGCGGCAACGTCGGACAAAGCAGACTGCGGTGCCGAATCGGTGGTCGACCGGCGACCGCGTCGCCACGAGCGGCCGTCGACGCAAGCGGTGGGCGCCACCACCGCCGCCGACGACGCGTCGGGCGAGCCGCGCCACGCACCGGGGCAGCAACGGCCGCGACAGCGTCCGCGGCGGCGCGTGCGGGGGAGGGTGGCCGCGCAAGCGCCGTCTGCAAGGGGTGACAGCAGCCACCGGCGCCACGTCGGCCGCCGCGGGCGTCCCGGGCGGGCGGCTTGCACGTGGCCGCTGTGGAAGGCGCCCGCCGCCGCGGGCGCCCCCAAGGCTGGGTGCGCCGCGGCGGCGGGTGCGCGGCTGGCGGGTGCCGTCGGCGGTGCGCGGCGGGCGGCCGGTGGGGGGGGGGGGGGGGGGGGGGGGGAGAGGGCGGCGGCGCCGTGTCGCCCATGCGCGTGCCACCGGCGGTGCTGCCGCCAGTGGCAACGGGGCACCGCGTGGCGCCAGTGGCCGCAGCGACGGCGGCCGTGCGGCCACCCCGCGGCCGACCGGCGGGTGGCGGCGGCCGCCGCGGCCGCCGCGCACCCCGTCGGTGCGCCGACGGCCGGCGGCGGCGCGGCGGGTGACGGGCGCCGTCGCCGCCGTCGCCGCCGCTGCGGCTGTGGCGGCGGGCAGCCGCGGCAGAAGCGCGGCCGCTGCGTGGGTGGCAGAGTAGCGTCGGCGGCGGGACTGGGGCAGGCGAGGAGGGGGGGCGGCAGGCCCCTGGCCCACACGAGGCGTCCGCATGCACGGGGGTGCCGCGCTGTCGTCTGTGACGGCGTTTCCCCCCTCGGCCGCGGCCGCCGCCGTGTGCTCCTCGCGGTCAACGTGTTGGGGTGGCACGCTCCGAGGCTGATTTTTGCGCGCTGCTCCTTCTCTTTTCGTGATCTGGACGCTGCCGAGTCTAAAGGCCCTCGTCGCCTGTTGCGTACCCACACATCCTGTACGTGACGCGCCTACTTTCGTATGGATGTGGAGTCGAGGAGGTGTTGTTCTTCAAGCCGTCGCCCCCCCGTTTGGCCTGAATGTAGTAGGGGTTTCGCTAAGCGGACGTCAACTCCGCACTGCCGACCCCCTCCCCCACCCACTGCTGTCGTTTCCGGACCAACATGCTCCATGGAGGTGACCGACACCGCTCGCCCCACCGCTCCCCGCTCCCCTCTCTCTATGGTAGAAAACGACCCAGCACTCCAGCCAGCGCCTCCATCTCTCTGCATGGTAGAAGGCTCGGGTGCGTCACCCGAGGCGGTATTGTGTAGCGGACGCGGGCCATCCCGGCCAGCAGGTGCCGCACGATGCGCGCGCTGGCGTCCACGAGCGGCGGGGTCACAATTTGATCGTCGCCACCCACGACCAGCTCCACGTCCTACCCACGGCGGCCGCGACAATACGCCTCGGACTCGTTGAGCAACAGCCGCGCGCCGGTCACAAAGCCAAGCAGCGAGATGACCCCGTCCAGGCGTGCCCTGCTAACCAGGGCCATGTGGGTGGTCATCATCCGCTCAAGTCCATCGCCCACGAGGACAACCCGCCCGCGGGCAGGTTGCGGCCGCCGCTTCCGCCGCCGCCGCCGCCGCAGTGGCGTGGCGCACAGGGGCACTGGGGCGCTCCAGCACGCGGCGCTCCCGATCATGGATCGCCTCGATGTGGCGGGTGGAGAGGAACAGGCCCAGCCTGTCCACGGCAACACGGTCATCGCGCAAGGCCGCCCCGACGGCGGCGACATCCGACGCGTTGAGCACCGCCGGCCGCGTCCCGGTGTTGAAGCTGGTGGGGTCGTGCCGAACGTGGTCGTCTATCGGCGCCGCACCCGCCACCCGCTGGTCAGGGTACAAGGGCGCGAGCGGCACTACCACCCGCACCGACGCACGGCCCGGACTGGTCGTCAGGAGGAACCGAGAGTAGGTCGAGTAAAACCACGGCGTGTCCGTGTAGCCGTGCATGTAAATGATCGACGCCGTTGGCGGGCGTGGCGGAACGAGCACGTAGCCGCCGAGCGGCGGGCCCGCCCGGCACCGAACCGTGTGTCCATTTGGAACACTGTTGGAACAGTTGGAGTGCGGGTTTGGTGAGAGAACGGCTGTACAGTAGGACCCCGCACAGACCGATTTCAGAACCCGATGTGGGTCCACATGGCCCAATGGCATACGTGTCCCACCCCCCGATAATCACCACTACAAGCTGCGCCCTGCAAGAGGACGGTCCTCTTGCGCCGTCCTCGTGACGAGCCGTCGGGTGTGGCTGCTGGCGTTGCGGTCAGCCATCCAGTCTTGGGTGCAACGGCCGGTACTGTATGATCGACCGTTGCGGCACTCGAGACGCAAAACGCAGAAATTGGTCTGCAGGTCGGTCGACTCGTGCGCGGGGGACGACGCGCGGCACGGTCGCTGTGGCAGGCAACCAAACCAACAATTGGCTCTCATGCTAACCGTAACGGATATCGCCGCCTGCACCGTTCCCCACTTGTCCCTTCCCTTGCGTGACGTCCGTCCGCACCGCCCGGCCGCGGATGGTATTGACACTCGGATTGCCTGTGCCACAGCGGGATTCCTCTCTCTGTGGGTGTCCGGTGCTCGACCTGTTCGTTACGACGCGCGCACCCCGCCTACCAAACCCGAGCGAAGGATGGGGTAGGGTGGAGGACCGCGTCGAAACAAGAAGAGTAGCAACTCCAGCAACGAATGCCACGCCTGGGTGGGGGGTTGCCGCTGGCCGAGGCCGAGACGCCAGCCGTTGTCCGCCGGAACTATCGTAGCGC
>Ga0209186_1003896_pt1 | contig 10136 bp, 20 predicted proteins | sample SidtaG_FD_187426 | JGI IMG/M metagenome (GOLD analysis project Ga0209186, IMG submission 187426) | Marine algal microbial communities from Sidmouth, United Kingdom - Sidmouth_Male2 metaG (SPAdes) (version 2) | ecosystem: Host-associated > Algae > Red algae > Unclassified | place: Sidmouth...
CACGTCCATGTTCCCGCTTCTGTTTTCCAAGGTCTTTGAAGGAATTCGAGAACCGCAGCGTTTTCCGGACATGCACCTTCAATCCACCCTCCTTCTCCGTCTTGGTCGTTTCGGGCTGCTGCTCGCGCTGATCGGCTTCTCTGGGCGAATCACGTTTCAAACCTTGTTGGTGTGGAGAGTGGTTCGGAGGACCAACCTGCCCCAGCCCGGCACCGACATCACCCCCGAAGTTTCAAGCCTTGTTGGTGTGGAGAGTGGTTCGGAGGCTCGGGAAACTCGTTGGCGCCGGTGCCGCAGGGGAGGATGGTTTCAAACCTTGTTGGTGTGGAGAGTGGTTCGGAGGCCGAACCCACCGACGTCTCTGGCATCGAAGAACTCCTAGTTTCAAACCTTGTTGGTGTGGAGAGTGGTTCGGAGGCCCCCGGCCCCTGCGCCGTCGCGGCATGCAACATCGAAGTTTCAAACCTTGTTGGTGTGGAGAGTGGTTCGGAGGGGAAAAGAGGCGGGAGTGGATGCGGATTCGGGTACTGTTTCAAACCTTGTTGGTGTGGAGAGTGGTTCGGAGGCTGAGTTCAATGGGGTGCCCGCGACATTTCAAACTGTTTCAAACCTTGTTGGTGTGGAGAGTGGTTCGGAGGTCTGAGGGACTTGAAGCCCGCCGTTTGGACCAATTTTGTTTCAAACCTTGTTGGTGTGGAGAGTGGTTCGGAGGCGCATCGAACCCGTACCCCGACTCAAAGCCGACCTCCTGTTTCAAGCCTTGTTGGTGTGGAGAGTGGTTCGGAGGATTGATGGCGGCGAACCCGAATCCGTGGAAACTGGAGTTTCAAACCTTGTTGGTGTGGAGAGTGGTTCGGAGGGTCCAGGAAATGTAATCACGATGCCCGACCAACAGGGTTTCAAACCTTGTTGGTGTGGAGAGTGGTTCGGAGGGTTTGGTTTTCATGGGGGTTCTCACGTTGGAGGGGATTGTTTCAAACCTTGTTGGTGTGGAGAGTGGTTCGGAGGGAAGGCCGTTCGCACCTGCTCTGCGTCCTCCGCATTGTTTCAAACCTTGTTGGTGTGGAGAGTGGTTCGGAGGCTCCGGGTAAAAGTCCCGGAAGACGCCGAACTCGAGTTTCAAACCTTGTTGGTGTGGAGAGTGGTTCGGAGGAGCTCCGGGTAAAAGTCCCGGAAGACGCCGAACTCGAGTTTCAAACCTTGTTGGTGTGGAGAGTGGTTCGGAGGATCTGCTTGCAGGCCTGACCAACCAGATCGCTGATCTGTTTCAAACCTTGTTGGTGTGGAGAGTGGTTCGGAGGCCCAGGACTTCGTGCCCTCCCGCGAACGCAAAAAGTAGTTTCAAACCTTGTTGGTGTGGAGAGTGGTTCGGAGGGGCGGCAAGCTGCTGCCGTACTTGGAGCCGATGACCAAGTTTCAAACCTTGTTGGTGTGGAGAGTGGTTCGGAGGCTCCAATCATGACCAACAACAACCACGAAATTTTCAAGTTTCAAACCTTGTTGGTGTGGAGAGTGGTTCGGAGGGACATCCCCGCATCTCTGTCTGGAAAAGCTCCGAGAGTTTCAAACCTTGTTGGTGTGGAGAGTGGTTCGGAGGACGCGTCGCCGTCGCCGCCGAGTCGCTGCTACAGGAAGTTTCAAACCTTGTTGGTGTGGAGAGTGGTTCGGAGGATCGGGCAGAAGTTCTATATCGTCGGCGATGGCACGGGTTTCAAACCTTGTTGGTGTGGAGAGTGGTTCGGAGGAAGACCAGCTCACCGGCAGCACCGCCCAGCTAATCGAAGTTTCAAACCTTGTTGGTGTGGAGAGTGGTTCGGAGGAGCTTCCAGTGTTTCGATCTTCGCAGCCTGACGTCCAAGTTTCAAACCTTGTTGGTGTGGAGAGTGGTTCGGAGGAGAACTGGACGATGACGGGTGTCTCACCCTATCAGACGTTTCAAACCTTGTTGGTGTGGAGAGTGGTTCGGAGGGGTGACAGGTGGCCGTTGGTCCGGAGCTTGTTGTAGTTTCAAACCTTGTTGGTGTGGAGAGTGGTTCGGAGGGGACCGTCAATGCGGATAGGGGCAAGGCCGGACTTAGGTTTCAAACCTTGTTGGTGTGGAGAGTGGTTCGGAGGAACGCAGCTGCCGCCGAGTAAGCGGCCTACCATTATCGTTTCAAACCTTGTTGGTGTGGAGAGTGGTTCGGAGGTGGCCAAGCGTTCATTTCTTCGGTTATGCGGTCCATCGTTTCAAACCTTGTTGGTGTGGAGAGTGGTTCGGAGGGGTGGGCGTGCTTAATGCAACCAGGTCGCTATAGCAAGTTTCAAACCTTGTTGGTGTGGAGAGTGGTTCGGAGGTCGTAATCTAATGGCGGGGTGAAGGTGAACAAGGTATGTTTCAAACCTTGTTGGTGTGGAGAGTGGTTCGGAGGGTGCGGTCTCTACGACATGGTCTTCAAGGGTTGGGACATGTTTCAAACCTTGTTGGTGTGGAGAGTGGTTCGGAGGCGCGCGTGCTTAAAGAGACAAAGTCGCTATAGTAAGTTTCAAACCTTGTTGGTGTGGAGAGTGGTTCGGAGGACGTCGGCGAGTTGGTCCTGCGCCCCACCGACCAAGTTTCAAACCTTGTTGGTGTGGAGAGTGGTTCGGAGGGTTGTTGGAAGTGCTCTACCGCGTGGCGGCCGCGCAAGTTTCAAACCTTGTTGGTGTGGAGAGTGGTTCGGAGGCGAACTCTGCAAACGCAAATAGTAACACCCCTAACCAGTTTCAAACCTTGTTGGTGTGGAGAGTGGTTCGGAGGTCCGCCATTGCGGAGATCAAACTGGACTCGCGTGAGTTTCAAACCTTGTTGGTGTGGAGAGTGGTTCGGAGGGTAACCCCGAACCACGAGATGAACCTGACACCTGAACAAGTTTCAAACCTTGTTGGTGTGGAGAGTGGTTCGGAGGACCCCGAACCGTTTTACCTGTTTGCGTTTACCGAACTATAGTTTCAAACCTTGTTGGTGTGGAGAGTGGTTCGGAGGACGAGATGACAAAATGAACCTCACACCCGAACAAGTTTCAAACCTTGTTGGTGTGGAGAGTGGTTCGGAGGCGGTTGTCTCGCGGTTTACGGGTTAATGGTTAGAGGTTGTTTCAAACCTTGTTGGTGTGGAGAGTGGTTCGGAGGTTACGAGGTTACGCGTGGTCTGGCACCTCCACGAAGTTTCAAACCTTGTTGGTGTGGAGAGTGGTTCGGAGGTCGAATCTATAACGTACGTCGAGGGATACTTGCAAAGGTTTCAAACCTTGTTGGTGTGGAGAGTGGTTCGGAGGCCGAAGGTGCATCTTCGGCTTGACCCGGACGATCAGTTTCAAACCTTGTTGGTGTGGAGAGTGGTTCGGAGGGTCTTGGACCCGCTCGACTTCGAGTCGACTGATTTTGTTTCAAACCTTGTTGGTGTGGAGAGTGGTTCGGAGGAGCCACCATGTCCTGCCGCTGCTGCACCTTCCTCGAAGTTTCAAACCTTGTTGGTGTGGAGAGTGGTTCGGAGGGAGAAGAATCCAGTGCTCAATGAGCACTGTTGATAATGTTTCAAACCTTGTTGGTGTGGAGAGTGGTTCGGAGGTCCTGCCCGTCCTGGTTGCGGCACTCGCAATCAAACAAGTTTCAAACCTTGTTGGTGTGGAGAGTGGTTCGGAGGGACTTGGAGCGCTGGGTTGAGGATTTGTCGGCATGATGTTTCAAACCTTGTTGGTGTGGAGAGTGGTTCGGAGGCCAGTTCACCGGGGTCGCCGCCGCATTGCGGATTTGGTTTCAAACCTTGTTGGTGTGGAGAGTGGTTCGGAGGAGCGTGAGGAGCGACAGCGGGCAGACTTCGAACGGTATGTTTCAAACCTTGTTGGTGTGGAGAGTGGTTCGGAGGACGAGATCCTGTTCGAGGCCAACGACCGCCCCAGTGTTTCAAACCTTGTTGGTGTGGAGAGTGGTTCGGAGGTCCGCTGGGCACTTGAGAAGGTCAAGGGACGTGGTCAAGTTTCAAACCTTGTTGGTGTGGAGAGTGGTTCGGAGGGGCATTACCGCGGCTGCGGGAACGCGCCGACTGAATAGTTTCAAACCTTGTTGGTGTGGAGAGTGGTTCGGAGGGCGTGGTGCAGTGGTGAAGGGCGGCATAGCAGATGTCGTTTCAAACCTTGTTGGTGTGGAGAGTGGTTCGGAGGTCACGGTTAGGGGTTCTGAACACCGTACACCGTCTAAGTTTCAAACCTTGTTGGTGTGGAGAGTGGTTCGGAGGTAGCGGGCAACATGATCGACGTGCAGCTAGTCGTGATGGTTTCAAACCTTGTTGGTGTGGAGAGTGGTTCGGAGGTACCTGCACCGCTTCGTCGAGATCCACGGCGACGGTTTCAAACCTTGTTGGTGTGGAGAGTGGTTCGGAGGACCTGTGCGGACTTTCCCAACGGCACCGGCGTGTTTAAGTTTCAAACCTTGTTGGTGTGGAGAGTGGTTCGGAGGGGCGAGTATGGTGTCGAACCGTTGGTTAAAATACGGTTTCAAACCTTGTTGGTGTGGAGAGTGGTTCGGAGGCCGCCGCGAACGCGGCGCCGGTAGCGAGGATAAGCAAGTTTCAAACCTTGTTGGTGTGGAGAGTGGTTCGGAGGGTTCGCAAATTTTTAGACCCGACCCCGGACACGAACGAGTTTCAAACCTTGTTGGTGTGGAGAGTGGTTCGGAGGTTCAATCTGCTTCTTCGCTACGTTCGCCGTGAGAAGATGTTTCAAACCTTGTTGGTGTGGAGAGTGGTTCGGAGGTCTGTTCGCGCGGTGCCAGGGGCCGATGTCAGACCAGGTTTCAAACCTTGTTGGTGTGGAGAGTGGTTCGGAGGTGCGGTAGAACGATTGATCGCCCCGCACCGTCTCGGCGTTTCAAACCTTGTTGGTGTGGAGAGTGGTTCGGAGGCTACATTGAACTGTTTGCCGGCTTCGACATCATCGAAAGGTTTCAAACCTTGTTGGTGTGGAGAGTGGTTCGGAGGCCGATCATGCACGAAGGGCCGTGGTGTTTCGTCTATGGGTTTCAAACCTTGTTGGTGTGGAGAGTGGTTCGGAGGACACCAGCGGCGGCGAAAACATTATTGCCTTTTCTAGGTTTCAAACCTTGTTGGTGTGGAGAGTGGTTCGGAGGATAACTGCGGAGGGAATGCGCACCGCTGATTCCAGGTTTCAAACCTTGTTGGTGTGGAGAGTGGTTCGGAGGGTGGCGGCGAGGGTGGTGCGGGCTTCGGGCCAATCGGGTTTCAAACCTTGTTGGTGTGGAGAGTGGTTCGGAGGGTTCGATGTGATCGAGGGGCGCGCGCCGGCGGGCAGGTTTCAAACCTTGTTGGTGTGGAGAGTGGTTCGGAGGCCGCGTGGGGGGTAACTTGCCGGGGGGTAAGGAAAAACGGGTTTCAAACCTTGTTGGTGTGGAGAGTGGTTCGGAGGCATGGTGGCCGACTCCATCGGTGGCCAAGGCTTTTTGTTTCAAACCTTGTTGGTGTGGAGAGTGGTTCGGAGGACGAAATAAAAAAATCGGATGGAGCCAATACCGACGGTTTCAAACCTTGTTGGTGTGGAGAGTGGTTCGGAGGTGCAAGGGCAAGAGTCCGGCGCAGTCGCGGGCGGATGTTTCAAACCTTGTTGGTGTGGAGAGTGGTTCGGAGGCTTAGCTCGCGAGGGAGTGATCGTTCGCCGGCTGTGCGAGTTTCAAACCTTGTTGGTGTGGAGAGTGGTTCGGAGGATTGGCGGTAGCTCGCCAGTTGTGCAGCCGTGGCCGTTGTTTCAAACCTTGTTGGTGTGGAGAGTGGTTCGGAGGCATTGGCCCTCGAACCCGCTCACCCACTCTTCAAAATGTTTCAAACCTTGTTGGTGTGGAGAGTGGTTCGGAGGGTGGCTGCCGACGCCGTCACCTACGAGCGCTACATCTACGTTTCAAACCTTGTTGGTGTGGAGAGTGGTTCGGAGGAGAAAAAGCCTTGGCCACCGATGGAGTCGGCCACCATGGTTTCAAACCTTGTTGGTGTGGAGAGTGGTTCGGAGGGTCCGCTGTCTGACCCTGCCGCCATCGCGGTCCTGCAGTTTCAAACCTTGTTGGTGTGGAGAGTGGTTCGGAGGGAGGACGCGGAGTGAGTGAGGAAAAGAAGATCACGACAGTTTCAAACCTTGTTGGTGTGGAGAGTGGTTCGGAGGGCTCCGGCAGCATCGCCACCCGTCCCGGATGACTTCGAGTTTCAAACCTTGTTGGTGTGGAGAGTGGTTCGGAGGGGAGATCTTGGGCTGCTTGGATTGTGTGGATGTCTTTGTTTCAAACCTTGTTGGTGTGGAGAGTGGTTCGGAGGGGATGCGGCATTGATCGCGGCGGCGACGGAAGAAGGGTTTCAAACCTTGTTGGTGTGGAGAGTGGTTCGGAGGGCCACGGCACGAACTTCGGCTGTACAGGCCTGTGTCTGTTTCAAACCTTGTTGGTGTGGAGAGTGGTTCGGAGGGACGCCGGCAAGGTGCCAGTTAAAGCGACGATCACCGGTTTCAAACCTTGTTGGTGTGGAGAGTGGTTCGGAGGCACCAAGTTGCCGTCCCCTTCCGATATCGGTTTCCACAGTTTCAAACCTTGTTGGTGTGGAGAGTGGTTCGGAGGACAAGACTCAAGCCAACAACGTGATGGTCCGCCTCGAGTTTCAAACCTTGTTGGTGTGGAGAGTGGTTCGGAGGGTTATCTCGTGGTTTATGGGTTGAATGGTTAGAGGTTGTTTCAAACCTTGTTGGTGTGGAGAGTGGTTCGGAGGCATGTTGTCTCATGGTTAGGGGTTCACCCCGTCACACGGGTTTCAAACCTTGTTGGTGTGGAGAGTGGTTCGGAGGGCGCAAATCCGAAACCCGCAACGAGAGAAACGTATGAAGTTTCAAACCTTGTTGGTGTGGAGAGTGGTTCGGAGGGGCGGCGATCATCCGCGCCCACCTCGACCGCAACCGGTTTCAAACCTTGTTGGTGTGGAGAGTGGTTCGGAGGTATGAGCGAGCATATGAGCGAGCATCTGCGCCCTCATGTTTCAAACCTTGTTGGTGTGGAGAGTGGTTCGGAGGTGGCCGAGGCGCAACGCGCCTGGACCGCGATCAACATGTTTCAAACCTTGTTGGTGTGGAGAGTGGTTCGGAGGAAAGTTCAAGCCGCTGCTCCGGTTTCAGATGCCGCGGTTTCAAACCTTGTTGGTGTGGAGAGTGGTTCGGAGGGGCGAGATAATCCACGAACCCGGCCAGCATAACACAAAGTTTCAAACCTTGTTGGTGTGGAGAGTGGTTCGGAGGAAACATTGAGGTGGCCTTCGACGGCAAGTGGAGCTTGTTTCAAACCTTGTTGGTGTGGAGAGTGGTTCGGAGGAACTGCACTCCAAGGATGCTTTGCAGCTTGGTCGAACTGTTTCAAACCTTGTTGGTGTGGAGAGTGGTTCGGAGGCGAACCAAGCCTCATCCTCATGATCCGGATCCGGAACGTTTCAAACCTTGTTGGTGTGGAGAGTGGTTCGGAGGGTGACGATTGTTTCCGCGACCTTGGTGGTTGATGGTGGGTTTCAAACCTTGTTGGTGTGGAGAGTGGTTCGGAGGCGAGACGCTGCGGTACCGGCTTTGCTCGCTGTAGGTGCGTTTCAAACCTTGTTGGTGTGGAGAGTGGTTCGGAGGAACCGCGAGATGACAAAATGAACCTGACACCCGAACAAGTTTCAAACCTTGTTGGTGTGGAGAGTGGTTCGGAGGCGCCGGTGAAAGCGCGCCGGTTGCGTACGGGGTGACGTTTCAAACCTTGTTGGTGTGGAGAGTGGTTCGGAGGCGAGAACGTCGGCGAAGGCCAACGCTTCGAAACCCAACGTTTCAAACCTTGTTGGTGTGGAGAGTGGTTCGGAGGAAATTTTCAAATCCTCTACGGTTTGGATTTTGATTTTGTTTCAAACCTTGTTGGTGTGGAGAGTGGTTCGGAGGCTCACGGTTAGGGGTTCTGAACAGCGTACACCGCCTAAGTTTCAAACCTTGTTGGTGTGGAGAGTGGTTCGGAGGTAAATCCGAACCACCAACGAGATAAACCAAATGAAGTTTCAAACCTTGTTGGTGTGGAGAGTGGTTCGGAGGCCACACCGCCACCGTTGCCACACACACCGGGATTATCTTGTTTCAAACCTTGTTGGTGTGGAGAGTGGTTCGGAGGACGTATCCCAAGGAGCGCCTTTTCTATTTCAAAGAACAGTTTCAAACCTTGTTGGTGTGGAGAGTGGTTCGGAGGCTGGCTCCTTGCCGTCGTTGAATTCAACGCGAGGTTGTTTCAAACCTTGTTGGTGTGGAGAGTGGTTCGGAGGGGGTCCGCTGACTGACCCCGCCGCCATCGCGGTCCTGCAGTTTCAAACCTTGTTGGTGTGGAGAGTGGTTCGGAGGGAGCAGCACCTTGCAATCGGGCGCGGCCACTACCACCAGTTTCAAACCTTGTTGGTGTGGAGAGTGGTTCGGAGGGTACTGAAAGACGACGCCCCTGTCATCTTCCTTGTAGGGTTTCAAACCTTGTTGGTGTGGAGAGTGGTTCGGAGGGCCCGCGTGAAGGAGCAGTTTCCGTACATGATGCGCAAGTTTCAAACCTTGTTGGTGTGGAGAGTGGTTCGGAGGGCTGCGCAAGACGCTCAAGGCCGCGCGAGAGACGATCTTGTTTCAAACCTTGTTGGTGTGGAGAGTGGTTCGGAGGGTCCAGGTTGCAGCGGCTCGCCAGCGGCTTTGCCAAGTTTCAAACCTTGTTGGTGTGGAGAGTGGTTCGGAGGGCACGCTCTCTACGCAGGCGGTGCTTTGCAGGAAACCAGGTTTCAAACCTTGTTGGTGTGGAGAGTGGTTCGGAGGGGTCGACCGCGTGCTGTGGTTCTATCCGCCGTTCATTTAGTTTCAAACCTTGTTGGTGTGGAGAGTGGTTCGGAGGGAGCCGTGCTTCATTCTACCTGCGCAACTACGCGTTCGGGTTTCAAACCTTGTTGGTGTGGAGAGTGGTTCGGAGGGGCGGGACCTGTTGCCGAGACGACGCGTTTCATCCGTTGTTTCAAACCTTGTTGGTGTGGAGAGTGGTTCGGAGGGCGGACATTCACCGACTTGCTATCATCTCGAATCACAGTTTCAAACCTTGTTGGTGTGGAGAGTGGTTCGGAGGGATATTGGTTGAGGCGCTGGCTTTCCTCGGACTTCGTGTTTCAAACCTTGTTGGTGTGGAGAGTGGTTCGGAGGGTGGGAGAAGCTGGTCGACGGCGTACGCGAGCAGCGGTTTCAAACCTTGTTGGTGTGGAGAGTGGTTCGGAGGGATGATGTGCAACCTTGGCCACCTCGCCGACCGTGAGGTTTCAAACCTTGTTGGTGTGGAGAGTGGTTCGGAGGGATCGTACAGTGCCGCCCGCCAGTCGTCTTTGGTGAGGTTTCAAACCTTGTTGGTGTGGAGAGTGGTTCGGAGGGGCTGTACCCGATCAACTTCAAGGCCATCGTTCTGCGGTTTCAAACCTTGTTGGTGTGGAGAGTGGTTCGGAGGGGGCCTACTGCAAAACCCGCCGGTGACGACGGTCGAGTTTCAAACCTTGTTGGTGTGGAGAGTGGTTCGGAGGGTTGGATGCGGAGGCGGCGGCGTGGACGCGGTGGAGCAAGGTTTCAAACCTTGTTGGTGTGGAGAGTGGTTCGGAGGGAGGTCCGGCACGCAAAAACAGACGCTCACCGATGCAGGTTTCAAACCTTGTTGGTGTGGAGAGTGGTTCGGAGGGAGCGCCTCCTTCTCCCGGCTGAACGCGACGTCGGAGGTTTCAAACCTTGTTGGTGTGGAGAGTGGTTCGGAGGGATACAATAGCGATTTCACTGAAGAACTGAAGTCGATGTTTCAAACCTTGTTGGTGTGGAGAGTGGTTCGGAGGGGAGCCTCGCTATTATAAACTCTTATTCGTGCGCCATTTAGGCACGGCAATGCGAGGACTTTTGTAATCAAACATCGTTCTCTTCTGGGCCAGATAGAGGACAAAAGGCTAACCGATGTCGTCTTTTTTTATACGTAACATTCAGATGTCAAAGAACATACCAATATTCCGCTTGCCAAGCAGGATAAAAACGAGGCGGAAGCTTTTTATTGGATGCAGATATTTCGGT
>Ga0209186_1003898_pt1 | contig 10132 bp, 7 predicted proteins | sample SidtaG_FD_187426 | JGI IMG/M metagenome (GOLD analysis project Ga0209186, IMG submission 187426) | Marine algal microbial communities from Sidmouth, United Kingdom - Sidmouth_Male2 metaG (SPAdes) (version 2) | ecosystem: Host-associated > Algae > Red algae > Unclassified | place: Sidmouth, United...
CGGAGGAGCCAGTTGACCAGCTCCAGATAGGAGCTGACCTCCCCACTCCGTCCCCCCTGGAGGGACGGCATGATCGTATACAATTCCCTCTTGAGGTCACCCTTAGTGAACTCGGGGAGGAGGTACATGTGAAGTGAGCGGTAGTTGGGTGGATGCGTTACTTTCCTCGAGACCGGTCTGAGGGGCGAGGCCAGTCGCCTCTTAACCCCCCCCCGTGTGCCCCTCTCGCAACGGCCTGCAGGCGCACCCCCGCCAACGCAGTGACAGGGCCCACGACGCACCTCCCGAGGCAGAGCTCCCTCCCTTGGAGGGTACATGCTCTCACAACCCCACAAATCTCGACGCCCCTCGAGGAGTCCACGAGAATCTCCCCGAGCTCAGCTCCAAAATGAGCTGCCCGCGATATACAAGTACAAGTAATTACAGTACACAGATACAGCAATGCATGTCAATGGCACAGCCAAACAAGCCGATGACCACATAAGTACTCCCGGAATTAGCCAGGCAGTCCGCGGTAACTCCGACTTACCTGCGCGGGCTTGGGGGGCTGCCTCAACAGTACAGGGTTCTGCCCTCCGAGACATCATTGTCATCGCCCGCTTTCACGAAGCGGCTTAGAAATTCAAAGACGCCTAATGCGGGCGTCCCATCCCATTCGGCGTCACAGCCAAAGGTGTCCGAGACGTCCTTACGCAGACGGCCTAGGCCGTGTGCCATGGTCCGGTCATACCGGACATCGGTATTCGCCAAAGCGTATGTTGCGCAATCTAATATTGCTGCGTAGCGATCATCCGCGGGGATGGTCTTAGGGGGAATCCGTCGACGGGGTTCCCCTTCCAGCTCGCGCCCTAGGGCACGAGTCACAGGGCGACGGGGCACATGGCGGCCCCCATCTCCCCCGGAGTACTCTCCGTCCGAGGAGGAGAAACTCATCCGCCGTCGACAGCGCCGGGACCGTCGTGTGGTCCCGATGCCTGTCTCTTTAAAAGACAGCCGCTCATGTAAGGGGCTTATCAAAGCGTCCAACGAATCCCGTAGGGCGGCCGACAAGACCGGCGCGTCCTGGGCCCCCTGGGGGGCCCGATCTCCACCTCCCTGAGGAGGCGTTCGGTGTGGGCCAGCGGCTCTCGCCGGCCTGGCCCATCCATCATACGGACCCCACGGCAGAGGGGGAACCGCTTGGTCCCGCTCGCCGAGCGGTCGAGGAGGTGGAGGCGGGAGTACCCCTCCGGCTCCACCCTCCATACCTTGAGGGGGAGGAGACGGGAATGCCGTTCCGTCTGCGCCCCCCACACCTTGGGGGGGAATAGACGGGAAAGCCCTTCCGTCCGAGCCCCCCTGACCTTGGGGGGGGAGAGACGGGAATTCCCTTCCGCCCATGCCCCCCTCGCCTGGCGGGGGAGGAAACGGGAATACCCCTCCGTCTCCGCCCCCGTCGCCCAGCCCGCCGCGCTCTGAAGCGGTCGAGCCGGCTCGATCCCCCGTCCGAGGAGGGATTCCTCCGGGGCTCACGGCCCCCGAACCATCGCTGGCTCCGTCACGGTCTCCCCGTGACGAGTTACCGGAGCCCTCGGCGCCGGACCCGGTCACACCTGGTACGTTCATGACGTGAGGACTCCGTCCTCCTTCCAAGAAATCCATACACCTAGAAAACCACAGCAACTCAGTCACACCCAAGGGTAAGACGAAGACACAACAGAAAAACCACCGTAGAACCGGACACAGGGTAGGCCCGACTGATCAGGAAGGGCCGAACCCTGTCCCCAGCTGATCCACCAAATGTAGTGGTTTCTGCCCGCAAAGCCGACGGGGCAAGACCCCGTCGGAAAACCCAGCACAGGATGTGGAGCGACACAAACGAGAAAGAACACAAACGCCTGGATTACAGGGCGCGAAGCGCACCAGAACGCCGGTACTAACGCAAACGCAACGCTGATTTATTCATGGAAGCAAGCCGACCCAGGAACGCACACTCACACACCCTCGGGAGAAGCAAACGCGCACGAGCCCAGCCCACGAGAACGGTCATGGGGGGACCGGTGACCAGCGGGACACGGTCCTGGGACAGGGACCTCTGGTGGCCCCTGCCACGGATCAAAGAACACTCTTCCACTGGAAGAGACATCTGGCCTATAGATTTTTGGGTTAGCCTGGACTTGTCAGTCCCTCCAAATCCCAGGGGACTTAGACCCAAGATGTTTCAATTTCCAGATGGAAATCCTTGGGGAATATCTTCGTTGGCCGAGATCTGATCTCGGCTCCGGGTTCCACCCCGGATGGGGAAGCTTCCACAAGCTTCCCGGCCCCTCCAGGGGGCCCAGATCGAAGGGGCCCGCGCCCCTTCCGTCTGTGTCAGGCCCCTCTGGGGGCCTGATCAGGCGATGCTCCTTCACGCACCCCCCAGGAGGGGGTGCTACGTGTGTGGTCGGGGACCACTCTTGGCGCCCACACGAGGGGGCGCCACACGTCACCCCCCCTCGGGGGCGTGTTACGTGGGAACTCGAGACCCACCCCCCCCCCGGCTCCGGCCGGGGGTCGTGTCATCCGAGTCAAGGGGGTTTCCCCCACATATCCCCCACCTCAGGGCCCGCGTCTCGCAGGCCCGAGGACGGTGTTTAACCGCCTGACAGGCCACGGGGGCAGCCCCGTGACTCGTGTCCTCTGCCCCCCCCTCACCCCCGTGAAAGTGTGCTGGGGGACCCCCCCCCTCCGGGAGGTCCGTCGCTAGGGAACACCCGGCGCGGGAGAGAGGCCCCGAGACGGGGCACATAAGACGGCCACCGCGGAACGGTTGTCCGGCGCACCGGGGCTCCCGTAGGTGTCCGGGTCGTCACGCGTTGGGGACGGCGCTCACAGCGCGAGACCGGGCGGTTGTCCGGTGTCCCTGACGACTCTGTGCCCCCCCCTGGGGCAGGGCCCACCTCTTCTTTCCGGGTCCCCGCTTCACGGGATCCGATGGCGTCGGCCGATGAGGCCGACTCTGGGGCCGCCATGGCGGTCGATAGCCGGCAAGGCGGCTCTGGTGATGTGCTCGGTCCCGAGGAGGAGATTGACGAGACCCTGGCCAACCTCCTGTCGGCCTCGTGGCCGACACCTTCCGTCGTGGACGACAAGTTTCCTCGGTTCCCTTGGGAACCTCCGGGGCTTTCGCTCGTCGAGCAGCGGTACGCGGCGATTGATAGCCGCCGGATGACCATCGTTTGGTCGACTATGCCGTCCCCGAGGGGACGGTTACCGACTTCCCCTTCCTCCGTCGGAAGGAGGATTGGCAGGTTTGCCAGGTTCTCAACCACTTGGCGAACCGGGAGCATCCTCCGGATGCGGGCAACGCGCCCCACTACTCGTGGGAGTATTGCGCGGGTTCGCCCTCTACGTTGGGGGCGACAGACCCCGGCTTCTATATGCCGGCGGTCTTGGGGGAGTGGTCTTGCCTCAATGACAAGGGTATTCTCGCGCTCTACGAGCAGCGCGAGCTGCGTGACATTTCGGTGGCACGCCGTCAGGCACTCTACCCCGCCACGCCTGCGTGGTGGGCCTCCGTAGAGGTGCCGCGTGGCATGGCCGCGCGGATTCCCCAGATGGTTGGCTTGCAAGGCAGTCTACTTATGGGGGAGACCCTCGGGGGTCTCTACCACATCATGTTGGCGACCCTGTGGGCCGTCTAGGTTGCCGACGTCTTTGTCGGCAGCATTCGCCACCATGGGCACCTGTGGCGCCTGCCTGTGGCCTTATGGGAGGCCTTCGGCGTCTTAACGACCGAGCGCTTATGCTCGGCGGACCCTACGTCCAGCCTCTCTTGGAGGCGGGGCTCGTGCTACTCCGTCTTGTGGAGGAGCAAGCTGACGTCGATTGGTTGGAGTGGGAAGGGACCCCCGGGGGGGTCTTCCGTTGCGCCAAGGCGGTGGACGACGAGGGGGTTTTGACCCTCTCGGAGGGACTTGGGGAAACGCGCCTCCCTTATGGGAGGGACATCCTCCCCGACCTGCGCCTCCGTGCCCTGGACCGCGAGCTGGCCAAGTCATGTCCGTCCCGGTATGGCCCAGCCGCGGCTTTTGCCGCGGCGTCGGCCTCTCCGCTGTCTGCACCCGCGACGGCGGTCTTGGCCGCGGCGTCGGCCCCTCCGGCGCCTGCCCAGGCGGCAGCGGCCTCGTGCCTGATTCCTCCCATGTGGGGGGGTGTCGCTCGCTCGTACACCGCCCGTGCGGGTGCGCGGAACACGCGGGCGCGTCGGGCCTATCCCATCATGGGGAATAGCTCGTACCCCCGTATTTGGGGGCGTTCGGGGCCCCCTGTGGTGGGGCCTTTGCCACTTTTTACTTGGGAGGGGTCCGCCCAACTGGGGGCCCCTCGACCCTTGGCTCCGGCCGTGTGGGCGGGGTTGGGACGTTCCCTTGGGGACGTCCCACCCATCATGAACAACGGGGTGGACCATAGCCTCATTTTGGCTTTGAGCCGCGCGTATGTGCGGCTCCGCAACGAGGTGGCCTCGGTTGTGTCACGCCCTATGGGGGACCAGGAGGCGGGCAGGCTGTGTACCTTAGTCACAGTCGACTCCCTCCGCCATATTCTGGCGGAGGAGTATAACACCGCGGTGGTGGAGACGACCACCGTTATGTCGGGTTGGTCCCTCCGCCACATGGGGGCGGCGGTTCCGACCGTCGGCCCCATCTCACCGGCGACGCACCAGCGTCCGCCGTCTCCTGCCCCGCCCCATAATGGGGCGGGCTCTAGTGTTGCGGCCGCACCCCATTACGGGGGGAGGTCGGGTTCATATCCCGCGCCCTCTTATGGGGCGGGCTCCGGTATCCCGGCTATGCACCCGCACGGGGCGACGACGGGATCGTCGGCCAACCCGCCGTGCCCCTCGGGGTCGGAGTACTACGCCCCTGAAGGGGGTTTTAGCCAGGGAGATAGCCCTGGCGTGGCCCCGCGTTCTTGGGGTTATTGACCTGTGGTCTAGGGGCAGTCTTATGCCCCTTCACCCTCTTCTGGGTGATTGTCTTTGTCGCTCTTCACCGCCCCTCGCAGGGCTGGTGCCGCACTACGAGGGGGAGTTCGAGAGGGCCCCGTAGGGAATGAAAGGGCTTAGCCCTATTTCTTGTCTCTCTTTGTCTCCGTACCGGCCTTAGCAGCACGCCAGTCTTGTACCCTTTTCTTGGCTTGGTCAGAAAAGAACACCCCTTCCCGCGTCAAGGCGGGGAGTTTAATTTTCTTCCGGAGACAGAACTTCCGGAGTGCTTCCCTCGGGAGGGAAGAGGCAAATTGCCACGTGGCTTCCTTTTCGGGAAACTCGAACCATTTGACTAGGAGCTTCAATTGCCCGTCATCATTCCAGCCATGTTCGATAAACCTTTCAAACACGAATTCTGGCCCATCATTAAGTTGGGTTCCCTCCTTACAGAGGGCTGGTGCCCTAAGGGCACGGGTCCACTTGGCGTCCCGCGCCGGGGGCGTGGGAGCTCCAGTGACATGGTCACTGCTTACCGTCCAGATGCCCCTGGGGCTCTCTACCAGGAACCGGTACCCATCGGTCAGTAGCACCATGTAGGGCCCTTTGGTCTTGAACCCAAGCTTCTTTGGCGAGCGGGAGTGGGCATCCAGATATACCCAGTCCCCAGCCTTGAGCTGGATATTCTTTTCCCGAGTACGTACGTCAAAATTACGCTTGTACGCAGCCTGGGCTTTGCCCAAGTGCTCTCGGACCTTCGGGATGAGGACCTTTAGGTCCTCTCCATATTGTTCCGCCGCGGAACTGGCGTCGACGGGTCTCTCCTCGGCTTGTCTTAGCCGAGGCATCTTCTCGATACCAATAAGCTGGAGCCTCCTTGGGCTCACAAAAGCAAAGGGGATCTCCCCAGTGCTGAAGTGGACCTGCGTATTGTACGCAGTGGTCAAAAGGGACAGATGGCTGTCCCACTCGGCTTGGTGCTCCGCCACATAGCAGCGGAGCTGGCGGACGAGAATGCGGTTATACCGCTCCACCTGCCCGTTTGTCTGCGGGGTGGGTGGGACTATCCCACCCGCTACTCGTTTCCCGAGGGGGAGTTGTCCTCCTCATCTTGCTCGGCTTCATCCCTCCCGGGGGAGGGTGAGTCGTCCGAGGACGACCACGGAGGACCATAGTGGTGCCTTACCGCTGCGACCGGTTGACTTTGTCGGAGCTCCTCCTCCTTCTTGCGGCGCTCTTCGCACCGCTCCGGGAAGGCCTTCGTTAACAGAGCCTTTGTCCCCGCGTCTAGGCGGGGGCACTCCCTGAAGAAATGGCCCCGCATGTTACATGCGAGGCAGTTGTTGGTCCGGGGTCGCCCCGGACGACCCATGTCCTCTTTAGGAGGACCAGGTGGGGCTTTCCCCACCTGGGCTGGGTTCCGTGGGGACGGCCCCGATGGGACTTCCCCCACCTTAGCGGGAGCCCATCGGATCTGACCAGGTGGGACCTCCCCCACCTTAGGTGGGCCGCATCGGGAAGGACCCGCTTCGCCAGCCTTGGGTGGGCCCCATCGGGAAGGATCCGGAGGGGCTTCCCCCACCCTAGGTGGGGCTGTCACTGCCGCGGTTACATTCTTCCGCGGCGCTGGCCGAGCAGCGCGACGCTCCCGACGGGCCTCGGACCGTCGGGCTTCTTCATCCCGTTGCTCTTGGTGGCGTCTACGACAGACGTCACCCTTTCGCTGGGCGTATTGCACCAGCAGATCCATGGGCATGGTCGAGGTGTTATGTTCGCGCACATCTGCGCGAACCTCCCAGCCAAGTTCCTGCATATAGCGACTCTTCATTTGTCCTTCCGTGTGGATATATCCACACAGGCGACGTAGCCCCCGAAAGCGCACGTAATAAGCAGTCTCCGCTTCGTCCGCCTCTTGGGCGGCCCCATGAAACAAAGCGTCTTGATCGCTTAGCGATTGCTCATCCGCATATTTGCGGAGGAGCCAGTTGACCAGCTCCAGATAGGAGCTGACCTCCCCACTCCGTCCCCCCTGGAGGGACGGCATGATCGTATACAATTCCCTCTTGAGGTCACCCTTAGTGAACTCGGGGAGGAGGTACATGTGAAGTGAGCGGTAGTTGGGTGGATGCGTTACTTTCCTCGAGACCGGTCTGAGGGGCGAGGCCAGTCGCCTCTTAACCCCCCCCCGTGTGCCCCTCTCGCAACGGCCTGCAGGCGCACCCCCGCCAACGCAGTGACAGGGCCCACGACGCACCTCCCGAGGCAGAGCTCCCTCCCTTGGAGGGTACATGCTCTCACAACCCCACAAATCTCGACGCCCCTCGAGGAGTCCACGAGAATCTCCCCGAGCTCAGCTCCAAAATGAGCTGCCCGCGATATACAAGTACAAGTAATTACAGTACACAGATACAGCAATGCATGTCAATGGCACAGCCAAACAAGCCGATGACCACATAAGTACTCCCGGAATTAGCCAGGCAGTCCGCGGTAACTCCGACTTACCTGCGCGGGCTTGGGGGGCTGCCTCAACAGTACAGGGTTCTGCCCTCCGAGACATCATTGTCATCGCCCGCTTTCACGAAGCGGCTTAGAAATTCAAAGACGCCTAATGCGGGCGTCCCATCCCATTCGGCGTCACAGCCAAAGGTGTCCGAGACGTCCTTACGCAGACGGCCTAGGCCGTGTGCCATGGTCCGGTCATACCGGACATCGGTATTCGCCAAAGCGTATGTTGCGCAATCTAATATTGCTGCGTAGCGATCATCCGCGGGGATGGTCTTAGGGGGAATCCGTCGACGGGGTTCCCCTTCCAGCTCGCGCCCTAGGGCACGAGTCACAGGGCGACGGGGCACATGGCGGCCCCCATCTCCCCCGGAGTACTCTCCGTCCGAGGAGGAGAAACTCATCCGCCGTCGACAGCGCCGGGACCGTCGTGTGGTCCCGATGCCTGTCTCTTTAAAAGACAGCCGCTCATGTAAGGGGCTTATCAAAGCGTCCAACGAATCCCGTAGGGCGGCCGACAAGACCGGCGCGTCCTGGGCCCCCTGGGGGGCCCGATCTCCACCTCCCTGAGGAGGCGTTCGGTGTGGGCCAGCGGCTCTCGCCGGCCTGGCCCATCCATCATACGGACCCCACGGCAGAGGGGGAACCGCTTGGTCCCGCTCGCCGAGCGGTCGAGGAGGTGGAGGCGGGAGTACCCCTCCGGCTCCACCCTCCATACCTTGAGGGGGAGGAGACGGGAATGCCGTTCCGTCTGCGCCCCCCACACCTTGGGGGGGAATAGACGGGAAAGCCCTTCCGTCCGAGCCCCCCTGACCTTGGGGGGGGAGAGACGGGAATTCCCTTCCGCCCATGCCCCCCTCGCCTGGCGGGGGAGGAAACGGGAATACCCCTCCGTCTCCGCCCCCGTCGCCCAGCCCGCCGCGCTCTGAAGCGGTCGAGCCGGCTCGATCCCCCGTCCGAGGAGGGATTCCTCCGGGGCTCACGGCCCCCGAACCATCGCTGGCTCCGTCACGGTCTCCCCGTGACGAGTTACCGGAGCCCTCGGCGCCGGACCCGGTCACACCTGGTACGTTCATGACGTGAGGACTCCGTCCTCCTTCCAAGAAATCCATACACCTAGAAAACCACAGCAACTCAGTCACACCCAAGGGTAAGACGAAGACACAACAGAAAAACCACCGTAGAACCGGACACAGGGTAGGCCCGACTGATCAGGAAGGGCCGAACCCTGTCCCCAGCTGATCCACCAAATGTAGTGGTTTCTGCCCGCAAAGCCGACGGGGCAAGACCCCGTCGGAAAACCCAGCACAGGATGTGGAGCGACACAAACGAGAAAGAACACAAACGCCTGGATTACAGGGCGCGAAGCGCACCAGAACGCCGGTACTAACGCAAACGCAACGCTGATTTATTCATGGAAGCAAGCCGACCCAGGAACGCACACTCACACACCCTCGGGAGAAGCAAACGCGCACGAGCCCAGCCCACGAGAACGGTCATGGGGGGACCGGTGACCAGCGGGACACGGTCCTGGGACAGGGACCTCTGGTGGCCCCTGCCACGGATCAAAGAACACTCTTCCACTGGAAGAGACATCTGGCCTATAGATTTTTGGGTTAGCCTGGACTTGTCAGTCCCTCCAAATCCCAGGGGACTTAGACCCAAGATGTTTCAATTTCCAGATGGAAATCCTTGGGGAATATCTTCGTTGGCCGAGATCTGATCTCGGCTCCGGGTTCCACCCCGGATGGGGAAGCTTCCACAAGCTTCCCGGCCCCTCCAGGGGGCCCAGATCGAAGGGGCCCGCGCCCCTTCCGTCTGTGTCAGGCCCCTCTGGGGGCCTGATCAGGCGATGCTCCTTCACGCACCCCCCAGGAGGGGGTGTTACGTGTGTGGTCGGGGACCACTCTTGGCGCCCACCCGAGGGGGCGCCACACGTCACCCCCCCTCGGGGGCGCGTTACGTGGGAACTCGAGACCCACCCCCCCCCCGGCTCCGGCCGGGGGTCGTGTCATCAGAGTCAAGGGGGTTTCCCCCACACTACTGGGGCCCAGACGACATGTAACGCTTCATCGCGGCGTCGGCGGCCAGCCGTGTGGCACGCGCGACGGTGGCAGACGGGGGCGGCTGCGGAGACCTCCTCACCGGCCGCCAAGTGCTCGACGACCTGCGGGCGGGCGAGGCGTTTGCGGCCCACCCGTCGGTAATGGGGGCCATCGACACGGTCGCCCCTCTGTATATGCGTGGCGGCTACGGGACGAACCAGCTCCACGCGGACCTGACCAAACAAAACCTGATGGCCTGCACCGGGGACGCGGAGGAGGCCCGTTGGGCCAAGCAGGGTGTGGACTGGGGACCATACGTCGTCGCCTCCCGCGCGCCGTACAAGGCGGCGCTCGAAGCTCTTCGCAGCCACGTCATTGGCGGGCACCTCTACTGCGTAGCCCTTCACACGGAGAAGGAGGAGCTTCCCTCCTCCCTTTTCGGTCCGGACGGGCCGGGCTTCTATTGTACGAAGCCGGCGCTCAATTGGGTGGTCGGTGTGTCCCCCGAATCGGGGTTCCTGCTCGGTGCGATTGCCATGCAGAAGTGCCACGGCATGTGCGGTTGACGCGCGGGGGGGGCGAACGCGGGGGCGCTTGTGGACGTTCTGTGGCGGGGGACGGGGGGGGGGCGGGGGGC
>Ga0209186_1003899_pt1 | contig 10130 bp, 9 predicted proteins | sample SidtaG_FD_187426 | JGI IMG/M metagenome (GOLD analysis project Ga0209186, IMG submission 187426) | Marine algal microbial communities from Sidmouth, United Kingdom - Sidmouth_Male2 metaG (SPAdes) (version 2) | ecosystem: Host-associated > Algae > Red algae > Unclassified | place: Sidmouth, United...
CAAATCTATTGACCTCTTTTTATCATTTTTTTTTTGAAAAAAACGCACTGCAATTGCATTATGAAGAAAAAACATATTCAACCCCCTAAAAGTTCATTCCTTTTCCAGAAAATTACAACTTTGCTACACCTGTTGCTTCAAATAATAATTCTTCGAGCGGTTCGGTGATTTCTGCAATTTCGGCTGCGCTTTTTCCTGCATCTTCGGCATAGTGGCGAAGTTCATCTACGGGCGTGACTTGCTTGTAGGCTTTACCTGTCATCGTCACATTGCCTGTAAGATCAAGCGGCATGAAAAAACCGTAGTCTTTAAATTTGACCATCAACTCCTCGCCATCAGAAGTCGCTAAACGCATCCAACAACCTTTTACTTGACAAACAGAGACCACTTCGCCCTCCACTTGTATGTTTTCTATGCCTTCTTTGTTGGACATTTTTTTGAACAAATCATCGACAGACATCACATCGTTTGGATTGAAGGTCTCTCCATAATAGGTAATGGTTTTACCTGTGGTTTCGTCCAGAGTAGTCGTTGCTTTTTGTCCGCCTGTACATGCTATAAGGCTCATGGCGAAACATCCGAGTAATAGGTATCTTAGCATAATCAGTGATTGTTGATACACGAAAAAGGCAGAAGCGCGAAGCCCTGCCTTTTCATATTTTTTATCAAAAAAAATTCCAATTAAGAAATTCCAAATTCCAATATGATTTAATAGTCTTGAATTGGATTTTGGTGCTTGGAATTTGAATTTGAATTTTAATTCAAATAACGGTCAATTTCCTGTCCTTGTACGGAGGCAGGATAATCGGCTTTGATTTGTTCGAAATACTTTTGCGCCTTATCTGCGTTGCCTTGTTTTTTCGCCAACATACCTGCTTTCCACAAATAATATGGTGTTGAAAAATCGTTGACAACTGTTTTAGCAGCTTTTTCGTAACTGTTCAATGCTTTGTCGAAATTACCCAATTCCGAATGAGCATCACCGAGTGCACCATTTGACATTGCCGGTGTGATGTTGCCTTTAGCGCGGAACGACGATAAATAATCTACCGCTTTTTGATAATCTCCTGTATGCAATGCACAAATACCCGCGTAGTATTTTGCCAGATTACCAGCTTTTGTTCCTTTATAATCCGATGCTAAGGACTCAAATCCCGGATAACCACCACCGGGGTTACTCATTGCTAATGCAAACGAATCACGTTGAAATTGTTGTTCAGCTCTGTACATTTGCTCCATCGCCTCTGTCTCACGTGGTGCTTGGTACAACTGTTTGTAAGCGAAATAACCGCCTATTAATAGTACGCCCAATAATAATGCACCAAGTATCCATTTTTGATTACTTTCCAGAAAATCCTGCGTCTGCTCTTGTACTTCTACGAGGTCAACTAATAATTCCTCTTCCTGTTTCGTTTTTTTTCTACGTTTTGCCATGTCTATTTAAAAATTTTGGCAAAGGTATGAAAAAATGATGAATGATGAATGATGAATTAAGTCATTTTTGATTGAGTGATTTTTGATTTTTGATTGAAAAATAATTTAAAAAAATGCACCTACGTAAATATTTTATAATTAGCATTTTATGAAGATGCTAATTATGAAATATTAATCGTATATCAATCACTCAATTCGGAATCAAAAATCAAAAATCAAAAATCTCTCAATTCATTCATTCATCATTCAAAATTAATCCATAATAAAAGGATAATCTTTCTGCATGTAATTATCCGTATATAGTTCGGATACATCCGGGAAAGGTGAATCTTCCGCGAATTTTACACAAGCGTCGATTTCCTCTTTAATTTTCGTTTGAATATTTTTGATTTTGCGCTCGGTAGCCATACCATTTTCGAGTATGGTACGCTCTACATCTTTGATGGGGTCGCGTTCTTTGTAATCTTGTACTTCGTCTTTAGTACGATACTTTTGCGGGTCAGACATGGAGTGACCTTTGAAGCGATAGGTTCTTATTTCCAAAAATGTTGGTCCGTCACCTTTACGAGCGCGTTTGAGTGCGCGGTCCATTGCTTCGTGTACAGCTTCGCAACTCATTCCGTCCACAGGTTCGCTTGGCATGTCGTAAGCAGCACCGAGTTTGTAAATATCTGTGATATTACTCGTGCGTTCTACCGATGTTCCCATTGCGTAAAAGTTGTTTTCGCAAATGAAAATAACAGGAATTTTCCATGTCATCGCCATATTGAAGACCTCGTGCAAAATGCCTTGACGCGCCGCGCCGTCACCAAATAAACAGACTGCAACATTTTTCGTCCCTTTGTACATTTCCGCAAAGCCAAGCCCTGCTCCAAGTCCGATTTGGTTGCCCACTATACCGTGTCCGCCATAGAATTTTTTATCGGCATCAAAGAAGTGCATAGAGCCGCCTTTGCCCTTCGTACAGCCCGTAATCTTGCCATACATCTCTGCCATACACGCGTCTGAAGTGATGCCTCGTGCGAGTGCCAGTCCATGATCTCGATATGCCGTAAGGACAATATCATTGGGCTTGCACGCCGATTGTATGCCCGCCGCTACTGCCTCCTGACCTATATATAGGTGACAAAAACCGCGAATTTTGCGTTGTTGGTATAGCATACCCGCCCGTTCTTCAAATCGACGGATACGCAACATTATTTCGTACCACTCCAAATAGGTCTTTTTGCTAAATGTGGTTGTAACTTCTGCTTGTGCCATGTGATTGAACTTACAAATCCCAAGCTCCAAATTCCAAGTATGTCATTGACCCGTTTGGAATTTGGAATTTGTGATTTGGAATTTTATTGTGTGCGAAATTTCGCTTAAAATTTCAATTTTCTCCTTAAAGATAAGTCATTAAATTTGTTGGTGCAAGAAAATATGAGATTGTTTGATTCTGCGATTGTTTAATTATTTTTTTGGATAGGTCACCACCCAAAATAATCTTTCAACCACTTGCCCAATCCAAAGAATATCGCCAACCATACCAAACCTTTGATAAAAAAGAATAAGAACGCCGCAACACCCATTTTCTTAAATCGGTCTATCCACTTTGCTTTTGATGTTTGCTTATCCATAATAATGCGTCAATGCGTCAATGCGATAATGATGCAATGCGTCAATGTGATAATTTTGACTTCATTAATGTTGTTCATAAATAAAAAATTCTAACGCGAGTCCACCCCCCAACCCCCTCCAAAGGGGGAGATTTCCGCGTATATATCTCCCCCTTTGGAGGGGGTTGGGGGGTGGACTCGCATAACGCTTTCTTATTTATGAACACCTCTATTGAAGCATTTTATATTAATTTGAAGCAAAGATAGGGATAAAATGCACAATAAATTGTCCTATCTTTACGAATCAAAAATCACGCAATCAAAAATCTAAAATCACTCATTGCATTTAAATACTATAAAACTCACGAATTTTAAGAATTACGAATTTCAAACACTGGAATTTCATTCGCGCATCAATGGTATTACAGGAAAAAACGGTACAGGCAAAACCAACCTTTTGGACGCTATTTACTACCTCTGTATGTGTAGGAGCTATTTCGGAATACCGGATAGTGCAGTCGTGCGACATGAGCAAGATGTGATGCGTGTAGAAGGAGCGTTTGAAAAGGCGGGAGAAGCGACAAATATTGTTGCTAAAATACGTATTAGACGCAAAAAAGAATTTATATGTAATGATGTGCCTTACAGTAAATTATCCGAACATATTGGGCTGTTGCCTGTCGTGGTAATTGCGCCGGATGATACGCGATTAGCGACTGAAGGCAGTGAGTATCGACGCAAATTTTTGGATGAAACGCTGTGCCAACTTGACCGCGTATATCTTGGTCATTTGATGCACTATAATAAGGTTTTGACCCAACGCAATTCGGCACTCAAACAAATGGCAAAAAATGGACGTTTTGACCACATTTTAATCGGAACTTATAACGAGCAACTCGCGCCCGCAGCCACATACATACATGAGGCACGTAAGGCATTTATGGTGGATTTCGCGCCGATATTCGAGGCATTTTATGCAAAAATTTCTAATGAGCGTGAAGTCGTGAATTGTGTATATGAATCAAAATTGCATGAAGCAGTTTTGGCAGATTTATTAGAACAAAATTACGAAAAAGATAAAATACTACAACGCACCACACAAGGCATTCATCGCGATAATCTCGGTTTTATTATCGGAGAAAAAGCAGTCAAACGCTTTGCTTCGCAAGGACAATTAAAGTCTTTTATTTTGGCACTCAAATTGGCGCAATATGAGTTCATCAAGACCCAAAAAGCTGTAAAACCCGTCTTATTATTGGACGATATTTTTGATAAACTCGATGCGACCCGCATCGAAAGCTTGATCGAACTCTTGGTAAACGATGATTTCGGGCAAGTATTTATCACAGATACGGGTGAAGAGCGATTAAATGATATTTTGGCGAAAACTGATGTTGATTATCAAATGTTTGCGGTAAGCAGCGCAGGTGTTTCGCCAGTGTCGTAACGTGAGCTTCCAGCTCGCATAAACAAATATAGCACAATACGCGGGCTGGAAGCACCGCGTTACATTATGGAAATACCTATCATCATACTCAATTGGAATGGCATCGAAGATACACTCGAATGTATGGAGTCGATATTTGCACAGACTTATACGGACTACGTGGTGTATCTTTTGGATAATGGTTCGGAGGGAAATGATACGGCGATTTTAACGGAAAAATATGGCGCACATCCAAAAGTTGAACTGATTTTAGAATCAAAGAATCACGGCTTTACACTCGGAAATAATTTAATCCTCGAAGAATATATTCTCCCGAATCCCGATTACGAATACGTCGTGTTGCTCAATAATGATACGACTGTTCCCGAAGATTGGCTCGAAAATCTTCTAGGTAGCGCGCAGACCCATCACGCGGACATGGTTGCTTGCAAAATGGTCAATTATTACAACCGCAAACGCATGGATAATGCCGGTCACAAAATGCTCAATACAGCAGAGGTCATTCCACTCGGATATGCCGAATCCGTGGAAGCATGGAATACGCCTCACGAGAATATGGGCGCGTGTGCAGGAGCAGCTTTGTATGCTGTGCCAATGCTGTGTGATATTGGTATTTTTGACGAATATTTCAACACAGGATATGAAGATGCAGAACTCGGAATGAGGGCAAATATTTTGGGTTATAAAAGTATTTACGCGCCTTCGGCTATTGTGTATCACAAAGAAAGTCAATCAGTTAGTAAAATAATGAATTATGAATACCTTTTAAAAATTCAACTCAATATTTTCTATTCTTATTTCAAATTGATGCCTGCCTTTTCGCTTTGGCTCAACTTGCCTTCTTTGCTTTTCAAGTACCTTTCCATCCTTATTATTGATGTGATTTTTATTCGTCCAAAATTTCTAAAAATCATGTTACACGCCATGTATCGCACCCTATTTACCGAAAGAAAAACGATACTAAACGCACGTCATAATTTCCAGCGAAAACATCGCCCGATTTCTGCCCTGAAATTACAACGGAAAATGGAATTTTTCTTGTGGTTTGATATTAAAAGATTCGTCAAATACGTCATTCTGCGTCGCAAAACTGAATTTGAACGTTATTAAAACACACTTGCAACCTTTGAAAAAGTCACTTGTCTTTGGGTGTAGATTTGTATAGTCAAATCATTTTAAGTAGTGGGAAGAAATTAGGTTTACAATTTTGACGTGGTTATTTTTTCGATAGTTTTTCTTACGAAAACCGCCCATAGCCAACGTTATGTACCCCGATAGCTATCGGGGTTTGTAAGGAAAAATAGCGGAAAAAGAAGCCGTCAAAAAGTAAAGATAATTTTGTCTGACTGCTTATGTATTTAAAATCTACACTATGCGTTTATTGGTTTTTATCTTATTCCTTTCTCTTACTTCTTGTTCCCAAAGTTACCTACTTTATGTACAACCCAATGATGTTTTAGACTTGCGCTATGATTATGAAGTAGCCGATGTCCAATTAAAAAACAAATCTGACAGGCAACTCGAAGTCGCCATAAAAGATGATGTTACAAAAGAAAAGACAGGCGGTTTCGGCTTTTCGCCGCGTGGCAAGGTAAATGTTACTTTGGAGCGGGGCAAGTACATTCATTTTACGAATAATTCCTCGAAAAAAATCCCAATTCGTATTTCTCCTACCGAGAAAGAAGTTGACAAACCTGAAAACCCTACGAAATACATAAGTTTCACATTATCAAATACTTCCGACAGGTCTATTCCACTCATCATCCTTAATGTAATGAATCCGAATCTCTCCCCAAATTCCAATAGCGGCGTGGATTTGGCTATCGGGCAGGAGATACTTTTTAGAGAAAAAGGCAAACGGCATTTATTGCTAAAAGTAGATGACACCATCAAAAGTGGCGAAAAAATAAACGTTGCTGTATTGCTCCAATCCCGACGAAAAACATTAGGTTTGTAGATGCTTGACATCCAAATATTACCACCCGACGACGCCACTCCCCTACCCGATTTGGCGTTCCGTTGGGATTTGCTGTGCAATGAAATTGACTTGGCAGATTCGTCAAAATCTCTCTTTAGCAATTTGCAGAAACATTACACCAACTCCAAACGTATGTATCATAATTTTTCCCATATACATGCGATGTTGAAAATTTGTGAACAGCATCAATCGGATATTGAGAATTATCGCGTCTTGCGCCTCGCGGTGTGGTATCATGACATTATTTATTGGGCTACGCGCAAAGATAATGAAGCTAAAAGTGCCGAATATGCCCTTGAAGCTTTAAGCAATTCCGATTTATCAGCAGTCGAATTAGAGCAAATTAAACAATTGATTATCAGCACAAAATCACATGGCATTTTGATAGATAATTTTGATAATCGCTTATTATTGGATGCCGATTTGGGTGTGTTGGCAGCTTCGCGTGAGGCATACATGCGCTATACACACGCAATACGTGAGGAGTACAAACTATATCCTGATTTTTTGTATAAAAAAGGTCGGAAAAAAGTCTTGCAGCATTTTTTGGAAAGGGCGCAAATCTATTTTACAGAAACATTTCAAGCACAACATGAATCAGATGCGAGAGAAAATTTGACTTGGGAAATACAAACCTTGTCGTAGGGGCAGGGCATGCCCTGCCCCTACGACAAGGTTATAGATTTAAAATCTCAAATGCTTGACGGTCAATCCATTATTAATCAATTGATTCAAAGAATCAATTCCGATTTTCACATGAGTTTTCACGAAATCCCTCGTAACGGTTTTATCACTTTCGCGGGTTTTGACGCCATCGGGCGTCATCGGCATATCCGAAACTAAAAGCAGCGCGCCCGAGGGAATATTATTGAAAAAAGCCGTAGAAAAGATGGTTGCCGTTTCCATATCCACGCAGATAACGCGAATTTTTTTCAAGTATTTTTTAAATTTGGTATCGTGTTCCCACACGCGGCGGTTGGTGGTATAAACTGTACCCGTCCAGTAATCCAAGTCGTAATCACGGATGGTCGTCGAAATCGCTTTCTGTAGTGCAAATGAGGGCAAAGCAGGAACTTCTACCGGAAAGTAATCATTCGATGTACCTTCTCCACGTATCCCGGCAATGGGTAAGATGAGGTCGCCAACCTTATTTTTCCGTTTTGTGCCGCCGCATTTTCCCAAAAACAGACAGGCTTTTGGCTTGACTGCCGACAATAAATCCATAATCGTAGCGGCGTTGGGACTACCCATCCCGAAGTTAATAATTGTAATATTTTCTGCTGTTGCGCTCGTCATCGCGCCTTCCTTACCATTAATTTCTACTCCATATATCTCTGCAAAAACTTTTACATAATTGCTGAAATTTGTGAGTAAAATATATTTCCCAAAATCCTTCAACTCTGTACCCGTATAGCGTGGCAACCAGTCCCGTGCAATTTGTGCTTTATCCTTCATATCACAAATTTAGGGAAAAAATGCTACAATGCTGTAATGCGACAATGCGATAATGTTTTATAAATGAATTTTGAGTGCATCATTCATTCATCGGCACTACGGTATTATAGCATTAGCTCTGGCAGTTTTCCGTTTGCTAAACTTTTTAAGCAAACGGAATTACTTATTTTGTTTTTTTATTTAAAATTTTAATAATGTATAACATTTATAATTACCAATAAAATAAAAAATGTTGCTGCCTGCCATTTGCAAAACATCAGTCAGCTCGCGCAACCGAAAAAGATGTGGGGTATTGATAGATTTTGCAAATGGCAGACGAGTTTAGGTTAATTTTCGGGCGAAAACGAGTGCATATTATGGCTTTAAATTTTTCTTATGTAGAGTATCAACGGATTTAACCCACCACCCTCAAATCAATATTAACTTTCAATCACCAGTGCTACATTGTCGCATTACCACATTATCGCATTGTCGCATTGTCAATGTACGTACAACATTGCACTATCTTTCACAGCATAAATTTGGTCGAGTTCGCGTTGGAGCGCGTCCAATTGCTTCACCAACTCCGGCGGAGTGTTATCGGTCATATACATACGGGCATACATAAGCTCACGTGCCGTTCGTAAGCAATCATGTTTTCTGCCTGCCTTGCATCGTTCGAAATAGCTTTCGGTAAGTGCTACGCGGGGTTCAATTTTGTATGGGTAAATGGTTTTGGCATCGAAATAATGATTGGCAGCTTCTTTGTGGTCGTCTATTTCCGTAATCACATCGCCAAGTGTCATCACTTCTTCGTAAGAATTTGCGATGGTACGTTCTTTTTTAGCTTTTCGTGTAGCTGTCCTCACGACTTTTGCTTTTTTCTCTTCCGTTGTCACTGCTGGTATGGTATTTATCTGACCGGAAAACCACACAATACCACTCACCAAAAACACCCCAATCGCTCCTATCACGAGCCATTCTTTGAGTGTTTTATTGTCTTCTTTGGTTTCGATGGCTTCACGATGATTTTGTGCCGGAGTTTTTCGATAGTCTTTGCGATGTGACATAATGTTATGATTGAGCGATTTTTGATTGGCTTTATTCCTTTTAGACTTTGGACAAAGGAAATTAGGGAATTGGGAAATTCGATAAACCCCTATTTTTTAGTTTTTTATAAAAAATAATTAATTACATACTTTCTTCAATGTCTTCGCCAAATTATGAATTATGAATTTTGAATGATAAATGAATTTAAATTTTACTTTGTTTTTTATTGATAATGATTTTTTTACAAATTATACATTTTTAATCATTCATAATTTTTCATTCAAAATTCAAAATTGACGAACACATTGTTTCTTATACTAATAAAATAAAAACAACTGATAATCAATAGATTACGAATTTTAACCTAACTTCCCTTTCCCAATTCCCATTCTGTCCAAAGTCTAAGTTCCTTGTACTTATAACGCAAAAACTATGGCAAAAAGTTTTCAGGATTGAGTGATTTTTGATTTTTGATTGAGGGATTTTCGATTTTATGAGAATTATAAATGTCTTCGCCAAATTAAGAATTGAGAATGTATAATTGATAATTAATTTTAATAAATAATTTGTAATAAAATTAATTTCAGTTATTTACATAATTAAAAATAGATTAATTATCAACTCTCAATTATCAATTTTTCTGATTCTAAAGAACTGAACTTTGGACAAAAAGGGAATTAGGGAATTGGGGAATTAGGTTTAAATTTGTAATTTATTCATTATCATCCCGATAATTATCGGATTAGCGTCAGGTTTAGTTTTTATTAGAATAAAAGTTTGATAATCAATAAACTATAACGAAGTATTTGAATAAAATTTTCTAATTACTTTGTAAAATAGGGTGCAGGACAAATTTTTAATTTTATTTTGAAATGCCACTGTACTGACGACTTTAGCCGTCAAGTGGCTCGGTACTTTCCCACGACGGCTAAAGTCGTCGGTACGAGGCAGATTAAAAATTTGTCCTGCACCCGTAAAATAATTCAAGTATTAATTTTTTTCTCGTGGATAATTTTTTGATAATGAATAGAGTGTGTAAAACATTAGGGGCAATTATATATGAAAGGTGCAGCGCACCGTCTCCGTTTGTAGCAAGAAAGTTCCCCCCAAGCTAATAAGGTGCGTTAGTACCGACCCCGTTTATACGCACTAACCCCGATAGCTATCGGGGTCGGTACTAACGTACCTC
>Ga0209186_1003901_pt1 | contig 10124 bp, 10 predicted proteins | sample SidtaG_FD_187426 | JGI IMG/M metagenome (GOLD analysis project Ga0209186, IMG submission 187426) | Marine algal microbial communities from Sidmouth, United Kingdom - Sidmouth_Male2 metaG (SPAdes) (version 2) | ecosystem: Host-associated > Algae > Red algae > Unclassified | place: Sidmouth...
TACCCCCCCCCCTGCCCGCCGCGGCGCACGCGCGGTGAGCACTTCCGCATGCGCGTGAGCCACGTAGGTCCACCGTGCCTGCCGCAGGGGCAGGCAAACGAGCCACAGGGCGGCCTCCGCCGGGCCCACGTCACCGAGCCCCCCCCAACATTCATTTCAGCGCGGTATTCTGACTCAACAGGGAGCCTTCTGAGTGCCTGAGAGCTCTAGGAAAGAACATACAGTATTGCTGATCCCCGAATTCTGTCCTCATCGCCCCGGAACGGTAGTGGAACAGCAGGGACTGGAGACATGCGATTGGTCAATCAGACGGACAGCAGCGCATACCGGGCCCGATATTTACAGAATGTGCCCGCACGGCCCCCAATCGCACATTCGACGCCTTCGTTTTTCTTCACTTTTCTGCGTATCACCCGATTGCGGGCCCGTTGCCCATCTAAGACGGACTGGATCGGAAGAAAATCTCAAGAAAAAGAAGAATCTTGAATCTGCACGGAACTGGCCGTTGGAGGGCCAACAGAACGTCTCAGATTCGTGCTTAGCAGCTGCTTGCAAGTACTCTTGACCAATGGCTGGCCAGTTCTAAAAGAACCGTACGTCCAGGAACCGTTGCTGATCGATGAAGACAGAATTGGGGGATCAGCAATATTCCTATTTGTTGTGGCGCTGAGAGATGCAGATGGCGATCTTCCAGGGCGAAGAAAAAGGGACCACCAAGCTCAGCAGATGCGCTTTCTCTTCTGGTACATTCTTGTGTGACTTTCTCTATTGGGAGCTTGTCGCGTCACTTATCTCACGGCCTCATAGCCATCAGATCAGAAAAAGAGGGTTCTAACCGGGAGATCCCCCCCACCCTGCCGCGCGGAGGCACTTCCCCAGCGCGTCGGGGGCGGCGCCGCCAAGGCCGACGGCGCGGAGACACGATACGGCCGCTAACTTTAGCAGCGCCGCCGTGCGGGGGGGCGGGGGGGGAGGCGCCTGACCGCACCGCCGGCCGGCTGTTCCCAACTCAGTGCGGTGGCTGCCGCAGTAACGGCGGCCGCATCGACCGAGAGTGGCAACCCCCCCGCCCTTCTTGTGTTTTGCAAAACCCCACCCCACAGCTCGAGCGTGCGTGCTGGCGATTGTCTCGTAGGAATTTTCTCAGTTGTGAACAAGAACAGTTGCGCCAGAGCCAATAATTTGGCCCATGACTTGGCAGGAAACCAGAAAAGCACCAATCAAAGCACTTCCTGCGCTTCTTTTGGTACTGTCCAGGTCGCCAAAAGTCCATTCAAGGACAATACTCTACACAGCAAGTGCGCGACAGGGGGTACTGTTGAGGAGGCGACATGGTCAGCAGCCACCGTGGGGTGCAGGCAGGCGGCCCCCATGGGGACAGAGGGGATTGCGGTCAAAAGGAAGCACGCCCGTGCGCCATTGCAATCCGGCCCACTGCCGGCGACCACCGCTCGGCGCTGTCCGCGAAGCTCAGGCGTCTTTCTCCCTCTGTCGTTGGCTGGGGGCTGTTCCCCGGCCGCCATGATGCTTCTGCGTGGTTGCGGCGGGGGCACTGTGTCTGCGGGGAGAGGTCGCGCGGGGCGGGTCCGGGGCCGGCGCTGGAAGTCCAGAGAGGGGTGTGCGCTCGTCATTGGCTGGTGAGCGCCGATCGGAGGAGATGTCAACGTTCGTGCACGGACGAGCCAGTGCACGGGTCGACGGGGAGCTTGCTGCCTGGTATGTCAACGTTATGGATCCCACAGGTCGCAACAGTGCACACAACAGCAGGGGGCAACCACACAAAGGCTCAAAGACGCCCTCAAAAGTTCCTGGATGTCGGTCGGTGCCCTATAATGACCCTTTCTGGCCCAGCCTTGGCCGCTTTAGGACATCAGAGTCCGGGGGCCGGGCGGGCGAGCGCCTTCGAAACCGCCCTAGTCACCCTAGGCTGGAACGCAGACAGTAGAGGGCGACACTCAGACGGCTCATGGGCCACTCATTTGCCCAAATCGGCAGGCCACGATACCGCAGGCGACCATTCGACCGAGATGACTCAGCTTCCAAGGTCGTGCACAACACGAGGGGGTGCGACCGCAACACATGTCATGCACTCGCGCGGATTCGATCCAAATTGGGACCGAAAGGCCTCCACGTGTCTCGCTAGATTGCCACGATTTTGGCGGTTTGGGCTCTGTTCACACGCTTTCCGTGACATGTTCGGCACGCATTCAACGGACGCCGCTTCATTTCGATACTTGAGACGACGCTGATACGTGTCCTTCGTTGGCAACCACCCACTGCGGCCAACAACGCCGAGGCCAACGGCTCTCAGATCTTTGAAAGGTGGCCCACTCCATTTCACCCATTACATTGCCCGTTGGCAACGCGTTGGCCCGTTGGCAACTGACAACTCGCAGGGCCACACGTAGCGGTTTCATTTCACCGTTTCAGACCGTTGGCCCGACTTTGGTGGGAATGTTCATACCAAGTTCCCGCGGGCCATCCCGTTACGGGATGCGACGGCGCTGACGGTATCGTCAGCTCTCATTGAACCTTTGGTGGCTGCCTTTGGCATCCCCGACTCTGTCCTTACGGACAACGGACCTCAGTTTGCCTTGGTATATTACCAGGGCATTCTTGGTTTTCTGGGTATAGCCTCTAACTACACCTCTCCGTACCACCCCCAGACCAATGGGCAGGTGGAGCGATAGAACCGCACCTTGGTGCGGAAACTCCGGTACTATATTTCGGAGCATCAGAAGGAATGAGACAGTAATCTGTCGCTTCTTGCGTCTGCTTATAATACGCAGGTGCACGCGAGCACTTGGGAGATCCCCTTTGCCTTCGTGAGCCCTAGACGGCTCCATCTTATTGGCATGGCGCGCATGCCTCGGCTTAGACAAGCCGAGGAGAGAACTGAGGACGCCTCCACGGCGGCGGAGCAGTATGTTGAGGACCGTAGGGCCCTCATCCGGGCGGTTCGCCGGCAGCTGGGCAAAGCCCAGGCCACGCATAAGCGGGCGTTTGACGCCCGCACTAAGGAAAAGAACAACTCGGTCAAGGCCGGGGACTGGGTCTATCCCGATGCCCACTCCCGCTCTCCAAAGAAGCTTGGGTTTAAGACCCAACAACCCTACATGTTGCTACAAACCGATGGACATCGATTTTTGGTGGAGAGCCCTAAGGGTCTCCGTACTGCGAGCAGTGACCATGTCACTGGCGCTCACGCACCACCGGCGCGGGATGGCAAATGGACACGGGACCTTATGCCCCAAGCCCTCTTTAAGGTGGGCGATCGAAATAAGAAGGGCCCTGAATTCGTTTTCGAACGATTTCTCAACCACGGTTGGGATGATGACGGATAATTGAAAGTCTTTGTCAAATGGTTCGGGTTTCTTTAACTGGAAGCCACTTGGAACTTGGCTTCTTCCCTCCCTTGGGAGGTAATTCGAAAATTTTGCTTGCGCAAACGTGTCAAGCTTCCCGCCTTGACGCGAGAAGGTGTCCTCTTTTCTGACCAAGTCGGAAGACGGCCCTTAGGGACCCCTGTGACTTCAAGTCACAGGCAAAGAGAAGGGCACAAGAACAGAGGCCAAGCCTTTCATTCCCTACGGGGCCCCAGACCAGTCTATCGTAAGAAATACGGCGCCCACCCCCTTGGAGGGGGCGACAGCGGGCGACACACAAAGCAAGAGGGGGACGCAGGGAACCCCTGGTCACCCTAGGATGACCAAGTCACCAACCCCCCGGACCGGTCCCATAGCCAGGATCGCAGTCTTGGCTACGGTCCTCCTCTGGCTCATAATAATGCGACCCCGAGTAAGTCGGTGGGTTCGCCGAAGGGCCCGTCTCAGCCCCATACAGGGCTTGACATGAAGAACCGGCGCCCCTTCCATATTGGGGCGGGGGAGGGGACGGCAGACGTCGAGGCGCCGCTGGCAAAGCCGCCCCTCGGGGCGGAGGCGACGAGGCGGCCAAGTGCCGAAGTAATCATCCAGTCACGACCGTATCAGTGTCCACCACGGCGGTACCATACTCCTCCGTCAGATAACGGCGGAGCGTCTCGGCGGTGACAAGTTGATACAGGGGCCCGACGTCCCGTTCCCCTAGGGGGCGGGACACAATTGCAGCAACCTCGTTGCGCAGTCGCACCAAAGTGCGGCTCAACGCCATAATAAGCGTACGGTCCACTCCATTATTGAGGATGGACGGGAGTTCCTGTAGGGAACGCCCCAAACTCGACCATACGGCCGGCGTGACGGGGAGAGGGGCACCCAACTGGGCCGACCCCTCCCAAGTAAAGAGATGAAGGGGCGCCAGAGGGGGACCCGGGGGTCCCCCAAGAGAAGAAGACGTAACACTGCTACCCCCAAGGGGGTGAACCCGACGAGTCCGAGCGTGTCGGCCGGGCACTCGGGAAACGCAAGCCGGGCGCGACACCCCACCCCAAGAGGGAGGCCGCAGAGCGAGAGGGGCGAAGGCCGAGGCGGCCGGGGCGGACGGGGGCTCTGGAACCACCACGAGGCCTGCACTAGCCGACCCAGCGTCCGCCAAGTCCCGATCCAAGGGTCGTATGCGGACACTGGCGTGGACATCCCTCCCATACGCGGGGCGGGCGTCCCCTAAACCCTCCTCGAGGACAAAGGTCCTCTCGTCATCCAACACCTTGGCGCAACGGAAGACCCCTTGGGGTCCCCCTAGCCACTGCAGCCAATCCGGCGGCGCCCGCTCTTCGATGAATCGAAGGAGCTTCAGCCCGGCCTCAGGAAGAGGTTGGGACGACAGGTCGGCCGAGCACACGCGCTCCAGCATCAGGTCGGCAAAAGCCGACCGAATAGCCCTTGGCAAACGCCAGAGGTGCCTATGGTGGAGAATGCTTCCTAGGAAGATGTAGTACTACGGGACGCCGTCGTCGACGGTGGCGCGGCCGGCGGAGCACCGGGGGTGCGGCGGACGGCCGGGGGTCGGCGGCGCCGACGAAGTCGGGCACGGACGGAACGGGGGCGCGGGTACGGGGACGGCGGGCCCGCCTGTCAGCGCAGATGCGAGCCCGCGAAGGGGCGCGCCTGGCCGAGACGCCCGCCGCGGGGTCCGGTTGGCCGCGGCCGGAGTTCACGGCAAGCGACAACCATCCGGGCGCCACGCGGCGCTTGCAGGGCGTTGCGCGCGGAACGGTCACTCCCCCTCGGCTTTAATGATATCTTCGGGGGACTTTATATGCATAGAGGGAATTATCTGCATTGGTTGGTGACTGCCCGGGGCAATTCCGTTTCGGGGATACGGGCCCGGGCGACGGTTTGCGCCCTTTTAGGACGAAGGGAGACGACGGTGGGAGGAACCGTCGTCGCCGGCAAGTAAACCGTGTCTTCATGACTTAGCTTTTCGATCGGCCCGACTTCCTGGACCTCGAGTCCCATAGCGGGTGTCGCTCGAGCGGCCGAGACGGCCGTTACTTTCCTCCTCCTGAGGTCACCCCCCTGACCGAGGTACTACATTTGGCGCTCCGGGTGAGACCCGCTGTAGGCACGCGGCGCGTGTTGCGGTTCGACATCTCTTTCGGCATCAAGGTCGGGGGACCCCCGTTGGTTGGATTGCGGTGCGGTGACCGAGGTCATCCGATCGATACGCGGGCCCCGCTTCCATGGCTCGCGGATCTTCCTTATCTTCCTCGCTCGACAGGGGCGCTCCTCCGCTCGAGATGCCTGGCACTAGCCGGGTAACGGACGCGCCACGGGCGGGAGCCCCGGGGCTCTGCGGGCGGTGGGCGCCGTGGCCCTCGCTGGGGGTGGAAGGGCGATCCCGGTTGGCGGCGGCGGTACGGTGGCGGGTGAGTCGAACTCCCCGCCCGAGGATCCCGGCCGCACGCCGACCACCGGGGCTCGGCCTCCTCCCGGCGCGGGACGGACGTCTACGCTCGCGGAGTCCCAGCGTGGGGGCGCAGGGTCTCAGCCCTCGCCCCTGGATGGACAGCGCCCGGACGAGGCGCCGCCATTTGGCCCTCCCCGTGTGGCCGCAATGGGCAGCTCGTCGGGAACCGCGGCCGGCGGGATACCCCCCGGCACGGGTTCGAGCCGATCAGTGGATGCGCTGTCGCTGGAGAAGAAGGAGCGACAGCGCCGGGATTTACAGAGAGCATTCGGGGTTACACCGGAGGAGGTGGCCCGGGCCCAGTGGCAGCGTTCCACCCGGGACAATTTGTCCCTAGACCCGCCGTCGGCGGCGGGCGGGTCGAGACCCAGTCCGCACGGGGTCGGTGGCGCCGCCACCCACGGGCTGTCGCGGCCAGCGGCCGACACCGCACGTCTACGCCAAGTGGCCCAGGTGTTCCGAGATGCCGCGGAGAAGGCGTTTACCGAAGCTTCGGATGGAACCCCGTCACCGGGGCGCAGTGTGGCCGTCGCTTCGGCGCTAGCGGCGGCCCAGGGGCCTTCCCCGCGGTCGGCGAGCGCGGGCGAAACGGCTGCCCCGGTTCACGGATCAGGCACACCCGTGGGGTCGTCCCGAGGTTCGGGTCGTGCCGGCGTGGCGACCGCCCTGACGGTGGCCGCCACCCGTACCGAACGGTCTTCGCGGTCGCGCTCGCGGCAGCTGCCCGCGGAGCGGACGCCAAGGGGCGGGGCTTGTCGCGAGCAGCGCCGTCGGCGTCCCTCGCGACGTGACGAGGCGCCCCCAACATCGGGGCCCTCCTTCTCAACGGAGAGCGAGCACAGCCCGTCGGGCTCTTCGTCAGACCCCAGTGGTAAGGACCCGACTAAGCGCAGCAGCAGCTCGACCTCAACCGCCGACAGCGGTAGCGACCATGGGGCGCCACGCGGTCGAAGACGGGCTCGCGCGGCCGAGAAGCGCCCGCAACGGGCCCTGGTTGAGGAGGCGCTGCCCGCCTTCCGACGGGAGCAGCGGGAGGACACCGTGGTAGACCCCCGTTTCACGGGGCTCCTGTCACCGGCACGGTACCATCTCGCGCTGCGGGGGGGATGCTTGCACCTCCCGCGCGGCAACTCCATCCGCGGCATCCGCGCGGACGTCAATGTATTGATGCACTCCTCGCGGCAGTTCGCGGGAGATACCCTGCTGGGGTTCGTGACGTTCCTCGGGAACATCCAGACGGCTTGCGACGGCAGCGGCCTGAACGAGGGGATGGCAGTGACACTGCTGCAGTACTGCGTCACAGGCGAGGTGCTCGGGGTGCTCCAGCGCGCTAAGGACACCCCCGCCACGCGGCAGCTCACGTACAAGCGCGCGGGCCGCGCCCTACTCAACGAGTACCTCGATGCAGACAATTTGGTGGACCACCTGCAGTCGCTCATGCAAGCGATTCAAGAGAAGTGGGAGGACGAGCACGAGTTTGCGAACCGCATCCTCGATGCTAACCGTGCCCTGGGCTCGGTCCTGCAAGAGGCCGAACGCACGAGTATCCTACTCAAAGGCGTCGGGCGAGAGGTCCGGGCGCTGGGCCGGAACTTCAACACCCGTGGCTGGACCTTCCCAAAGCTGCGCAAGTTCCTTGCAAAGACGGGCGCCGCCACCCGTGAGGCCCGGAGGGTCAAGCTCCAGGCCACGCCCAAGGGAAGCACCTCCCGGTCCGCCGGGGGCGAAGAGCGGGAGCCCCGACACGCCCGGACGGCCGCATCGGTGGCCCTCCCAGTGGGAGCCGCCTCTGCCGCCGCGGCCCTGGCCGTCACGGACTACGGGACGGATACGGAAAGCGCTGAGGGGGCCGCCGTCCTGGCCGCGTCGGTGACGCCCCCCCAACACGAACCGCTCCGGGACGCCCCGTTACTGCCATTTGACAGCCTGCCGCCCGCGTCGGGGTGGCGACAACAACCCGCGTTGGGTGGACTCCCGGAGATGTACCCCATCCACAGCGGGGTGGGCCGCGGGCGCGGCACTCTGGAGCCGGGTACCCCGGTCCCGCCGCGTGCAGGTACCGTGTTCGTACTCCGACCGGCCGCCCCTGTTCCTGCGAGGCGGGGCACTCGCGCCACGCGGCGGTGGAGGCGCCGGTCCGTACGATTCGACGCGTGCGCCGCGGCGGCGGGGGGCCTGTTCCTTTTGTAGCCACTTAGGGCTCTGGGTGTGGGAGTGCCCCGCGCAGTCCCCCGACGTCCGGGCGCACGGGCGCGCGTTGCGCGATGCCGTCGCGGCACAACCAAGCGGGCGCGGTCCCGCGCAGCCCCCGCCCCTGCCTCTGGGCGCGGGTCCGCCGGTCGCGGCTCCGCCGCCGGGCGTGGCCACCACCGGGGCCGCTCCGCCGGGTGCCGCCTCGTTCGTCCACGCCGTGGAAGCCAGGGGCTTACGTGAACAAATGGAACTCTGATAAAGTGGATACATATACTCGGAAATACTCAGATTCAGGAAAAACAAGCCCGATTATGCATACTGTTATCTGCATGGCGCCGCCGCATTAATGGCTCTGAAGCGGATACACGAAATTACGACGACTGACCAGTCGTCAAACGAAGGAATCCCACTGCCAGAGGTAACTTGACTCGCCAGGCGTCTCGGAACGCCCGAGGCCGGCACAAGACACGCAGTAAAATGTTAGACACATACTGGACAACAGTGAGCAAACTCTGGGCACATCGTCGACGGCGAAAGTGATTGGAAAACTGGGCGATTTTCGTTCGTCTGTGGCGCGCGGCAGCTGACGGGCGGCCTGTAAGACTCAGAACACTTCTCATCCATGAAAGTTCACAAAGGTAGCGAGATGGGCAATTATTCTTGCGCATCTTGCTTGGCAATCTCTGTCGCGCGCGTGTCATGGGCCCCCATACGTCGCGTTCACACGTTCCACCACAGCCCGCTCCTCGCTACTTCATGGCAATCAGCATCGCAAGTTTTTTTTTGTGACGTGGTTGTTGCAGAATCTGATATATTTTGAGTATAATCTGTTTTCGTATTCATGTTCTACATCTTTTGGTTTCGGATATATATCCTATCCGTACTCAAGAAATTGCGTCAGAAGTCTTGTCTGACTCAAAACATGCCAATGTTGAGTATATCAGAGTGTACCGAAAATGGGCAGATTCATATGCCCCTGGTGGAGACCGACGACAGGACCTACCCGGACGGCCCAGCCGACGACGACGGGAGCTCCTCGGAGGAGTGGTCCGCGGGGGACGGTGACGGCGGGCGCACCGGCCACGCCCAGGGAAACGCGCATGGGGCAGCCCCTTGAGTGGGCTGCCCACGGACGCTGTCCGCCTCAAGACGCACCGGCACTGTTACATCACGGCCAGCCCGCCTGCGTCAGGTCCGCAAGCGGCGGGCCGCAGCGGGTTTCCCGCCGGCGCCCGCCTTCTGCCCCCGGGTCCTGGCGCGGCCGGGGGGGGGTCCACCGCGCACAGTCCGGGGGCCCGGACCTGGTCCCGGTCTAGGCGCTGCCCGCGGACGGTCCGCGCCCCTCGCCAATGCCACCGGTGGCCGCGTCGATTCTGGACCTGGATCACTCCGCCCCCCGGCCGTGGCGCGGTGGGTATGGCGTTCCGGCCGACCCAGCCGCAAACGGGGCGCGCGTCGGAGGCGGGCGCCGGCACCGCCTCGGTGGCCGCGCCCGCCGGGAGCGTACCCGCTTCCGCTGTCATGCGGCCGCCGTCGCGGCTTCCGCGGGCCCGCCGGGCGCCCCGACGGGGGGGGGGGAAGTGCTGCTGTTCAGCCTGCACAACTACCGCATCATGGCCTCGTTGGGCCTGGACAAGCTGTCCCTTGTCGCAGTCGGGGTCGTCGTGGACACCGGGGCGGGGCCCAACATGGTCCGGCGGAGCGCCCTCGCTCCTGAATGGCTCCGCCAGGTAGTCACCTCCAAGGAAGAGGAGCAGGTCCGCCTCAGGGACGCCAACAACGCGCGGCTACGCACCAGCGGAACCGTCACGCTGTGGCTCCAGACGGGTGCACGGATCGTCCCCGTGACTTTCCTCGTCGTCGACGACCTGTCAGTGCCGGTCATCCTGGGCTGCTTGTTCATCGACGACAACGCGCACGCCATCCTGCCCCAGGACCGGTCCATCCGTTGGACGGAAGTGTAAGACCTCTGGCCTTTCACGCCACGTGGAACCCTACTTTCACCATTTCATCACTTTCAAACGTCACTTTCCACGTGGCACGCTTCCTTCGTGACTCGCTGTACGCGTCCAACATCTGCTACA
>Ga0209186_1003903_pt1 | contig 10122 bp, 7 predicted proteins | sample SidtaG_FD_187426 | JGI IMG/M metagenome (GOLD analysis project Ga0209186, IMG submission 187426) | Marine algal microbial communities from Sidmouth, United Kingdom - Sidmouth_Male2 metaG (SPAdes) (version 2) | ecosystem: Host-associated > Algae > Red algae > Unclassified | place: Sidmouth, United...
ATTGTCCAATAACACCCGAGCGTCTGTGTTCGGCTGATCACGAAGGAGTCAGTGAAAGTTGACAAGACCCCATCGCAATGTACACTTCGATGGGTCCTTCGATGGGCAGAAAAACGCCCATCGACGGCCACTTTCGGGGGTGCGATGCGCAATCGCAGTGTCGATGGGTTCTCGATGGCAAATAGTCCAAAGGAGACGATGGAGCGATCACGCCACAGGGGGCGCCCAAGAGCTATCGGCGGGCGCCCGCCGCGGCGGGCTCGATCCACAGCCTTGCAAACAAACACCAGCGGCAACGGGGCACGCGCGCCACACTATTCGGCCGGCCGCTCCCTCCCGCCACACGGCCGCCGCGCACCAGACGCACGGAAACGTCTGGCCCCGGGGCGCCGCCGTGCTCGCGACTGCGCACTTGGCGGGAAAAATGGCAGACTGGCGCGCGCGTCGCGTGGGCGCGCCCACCACAGCAGCGCCGGGCGGTGGGCTTGCGGAACTCGGGCAGACCCACTCGGTCGGGGGGGGGGGCGGGTGTCCCGGAGTGACGCGTAACCCTGCCACCCTCGTGCTCTACGATGTTGAGGTACGCAGAGAGCCTCCACAGAAAGGTCCCGACGCGGTCGCGTTTCAATCAGACGCGATGCGGTCGTGGGTCGTCCCGATGCACTTGTACCCTCCCCTGGTGCCTTTGTACCCCTCTAGGAGGGAGCTTCAGAAGGGGCTGCTCCAGCGCGCGGAGCTGGCAAGCTCTCCGAATAGTGCCACGACAGATTTGTCGTGGTCGAGCAGCCATCCCAGAACTACAGTCGACACGACAACACCGGGTCGGCGCCGCATCCCCCACGGGGACCCCTGGCGTGGGGATTCGAGGGAGGTCCAGACCTGTGGTGTGAATCAAAAGTCTCATACATGTGCCCACCTATCGAAAAAGCAGTTTGGTATGCAAATCACTGGCGTTAACCGGCCGACCAGTATCATGACATGGAGGAATTATCATTTACTTGTGTTTGTCGACCGTGTTCCCTGATAAAATTGATCGCTCGATCGGGTGTTGTTTGGATCCTCTCGACGGCAGGCCACCTGTCTCGCCCGATTTGCAACGTCTGTAGCGTCGTCGACGTCGCGTCCATCGGTTTCCCCGACAGCATCAGTGTCCCCTCGTTCACCCGCGCCTAGCCGACCCGCTGCGGACGCCCCTTCCTTCTTCAACATGGCGACTCAGACCGTGGCTCTCTTTAACCGCTGGGACTTTGAAAATGTCGACGTGAAGGACATTGCGCTGATTGACTACATCGCTGTGAAGCAGAAGTACGCGGTCTTCCTTCCCCACACGGCTGGCCGCTACAATGCCAAGCGCTTCCGCAAGTCTCAATGCCCGATTGTGGAGCGCCTGGTATGCTCGCTCATGATGAAGGGGCGGAACAATGGCAAGAAGTTGATGGCGACCCGCATCGTCAAGCACACGTTTGAGATCATTCACCTGCTTACGGACGAGAACCCGGTTCAGGTATGTGGCGTGAGCGTAGGCAATCTATGTCGTGGTTTGTCATGGCGTGTTGCTCCATGGGACGAACGGTGTTTTGTTTGTGCTTCCAGCAGCGCCGTGGAGATTGCTGGGATGCGTGGGCCGGCCAGACGAGCTGCGTAGGTTGCCGGAGGCTACGGGCCCGTCCGTGTGTGCGCAAGCACTGTTGTCAGACCCGCCGTCGGCCGCGCCCGGTTTGGCGGTCCTGCGCTTACACAGGCTTTGTGCCAAGCCACCTGCCGTTCACGGACCGCCGTGGGTGTGGCGGCACGCTGTTGTGGGGCTGCACGTCTGCCTGCACCACCGAGTTTTGCAGCCGCGCCACTTCTTGATGCACTGCGAAGGAGGTGGTGCGGCTCTGGCGCCAGCATGCGATGCGCGCGTATGCTCTGGCGGCGTTGCGGTCTTGTGCGCCGCGTTACCGTGCGGAGAGGCGGACCGTGCAGCTGCGGACCGTGCAGCTGCACAAGATCGTCGGTGGTGGTCACCGTGGATGGAGTTGTATCTGCGTTATACTACAGTGGGACGTTTTTCCTATTGTTGGCGGCCTCTAACCAAGTGCTATTCTCTCTTCTGCTACTCTTGTTTTCTTCAAGTTGCGCTTGTCTTGCTTGTGTTTATTGTTCCTGTTGTTCGTGCCTATTGATTCCTTGTTCATCTCCTGTTCCCGTTCTTTTCTACTTGTTTCTTTGTCCGTCTTTCCCGTTCCGTCTTTCGCAGGTGCTCGTCGACGCTGTCATCAACGCCGGCCCCCGCGAGGATTCCACGCGCATTGGCTCGGCTGGTACCGTGCGGCGCCAAGCTGTGGACGTGTCTCCCATGCGTCGGGTCAACATGGCACTGTGCTTGCTGACAACGGGTGCCCGGGAGTCGGCCTTCCGCTCGATCAAGACCATTGCCGAGTGCCTGGCGGACGAATTGATCAATGCCTCAAAGGGCTCCTCCAACTCCTACGCTATCAAGAAGAAGGATGAGGTCGAGCGCGTCGCGAAGGCCAACCGTTAGGGCGCTTAGGTGCGGTGCGTGGTGCAGGGCGAGGCGGATCGCGGGGGATAAATCATGCCACTGCCACTTCTTAGAGCCTTTGTAGCGGCAACGTGTTGTAATGAGCTGCGCGAGCGAGCGCGGGGGGCGTTGTGGGCAGTTGAGGTTGGTGGAACTGGTACAAGCGCACGCGCAACGACCGCTCTATGCGTTTTGTAGGAACAAACACAGCTACCAAAACATAAGCCCCCGCGTGCAGTTGTTAGCATCCGGAAGAGATGCGGTTGAACTTCGGATACCATGGTTTTTTTACCGAGCTCAACGTCCAAGTGGGGTTGATTCCCGAGCACAACCACCGTGCCAGGCCACGCCGAATGTGCCCACTCTTGTTATGGCTTGGACGACGTGATCGAAAGAGGCACGATTGGCAAGAAAGGAAAGGGCGCCATCATCACCCACGGCACCCCCATTGGGCCCTCACCGACGACGCCCTCCCCGACGGCTGCCGCCTGCGCCGCCGCCGCCGCCTCGGCCTGCTCCCGCGCAACGGCCTCCGCCGCCACCTCCCCCCGTGACCTCTTATGCGCGAGCATCGCGGCCATCACCACTGGCAAGTAGACAACCGACGCGCGGAAGAGCGGCCGTGCCGCCGCCACCGACGCCGGGTCGGCCGACATGCGGAGGCTCTTGGTGTACAGCCAGGCCCCGCCCAGCGCCGCCTCGAGGCCAAACCACCCCGACGTCACGTCTTCGTACGCGAGGCCCGCCCCAAACGGCACCAGCGCGGCGGCGGTGAGGCGCGCCCACCGCGCGTTGGCCTCTGGGTGGCTCACGGCGAGCATGCGGAGCCGCGCCGCCGCATAGTCGGCGCGCGCCATCACCGCCAGCGCGTGAAAGTGGGGGATCTGCCACAAGAAGAGGGCAGCGCCGAGGTGGTACGCCCCCGCCTCGGTCGTTGGGGAGAGGTCCCCGCCCGACGCGGCGGCCCAACCGAGCAGCGGTGGGATGGCGCCAACGACGGCGCCGACCCACGTGTTGGCCACCGAAATGGGCTTGAGGGGGGTGTAGACGCCGGCGTAGAGCGCAATGTTGGCCGCCCCAAGCGCCGCTGCCGTGTCGTTGGTTTTGGCGCTGAGGATGCCGAGGCCGGTGCCGGCCGTGGCCGCCGCAAACAACCCCGCGTGCATCAGGGACAGGCGGCCGGCCGGTAGGGGTCGGGCGCGGGTACGACCCATCAGCGCATCGGAACGGATCTCGTACATTTGGTTAAGGGTGTTGGCCGAGAGGGCGGTGAGGAAGGTGCCAGCGGTCGTCCAGCCCACCGTCGCCGCCGCGGCGGTGGAGGTAAAGGGGGACTCGTCAGACCTAAGGCCACAGCCAGCGGTCGCGGTCAGCGCCACCATGGCGCTGAGACGGTACTTGCCGAGCGCCAGGTAGTCGCGGACCCGCCGGCGGGCGCCCAGCTGCCGCACGACGGCGGCGGCTGACGCCGGCGATGCCGACGCCATACCGCAAGAGGCCTGCGACAGCCACAACAGCGAGAGGAACTCACGCAAGGGTGTCGGAAGCGGCACGACGCACGAACACCAAGGAGGAGAGCGGAGCAAGGGCGGGGCCGGGCCAAGCCCCGACGAGCTGGAGAGCCGCGCTCGCTTGGGAGGCGGGCGGACGGTGGTCGTCGGCGACCATGGAGGCCAGTTGTGGGGCTGCGACCGCCCCGAGGCCAGTCGAAAAATTGTGGGAGTGTTTAATACAAATACCCAGACTTTCGTGTAAATCCATTGGTATTTAAATGTCGCGCATGCAAGAGCACATCTCTCTCACACCTCGTCGACCAGCAGAAGAAAATGTCACCCCACCGCTGGCTGGTCTTCAACGATGGGGTGGCGGGTGCGGCGTGCCGTGGCGTCAGCCCCAGAGGGCCCTTGCCGCCCCCGCCTACAGATCGTCGCTGCCAACCGGACGCCCGGGCGCCAGCGCGTGGTCGAAACTCCGCACGTGTGCCGTTCCGCCTTTTGACCGGTCCGCCTGACCTGGCATGCGCCACGGCCACGCGCGGCCGCCGCCGCGCTGCCACGCCGCACCGTTTGCCCAGTGGTGTGCCCCGCTCACCCCCCCCAACTGGTGGCGCTCCCCGCCGTTTCCCCGTGTGCACGCGACGCGACGCGCACGCGCTATCTCGGCAGGGCGGTGGAGTGGTTGCCCCGCGGGGGCCCGCCGGGCGGCCGTCTCCCGTGTCCGCCCCGCCCCGACCACGCCGCGACGCGTGCCGGGCGGCCGCTTCCGGCGTGCGTGCGGTTGACCCCCCCGCGGCAGGGCACAGCCCCGTTCCCTTTCCCATCCTCACCCGCGGTCACCGTGCGCCTCTGCCGTCCTTGGCGTCCACCCCGTGCGTGGTGGCAGGTCTCGTCGGCGGTCGTCAGAGCGGTAGGGACGGCCGTCGGTTGCCACCCCCCTGCGCGCCGCGCCCGCTGGTGGCTGACGCGGGCGCCACACCATGAACGGGGTGGCGCTTCGGTACTTGCAGCACCCGGCGGTGCGGCGATGGCTTTTGGACCCGATGCCCGTCTCGTCGGTGACCAACGCCCACCTCGAGTCCTCTTTTGTGTACAGCCTGGTACTCGGACGTGATGTGCCCGACCGGGCGGTGCCGGTCGTGGGCCCCGACGCAGGCCCGCTCATGCGCATGGACGTGGAGGACCTGCTCGTTGAGGACACCACCGTCGACGACATTGTGCTTGGCTCCATCTTTGGCCTGCGCGCCGGCCACGTTTTCGCGGCGACGCCACTGTTGCAGGGCTCGCCGCTCTGTCGACGTTTTGCGGTTGACTTGTCGCGGCGGGATGCGCTCGAGTTTATCGAGTTTGCCTGGTTTGCAGATGGCCGCGTCTTGATTATGAACCGCGCCTTTATGCACGCGGAGGGTGGGGCGCTGCCGGTAGCGGCCTCGGCCATCATTGTCTCGGCGGCCGTGCCGGACGACGTGCACGCGTCGGCACGGGCCATCCTCCATGCGATTGACGCTGACTGTGCAGCGGCGGCGTGGAGCATATGCGGGTCCCCCGCCAGTGGGAGTCCCGTGCTGGCGGGGAGGGACGGCCGCGCCACCCAGCCGCCCGTCTTGTCCCAGGGCAGCGGACCGAACCTGTTGAGCCTCGGCCTATCGGTGGTCGTCAAGGCGACGGTCTTTGAGTCGGCTGACTGCGGGAGCTGTGCGGCGCTGCGCGTGGCGTGTGCGTGCGACATCAAACAGCGGCTGACGGGCCTGGTCAAGCGGGAGATGATCACCGAGTCGTGGACGCACTACGTGACGCAGTTTATGCGCAAGAACAGGTATGGTGTGGTCCACGTGGAATACTATTTGCTGATGCAGCCGAGTGCGTCGTCGGAGCTCAAGTTGTGCGACGTGGGCAAGCGCCAGACCGACATTCTCAATATTCTCGCGTCTGGGCTCCAACGGAGTGATTACATCCAGCGCGTATGGCGGACCGCTCTGAAGATGTACCGGCTCGCCGTCGTCAACTCGGTGCATCGACCACGGTCTGTGGTGGGCTCCGGCATGTCCATGGCTCCACCATTTTCGGGCCGGGGAGGAGAGGCCATGAACCGAGGGCCGGTACCGCAACGAGTCAAGCTCGTCCGCCCCCGTTTGGGCGTGGAGGCGGCGGCAGCGGTCAACGAGTATGCAGGGTACGTGTCGCCTTTGGCGGCGTTGTCACCGCTGCGTCTTTGCGATCGCCCAGCGAAGACGGTCGCTCCCGACCATGTCGTCGTGTCTGAGCAGTCGAATGGCATCGATGCGGTGGAGGAGCAGCACGCGCTAGAATTGGAGGCGCTCTTGGGGGGGTCGACCCCACCCGCATTGACCCCGCTGGCGGCTGCGCCGCCACTCAAACGGTCCCGAGCGCCCGCGCGCCCCGTACCCGCGCATCCCGTTGGCAGCAGGTCGCTGCTTGCGAGTGTCTCGACGGTGGTCCCCACCGATAGGGTAAGCGCTCTGACGCTGGAGGACGGCTCATTGGCGCAGCTCGACTCGGAAGGGCGGGTGCTGCTGCCGCGAGAGCCGACTCCCTCGCCTGGCGGGCCACGCGGCCATCGGGCTCCGTCCCTGTCCGTGTCTTCTGCTATCCCTCTCCCTGACGCGGAGCTGCCGCTGCCCTCCCCGCTGGCGAATGACCTCGTCCATGCCGCGGGCGCGCCGGCGGCCGTGACGGAGGCCGACATGGTCCATGCGTCATGCGCCGGGCGGTCTTATGACCGACCCGCCACGTCGACGGTCTACGGCGGCTTGCCGGTCACATACCCGCCAGGCGTGGCGTCGAGCTGCGGCACGGGGGCTGGCGCCCCCTATGAGCCGCTGCCGTCCCCGGACGCGGGTTTTGCGCCGCCGTTGAGGGAGTCGGACACAGGCGGTGGTGCCCCTACGGTGTCCCAGCGCCATTCGCTGGATGACGAGTCGGTCGAGTCGGTGCTCAGCGAGCTGCTCAGCGCGTGTGACGGCGAGGTAGACCGACTGCTGTCTCCATACGTCTCACCGACTGCCAGCACGAGCTCCTCAGAGGTGCCACTGCGCCACACGCTCGCGTCCCCGTCGTCGGTGCCGACGGCCAGGCGGCGGCCGCTGAAGCCTCCTCCGCCGCCGCCGCCACCACCACCACCACCGCCACCGCGGTCGCCGCCCACGTCGGGCCGCGCCTCAACGGCCGCTGCCCGGTCGTCCGTGTCCGCGGGTCAACTGCTGGAGCCTGCGTGCGTGCCGGGGTCAACAAGTGATGGCCGCCCGTTTGTGTGTTCCGCGTGCAACTCGACCTTCAAGGCCAAGGGTGACCTGCAACGCCACGTGGAGGCCATCCACGAGCAACGCCGCCCACACGCGTGTGAGCAGTGCACCAAGACGTTTTCGCACCGTGGCCACCTCAACCGCCACGTACAAACGGTCCACCTGCGGCAGCGCAAGTACGGCTGTGAGTACTGTGACCTGCGTTTCCTCCAACAAGCGCACCTCACCACCCACGTGCGGATGGTGCATGAGCGCCTGCGGCCGCACACGTGCACCGAGTGTGATTTGTCGGTGACCACCTCGTCTGCGCTGCGCAAGCACCAGCGCACCAAGCACCCGCACCTCAGCGCGCTGTTGTCGCTGGTTGACGACCCCGTGGACAACCAGAACGGCAATGGCAAGGTTGGTAGGGAGTCCCCGCGGCGTGACGCTGCTTCCTATGGGGGCAGCCCGCCGAGGGAGGCCGTCGACCCCGACCCTGCTGGCGGCTTTGTGCCACGCGGTGCCGACCTGTGCGCGTATGCACCATCACCGCTGCTGCCGTCCCGTCTGCCGTCACCCATGACAAGACGTGCAGTTTGACCCGTAGACCTTGCGTCTTCGAACAGGTCGCGCCCAGGGTTGCTCTTCTATGTGTGAGAGGGTTGATGCTCTCTTGTGTTTAGTTGTGACAGGATATCTGCCTATTTGTGGTGTCCGTGCTTGTCTTATTAAAACCGCCAGGCAGCATCCGTCGAAGCGGCTATGGCTGGCTGGACGGGACCGTTCTGCGAGCGTGTTGCTACAAAGCTGACGTCTGCTTCCCCTTGGTGACGCTCCAGCCCACAGCGGCTGGGATTGTGTCTCAAGCCCCACGTACAGGGTTGCAATCATCGCCTCAGCTGTAATCGGCCAGCTTCCATGTTGTACTGGTCCCCGACCCCCCATGACAGTCGCCTTCCTCACCCGCACAACACCCCCGACAGCTGCCCGCGGCCCTGGATTCCGACACACGCACTTCCCCAGTCGCTTCCACAGGTGGTCCAGTCGCCCCTCCCTAGTCCTTGCCAGCCCAGAACTCGCCAAATCCCTCGCCCATCGGAAAGTCGCAGTTGGGGCACCGGTGCACCGCCCGGGACGCGCAGTCAAACATGCGGGGGAGAAAGACGCAAAAGAGGCCACCGCTGGCGACGCAAATGAGCCAGTTCCACCCGGTACACTCGTTCATCACCACCTTGGTTGTCACGGCCGAGCCGCACCCGGGACAGGTGACGGCCGTGGGGCGGCCACCCCAGACGGCGGGCAGGGGTCCGCCGGGCGCCCGCGCCGCCGCACTTGCGCCAGCGGTCAGGGGCGCCGTCTCGCCCGCGGGGGGTGGGTCCGACGCGACCGCCGCGTAGCTCATGCTCACAGAGGAAAGTTGCACAGTCAGGAAAGTGAGGGGCGGGGGGGGTGCAGAGGGGGTACAGAGGGGCACCAATCGAGCGGAAAAGGGGAGGGCGTGGTAAGGAGCAGCGCACAGCACAGGCAGACAACACCTGGCACGTGCGGGGGAACACGGTCAGCGAGGCAGGCCACCAAAGCAAACGCGGGTGCTGCCTCGGAAGCGGGGGGCGACGGAGCCACAGCTAAAAGCCGTCCGTGGGTCACCCAACGGATGCAGCCGCTGTCTTGCCACGGACACAGCTCACGCGCTGCGACTCGCTGCGCCCACCCACCCGTCGGCGCAGCGTCCGTGGGAGGTGGATTGGCACACGCTACGCCGCGGCAAGCGCGCACCTGCTCTATCGCGGGTGCCCGCAGGGGCAAGAGCCCATCGAGCAGATGAACGCACGGCCGCCTCGCTGTCCCTAATCCAAGGACCAAACCGATGCGCACAGCCTGTACAGCATTACGTCGCCGGTCTGACCGTCAAGGTCGTTCCACGTGGAGAAGATGCTTGCCAAAAGCCCAGAAACCACCCATGGATAAAATTCCGAAAACCACAATTGTACCCCTGAATGAGTTTTTTGTTTCCTTGGCATTGGACGGCGGCGCCCCCGTGCCCCGGGGATGCACCCCTCGATCCAAAGGCGGAGATGGCGAGCCGTGGCCGGCCATGATGCCCTTGCCACGCGGGCGCTGAAGACGTGGGCCGCCGTCGACGTCCTGCGCCCAGAATGTAGTTGACGGCCGGCGGCGGCGGCGGCACTGGTGGTGGTCGCCGCCGTCGCCGCGGTCACCCCACCAGATGAAGAGCAGTGACGGCCGCAGCACCCGCGGAGCGTGACAGAGAGCAGGCGGGCCTGCCCCAGGGCAAGGCCGACGGGGCGCGACACTCCCTCGACGCACATGGCCGCCACGCCCCCGATGCGGTCACGCTGCGCGGGAAAAAGCGCCCGCACAAGCGCAGACGCCGGCCGGACAGCGCTGACGCCACACCCCCCCCGCCCCCGCGGGGGCGGGGGGGGGTGGCGCTGGACACGGGCGGGGGGCGGCGCCCCCCCCCCCGTGTCAAGCGCGGCGCCCACTGAGCGGCGGTGCCCCCCCGTGGGCGCCACCGACCCCGCACCGGCGTCCGTCGCCGCGCCGGCGGCGCCCCCCCCCACGCGCGGGGCGGTCCCGACGCGCCGCCCGCCGCCGCGCGCGGCGGCGGCGCGGCGCGGCGGCCGGCGCGCCGCCGACGCGCCCGCGGCGGCCGCGACCGCCGCGGCGACGGGCGGCTGCCCAAGCGGGTCTCTGACCTTGCCGGCAGCGGCCGCGGCGGCGGCGGGCCGCCGGCCCCGCCCGCCACGGGTGCCGGACGGCGGTGGGTGGGGGCGGCCGCGGCGGGCGGCGCGCCCGCCGTGGCGGCCGCCGCCGCCGTGGCCGCGCCCGC
>Ga0209186_1003904_pt1 | contig 10121 bp, 12 predicted proteins | sample SidtaG_FD_187426 | JGI IMG/M metagenome (GOLD analysis project Ga0209186, IMG submission 187426) | Marine algal microbial communities from Sidmouth, United Kingdom - Sidmouth_Male2 metaG (SPAdes) (version 2) | ecosystem: Host-associated > Algae > Red algae > Unclassified | place: Sidmouth...
ACCTCACGCATAGAGAACGTTGTAGTGAAGCGTACGTTTTACATTGCGCTCTCACGCCCCCCGGGGGAGAGAGACATGGTGGAAAGCGGCCGTATGGGCCTGATACTCCCATCTGACTGCTCGCCCACCCCGCCCTACCCCTCCCGCCCGTCTCGCCCACCCCGCCTCGCCCCTCCCGCTCAAGTCGGACACCTTAAGAAGAATACAAGACGACAACCGTAAGCAGGAAAAGCGCAAGAAAGAAGACAAACAGACAGACGACAGCACAAGCAAGAGTAAACAACGAACACATCACAGCAAGTAGACTCGGCCCCCACAGTGCAAAGGAGCAGGTCTGTACGCCCCCCCACTCCTGTGCCCGACCTGCGCAACGCGGTGGTAGTCGCGGCAGGCAGACGCCGATCAGGCATCGCGCGCTCCCGATGGATAAAGCCGAAACAGCCCCGCCGTCGACACTCTCCGCACTGGCGCCATCTCCCCCCGCTTGGACCACCGCGCACCCTCCACCACTCGTCCAAGTCCGTGCGCAAATCGCGCCGCCGCCGCCTTTGCCACCATTCACATCACCTACAGGGATGCCCACAGCACAGGACAGGAAAAGGGAAATATGGGCAGTACGGGGCAGTACGGGGCAGTACGGGGCAGTACGGGGCAGTACGGGGCAGTACGGGGCAGTACGGTGCAATACGAGGCAGTAAGGGGTAGAAAGGAGAAGTAAGGGACAGCACCACAGAGAAAAAGCGAGCAGTTTTTCAAGACAAGGACGCAGAAAGACGTCCTACGTGTAAAAATGGCACGCACGCTCCAACAACACTCCAGGTCGTCACCGCATGCACGGAAAGAGATCAAACGGGCGCTATGGTCTACAAGAAACGATAACATACACGTGTGCATTGCTGAAAGTGATGCTCCAGGTGCACTTCGTGGCGGGAGGGCGGGCTGATCCGGCCACCGTAGAGGCAGTGCGGGCCGATCTACGATCGCCAAACTTGGGTGCGCTCGGCCCACAGGATGTGCTGCGGCCAGGCACCCACTCTGAGTCATTAAGGGCCGGCTGAGAAGGGTCAGGAGGACCCAGCCGTTGGGAACGGGAATCCCGTTCTTAGAGATGCGACAATTTCATTTCATGAAACTCCGAACGAAGGCAACGACAGAAACGTGCTGCAACATGTCAACGCTCGTTCTCAGCCCCAAGAAGGAGGCACGACATGCAGCCAGTTGACCAATCAGAACAGAAATCTTCTCAAATTGTCGAGACCTCGAGTCTTCGTCCTCAACCCACCTGCTCGCACCCCACTTTGCCACGCGGGTGCCCCAGTGTTGCTCAGACGAGCGTCCGTGTTTCCTGGACGAGCCGTAGTGAAAAATATTATCCTTTATGCAAGCAACTCGTTGACGAACGCGTCTACTTGGTCAGGTTCCAAGTCTGAGCCAGTGGCGTCGTCCTCTTCGTACTCTCCACCCTCCTCTTCACTGTCAGCCCCCCCCCCCTCGTCGTCCACAGCGCCACCCCCACCACCTCCGCCGCCCCCTGCCGCCCCATGCGCCATAGCCTCAGCATCAAGCTCCTCGCAAAAACGTAACAGCCTTTTCTCCGTCGAAGAGCGAGAGAAGCTTGTGACGGGGTTGCGGCGCCGCAGCGACGCCGCGTTGAACATAATGCGAGTCAGCTTGTCAACGTGCTCACTCGCCGTGCGGTTGCGTCTCGGCGAAAAAATGTGGCCAAGTGTCTTAAAAGCACGCTCACCACCCGCTGCAGAAGGAGGCAAGCAAAACAAACGAATGGCAATGGGGTGCCATAACGGAAAGCACTCTCCACTTAACCGCCACCAGGTCAGGGGGTGTACCTCTCGGCACGCCTCCTCCTGTTCGGGCTGCCCGAGAAATGCGAGCACCTCACTTAACTCGCTGCGCAGAGCCCTGAGTAGCCCGGCGTCACCGCCTGCGAGTGTCTCAACTGCGGCATCCCGCAGTGCAGGCAGCGTCCTCCCGTCCTCCCCCCAGCGCAATCCCGCAACACGCCCCCGCGCGGAGCTCCAAAACCCGTCTAGATAAAATGCAAGTGCCGCCATCGGGTCGGAGAACGCACCAAACCGTGTGGAGATACTACCCTGCAAAGCTTGCCGCGTGGCAGCCGGCAACTCCAGGAAATGCGTGTCGAGCGACGAGCGCAAAGTCGAAAAGAGACCGGCATAGGAGGACAAAGGCGTCCCATCGCCCTCGATCAATGCGACGACGGCCGCCAACAATCTCAAGAATGGCACGGATTGGTCGATCGCTGCCGCACTTGCCGCCTCCACCGCCGCTGTCACGCTGGCGGGCACGTCAAACGGATGTTCAGCACAGCCATTAGAAAAGAGGGTGAGCCGCAAAGCAGCCATATTTTCTTGCGCCGCCGATATTGTCACGGCCTGCCCCACCCACCGAGTGCGGCTGTAAGGCTTGAGGGACCGCACACGCCGACCATTGAACGTCATGTTTGACGCCGATTGGTTGTGGAGGGCACCCGCGCGAGCGCACCGGGTCACGAATACGGCAGCGCTCACCGCGTGCCGCAACGCAGACGAAAAGGGCGACATCTTGGCCGCGTCCCGTGCAATGAGATTGCCGGCGTGGGCAGCGCAGCCGAGGGAGAAGACGGCAGCGCCCGCCCGCACCGCGTCAACCCGCATGCGGACCATGTTTGACGGGGAGTCCGTGACCAGCATCTGTGGGCCACGTCCACAGAACCGCTGCATCGCCGTCACTGCCCCGCCTGCGACTTGGGCCTGTGGCAAGGCGGCCGCCATCATGGGCCCCGCCAGCACCCCCGTGAGCGCCGCCCGGAGATTCACAGCAGAAGACGGCTCTGTGCCCAGGCGGGCAGTGCCAATGAGCAAGGGTCGCGGGGTGTAAATAACAACGTTTATTACCCCCTTGTGGTTGAACGTAGCACCATCTATGGAAGCCGCTCGAGCGGGAGCCGCCGCAAGATGACGTCTGACCGCATCGTCGGAGCTACGAGCCACCGCAGGAAGGAGCACCGACGAGATATAGGAACGGGACCCGGGCCCATCAAACGTGCCGCCCGACACGAGCAAAAACACAGAACGCCAGGCAGCCGTGTCGAAAAAGCCGATTGGAAGCCCCGCCTCAAACATGGCCGTCGCAAACACTGTCCTCCAATGAAGTAGAACTGCGGCTGGTACGGGCGCCACAGCACCCGCACCATTGGTAGACGACCGGGCGGGTCGCAAAACCTCCGCCATCCCCGGGTTGGCCTCAAGCGATGCCGTACATTTCAGTACATGGTCAACCCCGCGGGTGGCGTTCTTGCCAACGTTCCGCCACCCGCAGGGTGGGCAAAGCATTGTCTTCGTGGCCGGGTCAAAAGCAATGAAGCTCCATACCTTGCTCGCGGGAGCCATGGCAGAGGAGTGCGGGTGACAAAGTGCGGTGATGGGGGAACAGCAGAGATGGGTATTGGGCTCACAGGCGGGGGAAGGAGGTAGAGAGGGGAAAAGGAGCGAGTATGGAACAGAAGGGGCGGGGTGTGGCCGTCCACCTCGCTGAGCAGAGCCTGTCTGGTCGAGATCGGGTGCTTTCGTGAGCCTCGAAGCGCCGTGGAGGCGAGTGTGGTCCGTATCTGCCGCGAGATCCTGCTTCGCGGCATTCTGCAAGGTCTTCGTTGCATGAAATTTCACGTTGCAGTAATAACGGCCTTCACAATCCCGTGAGGGCATATTCTTGAAATTTCAGTGAAATTACGCAACGTGGCTGCAATCAGCGCATCTCTAAACGGGATAGACGGTGGGCGGGGGGGTGGACCGGGGCGGGTGGGGGTCCCTGAGGGCCGCGTGATGAGGCAAGGTGGTACTGGTCACGAGACGACCACCTGCGCTACACAAACGGACGATAGACCAATAAGAGGTGGTGGAAGGGATCCTCGTCCAAGCAAGGCCCTCGTTTAAGATTTGCCCCGGCACGAACGTCAGCTTTGACTAAGTTTCCGAACGGTGCCCAACGGTTCTTCAACGGACGGCCCGTTGGGCCCAACCTCCAACTAAACGCGAAACCGTTGGGCTCCGTTGAAGCATAACGGGGCCCAACGGAGCCACAACGAACGCCATTTCTGTTGGGCATTTCCACCCCATGGGGGTGGGGGGGCTCGCGATGGTCACATGTCGAACACGATAGAGACGCGGCAGGGCCGCGTTAACGACCCGATTGGTGTATTAAAGTAGATCTGACCGAACCTATGGACTTCAGGCGATTGCCATGAGAGATCGTGGCCATGGTATTTGGCGTGTTCTTCAGGCGCGGGCCCGCCCTAAGACACGGCGGGAAGCGTATCAGCTGGCCCAATAGCCGCTTGCACGGCTCTGTGATGAGCCATGTGTCCAAGCTGCGAAGGGGGAGCTCGCGTGTGCCGAGCTGTCCACGTCACTTCAGGCCACTAGTCGCTGCAGTACGACACTGGGGCATGCTGACGGGGACAGATGGTGCTCGGGTTACCCTACGCGGCGCACTTGGGCTGCCAAGAGAAGTGGTGGGACGGCGAACACCGGCATAGTGTTGCTCCACTGGGTCAAAGGAGCACAGTGTCTACAGTTTAGCAATAGCAATAGAGCAAAAGACCCACGAAAATCAAACGTCCCACGGATAAAAGACGTTCAAAAAGTAATGCATTGCTAGGCGCTCAGCGAGTGGACTGCCCGGCGCGGCGGGGGAAGCCCCAAAGCCCTTGCGCTCCGTCAGCTCCGCGAAGTCGGGCACGACATGGATCAACCGCCGGACGCGGGCTAACGGCACCACCCGCACGGCGCAGTCCGTCTCGTTGCCGCGCTCGTGTCACCGCAAACGCGAGCAGCCACGACGCACGAGCGGGCAGCCGGGCTCACCAGCTACCGGCTCCATCTCCGCAATGGCGACCTTGTCCCCCTCTGCTGTCCGGAAGATAGCCCGCGCTTCGCCAACTCAGTAGTTGGCGACGCCGCCCTCCGGATGATACTAAACGGCGTCGCACCAGGGCTTGCCGCGGCAGTCGGGCGAGGCTCGCAACAGCTGCTGTCGCACGGTGCCGCAATGAAAAGTGGCATCAATACGCACACATGCCAGCACTGGCGCAGTGTCCGTGCCGTGCATACCTAGCATCCCGGTCAGGCCACTAAGCCCAGGCCGTAGTGCCAGCGTGTCAATCGGGATGCGTTCAAGATGGTGGGACTTCTTGGGTGCCGCCGCGCTGCCTAACTCATCAGTAGAGCCACCCGCAGCACTCTGCGCTCGCCGCGCCGCCGCTGCGCACGCGGACCCCCGGACGCGATGTGCTGCACGCCCGGCTCGGCCGCGCCGACGTCTCGCTCGCCACGCCTCGCGACCGGCAGCAAGCATTGCTTTGATGGCCTTGGCACCGACGGCTTGGCGCTCCAACTGCTCCGTAAAACTCTTAGGGTTCTTGTTTGTTCGCAAGTAGTAGGGCTTGTCCTCTTTGTGGAGGGCCTCGTTGGATGCCGTGCTGCTGTTCACCAGGTTTCCGTGCCAATCTATGGAGTCCATCACGTGCCGCAACAGCTTCTGCACTTTCGTGCTGTAAATTGTCCCGAGGATGGGGGTCACATATTAGTTGACCCACGCTGTCGCCTGCTGAGAAATCTCGCTACCGACAGCAAGCGTCATCGGCGGGGGGAATGACTCGCCCACCTGACCAGAGATGCGCGCGCAGATGACGGCGTACTCCGCACACATGGCGGTAACCGCCTGCGGAAAGGGGGTATTCCCAAAGGCCGCACGGTACGCGACCCAGTTGTACTTGTAGCCCGGCATTACGGCCGGCGTGTCATCGTCCGTCTCAATCTGGTCGCCGTCATCGCCCGGCTCCTTGTTGCATTCAGTGTTCTCACCGTCCTGAGCCTGGTTGTCATTTACCGAGGGCACTGCCCCAACGGGCACCGTCGAGCCAGCCGCAGCGCCGACGGCCTGCACAGGCAGCTCTTCCACACAGTATAGCAGCGCACCGGGCGTCGCCTCTCCCGGCGAGGGGTTCCCACTGAGGCGTGCGAACAAACCCGGTACAACGAGCGGGAAGGCATTGACGGCGTTGCGTTGTTGCTTGCCTGTAAATGTAGACTGCTTCTGTTTACTCGAAACAATGTATCTGTTCCATCCATAAGAGACAGAAGGTTGCCAGAAGTCGAAGGAAGCAGAAGCAAAGAAGTGGTAGAGGCACTGCGTTAGTAGGACGACAGCCACGAGCGAAGGTGTCCAGGTGGTCGTCTCAGGCAAGGCGCCCGGCGCATACACACACAGCAACCGACCCCTCACCATGTCAAAGTCATACCCTGGATCAAATTTGGAGGCTAGACTGCGGCGGCCGAGCTGTTTGAAGGGACGGTTGCCAATCCGCTTGCCGGCCGCGAAAGACTTGACCAGCGGTTTGTCACCCGCGCAGGCGTAAGGAAAAACGTCCACCAATCGGTGAACAATCATACGTGTGACGCCCTGGTCCAATACCTGGGCAGTAAAAGGCAGCACAGAATAATCAGAGGGCGGCCTACAGTGCAATGAAAAGCACCAGTCAGGGGTTAGTGTTATGCATAGGTAGCATGAAGTGCACAAGCGAGGCACACGAGAGAAAAAAAAGTGGAAAGCCCGAAAAAACATACGTGAAGCGAATCAAATGCTGTCATTTTGTACATCAGATGCGGCTCGGTGGACAACCCCGCCATGCATGACAGTGCCGGCATGAAGCTGTCGATGCTGTTGGTGGCTTCTAGGTTCGTACGCCTGGCACGCTTGACGGCGCGGCGCCGGTGCGACGTGGCCTCCCATTGCTTCTGCAGTAGGGATGCGCAATTCTTGGGGGGACCCCCGACATTGGTTTGCACCCACCACACCCGCTTGTCTCGTCGGGGACGCACGCCGTACCCGTGGTTTGGACTTCTATGGCCAAATACGTCTATGGCCACCCAATTCCGCGCACGGACCGCCAGTGCACGCGGCCCTGTAGGGATGCGGAATTGTTGAAGGGACCCCCGACATTGGATTGCACCCACCACACCCGCTTTTAGCGTCGGGGACGCACGCCAAACCCGTGGTTTGGACTTCCATGGCAACATACATCTTTGACCACCCGAATACGCGCACGGCCCGCTAGTTCACGCGGCCCTGTAGGGATGCGGAATTGTTGGAGGGACCCCCGACATTCGATTGCACCCACCACACCCGCTTGTAGCGTCGGAAACGCACGCCGTACCCGTGGTTTGGACTTCCATGGCAACATACATCTATGGCCACCCGATTACGCGCACGGCCCGCCAGTGCACGCGGCCCGGTAGGGATGCGGAACAGTCGGGGGGACCCCCGACACTGGTTTGCACCCACCACACCCGCTTGTCGCGTCGGGGACGCACGCCATATCCGTGGTTTGCGCTTCAATGGCCACACCTTTCTATGGCCCCCCAATTCCGCGCACGGACCGCCAGTTCACGCGGCCCGGTAGGGATGCGGAATTGTTGGAGGGACCCCCGACATTCAATTGCACCCACCACACCCGCTTGTCGCGTCGGGGACGCACGCCGTACCAGTGGTTTGGACCTTCATGGCCACGTACTTCTATGGCCACCCAATGCCGCGCACGGTCCGCCAGTGCACGCGGCCCGGTTGGGATGCAGAATAGTTGGGGGGACCCCCGAGATTGGTTTGCACCCGCCACACCCGTTTGTCGCGTCGGGAACGCGCGCCGGTCTCGTGGTTTGGACTTCTATGGCCACACCTTTCCATGGCCCCCCAATTCCGCCCACGGACCGCCAGATCACGCGGCCCGGTAGGGATGCAGAATTGTTGAGCGTACCCGCGCGAGTGGTTGGCACTCACCACAGCCGTTTGTCGCGTCGGGGACGCGCGCCGTACCCGTGGATTGGAGCTCCATGGCAACATACATCTATGGCCACCCCACGCCGCGGACGGACCGCCAGTGCACGCTGCCCGGTAGGGATGCGGAACTGTCGTGTTGAAACCTGACATTGGATCGCATCCACCACACCCGCTTGTAGCGTCGGGGACCCATGCCGTACCAGTGGTTTGGACTTTTATGGCCACATACTTCTATGGCTACCCAATGCCGCGCACGGACCGCCAGTGCAAGCGGCCCGGTTGGGGTGCAGAATAGTTGGGGGGACCCCCGAGATTCGTCTACACCCGCCACACCCGCTTGTCGCGTCGGGAACGCGCGCCGTACACGTGGTTTGGACTTTTATGGCCATATACTTCTCTGGCCTCCAGATTCCTCGCACACGCCGCCAGCGCACGCGGCCCGGTAGGGATGCGGAACTGTTGGGGAGACCCCCGACATTGGTTTGCACCCACCACACCCGCTTGTCGCGTCGGGAACGCACGCCGTACCAGTGGTTCGGACTTCTATGGCCTCATACATCTGTACCCACTCGATTCCGCGCACGGACCGCCCGGGCACGCGGCCCGGTAGGTATGCGGAATTGTTGGGGGGACCCCCGTCATTGGATTGCACCCACCACACCCGCTTGTCGCGTCGGGGACGCACGCCGTACCAGTGGTTTGGACTTTTATGGCCACATATTTCTATGGCCACCCAGTGCCGCGTACGGACCGCCAGTGCACGCGGCCCGGTTGGGATGCAGAATAGTTGGGGGGACCCCCGAGATTGGTTTGCACCCGGCACACCCGCTTGTCGCGTCGGGGACGCGCGCCGTACTGGTGGTTTGGACTTCTATGGCCACATACTTCTATGGCCTCCAGATTCCTCGCACACGCCGCCAGCGCACGCGGCCCGGTAGCGATGCGGAACTGTTGGGGAGACCCCCGAAATAGTTTTGCACCCACCACACCCGCTTGTCTCGTCGCGGACGCACGCCGTACCCGAGGTTTGGACTCCCATGGCCACCCAGTTCCGTGCACGGACCGCCAGGGCACGCGGCCCTGTAAGGATGGGGTACTGTTGGGGGGTCTCCCGACACTGGTTTGCACCCACCACACCCGCATTTCGCGTCGGGGACGCACGCCGTAGCAGTGGTTTGGACGTTTATGGCCACATACTTCTATGGCCACCCAATTCCGCGCACGGACCGCCAGGGCACGCGGCCCGGTAAGGACACTGAACTGTTGGGGGGATCCCCGACATTATTTTGCACGCACCACAACCGGTGGTCGCGTCGGAGACGCGCGCCGTACCCGTGGTTTGGACTTCTATGGCCACATACTGCTATGGCCACCCAATTCCGTGCGTACACCGCCAATGCACGCGGCCCGGTAGGGATGCGGAACTCTTGGAGAGACCCCCGACATTGGATTGCACCCACCACACCCGCTTGTCGCGTCGAGGACGCACGCCGTATCCGTGGTTTGGACTTCTATGGCCTCATACATCTATACCCACTCGATTCCACGCACGGACCGCCCGGGCACGCGGCCCGGTAGGGATGCGGAATTGTTGGGGGGACCCCCGTCATTGTATTGCACCCACCACACCCGCTTGTCGCCTCGGGGACGGCAGCCGTACCAATGGTTCGGACGTTTATGGCCACATACTTTTATGGCCACCCAATGCCGCGCACGGACCGCCAGTGCACGCGGCCCGGTTGGGATGCAGAGTAGTTGGGGGGACCCCTGAGATTGGTTTGCACGCGCCACACCCGCTTGTCGAAATTGTAGCGGTTCTCAGCGCCACCACTTTTGTTCGTCGTCCAGCCGAAGTGACCTCTTGATCAGCTCGGTCCGTCGAAGGAACTGCCCCGGAAATCGACTCACAGCCCAGCCTTTCCCCAACGGGAGGAGAGGATCACGGCAAAGCCCAGGGGGGAATCGTAGTCCAAAGCACAGTTGGTTTTCTCAAACGGCGGTGGGGACGACCTCCCCACTGTCAATAAACCCCTCCCCAATTCGAGCGCCAGCGGCCAAAGTAGCCACCCCAAATGCGCCAAACAGATAAATCCCTCCAAAGCAAAAAGTTCAAACAAGTAGTACGGGGGTTGGGAAAACCAGGAGGGAAAAACCCCGCCCCCGACCAGATCCGATCTCCCTGAGATTCGGACAGGTCATTCCCTTGCTGGCCCGGATCGGGATATTTTGGGGTCGCCCCGAGGGTGTGCTGTCCACAGCTGAGGGGCCGC
>Ga0209186_1003911_pt1 | contig 10112 bp, 8 predicted proteins | sample SidtaG_FD_187426 | JGI IMG/M metagenome (GOLD analysis project Ga0209186, IMG submission 187426) | Marine algal microbial communities from Sidmouth, United Kingdom - Sidmouth_Male2 metaG (SPAdes) (version 2) | ecosystem: Host-associated > Algae > Red algae > Unclassified | place: Sidmouth, United...
TGTGCCGCGTTGCGCCGTGAGGGGGTACGCCCCTGTTCGGGAGACGTCCTTGAACGCCCAGCTCGGGACCCCCATGAGGTTGACCAGCTCCAGCGGGGCGACCCCGGTGCTCCGGTGCGGGCGACTGCTGTACGCCAGCGTCAGCGCCCCAAGGAGTTGGTCCCAAGACCGCGGATGTTCCGCCACGTAGTGGTTGAGGATGGTGGGCACTGCGCGGTTAAACCGCTCCGTCTGCCCGTTCGTCTGGGGGTGGGACGGAGACGTCACTTTCGGCTCGATGGAGAGAAAGTTACGCACCTGGCCCCAAAAGTGGCTGGTGAACTGCGGGCCCCCGTCGGGCAGCGACCGGTCCGGCGGACCATAGGCGGCGACCCAGTTGTTCAGGACCGCCGAGGCGCAGTCCACCGCCGTGATACCGTCCATTTGGAGGGAACGCACCAGCTTGGTGAACCGGTGGGTTATCACCAGGATGAGCCGGTGGCCGGCGGCCGTCCGAGCGAGGGGCCCGTAGAGGTCCACAGCAATGCCCGGGAGGGGCATTGTGGCGGGGAACAGGGTGAGAGGCGAGCGCCGCGCAAGGGGGCGCACCCGCTGTCGGGCACAGCTGTCGCACCTCCTAACGTAGGAGACGACGTCCGCCGCCATGCCCACCAAGTAGTAATACCGCCGCATGGCCGCGTACATGCACGACTCCTCGGGGTTTCCAGCGATGGTCGCGTCGTGCTCCAGGTGGAGGACCTGCTCCTGCAAGGAGGCCGGGACAACCACCTGGTGAGCGCCGTCGGGGGCCGCGCGGCGGCGGAGGATCCCCTCGGGGTCCTCGAAGAACAGGATGTGCCGCCCAGCGATAGAGGCCTTCATGACCTGCTAGAAGTAGCCGTCCGCGGCCTGGGCGGAGAGCACCGTGTCCCGGTTGATGCCCGCCCAGGCCGCGGACGGCTACTGTCAGGAGGTCGTGAAGCCCTTGAACGCTGGACGGCACATCCCGTTCTTCGAGGACCCCGATGGGATGCTCTGCCGCCGCGCGGCCCCCGACGGCGCTCACCAGGTGGTGGTCCCGGCGTCCTTGCAGGAGCAGGTCCTCCACGTCGAGCACGACGCGATCCTCGCGGGACACCCCTGGGAGTCCCGCATGTACGCGGCAATGCGGCGGTATTACTACTGGGTGGGCATGGCGGCGGACGTCGTCTCCTACGTCAGGAAGTGCGACAGCTGTCCGCGACAGCGCGTGTGCCCCTTGGCGCGGCGCTCGCCGCTCACCCTGTTCCCCGCCACCATGCCCTTCCAGGATATTGCTGTGGACCTCTACGGGCCCCTCGCTCGGACGGCCGCCGGCCACCGGCTCATCCTGGTGATAACCCACCGGTTCACCAAGCTGGTGCGTGCACTCCCAATGGATGGTACCACGGCGGTGGACTGCGCCTCGGCGGTCCTGAACAACTGGGTCGCTGCCTATGGTCCGCCGGACCGGTCGCTGTCCGACGGGAGACCGCAGTTCACCAGCCACTTTTGGGGCCAGGTGTGCAACCTGCTCTCCATCGAGCCGAGGGTAACGTCTCCGTCCCACTCGCAGACGAACCGGCAGACGGAGCGGTTTAACCGCGCAATGCCCACCATCCTCAACCACTACGTGGCGGAACATCCGCGGTCTTGGGACCAACTCCTTGGGGCGCTGACGCTGGCGTACAACAGTCGCCCGCACCGGAGCACCGGGGTCGCCCCGCTGGAGCTGGTCAACCTCATGGGGGTCCCGAGCTGGGCGTTCAAGGACGTCTCCCGAACAGGGGCGTACCCCCTCACGGCGCAACGCGGCACAGCCGCAGAGAAACGGGCCCAGGCCGCCCTGTTGACCCGCCTCTTGCAGCTCGTCCCGCAGATGCGGGCAACGCTCAAGGCGACGCAAGGACGCTACAAGCGCGACAACGACAGACGCCTCGCGCTGCGCCCGGAGACGCTCACCGTCGGGGGCGTCGCGTGGCTACGAGATCACGCCAAGGAGGAAGGCGCAGGCGGCAAGCTGACACACGTTGCCCGCGGGCCCTATCGCGTGGTCTCCACGGATGGTCCCACGGTCCTCCTCGACGTGGATGGGGAGCACCGCCGGGAAAACGTGTCTCACGTCGTCCGCGCCTCGGGCGCGGCCGTCACGGGCCCCGCCCAGCACCCCGCGATGCGGACTGCCCGCTCCTTCCATCGGGCAGAGGCAGATGGCCAGCGGTCCGCCGTGGACCGGATGGCGGACCACGCCACGTTGCCCGACGGAACCTTACGGGTCCGCGTTTACTGGACCGGGTACCCCTTGCCCACCTGGATGGACGCCGCGGACGCCCCGCACGAGACGCTACGCGTCAATCTGCGCTGCGCCGCGCGCCTGAGGTTACCCCATATGTCCGCCGACCTCCCGCCGACGCCCTCGCGTGCCCCGGGCCCCACCGTTGGGGCCTCCGCAGGCGTCGCTGTCCAGTCGCCCCCGACCGTCCGCGCCTGACCCCTTCGGTCGTCGCGGCGGCCGGGCGCAGACGGGGCGGGGGGGCGGGGGGGGGGCTTTCGGTGGGGCCCTCTGGGGCTCTCGGGCCACTGGGTCGCTCTGACTGGCGGTCACGAGGCGTCGACGTCACGCGGCAGCGCCACGACGACCCACACGCCCTCTAGGGGCACAAAGAGAAAGCCGGCGGCTTTACTACAAGGCAGTCGACGGCCTCACGCCGCCCAAGCAAGCGCGGCATCTACGAGGCCAGGGCGATGCACTGAGTCGCGACCGCGGTACTCCCAAACTTGAACTGGGCTACCCGCCCCACGGAGGACACGCCGCAGGGCGGAATGGAACCGCTGCGCCCGAGTCCGCAAGGTCTCGAGGCAGGGCGGCACGACGCCGGCGAGCTCGATGCCGGCGTACTCCACCAGGGCGGCGGTGAGCTCCGCGGGACCCGCCTCGGCCCAGTTCACGGCCCCGTCGTTCCCAAAGAGGGCTAAGACCTTCCCGGACGTGAGCGAGTCCCGCCACGCCGTGGCTGTCATCGGAACGAGGGGCTCCCACAGCGAGGACAGCCACCAGTCCTATGCGACGTCCGGCTGCCCCGGGACGGGGGTTGCGACGGGGCCCACTATCCCCAGCCCCAGCCGCGCCGCCGCCGGGCCGTCGTTGCCGGGACCGGCGTCCCAGCGCGCGGAGCGCGGACCCCCGGTGGCCGTCCCGACGGCGTCGGCGGGGTATCCCCCGCCGTTCCGGCGGGACTCCGACCCCCATTGGCGGCCGGCATGGGCGTCGCGCTGCGACCCGGCAGCTGCCTCGGCGCCGACGGTGGGGTATCGCCCGCCGTCACGCTAGGGCTCCGCGTCCCAGTGGCGGCCGCCATGGGCGTCGTGCTGCGACCCGGCGGCCGCCCCAGCGCCGCCGGTGGGGTATCCCCCGCCGTCACGCTGGAGCTCCGCGTCCCAGTGGCGGCCGCCGTGGGCGTCGCGCTCACGGCCTTGGCCGCCGTCGGTGCGCATCATGGGGCCGTCGCGGCTGGCAGCAGCATGACTGCGACCGTCGCCTTGACTGGCCGCCGGCCACGCGCATTCATCCCACGCGCCGGCACCGCGGCCCGGTCCGCCCTCCCCACGGTCCCCGGGGTCGTGGCGGGCGCCTCCGGCGCCGCCGCCGGCATCGGCAGGCCACCCGTCATCGAATTCGGCACCGGCCGTGTCCGGGTAGTCGTCATGCCGTTCCTCTGCCCAGCGACCGTCGGGCGCCGACCTGGATCCGTCATCACGGGCCGCCGGATAACGGGCCCAGTCGGTGTTGGCCGCTGAGGGCGACGCGGCTCCGCCGCGGGGCCCCGCGCCTGGACCCGCAGATCCCCATGCGCACGCCTTCCCGTCGCCCCCTCCGGGCCCGTGCGAGACCAGCGCGAGGATGGGCGACCCCGGCGCCAGGAAGGCGGCTGGCCCAGCCGGGACAGCCGGCGGGGCGCCGGCCGGGGACCCAGGATTGGCGGACCCAGGCTGCACAGGGCCGCCACGCTCCATGTCGGCGTGCCGCCGCTTCCGGGCGTGGTACGTGGCCGACGCGGCCGCGCCCTCCGTCGACGGCGGGACATCCCCCGGGTCGGACAGGAGGAAGCCGGCGGGAACCGCCCAGGCCTCTTCCGTCACAGGTAGTGACCGCTGGACGGCATCCGCGAGCCGCGGCTCCGCCAGCATGACCCCCAGCCGGGCTCGCGGCGACCGCGGAACGCCCACGATGCGGACATAGTGGCGCCATCGGTCCGCGACGGTACCCACTTGGTGGGGCAGCAAGGTGCTGGGATCCTGACAGGTGGGGTCGTGGTGGTAGGGCAGCCGGTCGTGCACGGCTGCCCAGGGCACCGCCCGTGCGATGGCGTCGTACTCCGCCAAGGCATCAGCGGCAGAGCGATCACCCGACGCCAGGTCGTCGACCGAGAACTTCTCCGTCAAGACGTAGTAGCACGGCGACGGCTCGAAGACGCGGTGCGTCTCGAGGTACGCGCGGAGCAACCCCGACACGATAGCCGCCGTCATCATGACGTAGGCCGTACCCTGGATGAGGTGACACGGGTACGCCTGGAGCAGGGATTGCTGTTGGTGGATGACGGTCGGATACTCATACGTCTACAGCCGTGGCGTCGCGCACCGCGAGGATATCTCCGGCGGCAAGGGAGCACGCGCAGGGGCCAACCCGTTGTCGGACCGCACGGGCAAGAAGATCGCCCCGTGCCCCGCCCGGCCGGTGCTCACGAGCTCACCGCGCGAACGGCGTGCGGCTTCCAGCGCCAGATCCGCCGGCGCGGTCGGCGGGCCCACCGGGCTCAGGGTGAGCAAGGGACCCATGCCCCCGAAGTTGACGAGCGCTAAGGAGTGGCCCAACGGGACCGCGGGGCGGTGGCGCAGACGGGCATGCCAGTCCTCGAGGTAGGCGTACTCTTCGCCGCCGGCGACAAACGGTAGCTCGGCCGCGGGGTGCGGGACCAAGAGCACCCAGCCCGGGCTGCACCGCAACATGCAACGCAACCACGCCGCGCTGCTACCGACGGAATGGATGAAGGAACCGAAATCGCGCTCGGCCGCCGGCCGGGCGTCGTAACCCGCCGCCACGGCGAACTCCCGGAAGGCCCGACACACGGCCTGCGCCCCGTTGGCATCCTGGGGATGGGCGGACCGGAAGACGTCGCTGACAAAGGGCCAATCGTCCGCCGCCGAGGCCGGCCCCAGCGGGGCGAGCCATGATCGGACGGCGGGCGGCGCTGGTCGCGATGGGAGAACGGGGGTCGCCTGCGCAACAACGGCGGCCGATCCGCCGACGCGACCGCGGGACCCCCGCCTTGCGCCGGGGTGGCGCCCGTGCCCACGGCAGACGCCGGGGACGCCGCAGCCCCAACTCCGTCACTAGTCGCTGCCGCCGCACCCGCCGGGCGGGGCGGCTTCCGCCACTCACGACCGTTGGGGTCGTACGGCAGCCGCAAGCCAGGCGGCAACGTCGGGCGCGCGGGGATGGGCGGACGGGCCCTCGTCGGTCCCGGCGTCGCCGGTGTGGCAGGCGCCGGCACAGCCCCTGTCGCGGCGTCAGCCGCAGACGGGCTCGCCAGGGGCGGCGGCGGGCGGGACCTCGACGCGGTCGGCGTCCGGTCGCGTCGGGGGCGCGGCGGACGGAGCCCCGCCGGGGCTATCGGTGGGCGTCGCCGGGGACGGCTCCATCTCAGCCGAAGGGGGTGTAGTACTATGGGACTCCGTCGACGACGGTGGCGCGGCCGGCGGGGCACCGGGGGTGCGACGGACGGCGGGGGTCGGCGGCGCCGACGACGACGGGCACGGACGGAACGGGGGCGCGGGCACTGGGATGGCGGGCACGCCTGTGAGCGCGGGTGCGAGTTCGCGAAGGGGCGCGCCTGGCCGTCACGCCCGCCACGGGTTCCGGGTAGCCGCGGCCGGAGGGCGCGGCAGGCGACAACCGACCTGGCGCCACGCGGCGGTTGCAGCGCGTTGCGCGCGGAACGGTCACTCCCCCTCGTCTGTAATGATGGCTTCAGGGGACTTTATATGGATGGAGGGAATTATCTGCATTGGTTGGCGACTGCCCGGGTCAATTCCCAATCCGGGAATCGAGGCCAGGCGACGGTTTCCGCCCTTTTAGCATGAAGGGCGACGACGGTGGGAGGCACCGTCGTCGCCGGCAAGTAAACCGTGTCTTCATGTCTTGGCGTTTCGATCGGCCCGACTTCCTGGACCTCGAGTCCCATTGCAGGTGTCGCGCGAGAGGCCCAGACGGCCGTTACTTCCCTCCTCCTGAGGTTACCCCCCTGATCGTGGTACTACACAAGCCTACCCTCCTGGACAAGAACGGAAGCGACAAGACTGTATTGCTGACCCCCCAGTTCTGTCCTCATCGCCTGGAACGCCTTCTGGGCAGGGTAGAACCCGCTGACTATTGATTCAGGAGCGCAGCAAAGCAAGATTCTGAGATGTTCCATTGGCTGAAGTGCATCCAGTTCTGCGCCTCTTCAAGATTTCTCTTCTGCTTCAGATCTTCCTCCATTTCTTGTGCAGCAGAAGCCGAGAATGGCGAGACACCGAGAAGTTCCCGGAGATCGCTTGAGAGTTCCAGAAAACTCCGGAGAACTGAGATGGTCGACTGTGCGATTGCAGGCCATAGGGACTCATTGTGTAAAGCTTGCGCCAGAATGACGCCCGTCTCAGAAGTCTCTTCCAATCAGGGGCCTTCATCCAGAGCAGAAACCGTACCGCTCCGAGTCGATGAGGACAGAATTCGGGGAGAGCGAAGGAACCTTTGCAATTCTTCTGAAATAGCAAAGGTTCCTTTTGCTAATCACCCCTGGACAAGAGCGCGACAGCTTTGCACTGTCGGGAAAGGCGATTTATCCGTCTTCTGCACGAAAAAAGAGGCCTACTTGGGAGTCTGTCAGGCGACGAAATTGGTGGACAGCCCTGGAGAAAGCCTCTACTGTACACGGCTGGCGACATGCCATGGTCAAATGGTCGTTTCGCCAAGAGCTGGAGAGGCCCCAGTCAAGCCGATCGATGTCTGGGCCGATCAAACGCAGAATAGAGCCTCTTTGTTGGCACATATGCCATGCACACACGTGCTTTCGACTTTGATTTAGGGCCCCAAGAGCGCAAGGGGTCTACTGTTTTAACCGGTGAGATATTTCAAAAATGGATATCAGAGCTCTGGAGGTGCTGTGAGGAGGGGAGTGGAGCAGTTCTCTGGTTTCTTCTTTTCACGGCATCCGTACTCCAGGGCACATACGAAAGGCAATATATCGGCCTTGGACAGCGTTGACAGCTGTGATGCTGCACTTTGAACACCAGAAATCCTTGTTCCTGTGCAGCAGAAGAGGCACGCAAAAAGATGGAAAAATATTTCAATCTCTTTTAAGCGACAGTTCCTGCTTCGGACATGTTTATTAAGAATCACTAGAGATGGCTAGTCATCCAGGAGAATCGGGTCTAGATCTTGGGGGGCTACATTATTGTGTTTTTATTCTAACTGTTATCAGTAAGAATACTAATTGACTTGGTTACTTTCAATGACATGGATGGACCCGTGAAAATCTCGGCGAGTGGCAATTTGTCCGGGAACGACGATTGGGTAATAGTTGGTGAGTGGGAAACTGGAATCGAAACTGTAACAGGGGACCGTATTGCACTCGCACGGGCGACGGTGGTGACAGCTGCGTTGGGGTCTGGGAACCCACGTGTCAGGCACGGTTGTGCTGGTGGCATGGGGAGGCTGGGCAGCTGCCCTCTTCCTCCATGCACTTCTGTCTCCCGCTTGTGCGGTGCCGTAGCGCATTTCATCTTCGTTCTTCCCTTTTCGTCTTGTGTCTCCTCCTCCATTTTCCTTTGTGTTTTCCTCTGTTTTCTGGCGCTAGGTTCTTTTAATGCTCGGTTTTAATTTCCCTCATCAATTGTTTTTTGTTTGTGGAGGTACGCGCCAACATAGCCGACCGCTCACCTTCCTCGAAAGCCCCCAATAAAGTTTTTATGCACTACGCGCGGTGTTTGGAGTACCCTCACAACCGCCACAGCTTCCAGCAGTGTCAGACGGTCGCGCGTCTGCATGCTGATCTCTGAGCTGCGCAGCAGTCCTACAACCATGGTGACACTTTGGCGCCATTTTTTTTTGTGGCGCCCCAGAAGTGTTTGCAATATCTCGTCTGGAGGTAGTGACCGAGCACAATGTTTCTTCAAGTCAGTGTTTGGAGGTGATGCACATCAAATTCACTAGTCGCTTTACGCTAACAAAAAGAGCTCGTTGAGAAGAGAATTACAGCAGGGGACGAGTCTATGGTGCTTTGCTGAGGAATGTCGCATGCACGTTTGCGCGAACAAACATGCACACCCGACCACTGCGAGCATTGACCCGTCCTGTGGGGAGACCCATGATATCTTCGGGTGATGTGTGACATGTTAAGCATCCCGTCCAGGTTCGCCGGGACCTCGGGCCGACAAAGGCTGACAATAGCTGGAAATCCGCATTCTGAGTGACCCGGTGGCAAGTACCTGCTGACACCCGCGGTGGTCTTTGTGAAAGGATGCCAGAACATGCACGCTGACAGCCTAATCAGGACAAGACTTCTTAAGCCACTTGCCACAGCGGTGCCGTCAGGAGCGTCCCCCCTAACCGGCCCCTCATGTTTGCTCGCAGAGGCTGAATCGGCCTCCGAACATGCATGACGTTTGAGGAGTTCTTGCAATTCTTTTCTGTCCGTTCGGGCCGTTCATTGGCCCTCCGAACACGAGAGCTCCGTGACCAGTGGATCGCCGTTGTTCATTGACATCGAGACGTGTCACTGACATTCAGTTGACCAATCGCCATCGATGAAGGGTACAGCAGTGACTGGATCCAGCCCACCTGCGTTTCTTCTGGGGCACCAGATGCCACAGGTGCGCAGTCTCTGTCTTGTGGACCGTGCAGAGCCGGCTCAAATACTGTAAAAATAGGCCGCCTGACGCAGCCAATGGGCACGTGGTCACAATCATTTAACCGGTATTCTGACAGGGTTTGGGAAGTGTTCTTGACATTGAATACTGAGAAGTCATTGGCTGCGTGATGAGCCCTCAGTCCCACGTCTTACAATGTGCCAGTGGGTGGCTGTGGCTTTCGCCGGTGATGCCAGGTGCAATTGCACTTGGGACGCTATCGGTCCCCTGAAGCCAGGTGAGAGACGATCTGATGGACATCCTAACATCGGTCCACCTCGGCAAACGTTTGCACTCGCGAACGTGCATGCGACAATTCTCAGCAAAGCACCATATGAGAGTGATGCGCCCGGCGCCTTACAAGAGAAACCGGGGCAAAGAGCCTTAAGTGTCACTATGGCTTTGGGACTGCTGCGCCGGAGTAAAAGCCCCATGCTCTCGTGCGTGGGGCCTGTCGAAGTCTCCACATCAGCAGCCATCCTGAAGAAATCTAGCCACGGAGGGCGTTTTAATCTACTGGTTTTCGGTCGACAACGTGGCACCAGACCGTCAACTTGAAATGCCAGTGCGAAGCAGAGCCGAGGTTCCCCAAATCGTTCCCCGCACTAGTGCAATCATACCAAGTCCACCTTTTGCAATACATTATTCGAAGGTAGTCCCTCCACACATCAGCATAGAAAATAGTATCAATTTGGATGATTGCTAATGACATGACTAAGCAATAGCAAGCTGAACATGAGTGTCGTCCGAGCGCGGAGCAACAACAGAATCGTGCGGCCGCTCTTTGGGCTGGACGTGGATCAAAGATTACGCCTGGGCCCGGAGGACGGAGAAAAGTACAGTCATTATTCAGTTATATCCACTGCCATTTGTTTACACTGTCAGGAGCGACTTATGCGAGCATCTGCCGACTTGCGGATCCGCAGCAATCGTACGAATCCAGTACCCCAACATGGAGAAAAGAGTACGACTGGCAGGATTTACAAGGATCTCGGCGAGAAAAAAATCCAATATTTGATTGACTTGGCACTAAACGTGATCTCACTCACATGCCTCCCACCCCGCCTCTACGCTATCACTCCTCATCATCCCCCCCAGTCAAGACCATATGAACCGTCTGGTCAATGGCCTCAACATCCGTCTCTGCCGTCAGCCAGCGCCGCACCGCC
>Ga0209186_1003915_pt1 | contig 10101 bp, 6 predicted proteins | sample SidtaG_FD_187426 | JGI IMG/M metagenome (GOLD analysis project Ga0209186, IMG submission 187426) | Marine algal microbial communities from Sidmouth, United Kingdom - Sidmouth_Male2 metaG (SPAdes) (version 2) | ecosystem: Host-associated > Algae > Red algae > Unclassified | place: Sidmouth, United...
TATCTTAACAGCATCCACCTGCGGTAGCATCTCTATAATATCCGAGCGTAATTTTTTAGCTGTATTCATTTTTGCTGATTTATGATATGGTAAATTTAAGGTTTTTTTGCATGGGATTCAAGAAAACCTAACACAGAGATTCCTGTTTGTTGCATCCTGCACAGGCGGGAATGTCCGTGTTACGTGAAATTAAACCCAAACTTCATCTTAAACTTAAACTTATTGTATTAAATTCGCAAAAAATCAATCATGCTTCGCAAAATTTTATCCTTTTTCGGTATCCTCATTGGTACGGTCTTGTTGGCTATGGTCGTCATTGCGGCGTTCTTTGAAGACCAAGTCGGCGAACTCTTCGTGCGCGAACTCAATAAAAGCCTCAAAAACGACCTTCGCATCGAAAATGTCGATTTATCATTAATCAAATATTTCCCTGAAGCGGGTGTCACATTAGAAGGCGTCAAAATGAAAGGCGGTCACTCAAATAGCGGTACATTTTTACAGGCACAGGACCTTTCGCTGCGCTTTGCTTCGATGAGTTTATTGAGTGGAACATACAAGATAAATTCCATTGATGTCAATGATGCGTCGATGAGTGTTTTGATTGACAAAAAAGGCAGGGCGAGTTACGATATATTCAAAGATACGGGAGAAACGAGTAGCAGTAATGCCAAATTTGACTTGGCACTAAAACGCGCGACGCTCAATAATATCGAACTGATTTACATTGACGAAATCACCAAGCAGGAAGTCGTTATGGACATCAAAAGTGCGGATATTTCAGGCGAATTTTCCAATGAAAAATTCGTATTAAATTGCAAAAGTAATATCTTCTCCAATTACATCGAAATAAAAGGCGAAAGATACCTCACCGGCAAAGAACTCGACTACGCAGGCAAGATGGATACCGACCTCGAAAATGGTATTTACCAACTCCGCGATATGGTGTTGGAAGTCGATAATGCCAATACATTTATCGTAGATGGTACGATTGAATCAAAGGAAAACGCTACGGATTACGACTTGACCATCAAGGGAGAAGATTGCAGTTTGAGTTCTGTCTTGGGAATTTTACCTATACAGTATGGCAAGCCATTTGGTGATTTTGAAAGTACGGGAAGGTTCTTTTTCAAATCGTTTGTCAAAGGCAGATACGATGCGCTCAATACGCCCTGGACGAATATCGAATTTGGATTGGACGACGGAAAAATCACCTCGCCACGCTTGGATTATGCCTTAAAAGATGCTTCATTCAATGCGATCTTTGACAATGGCGGTAGCAAGCCCCAAAACGGTGCTTTCAGTATGCCCGATTTTTCGGCAAAATTGCGCGGCGAACCCATTTCGATGAATATCAAAGCCGTGAATCTCGACGACCCCGATATTGATTTTGATTTTAAGGGCAACATTTCTATGGATGCCGTTCACGATTTATTCAATTTGCCGATTATCGAAGACGGTAGTGGTCTTTTTGAGGTGAAAGAGTTTTCTCTTTCGGGGAAATATCGAGATATGATTGACCCTTATGCCATAGGTCGCGTGGATGCAAAATCAGTAATGAATTTTAATGATTTTGAATTGGAAATGAACGGAAAATCTGTCACATTTGAAGCAGGTGAATTGAGTATGCACAATAATAAACTCTCCGTAAAAGATGTGAACATTACCGGACCCAGTACTGACCTGACTATCACGGGAGATTTCGAAAACCTCATCCCCGTTTTCTTCAAAGATTCACTAAATACAAAAAAAGCGCAACTCGAATTTAATGCCATATTAAACGGCAAATCACTCGACATCGACCAATTGATTGACATGGCATCTTTGGATATTGACGAAGGAGATGTGCCGGAAGCAGAATATGATTCATTGAAGCAAAACGAAGTAGCACAAAACGAAGATTTTTTCGCATTGTTGGATGGTACATTTGAAGCGAATATTGATGAGGTAAATTACCGGAAAATAGAAGCCGAAAATCTGACCGGACAACTTATCTTCGCAGATAGCAAACTCAAAATCCGCAATGTAAAAGTCGATGCAATGAAAGGCAATTTTACGCTACGTGGCGACGTTACTTTTGACGAAGAACCCGACCTGACCACCATGATTTACTGTGAGGATATTGACGCAAGACAATTTTTCAAACAAGCAGAAAATTTCGGACAAGATTATTTGACTGATAAAAATATACGCGGTACACTCGATGCGAAAATCAAAATTGATGCAAAGTGGGATGAGGCAGGAGAGTTTTTGAGTGATAAATTAACGGTACTTTCTGATGTAGAATTAACGGACGGTGAATTAGTGGGTTTTAAAATGCTCGAAGATTTTTCTAAATACATCAAATTACAAGATTTACGCAGAATAAAATTTTCTAATACAAAAAATCAATTTGCCTTAAAAAATAATACATTTTACATTCCCACGATGTTTATTCAAAGTAATGCCACAAACATGACTTTCTCCGGCAGACATACCGTTGACCATAAAATGGACTACCTCATCAAAGTGAACGGCGGGCAAACACTGATGAATAAATTCAAACGATTTAACCCAAATCGTAAGCCCCTCAAAGCCAAAAAGAAAGGCTTTATCAACATTTACACACACGTATTCGGCACACTCGACGAATACGATTTTAAATACGGAAAAAGAAATTATAACCGCGTCTTGGATTCAGGATTGGGGCGAAAATACGAGCAAATCCGCCGCGAAGTGAGCCGCGAACTCGCCGTAGATGCCCTCTATGAACCTACCGAATTGCAGGACGGGGAGTGATGAGTTGTCGAGTTGTCGAGTTGTCGAGTTGTTGTGTTGTCGAGTTGTTGTGTTGTCGAGTTGTTGTGTTGTCGAGTTGATGAGTTGATGAGTTGTTGTGTTGATGAGTTGTCGAGTTTTGCGAAGCAAAAAAACACAACAACTCGACAACTCGACAACTCATCAACTCGACAACTCGACAACTCATCAACTCGACAACTCGACAACTCGACAACTCATCAACTCGACAACTCGACAACTCAACACCCCATTATCATTAAAAATAACATTGATTCCCATGTCTGATTTTAAAAAATTTGAAGACTTGAAATGTTGGCAGGCTTCACGCGAATTAGTCAAAACAGCATTTCTATTGAGTGAAAAAGGTAAACTCAAAACAGATAGAGACACCAAAAGTCAATTTAGAAGAACGGCATTATCCTCTATGAATAACATCGCAGAAGGCTTTGGACGGTTTAGTGATAAGGAATTTATTCGATTTTTGGATATTGCTCAAAGTTCCGCGAGAGAAGTCAAAAGTATGCTTTATGTTTTTGAAGATTTATCTTACTTACAACCGGATGATATTCAATTACTTCATCAAAAAACGGACGCCGTTCTTGCGCTCACATTAGGCTTCATAAGATATCTACGTAAAAAGGGGGAATGAGTTGTTGAGTTGTTGAATTGTCGAGTTATCGAGTTGTTGTGTTTTGCGAAGCAAAAAATACGATAACTCAACAATTCAACAACTCATCAACTCATCAACTCAACAACTCATCAACTCATCAACTCAACAACTCACCACCATGGATATCTATCAAAAAAAATCACGTTGGAAATTAATGCTTGTTTTAGCAGGCTTGACGATTGTGTTGATTTCATTGGTTTATACCAATCAAATTGCACAGCAAATTGCCATAGAAGAGCGTACCAAAGTCAAACTTTGGGCGGATGCCGTACATGCTTCAACCGTACTCAACGAAACAAAGGGTTTGACTTTTGTATCTAATATCCTCATTGGCAACAAAACTATTCCCGCCATCCTCACCGACGAACTCGGCAACATCCAATATGACACCAACCTTCCCGCCAACCGCGAACGTACCGATGCTTACCTCCAGAAAGAACTCGAAATCATGAAGCAAGCCAACGAACCGATAAAGATTGAAAATTATGGTGTCGTCAATTATTTGTACTACAAAAATACGCGCTTACTGACCTTATTACAGTATTTCCCTTTCATTCAACTCGGCTTAATTGCCTTATTTCTTTTGGTCGGATACTGGGCTTTTAGCTCTGCACGACGCGCAGAGCAAAACCAAGTGTGGGTAGGTATGTCAAAGGAAACGGCGCACCAACTCGGCACACCTATCAGCTCAATGGTCGCATGGCACGAACACCTCAAAATAGCCGCCGAAGGCGATGAATATCAACAAAGTATCTTGAAAGAATTTCGCAAAGACGTTGGGCGGCTCGAACTCATCGCCGAGCGTTTTTCCAAGATTGGCTCGAAGCCTACGCTCGAACCCGTCAATATTTATGAAACCCTCGAAAGTACCTTTAAATACATGAAACGCCGCGCTCCAAAAAATGTCGAATTTCACTATCCCGACACTGCTCAAGTACCCCTGCAAGCCCACATCAACCCGCCACTTTTTGATTGGGTTTTGGAAAATTTATTGAAAAATGCTTTGGATGCACTGGATGGAACAGGCAATATCAGCGGAGAAGTATTTGAGGATGAACAATATCTTTACGTTGACATTTCTGATACCGGAAAAGGCATTTCTCCCGGTAAATTGAGAACCGTTTTTCAGCCCGGATATACCACCAAAAAACGTGGCTGGGGCTTAGGGCTTTCACTCACCAAACGCATTGTCGAAAATTACCACTCTGGCAGGATTTTTGTAAAAGAATCAGCACTCAATAAAGGAACAACATTTAGAATTCAACTCCCCAAAGATTTTTGATTTTTGATTTTTGATTTTCGATTGATATAATATCATGTTAATTTTATGTCTCAATCAATCAAAAATCAAAAATCATTTAAATATAAAATCAATAAACAATTGTCTATCAAAGAATTAAGTCTGCTTGTGGCGATGGTCTTGGTATCTGCATTTGCATATGCCAATGACCCTGTGATACCTTTCGATGAGAATATAGTGACGGTCTTGGATGCAGATGTCAATGACCCGCTTCCCGGAGTCAATATCTATAATATTTCTAGAAATTTTACAGCATTTACTAACGAAAAAGGGCAAGCAGATATTAGCGGCGTTGCTCCTTCCGATACCTTGTTTTTTAATTTCCTTTCCTTTGACGAAATCAAGATGTCTGTCAAAGACATTCGTAAGCGGGGCAACCGTATTTATCTGAAATCTTCGGTTACCACTTTGGGTGAAGCAATCGTATATGGAGTAAGTAAGCACATGGAACGCTCTGATGACATCCCGCCCGTCGTGGAAGTTATTAGCAGTAAGGATGTCGAATTTAGCAATCCGCAAACTTCGGCGGATATGTTGGCGAATACCGGCAGCGTATTTGTGCAAAAAAGCCAAATGGGCGGCGGTAGCCCGATTATTCGTGGTTTTGAAGCCAATAAAATATTGATTGTATTGGATGGTGTGCGTATGAATAATGCCATTTATCGCGCCGGGCACCTTCAAAATGTGATTAGTATAGACAATGCAACACTTGACCGCACAGAAATCGTGTATGGACCGGCTTCTATCATTTATGGAAGTGATGCACTGGGTGGTGTGATGCACTTTTACACCAAAATGCCAAAATATCATGCCGAAGGCGACAAGCAATGGGAAGTCAATACTATGACTCGCTTTGCATCTGCCAATTTAGAAAAAACCGTACACGCAAATGCTAATTTTGGTAATGAAAAATGGGCAACACTCTTGAGTGTTTCTTATTCGGATTTTGATGATTTATTAGCCGGAAAAGTAAAGAATCGCAAGCATCCTGAAGGTTACGGTGAGCTTCCATTATACGTTGCACAAATCAATGACCGCGACACCATTTTAAGAAACGACAATCCATTTCGACAAATCGGAACAGCATACGGGCGATTGGATGTCACGCAAAAAACACGCTTTAAAGTCCATAAAGATATTGACCTCATGCTCAACCTCCAATACTCTAGCACAACGGATGTACCACGATACGACCAACTCACCGAAGGCAATTTGACAGAAGATCCGCCTTTTTTTAGTTTCAAATTTGCAGAGTGGAATTACGGTCCGCAATCGCGCCTGATGGCTGCTCTTTCTAGCGATATTCGCAGTACGAATAATATTTTTGATGAAGCGCGACTGATAGCAGCTTTTCAAAAAATTGATGAGAATAGGATTACGCGTAATTTTGATAATGTCTGGAAAAATTATCGCTACGAAGATGTCTATGTTTACTCTTTTAATGCTGATTTGAATAAGCAGATTTTTCCCGGCATGAAAGTACTTTATGGTGGCGAATTTACTTATAACAGGGTTAATTCCACCGCCGAGCGCGAAGACCTTTCTACGGGTGAATTTGACAATCGCTTACCTACACGCTACCCCGATGGTGGCAGTAACATGACGGGTTTTGCTATTTATACCAACCTCAATGCCAATATTCACAAAGGCTTAAATTTTATGGGTGGTGTACGGTATTCAAATATTACCTTGTCGTCGCGTTTTATAGATACGACCTTCATTCGTGCACCCTATCAAGACGGCAAAATTTCGCTTAGCACCCCTGCGTTTACCGGTAGCGTAGGTATGGCTTGGGATATGGGTAAAGGCTACCACGTACACGCCGTAGCCTCCAATGCCTTTCGCGCACCTAATGTGGATGATGTTGGTAAAATTCGCTCAAAAAATGGCTTTGTTATACTCCCGACCTCCGACCCCGATGGTGTCACCGCCGAAAAGTCACTTAATGCCGAACTCTCGCTCGCCAAGAATTTCAACAACAAAGTTCGTGTGAGTGGAACGTATTTTTATACCTACCTTTTTGATGCCATCGTCCAACGTCGCGACTCTCTGCAAAGCGGTGAATTGACGATTTATTATGATGGTGCTTTCGATACCATTCAAACGAATATCAACGCCGGAGAAGCCTTTATCTATGGAACTTCTGCCACCCTATTGGCGAATCTGCGAGACGATTTGCAATTCAAAGGCAGCATCAATTACACCTTCGGACACAATATTTCGGATGGCGGTCCGCTTGCACATATTCCACCTTTATATGGTTTATTAAGCCTGAATTATCAAAAAGAAAAAACGCGGCTTGAATTTATTTCGCGTTTCAACGGCAAAAAAGCCCTCGCAACATATTCTGACACTTCTTCAGATAATTTCGATAAAGCCACTCCGACGGGTACGCCTACATGGTACACGCTTAACTTTTATGCCTCGCATCAGTTGACCAAGCAATTCAGATTTACTTTTGGTATAGAGAATATTTTGGATAAGCATTATCGTCCCTTCTCATCGGGCGTGAGCGCGGCAGGGCGTAATTTTATGGTGGGTTTGCAGGGGAGCTTTTAACGTAACACGGACATTCCTGTTCGTTCCTTTAGTACAAAACTAACGCAAGGAACGGGCTGGAAGCACCGTTCTACGTTTCTAACTTCAACAACACCGTACCCGCCTCAATATTCGTATTTTCCGCCACATAAATTTCCTCTACCAAGCCGCCTTCTTCTGCACAAATCGTATTTTCCATTTTCATGGAAGAAAGGACGACAAGCCCCTCCCCTACTTTCACTTTCACTCCCGCTTCTACCAAAACTTTGATGACCTGTGAAGGCATCGGCGCAAGATATTCGCCTTGTACGCGCTCGACTTCTTTTCGTGGCAATCTTTCTTGCAACACCAAATCAATCACACCAAGCATTTCATTATGAACGAAATAATTATTTTTATTTTTACTAATGTGAAAATACTGCCGCTGTCCGTCCACTTCAATACAGAGTGTGTGATTATCACAGGAAATAAATTTTACACTGTGATTTTTTTCATTAATTAAAATTGCAAACTTACCGTGTTGGAAACGATATTTTATTTCGATTTTTTGTTCTTCAAAATGATAAATATCGCGCTGATGTTCGTAAAAATTATTGCGCCAGCCGGAGGGAATAGATTTTAGTTGCGTTCTGTTTTTTTCTCTTAAATGCCAATTGAATATCGTACACACGAGTGCGGCTGCGGGGGCGTGACTGGCTTTGGTTTCGGTAATTTTATTGAGGTCGATTTTTTGTTCGATAAAATGTGTATCGTATTTACCTTCTTGAAAATCAGCATTTTCTAAAAGATGAATCAAAAAATCCTGATTGGTTGTCATTCCCAAACAAACGAGATTTCGCAATACATAACGCATCTTTCGCAAGGCAGCTACACGATACGTATCCCATACAATCAGCTTCGCAATCATCGGGTCGTAATACATCGAAATCTGTGAGCCGGAACGTATGGCGGTCTCCACACGCAGCCCTTCCACATCCGGTATTTCGAAGCGTGATACCGTACCCGAAACGGGCAAAAAGTCATTCGCAGCATCTTCGGCGTAGAGCCGCGCCTCTATCGCGTAGCCACGCGACTGCACATCCGCCTGCGTGACACGCAAGGGCAAACCCATCGCCGATTCTATTTGCATTTCTACCAAATCCAAGCCTGTAACTTCCTCTGTAACAGGATGTTCGACTTGCAGGCGGGTATTCACTTCGAGAAAATAATACGCGCCCGACGGTTCATCAAAAATAAACTCTACTGTACCCGCATTATCGTAATTCAATGCCTTTGCAGCCGCTACTGCCGATGCACCCATTTCTGTACGAAGGGCATCGCTCATTATCGGCGAAGGGCTTTCTTCGATGACTTTCTGATAGCGGCGTTGGATGCTGCACTCGCGTTCGAGAATATGAATGGCATTGCCATGTTGGTCGCCAAAAATCTGAAATTCGATGTGCCGCCCCGATTCGATATATTTTTCGATAATCATTTCATCGTCACCAAAAGCGTTTTGTGCTTCGCGCTTGGCGGCTTCTATAGCTGCGTCGATTTCAGCCGCTTTGCGTATAATTCTCATGCCTTTGCCACCGCCACCTGCTGTTGCTTTGAGTAGTACGGGGAAACCGATTTGGGCGGCTTCCTTGCCTAGGCGTTCGTTGGATTGTTCGCTGCCTTGATAGCCCGGAATGGTCGGGACATCGTGCTGCTGCATGAGCCGTTTGGCTGCTGACTTCGAACCCATCGCCTTGATTGCCTGCACATTAGGTCCGATAAAAATGAGTCCTGCTGTCGCGCACCGTTCTGCAAATCCGGCATTTTCAGATAAAAAACCATAACCGGGATGTATCGCGTCTGCGCCGTTTTGTTGGGCTACTTCGATGATTTTTTCCTGATTCAAATACGACTCCGCCGGACTTGCCTCTCCGATATGTATCGCCACATCTGCCTCACCAATATAGGGCAAATCCTTATCCGCTTCCGAGAAAACGGCAACACTGCGGATGCCCATTTTGCGACAGGTGCGAATGACACGAGAGGCTATTTCGCCGCGATTGGCAATCAGTACGGTGTTTATCATTTGTGTTTTCGACATTCAGTGAAATTTTATAATCATTTGAGATTTCGGTGGTGTTCGACAAAAATAGGGTGAGCCATTATACGCGAGTCGCAAGGCGAATTCCTTTGCTGAACATGGATATTTGAGTATTAAAACATCCATTTTCACACAAAAACATTCGCCTTGCGACTATTCCATATTTTACTCGAACACCTCCGAGATCTCAGACGGGAAAATATGTATTTTTATTTGGATTAACAGAAAGTTAGGCTTATTTTTATTTAAATGAGATTGAGGGATTTTTGATTTTTAATTCACTACACGAATTACGCACCTTACATATTAATAATTTTACGAAGTAAAATTCAATCAAAAATCATCCAATCATTAAATCCCTTTCTATTTCGTCGGTCAATTCCAAAATTTGCTTGGCGAGTGCGGTTCTTTTTTCCTCAAAAGTTGTCTTTTCCATGCTGCCCTTCGCATGTTGTTCATCCAACTCATTCAGTCCTGTGCTGATATTGATAATCATCTTGAGGTCTGTGCGCCCGAACGAGAAATCAGTGCTGAAATCCATCAGCCGTTTAATGGCTTTCGGAATGTGGTCAGCCCCTATAAGGCGTTGTATTTCTGATTTACGTTGTGCTACGCTCATTTAGTAGTAGTTAATAGACTTTATTTAGAAATATTTTGTATGCAGCTAACATTGTCTTTTTCCGATACTCTTCTCCTATTTTTCGCTCTCCCGATAGCTATCGGATTGGCGTCAAGCTAAGG
>Ga0209186_1003918_pt1 | contig 10086 bp, 9 predicted proteins | sample SidtaG_FD_187426 | JGI IMG/M metagenome (GOLD analysis project Ga0209186, IMG submission 187426) | Marine algal microbial communities from Sidmouth, United Kingdom - Sidmouth_Male2 metaG (SPAdes) (version 2) | ecosystem: Host-associated > Algae > Red algae > Unclassified | place: Sidmouth, United...
TTGATGTTGAAATGTATAAGCAACGCTAATCCAGTTTATTTATCCGAAAAATAATTATGGAATAATTCAAGTGAACGTAAAACGATTTTGCAAATCGTCACGTAGCATAATGCGCCTGTACCGACGAATGACGGTACAGGCGCATTACGCTACGTTTTACATTTGCAAAACTCCCCCTCATTACGTATCTTAGTCGGATGTTAGACTTACCAAAACGTCTTTTTTGGGACACCAATATGGAAAACCTTGATTGGGATACTCATGCGCGGTTTGTGATACATCGGGTCATCACACGCGGAGAGATTAAGGATTGGGTGACGATAAAGGCACACTACGGTTTGGAGCGTATCAAGCAAGAAATCCTACAAATGCGTGACCTTGATGACTTAACACTTAACTTTTTTAGTAGATATTTTGGTATCAAAAAAGAAAAATTCCGATGTTACACTATGAGACAGTTGATGCCGACACCTTGGATTTATTGAGGCAACTTCAATTACTGGATGACTTAGCACCTTTTTTGTTGGTGGGCGGCACTTCGCTGGCATTGCAGATTGGTCACAGGAAGTCTATTGATTTAGATTTATTTGCGGACAACAACAAAAATGAAATCGACTTAGAAGCTATACCTGATGCTATAAAACACTTGGGCAACATAGATATATTCCATAAAAGAAAATCTTTGTTGCAGCTATTTCTAAATGATGTAAAAGTGGATTTTGTTTCCTATCGCTATGAATTTATAGAAAAACCTCTACTCAAAGACGGCTTAAAATTAGCATCAATTCCTGACATCGGGGCTATGAAATTATCCGCTATCACAGGGCGTGGTTCCAAGAAGGATTTCATTGATTTGTACTTTCTCCTACGAATGCATACGCTACCCGAATTATTTGATTTTTATCGAAAAAAATACCCCGATAGTGCTGATTTTATGGTCTATAAAAGTCTCAGCTATTTTGTAGATGCAGACGCAGAGGAAATGCCCGAAATGTTAGAACCGATAGAATGGGAAAATGTAAAAAAGACGATTGACGAAGAGGTAAATCGTATGTTTCCTTGACGCTACAAAAATCCTCATCAAATTTCCAATCCTAAACATACTCATACATGGAACACATAATGGTTCTATAAATACGAAACAGCTTGTTTCCGAAATTCCGTAGGGACATCATATCTATCACACACTATGAAATTAAAAGTAGGATTACTCGGAGGAGGTTCATGGGGAACCACCGTAGCCTCCCTCACCGCCCGTAACTGCCCGACCACCATCTGGGCAAGAAACCAAGCCACTGTAGATGAAATCAATACCATCCACACCAATGAAAAATACCTACCCGGCGCGAAGCTCCCCAAAACCTTAAAAGCCGCCAACACTATCGTCGAGACAGTACAGGATGCCGATGTCATTGTCATGGGTATTCCGGGACAACATTTTCGGCAGGTCTTGTGTGAAGCGCGTCCGCATATACGCCCGTGGGTGCCGATAGTGAGTTTGTCAAAAGGCTTGGAAGTGGGTACAAAAATGCGGATGACCGAAATCATCGAAGCCGAAATGCCCGGACATCCCGCAGGTGTATTGACCGGACCGAATCTGGCAAAAGAAATCGCTGCCGGACAAGCCGCCGCCAGCGTCATTGCGATGGTCGATGATACGATAGCGGTGCGTTTGCAGAGTGTTTTTCAGACCGGATTATTTCGGGTATATACCAATGAAGATGTGATTGGTTGCGAACTGGGCGGCGCACTCAAAAACATTATTGCGATAGCTACAGGCATGGGCGACGGTGCTGATGCCGGACATAATACCAAGTCGGGTATCATCACACGCGGCTTGGCAGAACTCACCCGACTCGGCGTAGCGATGGGTGGTCAACCGCAAACTTTTTCGGGCTTGGCAGGTATGGGCGACCTCGTCGCAACGTGCAGTAGTACCCAAAGCCGAAACCGTTATGTAGGTTTTAATCTCGGAAAAGGAAGAAAAATAGAGGACATCATCGCCGAAATGTCAGAGGTCGCCGAAGGCGTGAAAACCGCAAAGGTCGTCATGGAACTTGCCAAAGAATACGACATTGAAATGCCGATTGCTACCGAAGTATATAAAGTTTTGTATGAAGGAAATACGGTGCATGATGCCTTTAGAGGTTTGTTGCGTAGAGAGAGTGGGTCGGAGGCGGAGCCGGGTTGATTAGACGGTGGTTACGGTTTTGTGTTCAAAAATGGCATTAAGGCTTTCTTTGAGTGTGTTCATTTGTTGTTGACTTATATTTAAATGAATAGCGACAACACTGTCTGTATTAATTTTTTGGGCGATTACATCCTCAAATTTAAATATTAATTCATTTTCTTTAAATTCATATTCAATATTATCACTATACACACTCTGTGTTTGTTCGGAATTTTCAATATATATTTCTTCTTGTTCTTCAGATGAAAAACAAAGTGTAAGGTAATTAAAGTTTCCAAAATCGAAATATACAAATGCCAAGCCTTCTTCATTGGAAGGGCTTGCATCTATTGATATTGCTTTGTATTTTTTCATAAAAAATGTTTTGTTATGAGTGTTGAATTTTCCAACCTTTACCACCGTTTTTGACGGGTTTTAGCTCGTTTTCGCCTTTGAATACATAGATTTTCTCGTCAGCGTCAATTATTGTCAACTTTTCTAACCTCAATCGTTGTGCCATTTTTTTAATATCTCCTTTACAATAAGGACACACAATCCTTCCATCCACTTTCAATATTCCTATTCCACCTTTCAAGCCTTGTTTTTGAGCCTGTATCATTGCATCTATCTCGGCGTGCATTTTAAATTCATCATTATTTACTGCCGATAAACCTTCAATTGGATGAGCATTTCGCGGTTCTCTTTCTGTCGGATTCACGCCTATAAAGGTGTGACCCTGTATCTCAAAAACAGCTTTAACAGTAGTTGGGTTCAATTGACTCACAGAAAGGTTTTAATTTTGGTCTAAATTTAGGGTTTTACTACGTTTTTTGCAAGTTTATTGTTCGACTTTCGCTGATTTCTGCAATTTGTCTAATTCTCTAAACAATTCCGCCCCCATTACTATTACATTCCCGTCTCAATACCTACATTTCAGAACAAATAAAAATGAGTGAAAACATAAAAAGACCATCCATATTCCTTTTTCTCACAGAAGGACTTCGTATGGTTTGGGAATTGATTGCGTCGATTCGATTTCGCAGCGAATATGTGCCTCCGCGTACAGGAGACGGACACGCCGTATTGGTGATTCCGGGCTTATTTGGTTTTGACATGATAATGCTTCCGATGCGTAAATTTCTGACTCGGATGGGTTATACACCATACAAATGGGATTTGGGTATCAATACCGCCGACCCTAAAGACCTTGACGTTTTGACAGAAAGAGTCGATGCTTTATACGAAAAACATCAGGAAGAAATTAGCATCATCGGTTGGAGTTTGGGTGGGATATTTGCCCGCGAATTGGCAAAGCGCAAGCCGGATAAAGTGCGTCAGGTCATCACCACAGGTTCGCCTTTTGGGGGTATCGAAAATCCGAATAATGTGGTGTGGTTGTTCAAATTATTGAAGGGAGAGGTCGAGGATTTATGGGATAGAGCGTTGATAGACAGCCTGCCCGAACCCACGCCCGTTTTGACGACTTCCATTTACTCTAAAACAGATGGCGTAGTGCGTTGGCAAGATTGTATGAGTGAGGTGGAAGATGAATTGCATCGAAATGAAGAAGCCGTGAGCAGCCATCTTGGGATGCCGCATAATTTGTCGGTTTTGAGGATTATTGCAGAGCGATTGCCGGATAAAATACATCTTAAAAAATCCCCTTCATCACAAAAGCACGGGGTTTAAACCCTCACGATTACCCATAAGTTGTCCGGAAGCCTACTCGACGGACATTTTTAAAATGTCAGGCGAGAGGTGTATGTGTTTTTATTTAAAAATCAATTTACTATAAAACTTATTATTTGTAATGAATATTTTTTCACTCAACAAAAAACACCTATTGTAGATTTGAGTTGTTTTGTAAATATTTCTAAATAAAGTCTAATCTTCAATAAAATAAAAAAAATCTTGTTGCCTGACATTTTAAAAATGTCCGCCAACTCACTCTCCCGAAAAGATATGGGTAAGCGTCAAGGTTTAAACCCCGTGCTTTTGTGATGAAATCGTCTCAAGCATAGCTTTCGCCTTCAACAAACACTCCTCGTACTCACGTTCCGGCACAGAATCATAGACAATCGCGCCACCCACTTGAAAGGACAAATACTTTGAACTCGCACTATACAACATACTGCGAATCACCACATTAAAGTCGAAATTACCATCTGGCGTAAAGTAACCCACTGCGCCCGAATACAAGCCCCGTCGCGTCTGTTCGTACTGTTCGATGAGCTGCATACTCATCACTTTTGGTGCGCCGGTCATGCTGCCCATCGGGAAGGCGTGGCGTATCGCATCCACCGCATGTACGTCCTCGCGCAAGGTCGATGTAATCGTCGAAATCATGTGATTCACTTGCTCAAAAGGATACACACCAAACAGTTCTTCCACCCGAATCGTACCTGTGCGACTGCTGCGCGTGAGGTCGTTGCGTACCAAGTCCACAATCATTACATTTTCGGCGCGGTCTTTTGTGCTGTGGCGTAGCGTAGCTTGCAATTCGGTATCTTCGGCGGTGGTATTTCCGCGCTTAATTGTACCTTTTATGGGTTGGGAAATGAGTTGTTGCCCTTGCTTTTTGAGGAAACGTTCAGGACTGGCGCAGAGTAGGTATTGATTGTTTTTTTTGTAGAATGATGAAAACGGTGCTTTCGCTAATTCATTTAAACGGAAAAACATGGCAAGTGGCTCTATATCTGTATTTTTTGCGAAAAATTCTTGACAAAAATTCATCTCGTACAAATCGCCTTCAATGATGTGTTGGCGGATTTTTTCAACAATATTCAAATACTCATTTTTCGGAATACGCGGCTGTACGGCGATGTTTGTTTTTTTATTTAAATCAATATCAACGCGGGTATTTTGTATTTCGTGAAAAATGTTTTCGTTATTATTTTCTGCTGAATGAATGACCACTTTTTTATCGTAAATTTGAATAACATATTTCGGCTCAAAAAAATGTAACACAGGCATCTTGATACCGTCAAAATTACGCGATTCGAGTCGTTCAATATCATTTTTAAGGTCGTAAGTCAAGAAGCCGAACAGCCAGCTTTTACGTGCATTCACCAAGTCTTTCAATTGCTCAAAAGCTCTTTCGCCCGTATCCGCGACGGTCAATTCACGCTCTGCACCCACCGCGACCAATGCCTCACAACTTGAATATTTATCATGTTGATATTCGTTGGAATCTAAATAACAAAGTGTATCAAATTGATTTGCCCAAAGCAATGCCTGACGCTTAAAAAGCGCGATGTCGGGAGGAAAGAAAGTCGTTTTTTGAGTGTGTGTAAGTGTTGAGAACTCTATCAATATTTGAGTTGAATATTATTAATAAATCACTGGGGTATTTTCGTAATAGCTTCATAATATTGGTCAAATTTGATGCCATTTCGTAGAGACGCGATTAATCGTGTCTCTACCGAAAACCCACTGCTTTGGTGATGAAATTATTGTACAATAACTTTCCGACTAAACTGCCCTTCGTCATGCTGCACATTCACCAAATAAACCCCTTTCGCAGCAGTACGCAGGTCAATATTCTGATTGAAAGCACCATTAACATCACCCAAATCTGATTGATACACGACCTTACCCAACATATCATGTACCGTCAATTGAGCATTTTGAATTTGTACATCATTCAATTGAAGGTAAAACTCGCCCGTATTTGGGTTTGGTTGTACAATCAACTCGCTATCAGACAGTTCAGTATCTTCAGTTGAAACGGTATTACAATTTCCGCTGTACGGTATTTCTGCCAAATCACCAATCGTAAAATAATGATGCACCTCCGACCCAAAATCTGACCTAAACGAATATACCGTAATGGAGACATCGCCCCGCACGATAGAGGCATTGCCCGTGCCTTGCGAGGCATTTGCCCACCATTGCAAACCATCTTCACCTGTATCATAAATACTAAGTACATAACAGCCCGGTTCTAGAGTATAGTCATCATTATATTGCTCATTGCTACTCATTGATCCCGTAGCGCGTTCACCAATGACATTGCTATCCACATCGCGAAGTGTGTAGCCTGTTTCATCACCTCTATTATTCGTATTGATGCGGACTTTGATAGATGACGGATAAGAATCTTCGGGAATATCAAAGGTCGATTTCAAGGCATTATTCTGCGGATTTTCGTCCGAAATACCATTGACACCCACAATCGACGCACTAAAAAGACGGTTATCGGTATTATAGTCTGCCCAATTGACAGAAGGCAATGTCACGTCCGTTTCTTCCATAAAATCAAGGCTGCCTGTCCAAGTGTATGTGCAGAGCGTACTGCCGTTTACCCCGTACAAAATATCGGCAGTAGTCATTGTATTGCTACCTTCATTTCTGATGGTGATGGTCGGTTGTCCGCAGGAAGGATTGAGGCGTTTGTGAATGTCGTCGGTACTCGGATTGATGATGTCTGTGATAGCGGCATCGTTGGCAAAATTGAGGTCGCCATACGATACCAATTGAATGCTATATCCGTAGGAAGGCGACTGTGTACCACCCCAAAAATAACTCTCCATATCTAGGTCGATTTCCTCTGTATTTCCGGGTGTGAGGTAGGGCGTAAGATCATATTCATGGGTAAAAGCACGCATACCCGGACACCAATTCGCACGGTCATATACCCACGTACCACCTTGCGGATAAATGGGATTGAACCCACAATCGTCGCGCCAGAGCGTACCTGTACCGACTTGTGTACCATTCACATTCACAAAATAATCGCGGATGCAGAATTCAGCACAACTATTACTATTATCAAAACCATGTCCACTCACCGTGACGCGGAGTTTTTGTTGGGTAGAATTGGCAGGAATTTCAACTTGCTTGGCGTACCATTGATTGGCTTCAAAGCCAAAGCCGCCCGTTGAATAGCCGCCACCACCTTTATATACATTTTGTATGCTAATGATGTCTCGTGGTGGTTTTCCTTCGATAAAATCAAAGCGCAAAGTGGCTGCAAAACCTGTTGACCAACCTTCGTAAAAAGCACGAATCTGTACTGAATCCTTTAAAATATGTACAAAATCCGTCACGTCAAACACATAATCATGCTCCCAATTGGGCGTATAACCGTTTTGGCTTTCGCGCATATAGCCCGCATATGGCGTGATGACCCGCGCCATTTCGTAAGGATTTATGACCTCAAATACATTCCAAGTCGTATCCAATGTAATGGTATCAACGTTCGTCACCGTAGAATCAAAAGTTCCCGTAGGAATCATCGCTTCGATGCGTGTCGTATAATCCCAATCGCTACATCCACCTGATGCACAAGCCATTGTGTAGGTCATTAAAATTTTACTGTATTGCGTCGTACCATCGGGAAAGTAGCCCATATCATTATACCCACCATACCAAACCATGTCCGTTTTGTCGTGTACATATACGGAAGTGGTATCGCCGGGAGCAGCGTAAATGTTTGTGGCAATTATTAATGTGAGTAAATTCGTAATTAGTGTAAAATGTATTCTCATATGATTATTTTTATGATAATTTATTTTTTCAAAAATAATAAAACATCTTCAAACGCGAGCTGAATATTTATACAATTTTTCATCTTTGTGTGAACTTTATGTACGGTAAAACCCGTTTCTTGGAAAACGTAGCACGGTGCTTCCAGCCCGTGCCTCGCGTTAGGAACTCGAAATGTACGCAAAACACGGGTTGGAAGCACCGTGCTATGATTGACTCTTGAACTTGAACTTAAAAATATGCTACTCAAAATAAGCACGACACACCAACCCGCTACCGACTTGGGCTATCTCTTACACAAGCATCCTGATAAGGTGCAAACCTTCGATGTAAGCGGTGGTAATGCTGTCGTTTTTTACCCCGAAGCGACTGTTGAAAAATGCACAGTGGCACTCCTCGTCCAATTGGATTCTATTGATTTGGTACGAAAACTCAAAGCTCCCGGCAAGACGCTCATGCTGCATCATTATGTCAATGATAGACCTTATACTGCGTCTTCATTTACAAGCGTGGCGATTGCGAAAACCTTTTCTTCTGCATTGAATGGAACGTGTAAAGACCGCCCCGAATTGGTCGAGCAAACCATGCCATTTGAAGTGACAATTCCTGTAATGAAAGTACGCGCACGGGAAGGTACTTTGGAAAGTATATTCGAGCCGCTTGGTTATCAAATTGAAGTGACGCAACATCCACTGGATGAAGTGCATAACGAATGGGGCATGAGTCAATATGTTTCCCTTAAACTCACTAATCGACTGACTTTAAAGGATTTACTATCGCATTTATACGTGTTATTTCCTGTTTTTGATAATGAAAAACACCATTATATTTCCGAACAGGAAGTCGAAAAACTCATCAGCAAGGCAGGTGATTGGTTGCAACATCATCCCGAAAAAGAATTTATCACAAAACGTTTTCTTGGTCATCTTTCTTCATTGGCAAAAACGGCATTGGCGCGACTCATTCCCGAAGAAGAAATTTTAGAAAACGAGCAAGAAGAAACCTCGCCCGAACCCGAAAAGAAAGTCCGTCTGCACCAAGTTCGCCTCAATGCTGCACTCGAACAACTCAAAGCCTCCGGCGCGAAAAAAGTCTTGGATTTAGGTTGCGGTGAAGGGAAATTGATGCGAATGTTGATTAAGGAAGGTCAATTTGAGCGCGTACTTGGCATGGATGTCTCGTATCGTGAATTGTTGAAGGCAAAAAGTAAGTTGTATTATGACAATATGTCGCCGCGACAACAAGAGCGCGTATTGCTCATTCAAGGCTCGCTGATGTATAAAGATGCCCGGCTGAAAGGCTATGATGCGGCGGCTATCGTAGAGGTGATAGAACATATGGATGAAGATCGTTTGGATGCTTTTGAACAGATTTTATTCGGATATATCGCGCCTCAAACCGTCATTATTACTACGCCAAATAGTGAGTATAATGTCAAATACGAATTTCTCGAAGAAGATACCTTCCGACACAATGACCACCGCTTTGAATGGACGCGACAGCAGTTTGAAGATTGGGCGACACGAATGAACGAACAATTTGATTATCAGTATAATATCACACCAATTGGCGACTTGGATAAAGAAGTAGGTGCGCCTTCTCAAATGGCTGTTTTTATTAAAAATTAAGAATTTTTGTCGGCAGCTATCAGTCCGCAGTCCGCCGTTTATACGTGAAACAAACTCGCGTTATAGCGGCGGACAGCGGACTAAAAAACTGCCGACCACCACAACATCATGGAAATAAAATTACCGGAACTCTCATACGTCGCGCTCGTAGGTGCGAGTAGCGTGGGAAAATCAACTTTTGCAAAAAAACATTTCTTGCCTTCGGAGGTGATTTCTTCCGATTATTGCCGCGCACTTGTCTCTGACGATGAAAATAGCATGGAAGCCACTGACGATGCTTTCGATGTACTAAATTATATCGTCGGGAAGCGACTCAAACGCGGCAAACTCACCGTCATAGATGCCACAAATGTACAGCCTCATGCGCGACAGCCCATTGTTGCTTTGGCACGTCAGTACCACTGCCTTCCGGTAGCGATTGTCTTGGATTTACCTTTGAATACACTCAAAGCACGACATGCAGAGCGTACCGACCGCGACTTTGGAAATCACGTTATTCCAAAACAATACAAGACGCTCAAACGCACCATTAATCGTTTGCGGAAAGAAGGATTTAGTCAAGTTTATATTCTTGATAATGAAGAAGATATTGCGAATGTTACCATTACGCGAGTACCACTTTGGAATAATAAAAAACACGAAAAAGCTCCCTTCGACATCATTGGTGATATTCATGGTTGTTTTGATGAATTGGTGGAATTATTGGAAAAATTGGGTTATACCGTACAGCGAAAAGCGGATACATTTGAAGTGATACCGCCGGAGGGCAGACGTGCTATTTTTGTGGGTGATTTGGTGGAT
>Ga0209186_1003919_pt1 | contig 10086 bp, 10 predicted proteins | sample SidtaG_FD_187426 | JGI IMG/M metagenome (GOLD analysis project Ga0209186, IMG submission 187426) | Marine algal microbial communities from Sidmouth, United Kingdom - Sidmouth_Male2 metaG (SPAdes) (version 2) | ecosystem: Host-associated > Algae > Red algae > Unclassified | place: Sidmouth...
GGGGACGGCGGCCGACGTCGGCGGCGGGGTGGGGGGCGACGGTCTCGGGGCCGGCGGGGCCGATGACGACCGACAGCCGCGAGCGCGGCGGCAGCCAGGGGGGGCGCGGACGACAGGGGCGGCGGCGGCGGGGACTGCGGGGGCTGCGGTGGGCGGGGTGGGGGCGGTGGGCGTCGGCGTGGGGGGGTGCCTGGTGCGGCGCCGGCGGCGGTTGGGACGGCCACGGGCGCGGCCGCAGGCCACCGCCACTGCCGTTCAGTGTGGTGGGGGGGGGGGCGAGCGCGCACCGGCGCCAGCCATGGTCGCAGCGCGGGCTCGCGTGGCGGCAGGAGCGGCCGCATATCAGCCTGAGGAGGGTCTGACGCGGGGTCGGTTGACCAGGCCCCGCCTCATGTGCCCCCTCATTATCTCAGATCCCCCTTTTCTGCCAGTGTCAGTGGGAACCCGCCGCGTGTCTGACGTGCCCGAAAGAGCGTTCGGCCACGAGCCACCGCATCATGTATACGTGACACACTCCAACGATCGCGGCCTTGGGACCGAGCTGGCACGCGGCCGTCCAGTTCCGAGAGGTACCATATTCCATCCGTGGGTAGCTGTTGAAACAAAAATATGATAAATTGGGCAATCTAGGGACAATATGAACTGCCACATGTCACTCATTTATCCCCGTTAAACCGCGATGGACCAATCAGAGCACAGAACCCGTTGGCCCCGGGGCCAACGGCTCCGACCCCGAATCGGACGCAAGTACATTCGCGTTTTAACTCGCTTGACCTCCGTTGGCAACGCCGCGTGCACGTTCGACATTGTTACCCACCCCGAGAACTGGCCAACGGCGAATTTGAGACACGTTTCTGCAACGTGTGCCCAATATGGCGTTGGGCCGACATTGGTGGGAATGCTCTGAGGGCCCTGAACGCCGGGCGGTAAATCCCGTTCTTTGAGGACATTAATGGGGTCCTTCGCCGCCGTGCGGCCCCCGACGGCGCTCAGTAGGTGGTAGTCCCGGCCTCCTTGCAGGAGCAAGTCCTTCACCTCGAGCACGACTCGAACCTGGCGGGGCACCCTGGATGTGAAGTCGGTGTGGACAAGTGGGTTCGTTGCTTTACTATGGCAGAGGTCCTGGGCCGACTCCAGCCGCCTAATGAACCCCAGGCGGCCCAACAACAGGTCGTCGGGAAGCCCGCTCTCGGAGCACACGCACGTGCAACAGTTTTCATAGCGCGAGGGCCGCGGCGCACCTCCCAGAACGGGGCACGCGCCTCCTCACACAAGTCTCCCCGGGCTCACCCCAGCGGAGAGTGCCCACTGTGAGACAAACCAATCAACCCCACAGAAGTACAAAACTTACAGCAAGTGAATAGGAAAAAACCCAAACTTAAGTCCCAATGCTCGACCGCGTAAGTACAGACAAATGGAACTGCTGAGCAATGCGGGATGACGCGTGTCTCCCTTGCGTGTGGCAGACCCCCCCAGGGGGCCCCGATCGGGTGTTCCCCGCCTCACGCCCCTCTGGAGGGCTCGTTTCATGTGCGGCCCTGGGGCTCCCTGGACACCCCTTCCAAGTGGGTTGTCCCACGCTACCCCCCTAGGGGGGTGTTGCGTGACTGTTCACGACCCGTCCCCGGCTCATGCCGGGGGGGTCGTGTCACCCCTGTCAGGGGGTTTCCCCCACAGAGGGGTTTATTGACAGTGGGGAGGTCTTCCCCACCGCCGTTTGATGAAACCAACTGTGCTTTGGACTACGAGTCCCCCCTGGGCTTTGCCGTAATCCTCTCCTCCCGTTGGGCGGAGGCTGGGCTGTGGGTGGATTTCCGGGGCAGTTCCTTCGACGGACCCAACTGATCAAGAGGTCACTTCAGCTGGACGACAAACCAAAGTGGTGGTGCCAAGAACCGCTACAATTTCTGGTGGAGCAGCAGTGGACTCCGGCCGTTGCCACGCCCGCATCGGGTAGCCGGTTCCCCGGTCGTTGGTTAGTTTGTTGAATGAAGACGACGTGGATCTCCGCGTCGGTCTGTCGTCGATTACCGCACGGCCACTACGATGGCGGCGCCTCCCAACCGCTCCAATTTGGACGCGACCACTAGCGATATGCCGGCGGGTACATCCGCGGTGACCCTAGCGGGCGGCGCTCCCGGGGGATCCGCGGGTAGATCACGGATTCCCTTCACTCCGCCTCCACCATTGGCGGATCTCGTGGACGCGAAGGAACGACGGGACCCACTGGGGGCCGATACCTTTCTCCCTCGACGTCACGGTGATCAGACGGGATTGGCAGATCAAGAGCACAATCCGGCGACGCCCCTCGCGATGGCGGATCTGGGTACGGCGTTTTCGACGTTCCGAGAGTCGTTGTTGGCCGACGTTTCTCGGTTCATCGCGGCGAGCCCAGGAGGCTCCGCTGAAGATGTCCCACACCGGAATTCCCCCGTGGACACGCGGCAGAGCCGCAGCAAAGGGAAGACACGGCGTCATCGTAGTCCCTCGCCGTCCTCCTCGTCTACATCTTCCTCGTCGTCACCGACGACAACTGACGACGACGAAGACCGCGTGGGAGCCAAGGCGGGTTCCGGCCAGCTGGCGGTCCTCGAGTGTCCGGACGATCGCTTCACGGGCCTCCTCGACTACCGATCGTACCGCCTGCGCAACCGCCACTCGACCTACGGGGCGTCGCAAGCTCGCAAGATGGGACGGACGGCCAAGAACATGACGTCCTCCTTCGGGGGTACCCCGTTGTTCAACGGGAAGGAACCCCGCAAGGTCTTCTCGTGGCTCCGGAAGTTCGTCAAGGCCTGCGACGACAATGACGTGTCGGAGGGGATGGGTCTGTACCTAAATCCCAAATTCCTCGCGGGCGACGCCGAGGCGCGGTTCACTCGGAACCTTCCGGGATCGGACATCGGAGGCGGGCAGGGAGTCTTTACGTCCTTTCCAGCGGCGGTCAATTGGCTGTTGTCGACCTACGCGGAGCCGCACGCGTTGGGCTTTGCGCAGGACAAGTTCAGCCGGGCGACCCTGGCGGACATCGAAGGGGTGGACGCCTTCGCGACACGCCTACGGAGCCTCGCCGAGCTGTGCGGCAACATCCACTCCGAAAGGATGATGAAACAGCAGCTGATCCAAGGCTTACTGGAGTACATTCGGACGGATGCATTCGTGTACAACACGGCGCAACGGAGTTACCAGCAGTTGGCGACCTACATGGCGGGGAAATATCGGGCCGCCGAAGACGTCATGGCGCTCGCCAACCGGGATTCCCCTTGGGGATCATCTCGGAAGGGGCAGACGTCGACGGGGCCCCGAGGTCTCTCGGTAAACCACCTCAACTCCCCGTGGGAGGAAGACGACATTGAGACGCACGACATGGTCGCGGTACTTCCGTCGGGTACCCCGGGGTTCTATACGGTCGGGGCAGCGCCCTACCCTCGGCGGGAGGCCGCGACGGGTCCCCCGCTGTGCTACATGTGTTAGACACGCGGGCACCGGGTACCTGATTGCAAGATTCTGACAGACAAACAGCGGGACATCGTGAAAGCCGCGCGGAATATCTTTCTCCGACTGAGGAACGCCGGGGTGGGCGCCACCCCGGATGGCACCACCGTCGTGGCCCTGCTGTGGGATGACCTGTTCGGCGGCGCGGAGTCAACGAAGACGGAAGGGGGGGGCGTCCCGCCCGTGGCAATCCCGTCCAAGGGGCGCCGCGGGGCGGGAAACTCCTAGGGGGGGTGGCCTCGCCATCCCCCTCAACCCCCCTTGTCCGCCCCAACTCCCCAGTTGCCCCCCGTCGCGTCACGTTTGCCTCCCCAGGAGTAACCGCGACGTGGCCCGTCCCGGCCCGATGTCCCTGTCGTCGTGGGCGATACCGCTCGCGGTTCAAGGGGACTCTGCTGCTGTTGCGACAGGCGAACTTTGAGATCGGAGCGTCGTACCAGTTGGCACAGTGGCAGACCCCTACCCCCACGAGGGCGATGGTCGATACGGGTGCAGGACCCAGTGTTATCCGCGCGGATATGTTGCCCGAGGGGTGGACCGAGTACTCGTCGCGGGCACCCCCTTGGACCCAAGTGAGTGACGCCTCGGGGCAACTGCTCAAGGTGAACGCGGAGGTGTCTCTGACCATATATGTCGGGGGAATCGCCATGGAGTATGAGTTCCTCGTGGCTAAGTCGCTGTTGGTACCGCTCATCCTCAGGTGGGACTTCCAGCGGAACTACGTGGACACGATCTCCTCCAAAACACAGACGATTAAGTTGGACGACGGTACCTCCACGGTGGCGGTGCGTAGTTGGACGGGGAATACGCGGCCTGCACCCCCCCGACGAGGGAACAAGCCGAAAACCCACATCGGGGCCATCCGGCTTCGACAAGGGGTAAACGTGGGCCCGCGGTGCATCCAGGCGGTTCAAGTGTGCTGCAGTGTCGAGGAGGTCCACCTAGTGCGGGAACTCCCCGTCCGAATGAGCCGACGGAAGGTGCTGCTGCACAACGCCATCGTGGAATTCTCCCCCGACACCCCGCGGCCCCTCTATCTTACGAAAATCGGGGACGCGCCGGTCCACCTAACTAAGGGGTATGTCGTCGGGACGGCGATGGCCTACAATAGACCACTTCACGTCGTCGCAGATGAGGACGGACCGGGGGCAGTCTTGACGGTCGGGATGGACATCCCTAGCAAGCCCGACGAGGAGGCCGAGACGAGCCGTCGAGCGGAGGAAGGGATCGACGAAGGACAACCCCCACCTCACCCGCCGGATAAGACGTACCCCAAGCCGGAGGTCCACTGGGAGGGTGTCCCCGACGCCCTCCGTGGTGACTTAGACGACCTCCTCGAGGAGTATAGGAAGTTTTGGGCGGGGCAACTCGGCAATGTCGACGTCACTCCTCATCGGTTCGAAGTGACCTCCGGGGCACGGCCGCGGCGACTCCCAACCTTACCGGGCGAGCCACGCCTCATGGGAGGTCATCGAGAAAGAGGTGCATCGGCAACGGGACCTCGGGGTTATCGATCCCTCGAGTGCAGAGTGGGCCTTCCCTGTGGTCCTGGTCACAAAACCCGACGGAACGATGCGGTTTTGCGTGAATTATCGACAACTCAACGAGGTGGCGGTACGGGACGTGTACCCGTTGCCACGCATGGACGACTGTATCGACTTCCTCGGGGACGCCAAGGTGTTTTCCACGCTCGACTGTAACTCGCGGTATTGGCAAATCCCCGTGGCGGACGAGAATCGTGACAAGACGACCTTCGCCTGTCACGAGGGGGCATATCGATACATTTGCCTCCCCTTTGGTCTGTCGAACGCCCCAGCGACCTTCCAACGGGCCATCTACATGATTCTCGGGCGGCTCAAGTGGAAGAGATGCCTCGTGTACCTCGAAGACATCATCGTCTTCTCGCAGTCGGCGGGGGAGCACGTGGAACACCTCCAGGAGGTATTCGCGGAACTTCGTGGCGCGGGCGTCTCCCTCAAGGCTAAGAAAAGCCACTTGTTCCAAGAGAAGGTGGAGTATTTCGGCCACATCGTAGGCCGGGGGCAGCTGCAAGTGCAGGATAAGAACGTCCGCGGGCTCAAGGAGGCGTCTCCCCCGCGGTGCAAGAAGAACATGCGAAGCTTCCTCGGGATGCGCAACGTTTATCGGTGTTTCGTCAAGGACTACGCCCAAGTGGCACGGCCGCTAGCCGCGATGACAAGTTCCAAGCGACCCGACCGATGGGGGACGCTGACAGACGAGGCGTTGGCGGCATTCGAGGAGCTCAAGAGGAGACTCACGGAGGCACCCATCCTCGCCCTGCCGCGTCGAGATGGGGCTTACACGTTGGACACAGATGCGAGCGCGGGGCAAGTCGGGGCGGTGCTGCTGCGAGAACAACCCGACCAATCCACGCGACCCGTGGGCTATTGGAGTCGCTCTCTCAACGCGGCCGAGCGTAACTACAGCACGACGGAGCGCGAGTGCCTCGCGGTGGAGTGGGCCTCTTTTCTCCTCCGTCCCTACATCTAGGGGACGCGTTTCACGGTGCGCAAGGACCACGCGGCACTCAAGTGGATGCTACACATGGAAAGGCCCCCGGGAGAGTGGCGCGGTGGCGGCTACGATTGGCGGAGTTCAACTACGTGCTCCAGACGCAACCGGGTGCATCCCACCACGCGGCGGACACTATGTCACGCATCTCAACACCCGCGGTAGACGACAGGGCCATACCGGACGCGGTACCTTGCTTGGCGCTACCCAACTCGTCAGCCGCGTGGCAGTTACCACCGCAAACGGAGGGAGGGCTTCTATCCCCCCTGACGCTCGCGGAGCTCCTCGAGGGCCAAGCGGCAGACGAAAGTTGCAAGGAGGTCTGAGCGGCCATGGACGGCAGCGACAAATCTCGGTTTCACGAGGATCCAGACGGTCTCTTGGTACGCGTGACACCGTTGGATGGGGCGACACAAGTCTACGTGCCCACCCACATGCGCGACGGGGTGATGATGCGGGAACACTACCCTCCGCAAGCCGGGCACCCGGGGGAAAACAAGATGTATACGGCGTTGCGACTGTGGGTTTCTGGGGAGGCTATGGTGGTCGTCGTCTATGCCTTCGTGGCCAACTGCACGCAGTGCACGCGGAACCGCGTCGGTAAGAGACGCAAGACAAACAGCCTCAAGACGTTTCTACCGACGGAACCGCTGACGGACTTGTGCATGGACCGGCTCGGTCCCCTCTCCCGAACCGCGGCGGAGAATGAACACCTTTTGGTCATCGTGGATCGCTTCTCCAAGATGACACGAGCCATCCCCCTCGAGCGGATCGACGCGGAGAGCATCGCGGCAGCCCTTTTGGACTACTGGGTGGCAGTCTACGGACCACCAGCGACGGTGCTGTCCGACAACGGCCCCCAGGTCAGGTCTACGTTCTTCCAAGGGGTTTGCTCACTCCTCAGGATCTCCAACCGGTACTCCACGACGTATCATCCGCAGACGAACAGCCAAGTGGAACGGTATAACCGAACCATCGTGGGGCAGCTGCGGACGCACTTCGCGGATCACTATGACCGTTGGGACGAGCTCGTGTCGATGCTGACACTGGCCTACAACAGTCGGCCGCAGCAGAGCATCGGGGTGGCACCCCTCGAGTTCGTTACCCCCGAGAGTGTACGGAGCCTCTCCGTGGAGCGCATGGTCGGTTCCTCGACGCCCGAAGAGACGGACGGTAGCCCCCGAGCCATCCGCGAGGTCATCCGGGCGAGGCTACGAAACCTCATCCACAAGGTACGACGGTCCCTGACGTTGGCACAACGACGGTACAAAAGGAACTACGACGCCCGTGTGAGGCCGGTCAACAAGGACGTCCAAGCGGGGGACTGGGTGTTCGTCGATGGTCACGCGCGGACTGAGTACAAGTTCGGGACCCGCGCAGCCGGACCCTACAAGGTGTTGGCGCGCGGGGAGGGCACGTTCTCGTTGGACATGGGCGGCTACCCGGAGACGGTGAGCAGCGACCATGAGACAGCCGCGCCGGGGCCGCCAGGGGACCCGCGGACGCGCCTGCAGAACCTCGGGGTACCCCAAGATGTATTAGTCCCCAAGGGACACCAGCAAACGGGAAAGGCGTTCGTCTGGGAGGCCTTCGTCGGGCACGAGGTCGCAAACGACGGTACGCTACGCTTGTGAACCCGTTGGAGGGGCTACCACCCCGAGGAGGACACCCCTGAGTTGGCCAGCCGGTTCGATCTTCGCAAGGTCCACCAGAACATGCGGCGTGTGGGCCTACTAGTCGAGGAAACGGGGTCGGTCGTTGACTTCCTCGCCTAAGGGGATTCCTGCGCGGGGACACGTGGCTTCCAAGTTTCGGGTCGTGGCAAACCTTCAGCCGGGACACATGTCCGGGTGGGAGCACGTGGCCGTGGTGGTGACCATCGCTGTCGCGCGGCGGGATGGTGGCCCTCCCAGTGGCCGTGGAGTCGGGCCAAACCGTTCGGGCGTCGTGGACGTCTCCGTAGTGGGGGCGGCTCGTGAAGGCTGACCCACACGGACCCGCCGGGTGACAGATCACAAGGTGGGATCGGGAATCGGTTCGGGGCACAAGGGGGGCTCTCCCAAGGATGATACGCAAACGGCCCGCGCGGGGTTTATTGGTCGCTGCCGTGCCTTACAACACCGTCGACGCTATGTCACCCCTCTACACTACGGTCTACAACTACAGTCCTCGTGGGGTGACCCCCGACCTCCCCTCGTGCCAATCCTCTTGGTTCACCGACGCCCCGACAAAGAAGCCCCGCCCTCGTGGCCGGGCGGATCTCGGGGGCGCTGCGCCGGCGGCTCCTCGTGGTAGACGTCGCGGTCACGCAGGTGCTGCTGGCGGCGGCTCATGCCACCGGAGGCCACGCCGGTCTCGCGGAGAAGGACCGCGTGGGCGTTACGACGGCCCACCAACTGAAGGAACTCCTCCACGTGCTGGGGCGGGATGCCGGCGTTGTCACGGGCCCACTGCGCGACCGTGTCCCCGAGGGAGACGACGGTGTGACACAAGCCGGCCATCAAGGTCCCCGTCGTGTAACCCCGAAGCTCGCCGGGGTCACATGCGACGACACGCGCCAACCCCTGCGGTACCCGATCCGAGGGGACGTGGTCCAGCTGGTCTAAGGCGGCGTCGGGGATGTCCCGGTGTTCCATGGGGTTGACTGAAACGATGCGGTTGCCCAAGGAGTTTCCCACGGAGGGGGCGGGAGCCGGGGCGGACGACGACGGACCAGCCGGGGATGATCCCGCGGCTCCGGTCACCGCGGAAGAAGCGGGAGGCTCGGTCCCACCCCCAGGGTAGCTGGGGCTGCGCGCCGTTGAGACCACGGCAGCCCAGCCCCCACGGGTGTCACCGTAGCTACGGGCCGCAAGGATGTCCGCGGTGTAGGGTAAGTCGAAGGGGCGAAGATCCTCGGCGACCTTGGCGCACGCCGCGTGGTTCTCCATCTCGAGGCCGGCCCAGACCCAACCTTCGCGGTCCCGTCGGTCGGTGCTGCGGGCACGGAGGCGTTGACGGAAGGCCTCCGTGTCAGGAAGCTGGTCCGCGAGGTCCAACAACGCCCCGAGGATGGCGGTCGCCTCCGCGTCAGGACCCCCTGGACCGACACAGATGTTGGCGGGGCCCAAGGCGCGGATCCAATCGAGGAGTCGCGGGGGGTACCGCCGCAAGACCCGACGGTTCCGGAAGTTCTCGAAGAGAACGACGGCCGCCTCGAGGGCCCACTCGCTGCGGAAGATGGCCCACGGGGTCCGCCGCCCGGCGTGAAGATCGTCCGCGGCGTATGCGTGCACCCACGGGAGTTCGGCCATACAACCATACGGGACCTCCACCCCGGACCACCACGCGGGGGTTGGCAAGTAGAACCGCGAACGGGTCGCCGTGGCGCATCTCGAATACTCCGCTTGGTGCCAACCCACGAGGTGGCCAGTGAGCCCGCCCCGGTGGTTGCGGGCCGTCGTCAGCTGGGCCGTCGTGGGGCCCTCCGAGTCGGACACGTCGATGAACGGCGGGGACGTCAAGATGTAGTCGAAGGTCGGCACCAACGGCAGGTGCCCGGGGGCATCATCAAGGAACCTCAGGTACAACCGGCGGTACTCCACCTCGCGGCTACGCCGCACCACGGTAATCGACGAGGCTCGGTGGTCCAGGGATGGCACGAGGGCGTGTGGAATCGCGACGATCTGCTTGGCGAAGGGGTTGGCGGGACGCGCCGGGTCAATGCCCCGGAACGTCGCGTGGGACAGCGTGCCTTCTACGTCGGGACGGGTCTCCTCGCGCGCCCATGCCGACGCTCACGTCGAGGGGTCAGCCAAGATGGGCAGGGGGCCCACGACGGTGGTGTATCTCATCTCCTCGTCGGCCATCACAGAGGACGACACGGACGCGGACGCCTCGTGGTCGGGCGGCCGCCGGGTCCTCGGGCCGTCGAGGGGGGTAGGGGTACCCGCGATGAGGTGGAGCGGGGGGGGAGGGGGGCCCCCGAGGGCCGACAGAAGCAAGAAGCGACGGGCACCACGGGGGGGGGGGGATGGCACGTCGTGGGGTGGGAGGAGGATCGAGTCGGCGGACACCGCG
>Ga0209186_1003923_pt1 | contig 10075 bp, 7 predicted proteins | sample SidtaG_FD_187426 | JGI IMG/M metagenome (GOLD analysis project Ga0209186, IMG submission 187426) | Marine algal microbial communities from Sidmouth, United Kingdom - Sidmouth_Male2 metaG (SPAdes) (version 2) | ecosystem: Host-associated > Algae > Red algae > Unclassified | place: Sidmouth, United...
CGTCGGGCTGGGCCCGCTTAGATTTAGGGCTGGGAAATCCAAATATTGCGGCCGCAATTCTGGTTCCGGCCATGCTATTTTCCTGGGCACTTAGTGTCTACCGCTGGGGATTCTGGGCGTCATGGGGGTTTAACATCCTCCTTGGCATCAGCCTTGTCTTCACCTTCTCGCGCGGAGGATTTTTAGCGTTGTTCGCGGGGCTCGTCTGCGGAATCATCGCCTGGCTTCGCTCACCGCCATACTCCCCTCGGCTTGACGGGCCAGAATCACTCAATTCACCCGATACACAAACCGATGGAGCAGGAGATCGAAGCCCCTGCAGGCGCTCCCTGCTTCCTCGCGGCTTCGCCCTCATAGGTTTACTTGGCCTACTATTGGGACTAGCCCTCTTCACCCCAGCGGCCTCGCGACTGGCCGATGGAGTATCCATTGCAGATGGCTCCTCAGCCAACCGCCTTATGGTTTGGCGTCCAGGCTTTCGCATGATCGCAGATGCGCCCAGAGGATGGGGAAGAGGAAATGCAGCCAATGCATTTATGCAGTGGTACCAACCGGTTGACCGACTTGAAAGCTACAAGAACCTACTGAACTCTCACCTAAATTGGCTGGTCGAAGGCCATTGGTGGTTTCGCTTTCTCTATCTATTTCTTTGGATCTTCACATTACGGCTCTGCTGGCTTGGTGCTCCGATAAAAAAGCAACCTCGCCAGCATACCTCGCTTCGACTTCATGCCGCCATCGGAACGGCAGTCTGGATCAGCACGGGCGTCGCCGCGTTTTTTACCCATACGCTCGGAACTTGGCAAGTATGGGTCCTCCCCATTCTCGCGCTCTTGAGCCTGCTCAAGGCACGATACTCAGCCGAACAACTTCGCCCCGTCCTCAGCCCCATGACTGCACTCAAGGTTTCGCTTACAACTGCGGTTCTGTGCCTGTGCCTGTACGGACTGGGCATCGTCGATGGACGCAAGCATCCCGCGATACGGAAATCAAAGTACCTGGTCCATTTCATGGAGGCAAACCACGATCCGCACCGTATTCTGGTGGCCACTCCAGAACTCAAAACCATCGGAGGCCGACACTACGGATTCCCGATCCGAAAAGCTAAAAATCCGATTTTATTTCTCTCCGACCCGAAGCATCTCCCCCTCATCTCTCCGGAAACCGTTTCCAAATCTGAATGGATTTACCTCGGATCCATTCCCACTCCTGCTCCGAAAACAGGCAGCCTAATCTTGGTGAACCCAGTGAACCCACCGCCAGTCGAGGGAGTCTGCTTACCGATTAAAAAAGTCATGTGGGGAGCCTTCCGAAGCCCCAATCAACGTGCATGGAAAGAAGCCGCTGGTCCCAGCTTCATCCGCGTGCCTGGAGCAGCAGAGTACATGCCACAATGGGCCTCTATCGCATTTGAAAAACAAGAGGCGCGCTAACGTACTCGAATACGCACCACCTAGGCAATCTCTAATCGCGACTCCAGAAAGCTTACGCTTCCAAACTAAAATCGACCGTTTTGAAATGCGTGCCGCTGCATGCCAATCAAAACGACCCCTTTGGTATCAGCCGAAACCGGCTCGTTGAAGCGGATGCGCAGAGAGGGAAGCGACACGGCCATATCATAGGGGGTTAGCATCGTGAGATGGTACACATTGTTTTGCATCGACAACCATTCAGCCGATGCCTCATGAATGTCTTGAGCCAATCCTTGACCGCTTCCGGAAAATTCTAGCTGCGCGGAAAAGATGGATGGACAGCTATCCACAAACGCAGAAATGGCCGCGGTGTACCGGCCAGCCTCTGCAACCACAGCATCCACCGGCACGACCACCTCTTGGGCTCCCGCCTCGATTTGAAAGGGAATGGAGTGGTGCTGCGCCAAGAACCTCACCGCCAAAGTGGCTTCCTTACCCACCTGATCCGATTCGATTTCAACCAGGATTTCGGGAGATTTGGAACGATACAACACGGGAATATGAAAACGATTAGGCAGCTTAGGCCCCTTCCCGAAAGAGCTGGACGGGACGGCCCTTGTGTCCTGCTGGGCAACCTGTTTTCCATCCACAAAGAGACGGATCATCCGAACCTCGCTTACGACTGCTTCGACGACAAACTCAACCATGCCGGGGCGATGGATTAACTCGCTTACATCCCAAACACTCCGTTCCTCTCCACCACCTACAAAGGCTGCACTCCGCTTCGCCAAAGCATGACCGTAGGCGGTTCGGACCGGGCGCCCATCATGAACCGAGGCGGCAATCGCGGTTGTCGGCAAGCCACTCCGCTGCTCATCAGGTAACCAATCGATGTTCTCATTCCGAAACGTTTCCTGATTAATGATATCATAGATCCATGGCGCGCTAGCTAAATCCTGTTTCACCGCAGTAGCAAACTCGCCACGCTGCGTGGCATTCATGCCAAAACGAATGCCTAGCTTTTCACGGGTCTGGTGGACATAATCCAACAGATCAAATTGAGTGCGGTTAATCATAATGTCTTGGTTTCCACCGTCCAGCTGCTGGTAAAAAACCGGGTTTCTATTTCGCTGCAATCGCAAAAATTCAGCCACACAATTGTTGCCATAAGGATCCCGCTTGCGACTAATAAATCCAAAAAAGATGTGCTCTGAAGCGGGGTTGAGCTCAGCAAAGGTATGCGCTTGCTCGTACAGCACAGTGCTAAACCGATGCGGATAGCGGCTCACATACTGAGTCAATCGGGTAATAGCGGCACAATCAGCCATGGCAATCCAACCGTCCTCGGGCAGCCCATAGGCCTGACAAATACGCGCCACTTCGGCCTCCGTATCTTCACAGCGCGTCTGCCACATATCCATACGAATTTGTTTACCGGCTTCATCCAAGTCAGCCGAGTCGACGCCCCATAGATGGCGGTTCCAAATCCCCGCGCCCCAGCCCATGCACACATATCCTTTCCGCAACGCATTCCGGGTAAACCCAAGATCACGCGAGTAAGCGATGGTTTCTGGGTTGGCCGCAAACGGTGCATCCAATACCAAACCTTGCAACGGCTGATTGCGGTCAAAGTGGTAGCGCGCTGGAAACTCTAACCAAAACCGGATACTGGGACCGCTTCGTGGCTTCAAGGTCCAGCTCTGCAATCCGACAGGGGCATCGCTTACCGCAGCGGGGATCGACAGGCCTGTTACGGCCTGGTTTCCTGCTGGCGCAACAACCACCAAGCAACGTAAACCACTCCGTGGCTCGCCCCCTGAAAATCCCTGCAAGAGCCCGAGACCGCCGGCTGACACAACCCCAGAATCGGCCAAAGCCATCCCTGCTCCAATCCGACTATCTAAGTTCCGGACTAAGATCTCCCGTACGGACGAAGCAGCGTCTTCTGGCACCAACAACACGCGTATTGCAGTCCCAGCTTCATTAAAAAAGGGCTCGGAGATTGAACTATCCACAGCGAATACCATCCCCGATCGAGACGAAACCAAGGACTCACCTCGGCGATACACCAGCCATTGTTGAGCCAAGCGTTCTTCTTCACTTGCCGCGAAATCCCCCGGAATCCACAAACCTGACAAGCCGACCCGCCCTAAGGAACCGTGAAAGCTGTCCACCAAATCGATCCGAAACAGCTCATCGGGGTTCTCCGCCAAAATAGATGCCAATACATCCGCTGGAATCCGGTGCACCCCTGTCCCCAAGGAAGAACGACCCGACATCGCGACATACCGGCCATCAGACACCCGCCGAAGCCCAACCCCCAGGCAACCTTGTCCCGAACTATAGGCCGGCAACTGAAACAAATTCTCCGGTAGAACCTCTCGCCCAGATTCACCGCTAAGCCTCACCCAAATATCACCCAACTCCGGATTCAACCGAAACCGAGGCGAACTAATGACACAAGTAGGATGAGCTAAACCACTGAGGTGCGGCGAACCGAAGGCAATTTCGGGCGATCCAGAACTCCCGAGCCGATGCCCAGCCAGCACTTGCCAGCCTTCAGGGTAAAATCCCTTTAGTTCAGCGGTTACGTGGTTTGCAACCTGAGGGTCCCCCTTCTTTGGCCATGCCACCTCCGTTTCAAAGCCCTTTTCATCCCAAACCGTGACCAATCCGCCTAAGGCCTGTTTATCGACTTCTAAACCGGACGGAGAAAGCGCTTCTAAAGTGAATACACCAAGCTGCGGGTTCTTCACCGAAGAGGCTAAGTCGATTTCAAGAAGATCCGAGGTTGCAAGCCACTCTCCGGATCCCATGACGGCATTGGTCCGCACCCCGGCCAACGGCCCCGACACCGCCGACAAATCCAGATCATCAATCCATGGCGCCCCATTGAGCTTCACCCCAAAAACTCGCTTGCCTGGAGCGGACAGTCCCGGTTGACTCTCCACCCAAAAAAACTGCAATCGATACCGCTCGCCCTGCTTCACCTGCAGTTGTAATTGGATCCGGCCGGCTGCCCATGCATGAGATCGCAGCATGCTAGCAAATCGAGCTTGACCAGGATGTTCTTGTGGAAAGACGAGGAGTTCACCGGAATTCGCGGATTGGATCTTCGATGTCCCAAGCCCTTTGGTCTTAGTATGCGGGGTGAATTCAATCCCTTGGACCAATCCCCCTTTGCCGGCAAAATCGATGGCGTACAACATGTCGCCAGAAAAATCCGCCCCCTGCCCTGGCTCACACCCTTGAATCAACTGGATCGTAGCCCCAGGCGCAATCGAATCCTGAGCAGACAACAGCGTGCTTCCGACAAAAAGTCCGAGACAAAGCCCTATACGAAGAAACCGGTTCCAAGCCTCTGGCCGAGGCCTAGTTTGCATCGCCTTTCGGCGAAAAAATGAATTCATATATCTCTACCTTTTCTAAACCATCGCCCCTTGAGGAGATTCCTTCGTTTATAAAAAAATCCGCGTCATCGCAGTCCGGCATACTGTAACAAAACCTTAAAACGACAGATCGGACACACGAAACTCGAGCTCTCCCTGTGGAATCACCCGCAAGTAAACCGGAGGATCTATCTCGCCGTCCTGCGTCACCACGCTGCCATTCAAGATGGCATGCCCATCTAGCGTCCATGACCACTGACCTTGGTCGCGGTTGATCCTGAGATGCCGCCAAGCGCCAACTGCCTTTGCAGTCTCTGCCTTTATGCTCAAGTTCGATGGCATGGACCGCATGCCCCACCATCCCGAACGTGCTTCTAGACTCGCAACAAACTCAACCCGCTTTAAGGAACCACGGAAAGCCACTTCAACGCCGATTGGCCCAGACCGAGCCATCCGCTCTTGCAGGCAAAGATCGACTCCAGAACGGTGAACCTTGCGAACGACTCGGCTACTGCCAAGCCCATTAGACTCAAGACGCTCGTAGCTAGCCCATTCCGCGAGCTCAGCTTCTAGTAGGGGTACAGCAACCGTTTCCAAGCGACGGAATTCCCATTGACCTTTTGCCTCCCCTACATCTTCCGGCAATCGGTCAGTGTGCTTTCCCGGCGGGTCTACCGTTTGTACCGCCCCCATCAATGCTGCCGCTTCCAACCCTTCCAGGCTAAGGCCCGCCAACATTGCATTTTCCACTGTGCCAATCAGCTCAATTTTAACCCGATCAGATGTAGCCCGAAATCGATGGATAAGCCCGATTCCGCAATCCGTTTCGGATTTGGTGGCGGTGGAACCCTGGGTCACCCCCACTTCAAAATCATCCAACAAAAGCTTACCATCCACAGATATATCCATCACCCGCTTACCTGGGCGGTTGTGACCCGAATTGCCATCCCACCAAATCAGCTGCAATTGGTACGCAGCCCCTCGCTTTACGGGTAATTCGATCACAAATGGACGCTTGTCGGCCCACGCATGGGTTTGCATGAGCTCACACAATTCGGCATTTCCGGGCTCGGAACGGGGGTAGGCAGGAGAATGTCCAAGCTTGTAATCGTGAACCGACGAAATCTCAACCCCAGCCCCCGCAAAGGTTTTATGGCTAGAAAAAACCAACCCATTTATCGTGACTTCCGGACCGGCAAAATTCATCGCATATAAAAACCGCCCCCTCAGATCCAAGCCACCTTTCCCCGCAGCAACCTCTGTCCCAAGAATTTTGAATGGCGCGGTTGGAAGCTTTGCAATAACTCGGGGAGCTACGGGCGCTGAACCTGGGACTGGAATGGGAACTGAAGGAATCGACTCGGGCCGGAAAGGCGTAGTACCTAAACTTTTGGAGCTCGGAACACTCAAAGACGCACCGCTAGCTGAGGCCGACCGAATCCGCCCGGCCTCCGCCCGAAGTTTTTTGGCTCCAGCAATATTCCCTCCAGTCACCAATGCCTTCTCCTGCCTCGCCAAATAGGCAAGATACTTCTCCTGTAAGTCAGCATCACTCGTATCAAACGACTGTTGATTCTCAGCCAGCTTGGAAATCATCGCGAGCTGCAACTTCGCCAAACTCGGAACAGCCATATTCACATCCCCGCTGCCTATCCGTTTTAACTCACCAAACCGCCCAATCTCAGCATCTAATATAATAACTCCATCCAAATTACCCTGCTGCTGTGCCTTGTTTTTCAGCGCGAGCAATTGGGATAAATAGATCGCACTCAACCGCTTCTTCTCAACTCCAAAGGCCTTTTGAAAGCCTTCACGAGAGCGCTCGAAGGTTTCACGCGCCTCATCCTGCGCCTGCACGGATACAAAGTTGCAGCACAGCAATAGCGTGATGATGAATCTAAGTGGCGTTAAGACGATTGGCTTCATGGGAAGGTTCGATATATTTGAGATAATCTAGAAGGATTAAAACGTTGGACGATCACGCTATTGAGCCCCGTGGGAAATAGCGGCGAGGATACTGCGAGATGCTGGCTGTTATTCACTTCTAATGGGAAGCTAGGTATATGGCCAACAGAACAAAAGGTTTTCATAACGTCATTCCACTCTGGGAAAGTGTCTGACACCTTTCCTCTTCTAAATCACTGATCCGAAATCCGGGCGTCACTTCTGTCAGGCACCTTCTCTTTTTAAGAAGAACTTGGAAGGACCTGACCACGTTGAGGCTGATAATTCAGGCTGTTCAGGAATCTTACAGGCTGAGGAACTTCACATCTATTCAGATATTTTTTCCCATTTGTAGTGTTCCGGATCAAGACCTAGATATTTAAAAGGCCCATATTTATGAGGTCCGTCTAATATGTAAACCTTCTCAATACGGCCTAATTGTTCCGCCACCGTTGGCCGCTCTTTTAGATTTAATGGTAGCTGAGCCTTTCTGAATTTATATTGGAAAATTTTAGTTGGCTTTTTTTCTGGACCATATTTTTTAGTTCCAGTGTTACCCACGCGCTCGTACGTAGTAGCTCTATCATTCGTCGCATTGGTTGTGTAGTAAGATTTCACCTCCCATTTGGACAAACGTTTTACAAAAACGACATGTAGACTCGCGGTGTTCACCTTCCAAGTAGCCGTACACCGGTCTTCATCTAAGGAAAATCGAGTCGGTTTTTGGTGCAGCGCTACTTCAAAAAGAAGTGCTAGAGGGAATCCATTTAAGAATTGCCTATTGCTCTCGAAAAGATTCGTCACGTTTCTATATATAATCGCATTCGCCCAATCAGCCGAATAAAAGGAGAGATACGCGTCTACTTGACCCCCAGTCGGAGCAAGAGGGATAGTATACATATAAAGAGATGAAGGGGTATAACTCGTAAAGGAACTAATCACATTGCCCAGTTTATCAACTTCATACTCCCCTTTGATAGTAAATGTTGTCCGGCGATCAGAACCAGATGAGCTCTCGGCTATGCAGTCAAAAGAAGAAATAGCAGGATCGGTGAGTGCTTCAAGCAGGATTCGTCTAAATGGCTCGTCCGGCTCTGCCGCAAAACTAAAAAATACTGAGCCCGTAACAATAAAGAAGCAGAAGAAAAAAAGTCGTGTGGACTTGCTCATAGAACCCTTAGAATCGTTGTAGTTGGAAATTGGATTGGAGCGACACTCGTGTTAAGCTAGCTTTCGGCATTTCTGCCAGCAGAAGTAAGGGTTGCTCACCCACCCGGGCACTGACTCCGGGATCGAAAGTTGGATCCCCCGGAGGAGAATGCGGCACCCAAATTGCAGGAGCTGGACCTTCGCATTCATTGCCGTCTGCACAAAAATTTCGTGTCGGCAGTGCGTCGTTTATGAATTCGTTCCATGGAGGCAGCTGCCACTGGCAATACGTATGGTTTACGACCAACACTGCCCCATCCACAACCACATTTAAATTCACCTCTAGGATTTGACAAGTCCCCGGAATCCGATCTGCCAAATGCATGTTTCTGGAAAACAGGGCACACATTCCTCTTTTGCAGGATTTGGTCCTACCAGACATCTTGTTCCAGGTCCTCTAAACCAGATGGCAGTAGTTTCGCACGCGTCACAATTGGCTTGGTTTTGAGGTTCAAACCTCTCGCCCAATGGTAAACCTGGAGTCGGATCAATTCCTGTAAGCCTTGTTTTCTCCAAACGATCCCAAACTGGGTCCGAACCAGGAGTTTTCCATAAACATGTCCCCAACACATCCAAATCGAAGCCTTGATTTTCAAGTAAGACATCAGTGACAAAACAGACCTCTGGCGGGTATTCAGGATATACTGTCTCTTGAGCACTACTATGTTGGAAAATTAATGTGCAACAGGCTAAAAATAAGATAGAAAGGCTTTGGTTGTTCATATAAAACTCTAGATTATTAATTTTGGATTATTAATTTGCCCCTATCAATCCTGAAAGAAATAGGCTTGGGGGTATAGGTTGCTTGGGTTAGAAAACCTTGCTTGTCAAAATGATGAAATGACAACTCTCCTGATGCACCTAGGCACCATTTTTTTAGACTCTTGTCAGGTTCATAAGAAATTCGCAATTCACGCCGATTTGGTCCGTCTCCAAGGGTTTGCCTAATTAATCGACCAGAAGAATCAATGCTGGAAGAGTATAATTTGTGCTTATTAAATTCATGCAGACGAAGGACCTTCTTATTGGTGCTTGGATGGTAGAGAAAAAGTTGCTTTGCTTGGCCTGCGGAAATCTCAAGCCGGTTAGCATAAGGTTGCCAATTAATTTCACGAAAAATACGTCCGTTAAGCAATTCTTGGTAAGTGTACCTTCCTTTGTCAGATTTAAAACGGATACTTAAGTCACCAAACTTGGTTAACTTCCCTGAACCGTAGTTGAAAGTAAACGTCGTATTACCCGAGTGGGTGAACGAAAATGTAGAGGTTATTGTTTCCTTATCTTCCGAGAACAAGTGTTCTATGCCAACCGCCCCAGGAATTCCAGAAAACCAAACTTCGTCAAGATTGACTGGAGATGGCCTATAATCGAAATGAAAGACCTGCTTAGTACCGGTTAGTTGAGAAACCTTGGAAATCCTATTTGAGACGTAGGATACAGAGTAAAGTTGGTGTCCATCGCCATGGAAAACGGCTTGTGGCCGATTCAAGTCATCATAAGCCCATAGAGCATCTGTTTTTACACCGTCGAAACTGACATGGTGGACTAATCCCTTTTGGAAAAAAATCGAATAGTATTGGTTGCTACACTTTAACATTCCTGAATCGAGGTTTATTCCAGTAAAGCCGCTACCAGTAAAATGTTCACCATCCCGTTTTGACAACACTACCCAATCACCAAGAAGATTCTGAAACTTCAGGTTGCGCTCATCCAGCAGAATAGCCCGGAGACTTATGGGGTGGACACTCCAACCAGGACTCAAGAGACAGTCAGCTTCTTTTTGAATCGCTGATGCGACAAAGTGAAGCTTCAAAGGGATAGGAAAATCGGCTTTGGAATCACACAAAAGAATTCTTTTCCTGAAAACACCTTCAAAATTGACATTTCCTAGCCAACTCCAATCTGCATTCGGTTCTTTGAAGCGAGTTTCTGGAGAACTTTGTATCCACCATTCACTTTGACCAAACAATAACGGTGAAACTAGAAGATTCACTATGCGCTTCCCCCCAATTTTCGGACCATGCCTTAAGGTGTGATCTGTGCTCCTAAAATGCTAGGAATACAGTAACCATGAAAAAATCCAGACGAAAGTTCACCCAGAAGTTCAAAGCCAAAGTGGCA
>Ga0209186_1003925_pt1 | contig 10075 bp, 13 predicted proteins | sample SidtaG_FD_187426 | JGI IMG/M metagenome (GOLD analysis project Ga0209186, IMG submission 187426) | Marine algal microbial communities from Sidmouth, United Kingdom - Sidmouth_Male2 metaG (SPAdes) (version 2) | ecosystem: Host-associated > Algae > Red algae > Unclassified | place: Sidmouth...
TCTCGCACACGTGAACGTGTTCGGCCCAAGAGGGACGAAATGGCACATTCTGGCTCGTAACTCCTTCGTGTGCCGAAGCATCCGATCAGTCCGTGAAGGACGAATATGGCCCGCATGATTCGCGTGTGATTGCAGCTGTGCGTTATGATTGGCTAGCACTCGTCTGTGCACGCCATGCACTCGCCGTCTAGACAAGGCCTCAGCCATCCAGTCGGCCGGATAAAGTGGATCCGCCAATAGGCAGTTGACCGAGACCCTGTCTTGACTTCGACCAAATCGGTCAAAATTGGGAAGACTGCAATAAAACCGTTCTTTGATCACGTTCAACACAGGTACAAGCGCCCCCGGCCCACAGGTCGTCGCTGCCCCGGCCCACGGGTCGTCGCCACCCCGCACCCACAAGTTTTAGTCGCCCAGCCCGCGGGGTGTCACCACCCCCCGCCCGCCGGTACTGGCCAGCCCCCGCAGTTGATTGCCATCTCAGTCCGCAACCAAAGGACGCACCGCACACACACCGACGCCTCCCACTGCTCACCCGTTGTAGTCGCCTAAGCCCGCTGGTCATCGCCACCCCCAGCCCGCACGTAGTGGCCATCCCTCTTCCGCGCGAGGTGGCCACTCCCCGGCCGCAACTGGTCTATGGCTCCCCGGAAACTAGTCCGCGCCCCCTTCCCACAGGTCGCCGCCGCACAATGCCGACAGGTAGCAGCCGCCCCGCCGGAAGGTTGCCGCCACCTCCCGCTGGCAGATTGTCGCCTCCTTCCGCCTGCGAGTAGTGACTGGTCCCTATCAGCAAATGGTCTACGCATCTCGCCCGGGGGCAGTGGCTCCCATTGATTTCAGCGTCCCTATCCATTGGAAAAGTAGCCCTAGGTCTTTGAAGGAGCAGACCGGAGTCCCTCTCGCATCTGAAACCTAACAGTCGGTGGACCAAGCACTTCATCTCACAGAGAGGTCCGGACAATGAATTTCGAGCAAAGATGTAAAATTCCGTCGTATCGACGGTTCTGCGGAGTTCTTTGGAGTGTCGGGCACTTGTCGTGTGAACGTGGAGGCGTTAGATGTCGCCGGGGGTGGGACAGGGCTGCGGGGTACGGTGCGAGAGGGAGCACGAGCGTGCAGCCGCAAAGAGGACTAAGGACGCCTGAGAGGGTATATAGGGCCACGTCCGGGGTCTAGCCTCGGAGGTGGAGAAAGCGTTGACCGATGACGTTTAGCTTCATCTCTCTCTACAGGGGAGCACGCGGGGACAGGCGACATGTAGCCTTTGTGTCGGTTCCGCAAGCAGCCCCGCCCCCGCCACTGGTGGGCGAGCCGCCACCCGCCGCCCATCTATCAGCAAGGATGCCGCTGGGGCGGCGCCGACCACCCCTCCGCGGCGACTCTCTCGCAGTTCGGCGACGCGCGGCAGCTCTGGAGGGGGAGGATCGGAGACGGGCGGGCGTCGCCGGCGGCTCCCGAAATGTCAGCGGGCCTTCCTCCGCGCCGGGAGACTCCGCCAGCACGTCGTCGAGATTGGCGGCGAAGCGCCGGCGGCGTGGCGAGGGGGGGCAGCAGGGGGGCAGCCGCGGAGGCGAGCCGTCGCCAGTTCCGACCACCCGGGAGAAGGGTAATTAGCACGCCGCGCCCGGCGCGGCCCCGATCAGCCGCCGAGCGCGCCTGCCTCACCATGCGGACCCGGCGAGCGCCCCCCCGAAACGCCGTCCGGCAGCATTGGCTGCGGGGGGGCTCACCGAGCGCCTGCGGGAGACGGCAGAGGGAGATGCGGAGCGGCGGCGCCAGGGCGCCTGGGACGACCGCTTCCATGAGCCGTCGCGGGGAGCCACGTCCCGGCACCGAAGGCCACGGCCGCGGCAGCGGCGGCACAAAAGAGCGGGGCCGGGCTGTGATGCCCCCAGATCGACGAAGGCGGGCGGCGGCGAAGACCGGGCGATGAAGGGCGGCCGGTGAGTGTACGGGGGCGGTGGCCCCTCGGTGGCGGGCGGATCGATCGTCTCGGCACTCTCATCATGGGGGGGTGTTGGTTGCCGCTCCGCTGAGGTGGCTGACGAGGCGGAATGGGCGGGGGCCGCCGGCGGGCGCTCCGGTACAATGGTATGGGCGGAGGTGGGGAAGGGAGTGGAGGCGGGGAGTGCGCTGGTGGTCGCTTCTATGATGTTCAGAGAGTCGAGAAAAACAAAAAATTCAAGAGAGAGGTCATGCCAATCGGGGAACGCTCCACGAGGTACATCTGTCCAATGTTTCTCTTCGCCTCGGCCAGGCGCTCCTTGAACGGAGACCGAGACAAAATGACCTCCACGCCGTTATCCAGCACCTTGCGGGTCGCCAGCCCCGAGATGAACATCCGCAGAAAACCGTACTTGGCTTTCTTCCTGTCGCGCAGGGCAGGGCGTGCGTTGGCGAGGCATGAGCGCTGATGCTGTCGTTGACCTTGGCCTGGATGTCCCTGTTGGTGAAGCCCAGCTTGCTGGCCGTCGCCTCCGTTGCCGACTCGCCCATCACCTCTCACGAGACCATGTACAGCCGGTTGGCAACGCGCAAGTAGTCCTCTGCCTTGTTCTTGGCGATGCTCTTTACCTTCTCGGCCTTCTTGATGATGATCTGCGCCACGGGCCGGCCTTCGTCGGCGGCGTCGCGCGCCCTTCACAGCGCCTGCGTGTACAGCCCCCGCACCACAAAGGGTGCCGAAAACGCCCGGCTCCCCCGCAGAGACGTGACACAGGCGCACAATGTACATCAGTTGCAACATAAAGCCCGTTCTCTTCCTTGTGGCTGTGACGAGCTCGGGCTCAGTTCCGACGCCGTGCAGCAGCTCCAGGTAGAACGGCGTTTGGCCCGTCGCTTACACAGCAGCGGCCGTCAATCCGCAGCCGCTGTTCCCTGTGATGCCCGCGGAGGAAGAGGCCATGATGTTGGGCAACGGTGGGGCGCCAGCAGTCTTGCCGCGTTTGCGGGGGCGGTTGAAAAGCGCCTGAGGCGTCAAACGTTGGCCAGGACCACGAAACAGGAGAGCGACGACCGAGCCTGACATATGCGCGTGGTAAGCGGCGGTGCACTGGGTGTTCGCCTGGACGGTCTCCTTGACTTCAGACACCATGCCCATCAGGGTTTCAATGTTGTTCTCCAATTTGCGTGTGGCGCCGTCGCTGGCCTCTTCCCGTGCACGCAGCGTCGAGGCCAGCTCGACCGCAATACCCGAGGGCCGTTGCCCCTCACCGCCGGCCGGGTGATCTCGTGCTGCCACGGCGGCGCGCCCATGCCCGGCTCCGCTGGGCGCGTCGTCGGCTGCACAAGAACGCTGCCCGGCGGCCTAATTCTTGGCCGCCCCAGCAGAGGCAGCGACGAATGGGCTCGCTTCGGAACCCACACTGGCAGAGACAGCGCCGCCATCGCACCCCACGGCGTTGTAGGTAATAGGCAGCGCCGCCATCGAGCCGATGCGGCGGGCTGCGGCGGGTGCGCCGACGGCACACAGCAGCGGGACGTCCTCGGAAACGAGAGTGGGAGCGGTTTAGTCCCGGGGAGGAGGGATGCGGTACACCGTGGCCGCCTGGAATCCCAAAAGGTGTCCTCGCTCGACTTGCGCGTGCCGACTCACGTGAAGCGCCATTTGAATCATGCCAGCCGTCCAAAGCTCTTTGTGAGCTTGGTTAAACTTGATGAGGGACGCCTTCAGAGCTGCGATCGAGTCGGCCTCGCCGTACGTGATGCCCCGTTTGTCACACATCTGCATGGGGTCGTCACGCATCACATCAGAGCTGTTGAGGACAGCGGAGGGCACCGGGCCCGTGTAGGTCGACCGCCCGACAGCGGCATCCTGCGTAGTCGCCTCCTCAGTCCAGATGTCATTACTCCGCATCATGTACGCATGAAGGGGGCTGTCTGTCACTTCGGCAGCGGGGGAGGAGGAAAATGCCGCCCGGCGAGCGGCAGCCGGGCGAGCGCATCCGGGATGAGGGGGCATGGTGTAGTGATTGGGGCCAGGAGGAATGGCCGCCGGGAATGGATGGGGAGCGTGCAGTAGCAAGCAAAGGAAGGGAGGAGGCAATGCCCAATGCGGCTGGTGCGGAGAGGGGAAACAACGAACTGGACGCGAGGCGTAAGCCCTTGTGAGAAGTTCTAGGGGCCCCAATATGGGTCGCACCCATGCGCTTTACGCGTGGAATGCGTGGAATGGACCATTAGGCGTGCCTGCTCGGCCGCAGATCCAGTTTACCTCCGAATTGATGCCAGTAAGAGCACGTCTATCGGTGCGCCAAAAAGCCATCTCAGATGGCATTTTGGCGATGAGGCATCTCTACCGGATCCTCAAAATGCCATCCGCCATCCCCATATCGGCATCCCCATCCCCCAAAAAATGACTTTTGGGGATGGCGATGGCGATGCGCCAAACAAGGAGAGCCAATCAAACACTGCCAACACATCGAAGATTCCGTGGAATTCTCTCGCGATGGAGTTGCATCTTCCAGCCTCTTGTCATTGCAGTCGGTTTGGAAACGAGATGGAATGAAGTCAGTCGTGTCGCGCCTTCCACCAGCCGGATGTGCACACGCCGCACCCAGCTGCGCTGCCGCACTGTGTGCCGTGTGCGAAATGAAGGGGGGACAGGCAGAGGTGTGCCCAGACGCTGTGCCAGGTGGGGTGCCTCTCAGGCCCGTGCTGCGCTCTCGGAACGCGAGGCTTCCGCACTCTTCTAAGAGACAGCGACGAAGGTCTTGGTACTTTATCTTGCAGCGGAACACTTATGCCTGATATTCGGGGGGGGTTCGTCGAGCCGCCGATAGAGATGCCTCTTCCGCGCCATCCCCAAAATGCCAAACAGACGGCTTTTTGGCGATGGCGGGATGGCGAACCGATAGACGTGCTCTAAGGAAATTGGGCCTGCAGTACATGAAAACTGCTCTAGTATTGCAGACTGCCGAATTTTGGAAAATGCGAACAAGAACACGAGTGCAACGAACAATTATACAATTCGGGAGTTGGAGAAGAATTGAGGCTCCTGCCTGTGTCATGATGACTGCACGCACAATTGAGAGACGTGCCATTTTCGCTTGACCAGACTCGGCGCAGCATTTCAAGCTTTTTGTGCCTCTGTTGGATGTCATTCCAGCAGCTGTCCCGCCTGTGGCCCCTTGGATGGTAGAAAAGTCTGGAGTTCCTGATCCACAATTCCTAATGAGGCTCGCGTTCATGCAACCTGTCGTGTGCTCTGGGCGTCTCTCGCCCACTCTGAGGTTTTCTAGCGAACCCATGCAAGAACGCGTCGCAGTGCAGAAAATTGATCGCTTCTGCTGCAGATCCAAGCTGAGATGCAAGGAAACTGGCCGCAAACGCCGGCAAACGCCGGGCGCTGGGACCCATCCCAGGTGCCTTGCCTTTAACTCCGGAACTGCATTACTCGCGTAGTCGCTCAGCTGACTTTTCCCGCTCGCTCCCCTAAGGTATTGTGCGCCCCCAACGCCAACCCGCAGGTCTTGTGCCCCCCCATCGCCACCATCTGACCGCACCTGGCTGCCCCCCTCTTCGGTCGCACGGCCTGTCACTCGATGAAATCTGTGGAGACGAGGGAGCACCTGGTGCGGATGGTGCGGGAGCAGGGGCGTAGGGTCGCATCGGCCGCCCGCGACCTGAACATTTCTGTGCGCTCCGCCACCCGCTTTTTGACGTACTTCCGGGACACGGGTGGTGAGTGTCACTAGGACCCGGCGCAGTGGAACCGCCACTCTGGCAACCTCCGCGATCACCCGCGGCTGCGGGACGCTGTGCTATCAGCTGTCGAGGAGCAGCCGGAGCTGTTTTTGGAAGAGCTCTCCGACGCTGTGAATGTCGTCGCCGCCCAGGTGGACGGGGTGGTCGAGGTCTCCCTGACGACTGTGGCACGGGTGCTTGTCCACAACGGGTACACCCGAAAGATCATTGAGCGCGCCTGCATCACGCGAAGTGAGGCGCATGGAGTGGCTTGGGTGGCAGCGCAGTCGCATATTACACTGCGCTGTCGTGTCTACATCGACGAGGCGCACCGATTCGGGCGCTCGGCGCAGCGTCAGTGGGCTTTTTCACTTCGGGGGTAGCGAGCGGAGTGTTATGTCGCGTCGTCCGCGGGGGTGCGGAAGAGCTTTTTTGTGGCTATGGCATTCGATCGTTTGCGGCTATGGCATTCGATCGTTTGCTTAATTGATTTATAAATCGTCCTCCCCCGGGGCAGACCGCTGTTGACTTTCTTTTGTTTGTGACAAACTTTGTTCTGCCTCATATGCACGCGGTAGAGGCCGGGAGGGCGTGGGATGAGGAGCCGAATCGATGTGTGCTTGTGCTGTACAAAGCTCGCATTCATGATGAAGTGGCTTTGGCCGCCATGAGAGCCGCTGGTGTTTTCGTCTTGTTGCTTCCCCCGTAATCTCCGGACTTTAACCGGACTGAGGATGTGTTTTACGTCGGCAGCAGCTGGCTGAAGCGGTGGTCTAGCCCCGACCAGTTTATCGCCTGGCCTATACTCACAATCAACTATACGCTGGAGCACGTCACGGGACACAAGTGCCGTGGGTTCGTGCGCGCTGCAGTGCACAGGTACAACGCGTACGTCCCGTCAGACAATAAATGCATGCAACGGACAAACACATCTCTTGCTACACTCGGCCTTCCGAAACACAAACGGTCACAACCCATGGACAGCCGCCAACGCCTCCAGCAAGGATTAAAAAGATCGTGAACCGTCGCCGCCACCACCAACAGCGCCCCGCACGCGCGCACAATGAGAAGCCACAACGGCACAGTCACAAAAACCATGCCCTTGCCGCCGCCTCCCTCGTCACCGCCGCCCGCCCGCGCGTGTCGCCGCCGCCGCCGCACTGCCGCGCACAGCGCCGATGGCGTCGGGGACGGCGGCGGCGTCGGGGTGGTGGTCGGCGGCGGCTAAATAGCCGCCGCGCCGCAGTGGCGTTGGGCAGGCGGCGCGGCGGCGAGCGGCGCGGCGGCGATCCCGCCGCCCGCCGCCACCGCGGGGGTCTTAAACCCCCCGCGGCCGCCGCCGCCGCCGCCGCCGCCGCGCGCGGCCACCAAACGCCCTCCCCCGGCCCGCACACAAACGCCGCCCTTGCTGCCGCTGTCGTCGTTGCCTCCGCCCGCCCGCGCATGTCGCCGCCGCCGCCGCACTGCCGCTCACAGCGCCGATGGCGTCGGGGGCGGCGGCGGCGTCGGGGTGGTGGTCGGCGGCGGCAAAAGCGCCGCCGCGCCGCAGTGGCGTTGAGCGGGCGGCATGGCGGGGAGCAGCGCGGCAGCGATCCGGCCGCCCGCGGCCGTAGGGACGCCGGCTTCGGACGCCGCGATGTCGGCGTCGGTCGTTCTGGGGGAGTGGCTGCAGTTCTTGACGCGGGCAGCCTAGTAAAGAGGGCATTTCAAGCAGGAGTTTCTTACCAAAGGGGTGACGACGTGCGCGCGGCAGAGCAGGTCAGTCGGACGAGGCAGACCCGGCGGTGCTCGGACGCTCCGGCGGGTGCTCAAAAAAGTGAGCCAGGTCGTCTTCCCCCCCACGCGTCTCGACGACGAACTGTCGAAGAGAAGCAAGCACAGAGGGTACCATCAGCCCCACCAGATTGGCGCACTCCATCAGCTCGACACAGACGTGCTTGCACGTGAGCTCACCACACGTTACAGACGAACCCGTGTACACCCGCCCCTCCCCGATAAACTTCGCCATTGCTAGCTTCACCATCGCGAGCTCTTTTCCCTCAGCCAACGACACGTACGGCTGCGCCGCTCTCTTAATCTCCTTCCCCTTGATTCCAAAGTACGGATTTGAGCTGCCGAGAACCTCTTTCGACGCTGGCGAACCCCCTCCACCAAGCCCGGCCTCTCGGTTACGACGCCGATGGCTCCCCCGCTCGCTAGGGGAGTACGTGGGCGCCTTGCGCATGGCCTCCTCAATGGAGGCCACGACGTCAGCCCTTCGACCGTCCAAGTCGATGCTTCCTAGCGGGCCCGGGATTGCTGCCGCCGTGCCTCCCGACGATTGGCCGTTCACGTCCGAAACGTAGGCCCCTAAAGCTCGCGAGGCCCCTCGCGTGGCCCCGGCGTCCTCAGCCACCTCCGCCACACCTGATGCCGTCCGAACCGCTGCGGAGGCGGCCGCCCCGCCCAAACCAGTAAAATCAATAATCTCCGACTGTGCCTCGTGCGCGCGGAAGCGTTCCCCGTCCGTTGGGCGCGTTGCCGCCACCTTGCGCTTGTTGTCTCTTGCGGCCTCCTTCTGTGCCCTGACGGTTGGCCGAACGCTCCGAAGCAGTGGCGTGACGCGCGCCGCCATCTTGCCCATGTCGTGGTCGGCGCACGACCACCTTGGCACGGCACTGCCGACGACTATCTCCTCAAGATTGTCCGGCTGCTGGCCGGCCACGTCGCACACCTCGCAAAGCGCGGCGCAGGGCCCGCAAGACCGCTTCTTGCAGCCACATGGGATGTTGCTTGCCTGATTGACGGGGCAGCGGGTGATGAAGGGCCTCGTCAGGCGGCAGAGGCTGCACTTGCGGAATACTGCGGCTGTGTGCAAAAACATCAAGGAAACAAACACAGCAAACGAACGAATTCACGACCAGCAGAAAGAAAAAAAGGCCGAGGCAGCGGGTGTTAACGCTGGTCAATCGATTGCGTTCTCCCCTCACCGGGAGCGACGGAGTAAACCGGTAGACATTGCGGGGCACGACAAGCATGACCTGGTAACAAGAGCGATGTACGTAATAGGACCGGTACGCCAATGCACATTTCTGATACGTTCCATTACGCGATGAGATCGCAGCGGTCGACGGACCAGCCGCGGCTCCAGGTGCCATGATCAGAATACGCCACACGTACTCCAGTGGCGTAGATGGTGACCAGCTCGTGACAACTCGGATAATCGAGGGCACCACGGCGCGGACAGCGACACGGCGCGGACAGCGACACAACGCGAACCGCCTCACGGTGAGAATCTGGACGACGACCCGTCTCGTCGTCGTCGTCGTGAACGACGTGAACCGACCTGGTCTACAAATCTGAACAATTTTGCGTTCAAATGATATCGGCTTGGTTCTTGGAACTTACTTGAAACTCGAATAATTATATACGAGAATGTAAATACGTCATGTGTTCTTGTTCTTGTTTGGATCGGCCAAAATTGGGCAGACTGCAATACGTGTCTTAGTACACGTCTAGTATGCGGCCCGCTTCGCAGACGATGGTGTGCTCCAGAAGGCACCTGTGGTGCGGAAATTGTTGTCAATCGAGGGTGGTGGTGGTAAAGTTATTGTTGCCTACTCCCTCTGTCCTACTCCCTGGGCTCGCACCCCCTGCTTATCTTTCCCCAGCGCCGCCCAGGCGGGGTGCTCCGACCCCGTCCAGGGGCCGCCTTGGCCCACAGGCACCGCGCGCGCCCCAAACGTCCACACACCAAGCTCCCCCGGCTGCCGCACCCGGGTCGACCGCCTGCCCACGTCGCCCGCTGCTCTCTCTCCTCGGCACCCCGCTCTTACGGTGCCGGCAGCGGCTCCTCATCAGCAGTGTCACCGGAGACGACTGTCCTGGCCGTCCCTGGCACCCGTGGGGACACTACCGCTGCGCGACAGTGTCCTGACTGTCCCCAGCACACGTGGAGGACTCTCCACCCGCCCTGGAATTCGATCCCTAATGTACGGGTCTTGTCAAGTCCAGCCGACCGCTCAAGTCCAGGGCGACGACCAAGTCCCCAGTTTCCAACAAAAATGCGCGAATTTGCAAGAATCTGTCTGATCGTGCGGACACGGATCTGGACCAGGGGTCTTCAAGCGTAGTTTACGCTACCCGAATAATCTCATTGACCGAAGAACGCTTGACTTCGCCCCAACCGGGTATTATTTGGACATACCCATACCCAGTGATTGTTGCCAAGAAGAACGCTGGCCAGATCTTTTTCAGCGTATTCTACAGCAAAATCAGTTTCTGGACTTGTGTTCATGAATCTACACAAGACTTGAAACTTACTTTGTTCTGTTGCGGGTGGCAGCAGCGGCCCCGGAAGCGGCTGCTTGCTCCACACCTTCCCGAAGCAAGGGGGAAGGGGGGCAGC
>Ga0209186_1003928_pt1 | contig 10072 bp, 10 predicted proteins | sample SidtaG_FD_187426 | JGI IMG/M metagenome (GOLD analysis project Ga0209186, IMG submission 187426) | Marine algal microbial communities from Sidmouth, United Kingdom - Sidmouth_Male2 metaG (SPAdes) (version 2) | ecosystem: Host-associated > Algae > Red algae > Unclassified | place: Sidmouth...
CGACGCACCTGTCGCCGATCATGCTCCCGCTGGCGTCGGTCGGCCACCACACGATTGAAGCCCTCTGTTCGTCCCACGCCACCGACCAGGTGGCGCTCATTGCCAGCGCCGACCCCCCCCCCCCCGGCCTTGACCCAACTCTTGTACACGGGCAGGCGCACGGCGGGGGGCTCGGCGCAAAAGTCGGGGCGGAGCCACGGCTCAATCTTAAAGGCGAGCGGGTCGAGCGGCGCGTACAGGTTGTAAAACGTGGGCGTGTCGTCGGCGAGGAGCACCTCGGACGCCACCTCCCCATCCTCAAACTGCAGCGTCAGGTAGCTGCCGAGCGGGGAGCCCGCACAAAACACGTGGTCAATGACCAGGCCCGGCGCGAGCCGGTGGCGGTGCTTCCAAAAGAGGCAAAACATAATGACCGAGCCGAGCGAGTGGGCAAAGATGGAGAAGCGCACGGGCGGGCGCGTCGGCAACGGCCCGCCGCCGGCCGCGGCGCCATGGCCATTGGCGGCGGTCGGGGCGGTGGTGGAGGCGGCGGCGCCCGCCGTGGGGCTGGCCGGCGTCGTGTCTGACGCGCCGCCCGTCCCCCCCCCCCCCCCCCCCTCGGCTCCCACAACACGAACGGTCGTGCCCCACAAAGACTCGACTGAGGACGAGGCCCCACTGGCCACCGCCAGCGTCGGGTAACTGCCGGCGGCTGGCGGCCAACGTCGAGAAAGCGGGGACACGGCACACTCGCCACCCCCACCGCTTCTCACCCAAGACACGCCGAATCTGGCGGGCGTCTGCCGCAAGCTGAAAGTGCAATACAGCCATGCTTGACCTGCCAAGATCTCGGGCCTGTCGCGGTGGGGCGGCACGCGCGCTGCCGAGGTGTTTGCGGCGGTTCGGCACGCGGCGGCGGCCTGCACGGCCTACCACGTGCATCGTGCGGCCCCTACTCCAGCTGTGGTGACGGTTCCGTCCGCCACCGCTGTCAAAGAGGCCCTTGCAGCGGAGCTTCTGTTTCTGTCGCTGGGCGGCCCGTACTTCACGTACGTGACATGTACTCCCGATAATCGAAATGAACGTTACTCCCCAACCAGACGGCGGTGGCGGTCGGCGACGCGCTTCTCTCCTGGATTGTGACCTTCGGCTCGCCGCTGCGCCTCCTCAGCGATGGTGGTGGAGAGTTTGACTCGGAACTGACCCGGCTGGTGGCTGACCGGTACGGCATCTTCCTCGACCAGACGTCAGAGCAGGCGCCGTGGAGCAACGGTATGTGCGAGCGCCAAACCCTGTCATGCAGCAAACGTACGCAAAGCTCTCGGCGGACGAGCCGACGGCCCCCTCGTATCTGCTTCTGGATATGGCCTGCCTGGCCAAGAAATCGCTCCTGGTGCCCGGCGCCGCAACCCTCCGCGAACCCCTGTTCGAGTCGCAGCCGCGGTTCCCGTCGGCCCTGACGGACACACTGCCGGAACTGTCGGAGGTTCGGTAGCTGAAGGACTCCAACCTGCAGCAGACAATGTGTCTGCTGGGCGCGTCCCGCGTGGCCTTTGTGTGCGCGGAGGCGGACCAATTGCTCCGACGCGCGCTGCAGCGAAAGACGCGGTCCCCGGGAATCACGAGTTGGGCGCGCGACGCCGACGTCTACTACTGGAACGCGAGCATTTCTGCGGCTCTGCGTGGCTACCGCGTCCTGGCCCGGGTAGGTGGGCAGGTTGGCTGTCAAATGTTTCAGAGTCACGGCGGCAAATGGATCACCCGGGACGCGGGGTGTGTCATCCCCGTCAACCCCGTGGCAGCTGCGGTCCATCCGGGCACAGCGCCGCCTGCCGATCAGATTCTGGCACGGCTTCCGCCGCCGGGAATTGCGGAGGACGACACCAACGAGGCGGGGGACGAACAGCCCGACGAAGACGACGCGGGAGTGGATACGTCGTCCATGGACATGTGGGCCAAGCTGGGTCAGGCTCTGGCCGACATTGGCCCGGCTCCGGCGACCCCGCCGTCCCCCGTGGGCGGCACCCCGGTGCCGGAGGCGGCTCCGCCCGCCTCCGCACCGGCAGCAGCCTCCGATGAGGCTTCCCTGCGCTGCTAGGCGCGGGCTGCTGCACCGGTCGTGCGTTCTGCTTCCGCCACGGCGCCGGTGGTGGCACCGCGCGCGGCGGCATCCTCTCCGGCGGCGGGTCTGGCGCTGCTCTCTCACATTTCCGGATGGAGCTCCGATTCGCGCTTCGCGGCGCGCCCCACGCCGCCGCCCGAGCCCCCGGAAGCACCAATGGTGGCGCCGTTCGAGTCTTCGAAGAACGCGCTGCACGCGACGGCAGCCGTGTGGGTGCTCAAGGGTTACCGCGTACAGGCTCCATCTCCCGCCCTGCCCCGCACTGGCGCTCCCATGAAGAGGAATTCCGCGTCCTTCCACTCATCCTTGCTTCTGACGGCGTACGCGGCGGCGGAAGACCTCTCCTCCGACCTGCGATTCAGCGAGCACCCGTCGGCGCCCGTTGCGCATGTGTACATCTCCCGCTCAGAGATAGGCCGGCGACAAGAGTTGCCAGTCCCCCTGGCGGGTCGGAGGTTGTTGATGAAGCCCCCCAAGCCCGCTCTGGTAAGTCGGAGTTACCGCGGACTGCCCGGATACTTCCAGGAGTACTTATGCTGTGATCGGCTTGTTTGTCTGTTCCTTTGACATGCATTGCTGTATGAGGGTGACGTAATTACTCGTACTTGTATTTCGAGGGGAGCTCATTTTGGAGCTGATCTCGGGGAGAATCTCGTGGGCTCCGTGAGGGGCGTCGCGATTTGTGGGCCCTGTCACTGCGATGGCGGGGTAGTGCCTCCAGGACGTTGAGAGAGGGGCACACGAGGGGGGTAAGAGGCTGCTGGCGTCGCGCCTCAGACCGGTCTCGAGTAAAGCAGCGCATCCACCCACTTACCTCCCGCTTCACAGGTTATGGGCCCAGTTGTCGCTGGTGGTCATCATCGTTCTCTTCTTCGGTTGCGAGGAGCACGACATAGCGCGGGTTGCGGTGCGTTCCGGCGTTGGTTGGGCGGGTACAGCCGCAAGCGTCGACACGGTGGTACCGGTCGGTGCCACGGTCGTCATCATGTCGGACCACGGCCCCTTTGGCGGCCCGCGGTTTGCACAGCTGGACGACGACTACAAAGTGTGGGCGGCGTACCAACGTGCGCAGCTCAAGAAGGAGAAGTTGTGGAAGGCGGTCGTGACGGACCGTCCTGCTTCTGGGTCGGACGACAAGAAGGCCGACCCGGTGGTCGCAGAGTGGGACGCCATGAATGAGGCGGCTCTTGCCACCATCCAGATGTCGGTCAAGCCCGTGCATCTTAACATGGTGATCTCGGTCGACACGGCCAAGGAGGCGTTGGACGCGCTCAAGGTCATGTTTGAGGCGCGCGACAGCGCTCAGCTGCTTCGGCTCATGGAAGAGCTGAGCAGCTTGAAGAAAGGCGACGACGAGAACATCATCAAGTTCGCGACGCGCGCCAAGATGATCTGGGACGAGCTGGCCATGCTCGGAAACCCGGTGGACGACAACACGCTCGCGCTGCGTGTCTTATCGGGGCTCCCGTCCGAGTACGGGATGCTCAGGACGGTCCTGGAGAACAAGGACGTCAAGCTGGTCATGTCGGACGTGACGGCTAAGCTGCTTCAAGTCGAGCAGCGGAACATTGCTGGGGGCTCATTGAAGCCAGCTGATGGTGTCAAGTCGCAAGCCTTCACGGTGGCGGCGCCAAAGAAGCCTTTTGAGAAGAAGTCGGTCGTGTGCTACTACTGCGACAAGAAGGGGCACATGAAACGTGACTGCTACAAGCGGAAGGCTGACGAGGCCAAGGGCAAGAACAAGCCCGGTGGCGGCCGCCGTGACGGTGGCCATGGGGGCGGGCCCCAGGCGGGTGCCGCTCTGGCATACACTGCTTCGGCCGGTCAACCCGGCTCCAGCAAGGCTCACGGGAGCACAAGCGGGTCGTCGACCTGGGTTCTCGAGTCCGGTGCGACCAACTACATGGCCGCCGGGGACAAGGGCTTCACCATCAAGGCGGCGGGGAGCCGGGCCGAGATCACCTTGGCCAATGGAGACAAAGTCCCCATCAAGGGGCACGGCCACGTCTCTATGGACGTTGGCAAGGGAAACACCAAGCCGCGCATGGTCCTAGCAGAGGCCATGCTCTTTCCCGACCTGACTAGAAACCTGCTGTCCGTTCGGGCGGTTGACCGCAACAGCGGTGCCGTGGTGTTTGCCGGGGACGCCTGCTACATCCTCAGCGACGGGGATGACGTTCGTTCGAGCGGAGTGCTCGACAAGGCGTCGGTCGTGGGAAAGGTCAACGACCAGGAGCAGTATTTGCTCAAAATGACGCCGGTTAAGGCGTCGGCGAACGTGGCGTCCACGCGCATCGCAGGGGAAGCAGAGCTTTGGCATCGCCGGTTCAACCACTTGGGGATTGAAAACCTCAAGCGGGCGGCCAAGATGGTCGATGTGATGCCGTCGTCGGTGGCCGACGCTGAACGTGCGGTCGGCACTGTGTGTGTGCCGAGCGTGGATGGGAAGATGGTGCAGGCGCCGCATCCGCAGTCTTCCACCAAGATCACCAAGTGCGAGTAGGTCCACACCGACGTAGGTGGACCTCTCACAGAGTCACTGGGTGGCTCCATCTACTTCATCACGGCGCTCGAGGACAGCACTGGTTTCATCACGGCGACGCCCATCAAGACAAAAGGGATGGCGCTGCAAGTGCTTAAGACACGCATCAAGCAGCTCGAGACGTTGACTGGTGTCCACGTCAAGCGCGTCCGTCACGACGGTGCCAAGGAGTACCTCACCAATGACCTAAAGGCATGGTACGAGGACAAAGGATCACGTCTGAGATGACGGCGCCGTACAAGGCGCAGCAGAACGGAAAGGCAGAGAGAGTCAACAGCACGCTGATGGAGCGCGTATGAAAGACCTCTGGCCTTTCACGCCACGTGGAACCCTACTTTCAACATTTCGCCCATTTCAAACATCACTTTCCACGTGGCACGCTTCCTTCGTGACTCGCTGTATGCGTCCAACATCCGCTACAACGGCCTCCATCTTTTTAGTGGAAGCTACGGACACGCCGATCAACCTGATCCGGCGTGAGGCCATCCAGCGCCCCGCTGACTCATCATGATGCGGCGTCTGACTCCGGATGATTCGGCGTCAGCTCGGATGCACCAATGGGAGTTGGTGTCAGTCGTGTAGGCCTATTGGGACGCGACATCATTGTCAGCGCCCTGACAATCCGTTACTACGATCCGGGGCCAGCAGTGCTGGGTCGGTTATGCCCTGCTGTTGGGGCTGTCGAGCGCCGCACTATCCAATGGGAAGTGCCCTCTGTTCTCGGCTTTCGTGTCGAAAGCCGCCTGCTTCTCCACATTTCTTTACCTGCGTTTCTGAGCCATGTGGTGCCGCGTTCTGGCAGCACACGCCCGTCTGCCTTCGTTTCTGAGCCATTTGGTGCCGCGTTTTGGCGGCGCACGCCCGTCTCCCTTTGTTTTTGGCCCTTATGGTGCCGCACCGTGTGGAGACGAGCGCATGCATGTTCTGGGGCACCTTAGGTGCCCCAGGGAGAGTATATAGTCAAGCGAACCGAGCTCCTTCAGGGGGATCGAGAGGGGCAGCCTCAGTTCCAAAGACAAGCTTTTCCCTTGTGAACCCTCCCGACCTTTTCCACCGTCGTCACACCCATCGACATCCCTAGTGCCCTCCGTCGTCGCCCCCATCGTCTTAGGCGGGGCCTTCCCCGTCAACCGTTGCCCCTTCCGAGTACGTTTGATTCGCCACGTGTCCTGGCGGGTCTCACAACCACCCGTGATGCCTGCGGTGTCCCTCGCTACAAGGCGTCATTGGGAAGTCCATGCTGGAGAACATGGCGGCCGCCAGGATTGCGGCATATGGCGGAGCAGACGGCGTGCAAGACTACTACCACGGCACCAACTTCTATCACTACCGCGACTGCGGGCTACTCGATCATGGGCCTTTTGTGATGCTGAACTGCAGCACAGATGGATTCCAGTTCTTCCGGAAGAACGGCTCTGAAGGCTGGCCAATTACCTCCACGCCTCTGTGCTTGAGCCGGGACCAACGGAACCGTTACAAGCATCAGCTGCTGCTCGTAGTGACTCCAGGACCAAAGCAACCATTCGACCTGGAGTCGTTTTGGCATCCCATCGCCAAAGAGTTATATGAGCTGGGGAAAGGTGTTCCCGATCTTGTCATTCCAAATTCCGCAACGCCTGTGGTGCTGAGGTCAGGCGTTCTTAACATCACGACGGATCAACCCGGTGGCGACAAAATTACCAACTTCAAGGGCACTAGCAGCTACGTTTTCAATCGGCTTCGCGAATTCAAGGGTGTCTACGTGCCGGCGAGTATTCACATCTACTACCCGCCTAAGGACCCCACGAGCGGTAGTACGCTGTTCAAAGTTAACAATTGTACTGCCCCGCGCCGGACGGCCGCAACTATTTCCGCAAGTGCCGCTGAAGTCGAGGACGCGCGCGCTGAAGGCAGGTCAATGGCATTCCAAACAAGGCTGGAGCAGGAGAGTGGCGTCAAGGGCTACTCCCTGTTCTTCGCTCCTAGCCCAGCTATGCGCGCTGCCTACCCAAATCTACAGGCATCTATGGAAAATTTTCGCCGGGCTAAAGCTGGTGAACAAGAAAAAGGACGAAGAGTACATCATGCCGAAGGCCACGGTGGCGCTCATCGGCCAGGAGCTCCGCGGGGCACGACGGACGGTGCCGCTGGCCCAGGCCAGGTCGCTGAGAAACATTGACGTGCACCACAAGTCTTTTAAGGCGGTGGACTGGATGCACTTCCTCCTTTGCAGCGGAGAAGTCCTGCTGGCCGGACGAGTTCCCGGTGACTACTACAGCATGTTTATGGCCATAAGCCGGGCTGTCCGTCTACTTTTCCGGCCAAGGGGCGTGACGAAGGCCGACATTGACGCAATTGACAAGGACATTAAGAACTTTTTCACGAAGTACTATTCCAAGATCTACCGCGAAGAAGCGGAGCGGCTGCCCCTCTGCCTCTCTACAATCGCTACTCTGTTGGACATTGTCCCACTGCTCTGGGCCTTCGGGCCGGCCTGGGTGGTCTGGCAATTCCCCATGGAACGCAAAATAGGCTCGCTGGGAAGGCTTATCCGATCGGCGTCGCGACCTCACGCGAGGCTACTGGCTAATGTGACACGCCATTGCACAGCCGACCTCGTGTCGTCCTTTGGGGAGAAATTCCTTCCCGAAGACTGGGCCACAGCCACGGGCAAGAAGCAAGCGACTGTCGGACTGCCAGTTGGAAGCTTTCTCGTACCTGAGTTGGTGGGTCCCGATTGCGCTTTACTTCCTCCTAAGTGCTCGCCGGCTGTCCTCAGTGGGCCAGACTTGCGAGCATGCGCGCGGCACTCGCGCAAGAGAAAGCGATCGCGGCAGCCGCAGATCTCTTGGCTAAGAAGTACTACTGGGCCAATTTGGCCTCCGGAAAGTACGCGGGATCGAGGCCTGTCGGATCGGACGGTGACAAGCATCGGCGGCGCAACTACTTGGTTCGAATCAACTCCACGGAGAAGTTCTACCGTGCAAATGGGACCGTGGGGGAGCGCCCGGTCTCGACCTTTGGAGCTGTTCCGCATTCCGCCGCTGTCTTTATTGACGACCGACCCATGGCTTTTGCGAACGTGGAGCGCGGCAAGTCGGATAAGGACCGCTCAGGTCGGTTTGGATACGCGGCGACTAAGCACGGTATCGAGTGCATCCTTGGGCTGGGCGGAATACCGTACTACGTGCCCGTTGCGGTGTTGTCTGAAGTCGTGGCGACACTGGAGAGAGAGGGGGTGCACTTTATTTTGCACAACAGAGAGCCGTTTTCTGAGGGCTAGTAGGGCCTGCTGGCCGGACTACGTGCAGGGCCGGGGAATTTGGCCGCGAGAGGCGAAAAAAATTCACGTCAGAGCCCTTCGCTTACACGCTCAGAAGCGTGCAATCCGGCCACATTTGGGACTGCAGCGGTCGTTCAGCCGTGTTATTTCTGGCCTAGTCGACAAGTAGATTCGTGTGCTCGATCCAGCGGAGTTTCTACGCCGCGAGCGTCGCAGACCACAATCTCAGTTTGACCGGTGACTAACGCGGCGTCTCGACCGCGCGATGTGGAACGCAGGGCCGCGGATGGGCCCTGGACTGTCAACCAAAGAGTGCTGGAACGGAGGGCCCTCCGCTGCTTGTGCACTGATTGTGCTGGCAGGGGGGGTGGCCCGCAGCGCGCGAAACGAGAGGGGTGCCTCCGAGGGCGTTCTGGGACGGGTGGGGCGTCCACAACGTGAGTGAGAAGGGTGCTGCACACGGCATTCTGGGACGGGTGGGGCGTCCACAGCGCGCATGAGTGGGCTGCCCTGCAACGCGAATCGATGCCACTGGCACTCACGTGCGAACAGCACATCACAACGCATCTGTGTGCCACAGCCTCTCCTGCACGCTCCTCGTCGTCGTCGAACTTGCACCATTGCCGGCTCACGTCGTTTCCACCTGGACCCGTTAACCACATGCGCACGGATCGGCGACTACCTCGTGCGCCCCGCTCCTCTTCGCTGTTGTCGCTACCCTACCGCACTTACCACGAGGGGAGTGTGCTGAGTTGTTGTCGTGTCATGGCGGGTGGATGGGTGCGTACGCGGACCGAGAGGACCGCTCAAGGTATGCTCGCTCTCATCGTAATGTTCCTGCAGCGTGTGACACGACCGAGCATTCCGCACGACACTCCTGCTCCGTGTTACATGTTCTTTGTCTTTTTTTTCCGACGAAGATCGACCTGAGCTGTCACTTTCGTTTGATAGAGCGCGCCATGTACTGCGCAAAAGAGTTGGTTGATCCGAGGTCACTTACCAAGCTGGTCGACCGTTACCTGTTTTCTTGTATTCTACTCCTTCCTGAGCATCCTGGTGTTGGCCCCATTTCTGCTTTGCTCTTGCAGACGAGATGGCTGCCGCCGTGTCTGCGGCCGCAAGTTTATCAGCGTTGGCCCCCATCAGCGGCGACGAGGCCGGGCCGCCAAGCACCCCGCCGCCAAGTCTCCCGCAGCGCAATTTACGACAAGCATCCGGTCGCGAGCGCCGCGCTGTGCCGCCATCGACGGGTACAAGAACTACTCGACGGGTTCCCACCTCCGGGGTCGGCAACGCCTTGCCGGCCCCGCCCCTGCGGCCCCGCCCGCCGCCATCCGTCCCCCCTTCGCGATCACCAGCTGCTGTGCCTCCATCCGGCGGGCGTCCATTGGCTACTCGCCCCGAGGTGACGCATTCGCCTGGAACTCAACCGGTGCAGCCGCCACCTGCGCTGAGTAGCGCCCAATCATCCGCCACGGGGGCTGTGAAGCGGGCAGTACAGTGGGTGGGTGCGTTACGGTTCTATCATGGAGGTGGCGCGAGCAGTAAGGAGGCAGCCTGATAAGACCCAGGCGCCCCCACGCTCTCAGCACCCGCAACCACCCCCACTCCCAGCATGCATACACACACCACGCACCTCCGCGCGCGGAGGGCGCACGGGCCACGAGCACACACGCTCACAGCCCCTCAAAATCCCGACCATGCACCTCGCTAATCTCCCGGAGCTCATCCCCTGAAGGGCGCCCCCCAAATCAAGTACATGCGATAACATCAAATACAATGTCAAAGTACAGAACAAATTGCAATGTGACATCCCGCCAAAGCATTGAGTGACATGAAATTGCTGAGCAATGCTCAACACTCCCCCCAATTGCATTCGGCACATCAGATGTTGTGATGACCAATCCGATTTGTGACGCCGCCGACCCGATCCGACCCGGCCGCGGTAGTAGTACCGCGGTGGACGGTCGGTTTCTTGATCCGACTTAGGCAAAATCGCCCCAGACCTGACCGAGACCATAGTAGTACCGCGATGGAAGGGCGCATCCGCCGCGACGCAAACTCGATTACGGCAACTCGGGCCTGCCGCGCTCGGGCCGCTACCACTGCGCCATGTCGGCGCCGCCCAAGTCGGGGCCAACGCCGATCGCGTCGCGGAACGCCGTGA